>Ga0105245_10000852_pt1 | contig 27661 bp, 23 predicted proteins | sample KBSM54metaG_FD_81523 | JGI IMG/M metagenome (GOLD analysis project Ga0105245, IMG submission 81523) | Miscanthus rhizosphere microbial communities from Kellogg Biological Station, Michigan, USA - KBS M5-4 metaG | ecosystem: Host-associated > Plants > Roots > Rhizosphere > Soil | place...
GCCATCACCTGCAGCAGGTTCTTCGCCACCGGATCGATCAGTGCAGGCGTAATGGTGTTGTTCGCAAAGGGCTGCCGCGTATTGGTGGACGAGTTGTAGGTGATCGGATCGTAGATGATCGCGGGATAAGCCGTAAAGTCGCCGTTGCGCATGGCCGCGGTTGGCTGGCTCAAAATCGAGGTGCTGGAGGTGTGGACATTGAGGCCCTGATAGTCGCCGAAGAAGAACGTGCGGTTCCGCTTAATCGGACCGCCGATCGCGAATCCGAACTGGTTCTGCTGAAACGCAGGCACGCCCGCATCGAAGAACTGCCGCGCATTCAGAGCGGCATTACGCAGAAACTCGAACGCCGATCCGTGAACTTGGTTCCCGCCGGAGCGAGTCACTACGTTGACCACAGCGCCGCCGCTCGAAAACTGAGCGTCGTAGTTGCCGATCTGTACCTTGAACTCCTCAATGCTCTCCAGATTGGGGAAAACCTTGACGGTGCCGACGGACTGATCGCGGTCGTCGATCCCGTCGATCATGAATTGGTTAAAGCTGCCGCGCGCCCCGTCGGCCACGATTTCGGCGCCGGCTCGCTGCGTCTCATTGCCGTTGCCTTGAGTGCGGATACCACCCACCGGTCCGGGCGCGGCGCCGGGGACCAGCAGGGCCAACTGGGAGAAGTTTCTTCCGTTCAACGGCAGTTGTTCCGACAATTCCCGATGGATCACGTTCCCGATTTCGGTGGTTTGCGTATGGAGCAGCGGAGCGGCGCCCTCGACCGTCACTTCCTGGTTCAGGCCTCCTAACTGCAGCTCGAAGTCCTCCTGAGCCACTTGCTGGATTTCCAGCCGGAGGTTCGTTCGGGTCTGTCGTGTGAATCCCGGAGCGCTGACTTGGATCGAGTACACGCCCGGCTTGAGCAGTGCGATGGTGTAGAGGCCATCGGCGTCCGTAGAGCGAGTGACTTCGATGCCCGTCGCCTGGCGCGTCACCTTCACCATCGCGCGCGCAATGGCCAGGCCGGAGGGATCCATGACGCGGCCGGCGAACGTTGCAGTAGCGTTGACTTGCGCATCCGCACGAAACTCCAGCAACGGAGGCATGTAGGCAAGCGTAAACACAGCACGCACGACCGATCGAGTGATCGTCATAGGGCACGGCTCCTTCGGTCCCACCATCCCCGTTGTTACGGCCATTGTATCGCGGGCTCCTAGCGATAAAAGCGAGCCATCGGGCCCGGCCGCTTCCGCTGGAGCAGCTACAAAATTGACTACATCTGAAGGGCTGACTTACCCCGCCGAATCGACCTTGCTGTTCTTGGGCACTATCCCGGATTTCCATCCATCGTACGTTGAAAAGGAAACCCGGAGAGCTTCAACAGCTGCAGCCACGGGGCAGGACGCATGATTTCCCGTAACGAGGCAAAGAAGAAGTTTACGGTAGACGATCACATCCGCATGACGGAAGGGATTGAATGCCGTAAGGACGCCGATGTAATTGACGAGACGCCGGGGCGCCTACAAACCGATCGACGCGGTGATGGAAGCGCAATCGGATCTCGTTCAAATTCTCCATACGCTTCGGCAGGTTGTTTGTGTGAAGGGGTAGATGTCGCGCACCTGCCTTGAATGCAGGTGCGCCTGGTCAGTTCCATAAACTTCCAATCAGCATACCGTCACAAACATTTGATTCTCATGGGGGACAATTTGGGAGGCGTTTTGCGGTTCTTGAAGGCTCCGGACAGCTACAGCTCTTGGGCGTCGCGTAAAAGAAGAGTCGTTCAGTCGCGCTCCATATCATCGTTAGGGTCGTTCGTATACGATAGATGCGCCGAGTCTTATCCTTGTCGGGAACCAATACCAAGTCCGCTTGTTGCTCAATCGTGAGATTCCAGGGGAGCACTCATGTCCGGTACTGCCGGCGGTGAGAATACACCGCCAGTCAAGGGCAATTGCGCGTCCCGCAAACTCGGATCCGCTTTTGAAAAAAAGACACCCGATTCCATTCCAGGGCATTTCTCTTCCATCTGCTCTCCGCTGAACTCATACTTTTCGCCTGAAATTCCTGCTTGAACGTGGCCGTTGGCAGACCTAAAATTGGTACCCAACTTGCTTAGATGGTTCCGCACGGAAGTTGGAGGAGGGCCATTTGTCACCCACGGAAGCTCAAACAATCCAGTCGCAAAACAAAGAAAGAATTCGACAAATCGTCCGCGACCATGCCGGAGTGGGAACCGCCTTCGAAAAGATCGATTGTTCGAGTGATCTCTATCGAGCCGGGATGACATCCTACGCCAGCGTTGTCCTTATGATCGCCCTGGAAAACGAGTTCGAATTGGAATTTCCGGACGCCATGCTGAACCGGGACGTGTTTGAAAGCATCGACTCGATCGCCAGCGCGATTGAAAGTCTGCAGCGTGTAAACCAATGAGCACTCCCACAAGAGCCATCGAGGTACTGGAGTTGGCGGCTTCCGAGGCCTTTCAGCGGGCCCTGATTGTCGCGGCCGAGCACGCCCACGATGTCGACCGTCAAGGCCGCTTCCCAACAGAGGCAGTGGCGGCGCTTCGCTCAGCGGGGGCGTTGGGTTGGGGGATACCGCTTGAATACGGCGGAGACGGCGCGGGAATTGATGATTTGGCCGATGCCGCTTTTGAGTTATCGCGCCGGTGTTCTGCCACCGGCATGATTTTCGCGATGCACCAAATTCAAGTCGCAAGCATCGTGCGGCACATGGCAGATTCGCTTTGGTTTAGGAACTACCTAAAGCGCGTGGTCCGCGAGCAACGGCTGATCGCTTCGGCGACTTCGGAAGTTGGAGTGGGCGGAGACATGCGCAAGAGCATAGCGGCGGTCACGCCCGCGGCGGATTCGCCGGACAGTCTGGTCCAGTTCGAGAAAAAGGCGTCGACCATTTCTTACGGCGCCTACGCCGATGATCTATTGACGACGCTGCGTTGCAGTCCAACGGCGGAGAGTGGTGATCAGGTATTGGTGCTGACACACTTCTCCGAAATGGATGTCCAGCCGACGAGTACGTGGGACACGCTCGGAATGCGAGGGACTTGTAGTCCGGGATTTGTGGTGCGCGCGACGTGCCTCACGGATCAAGTTCTGCCCGTTCCCTTCGCCTCGATCGCAGCGGAAACTGTGGTGCCGGTTTCTCATATCCTGTGGGCAAATGTTTGGCTGGGCATCTCCACTGATGCTTTTAGCCGGGCGCAAAACTTCGTGCGGGCGCAGGCCCGCCAAAATCCGGGAATCACGCCGCCCACCGCACTCCGCTTAGCGGAACTCTCATCGCGAATGGCTGAATTCCGCGCGTTGGTGCATGGGGCGACACAAGAATATATGGATTTGGCCGATGCGGACCGACGCGCGGGTCTTTCCACCATTGGCTATGCCGTTCGCATCAACAATCTGAAAATCGCGGCTGCGGAGGCGGCCGCAGAGGCCTGCCAGGGTGCGCTGCGAATCTGCGGATTCGCTGGCTACGGGAACGCGGGGCCGTTTTCCGTAGGACGCCAGCTCCGCGACGCTCATTCCGCTGCTCTGATGATTGCCAACGACCGGTTGCTCGCGACGAACGCGGCACTGTTGTTGGTCTACCGGGAGGGGAAATGAGCCCCGCCGTAGTATCCCCGGTGGTGGGAACCGCCGAGGAGCAGCGATTCCTGGATGAACTGGTGCGCCACGGCCACTTCCTGCCCAGCGGCGAGCCGGGCATCTATGGGCGTGGCATGGTCTTCGAAGACGTTCGGAATCGATTCGACGCGTTGGTCACGCGCGTCTGCGCCCCGGACAAGCCGGAGACGCCACGGTTTCCTCCCATCATTCCCAGGCGCACCCTGGAGAAGGCCGGATATCTCAAATCGTTTCCGCAATTATGCGGCGCCATCTATAGCTTCGCCGGGAAAGAAGGCGCGGCACTCGATCTTGCCGAACGGGCGAACCGTGGCGAAGATTGGAGCCAGTTCCTTTCGATGACGGATGTGGTTCTGGTGCCCGCAGCGTGCTATCCCGCATATCCCGCAATGGCCCTGCGCGGTCCCTTGCCACCAGGAGGAGTGACGCTGGATCTTGGGGGATCCTATGTATTTCGGAATGAGCCATCCGGAGATCCGGCGCGCCTGCAAATGTTCCACCAGAGGGAAATGGTGCGGATCGGCGAAGCAGACGATGTCATCGCCTGGCGGAAGACGTGGATGGCCCGAGCCAGGGATATCTTCGAACAGGCCGGGCTGAACGCGACACTTGCCGCGGCGTCAGATCCGTTCTTCGGCCGCGGCGGCAAACTCATGGCGAATAACCAGCGTCAACAGGGCCTGAAGTTTGAGGTGCTCGTGCCTATTGCGTCTCCGGAGCCAACCGCTGTTGCATCCTTTAACTTCCATCAAGATCATTTCGGCTCCTCCTTCGGAATCAGATTGAATAACGGAAATGCGGCTAGCAGCGCCTGTCTCGGGTTCGGACTAGAGCGGATCACGCTGGCGTTGTTCCGCGCGCATGGGATGGACCCCGGCGGTTGGCCCAAGGATGTTCGCAATCATCTCTGGCCGAGGCGACGCCGATCATGTTGAGCTTGCTCGGTCTCGACCCAGGACACTATTCTGCCAGCGCTCTGCACCAACCTGATCGGATTTTCCCCGAGACGAATTGCTACGTTGATATCTGGATCGAATTGCTTCATTCCCTGGGGATTAACCCGGCCAGTGCAATGGCGTTCGCCTGCACGGTTGATTTTGAGGGCGATCAATGGACCTTCTTCAAGCCGCTGCCTGAGGAGATGGAGCGTTTCTATGGGATCGACGTGCATGAGATGCAACTTTACCGGCCGGTCGTCGACCATGTGGTGGAGCAACTCAGGGCCGGCCGAAGCGTCATCCTTGAAGCCGATGCGTTCTACATGCCGGATCGCGCTGCGACATCGTACCGGAACGCCCATGTGAAGTCTTCGATCGCCATCGAAGCAATTGATCCGGAGCGCGAATGTCTACGCTATTTTCACGGTCCGGGCTTTTACGAATTGTCCGGAGACGACTATCGGGGAATATTTCGTTTGGGGCGCGTATTTTCCGAGGACGTGCTGCCTCCTTATGCGGAATTAGTGAGGTTTGATGCGGGTCCCCGCCTAGAGGGTGAAGATCTTCGGCGGGCCGCATACGAAATGCTAGGCCGGCAGCTTGGCCGGAGACCCAAGCGCAATCCGTGGGTGAAATTCGGCGAGCGGCTTGCGATGGATCTTCCAGCGCTGCTAAGCGGTTCCGAGAATAGTTACCACGCTTATGCTTTTGCGACGGTTCGGCAGTGCGGAGCTGCATTTGACGCGGCTAAGAGTTTTGTTGAATGGTTGGCTTTGCCGGCTTCCTCTCCTGCCAGGGCCGCGGCTGAAGGACTCGGCCGCCAAGTAAACGGCGCTAAGACTCTTCTTTTCCGGCTCGCTCGCCGCCGGACTTTTGATCCGGCTCCGGCCATTCAACAATTGGCCGGTGATTGGGAAACGGCCATGCATGCTCTCGATAGTCTGGCATTCGGCGTCCGCCGTGGAGCAGCATGATCGCGGCATTCTCAGATCTGCGGGAGGCAGTGGCCGTCACCCTTCCTTTGGATGATGGTTGGGAAGTGGCTTCTACTCCTGAGCCGCGCGACATTTCCACTCTTGGGTCGCTGCGCTTTGCCCCGGCTAAGGTGCCGGGCACGGTCGCCTCGGCGCTACGCGATCAACAGTCCTGGAAGATGGGCGCCAATATTCGTTTCGATGCAGCGGAGCATTGGTTCCGCTGCCGCTTCGATATCGACGCGGCTGAATCCGGCGACGATTTTGTTCTTCGATTCGATGGGATTGCCACGGTCGCGGAGGTGTTCCTCAACGGCAAGACGATCCTACGGAGTAACTCCATGTTTGCGTCTCACCAACTGGACGTTAGCGCTCTCGTCCGGGATCAAAATGAACTCCTCATTGTCTGCCGATCGCTGTGCTCCGCGATGCGCGAAAGGCGGCGGCAACTGCCGGTTGCGCGGTGGAAAACACGGGTTGTAGCAGAACAACAGTTGCGCTGGTTCCGCACCACATTGTTGGGCAGAGCACCGGGCTTCGCTCCAGAGCCGGAGCCTGTCGGCCCGTGGCGACCCGTGGCGCTGATACGCCGGCGACGGATGGTCGTCGAGGACTGGCGCCGTGAAGTGGACCTCGATGGGTCTCAAGGAACAATTCGGGTTCAGTTACGAGTGCGCAGCATCGAGCCCGGAGCACGGCCAGTGGGTGGGCGGCTCCTGGTGGGTGACGCAGAAGGGCCAGTGGAGTTCGAAGAGCGCGGAGATGTAAGTCTAGGGTGCGCATTCATCTCCATTCCGAATGTGCTTTGTTGGTGGCCGCATACGCAGGGGCGGCCAGCTTTGTACCCGGTTCAGCTAGAGCTGCGGCTTGCGAACGGGTCGACGGCGATGCTGGATGACCTTCCGTGCGGCTTTCGGTCCATAGAGAGCGGCGGCGGGATTGCCTTGCGTATCAACGGAACGCCCATTTTCTGCCGTGGTGTTGTTTGGACGCCGCCTGATTTAGTGTCACTTAACGCGTCGCCGGCTGTCGTTCGACAGCGCTTGCAGCTGCTGCGCGACGGTGGGTTCAATTTGATTCGCCTGGCCGGGACGACGATATATGAGTCCGAAGATTTCCACCGCCTCTGCGACGAACTGGGTTTGCTCGTATGGCAAGACATGATGTTCGCAAACATGGATTATCCGTTTGAAGATTCCACTCTTCACGACACTGTGCACGCCGAAGCGGAAGCCGAGCTATCGCGGCTAAGGCGTCATCCCAGTACGGCTGTTTTGTGCGGGAATTCAGAAATCGAACAACAGGTGGGCATGTTGGGGTTGGATCCGACCATTGGTCGTGGTTCCTTTTTTGGTGACGAGCTTCCTCGCATCGCTGCAGAATGCTGCCCGAATGTTCCGTACATTCCTTCGGCTCCTTGTGGAGGGGATCAATCGTTTCGCACGCGCACGGGTGTCGCGAATTATTTTGGCGTGGGTGCTTATTTGCGGCCGCTCGAGGACGTCCGGCGCGCAGAAGTCCGCTTCGCGTCGGAGTGTCTCGCTTTCTCCAACGTCCCCGAGCCTGAATTGATCGACAAAATTGCGCTCGCAACCCCAGGCGGTGTTTCGCCGACGCATCCAGCCTGGAAGCGGGCCGTTCCTCGCGACTCGGGCGCAGGCTGGGATTTTGAAGACGTGCGCGATCACTATCTGAAGCTTCTTTACTCGGTTGACCCCGCGGCTCTGCGATATGCCGACTCAAATCGTTATTGGGAACTGTCACGCATGGTTTCGGGCGAAGTAATGGCGGAAGTTTTCGGCGAGTGGCGCCGCGCAGCCTCCCCGTGCAACGGCGGAATTATCCTGTGGAGTGCCGATTGGGAGCCGGGAGCAGGCTGGGGCATCCTGGATTCTCAGGGCTATCCCAAGGCGCCCTACTGGTTTTTGAAACGGGCCTTGTCCCCGTGCGCGATCTGGACGACCGATGAAGGATTGAATGGTGTTGACATCCACGTCGCCAACGATCTATTCATGGCACGGGAAGTATGGCTGCGCGTTGCACTCTATCGCAACGGGGAGCTTAAGATAGCTGAGTCAGAATGCGCGATCACGGTTCCGAAGCATACAACAATAGCTTTCGGAGTGGAAGAAATTCTTGGACGCTTTCTCGATGCTTCCTGCGCTTATCGCTTTGGCCCTCCGGGACACGATCTGATCGCGGCTAGCCTGCATAGGGAACGCGGCGATATTCCCCTCGCACAAGCCTTTCGCTTCCCCAGCGGGCGGAGTACGCAGAGGCGTCCAATCGCTGAACTCGGTGTGATGGTGGAGTCCCGCATCCTCGATGACGAAACCATGGAGTTACTCGTCAGTTCACGATGCTTTGCATATGGCGTAAAAGCGGCTGCTCCTGGTTGGATGCCGGATGACGCATATTTCGGGATTGAGCCTGGCGTGAAACGACGGGTCACATTGCGGACTCTTCAACCGAGTGAAGTTCCGGCCAGTCTCGTGATTACCGCAATCAATGCGGAGGGTCGCTTGCCGGTTGCCGTCATGAGGGTTGCATGAGCACGATTCATCGCTGGTTCCGTTCCGGCGCGTATTCACTGCTGGGACACATCGATGCTCTAGAGGCCCGCCAAAATCTGGGCGTCCTTATCGTTCCACCTTTCGGTTGGGAAGACGTCTGCTCCTACCGGCCCTTGCGGTTTCTTGCTAAGACATTGGCCGCTAACGGAATCCCGGTGATGCGTTTCGATCTTCCCGGAACCGGCGATAGCTCGGGCAATGCTCTGGATTCCGGACTGTTCGAAGCGTGGGTCGAATCGATTGATGATGCGGCTGCCGAACTGCGCGCCGTTGCCGGCGTGGAACAAGTCGCGGGGTTCGGTATCCGGCTGGGTGCGCTGCTTGCGCTAACGGCAGCGGCGCGTGGGTCCAGTCTGCAAGACCTGATTCTTTGGGGAGCGACGGCGACCGGGCGTGCCATGCTCCGCGAGCTGCGTGCTTTCGGAAACCTGGAGCGCCTGGAATACGGCAACGGCGACTCTACTGCTTCGGCCCCTTTGCCGGGCGTCGAAATTGGCGGCTTTTTGATCTCTCCTGAAACTCAGCATGCTCTTGAACATCTGGCCTTGTCTCCGCTTCCCGGCATGCCGAGCCGCCGCGTGCTTTTGTTATCCCGCGACGATCTCCCTGCGGACGCTAAGTTGGCTCGTGCCCTCCAGTCTGCAGGATGTGGGGTCGAGGACGGAAACGGGCGTGGCTATGCGGCCGTGATGGCCCTGCCCCACGAAGGAATTCCACCCTTTGCCGTGGCGCGCACGATCGTCGATTTTTTGAATAGGCGGAGTGTGCCAGCGGTGAGGGCGACGAATTTACCGAAACGAGCGGTGATCGAAGGCGCGGGTTCGGGAGTGAACGAGACCGTCTATACCGTGGATCAATCGTCTGACCGGCTCTTTGGGGTTCTTACGGAGCCTGCGCCTGCTGTTCCAACCGCCGAATGGTGCATCTTATTTCTAAATGCAGGTGCGGTTCGCCATTCCGGACCTAACCGGATGTGGGTGGAAGCGGCGCGGCGCTGGGCATCACGTGGCGTGACTTCACTGCGACTGGACCTTACGGGGATTGGCGAGAGTGACGGACAGGAAACGCTCGGCACCGAAGGCTTGTACCAAGATCATTTGGTGGAACAGATTCAACTCGCAATGGACTCCCTACGCTCCCGACTGGGTGTGCGGCGATTTGTCGCCGTCGGGCTGTGTTCTGGTGCTTTTTGGGCGTTCCAGGCGGCTGTTCGCAGCGCGGAGATTCGCGCGGCCATCATGTTGAACCCACGGCTGTTTTTTTGGGATCCCGAGGTGGACCGCCGCCGGCTATTGCGGCGCACCGTAAAGGGTCTGAGCAAATGGGGCGACTGGTGCCGTCTGTTTCGGGGAGATGTTCCCCTTGAAAGTATCAGGCAAGTGGCGCGTATCGCGCTCGAAAGAATGCAAGAAGCTGCCGGCAATCGTCCGTTGCAGATTCCGAGGGAACGAATGGCTGAGGCCTGGGCGGCAATCCAACGCAACGGCACCCGGATGACGCTCGTATTCACGGAAGGCGAACCGTTATTGCGGGAGATGGAGGACGAAGGGCAATTGCCACCGGAAACATGCTCCCAAGTGCAATGCCTTCGAGTTCCAAACGGCGGACATACCTTCCGTCCACTTTGGGCACAAAAGTTGGCTCATGAACTGATCGATCGGGAACTCGGCGCAATCCTCCAGAAGAGCCAAACGGGAGGTAGCCATGGAGATTCAGAACCGCAATGGGCGACCAGCGAAGCGTAGAAACTCCCGTTGTCCCCTGCGCTGCCAAAATTGCGAATCGGCAGGATGAGATCAACAGGGCGGTATATAACTCTCCTCGTGTGTATCGCTGCTATCTGGCCGATCAACTGACTGCAGCAGAATCAAGCTGTCTATCCAAGTATCAACTCTACATTCAAGAAAAAGATGTCCTGGATATCGGAGTCGGGGCCGGACGCACCGCCCTTTACCTGGCGCCTCTGGCGCGACGGTACGAGGCAGTGGATTATTCACCAGTGATGGTGGAATACGTCCGGAAAGTGATGCCGCAAATCGGCGTGCGTCAAGCAGACTTTCGGGACTTGACTGTCTTCGCCGACGGATCCTTCGATTTCATCTTGGCGACAGACAATGTAATTGATGCACTGCCGCATCAGGATCGATTGCGGGCGCTGAGTGAGGCTCGCCGGGTTCTCCGGCCGGGCGGCGTATTGGCGTTTTCTTCCCATAATATTCGCTACAAAGAAGCGTTTTCCGGTCCTCAATTGAAGTGGTCTTCGAACCCAGTGCGGCTTGCCTCCAACTGTGTGGGCTACATCTTGAGCCGGTGGAACCACAGTCGCGTGGCCCCGCTACGGACCTTGACACCAGAGTACGCCCTCTTAAACGACCCTGGGCATCGGTATGCCTGCCTGCATTACTATGCGGCGCGATCGACAGTGGCTTCTCAATTGGCGAACGCAGGTCTACGGTATATCGAAGCCTTTGGGCCGAGCGGTCGGTCCTTGGCTGAGTTCGCGGACGACAGCGAAATATCGAGTCTTCTCTACGTGGCGGAGCGTTGAGGGGCGCTTCCCGCGGATGGCCGGAAACTGCCTGGGCACAGGGGGGCGGACGTTCAAACCGCGCCGCCCCGTCCAATCAATACAGAGCTTCTAGAGACAAGGGTTCGCGGGGCCTTGGCCCTCGGACTTTCCGCCTTCGCGACCCACATTCGTTCGCTCGTATACAGCACCATCCGCGCTGACTTAGGAGATGACAGCACGGTTGGCGGGAAGAAACGGACAACAGGCGTCTCCCCGCGTGTGATGAACTGTTACCGCATCGGCACTGGCTATACGCGACTCCTGTTATCAATCACTTAGCAGCGAGACCTCAGAACCTCGGTCCTTAGGGCGAATAACCCGAATTGATAGGGTCGCTTCCGAATAGCCGGACGAGAGTATTGAAAGTACCATTGTGGAGTAACAAAGCGTTCGAGTAGTTGCTGGTTATCGACGTTGAGGTTATCCATGCCGCTTTTGCTTCACTCCGCTCCCCGATTTGGTCCTCTGTGCAAAGCGCGCATTTCGAAACACCGCATAACTCCACTTTGATTCCAAACTGAACCCTTCAACACTAGCCCTGACTGGCTAGCGATACGTGTGTTTGTGCTCGAACGGCTCCGGCAACAACCGGAGCAGATTCCAATCATATGAGGTAATTCGTGACATTTAAAGCGATTTGGACAAGAACCCTTCAAGTACTTCTAACCTGGTCCCTTGTGCTAGCAGCATTCGGAATCGCAAACGGCGCAACCTACTACGTCGCGACCACTGGAAGCGATTCCAATTCAGGCGCGCAGACCGCGCCGTTTCGTCATCTCAGCAAAGCCGCAGCCGTCGCCCAGCAAGCGGGTGATACGGTCATAGTGATGGACGGCACCTACGATAATGAGGGCGTAGTAGCGCCCAATTACGTAGTCAATCTTTACTACAACGGAACGGCCTCTAATCCCATTACGTTTAAGGCACAGAATCGCGGGAAAGCCATTCTGGATTCAATGAACACAACCACCGGCACATCTTGTAACGGTGCGAGTGCGTACTTCAACCTGCACAACGCGGCCTACGTCGTCATTCAGGGCTTTGTGATTCAACGCGGCTGCGACGAAGGCATTCATAGCAACGACAGTGCTCATGACATCACGATTCGATGGAATGAGATCCGCAATATCGCCAACCGGACCGTCACCGACCAGATCGGGCGCGATGGGATTTATCTCAACACCAGCGAATACAACTTTACCTTTGACGGCAATGTTTTCCACGACATCGGCCGCACCTCAGGCACGACGCAACTCCACTTTGACCACGGGATCTATTCTCATGCCGACAACGTCACCATCATCAACAATATTTTCTACAACATGAACCGCGGCTGGTCGGTTCAGTTGGCCGATGGAGCAAATAACTGGCTGATCGCCCACAACACGTTCGCCTTTGGAAATGCAAATGGCGAAGCGGGTCAAATCATGTTTTGGGGCAGTAATACCAACATCACAGTCCGTAATAACGTCTTCTACCTTCCCAACAGCGCTGCCATGACGCGATACGCTGCCACCCTTTCCTGCACCTTCGACCACAACATGATTTACGGAGTCAGCAGCGTCATGTCGAGCACCACTGGTTGTAACGTTGGCAGCAACCAGATCGGAGCCAATCCGAATTTTGTCAGCCCTTCAAATTTCGATTTTCATCTGCAATCTGGCTCCGCGGCCATCGATAGTGGACTAACTTTGGCGGCGGTTCCTATAGACATCGATGGAATCACCCGTCCGCAGGGACTCGCCTCGGATCTCGGTGCACGGGAGTATACGTCTTCGGTGGTCATCAACCCACCGGTCGTTTCCGGTGTATTTACTTCGTCCATTTTGTCCAACTCGGCTGTAATCAATTGGTCGACGGATAAGCCAGCGTCCTCGTATGTGCAGTACGGTTTGAGCGCCTACACCAACACCAGTCCGGTGGATGGAACCCTGGTCACCTCCCACTCCGTGACTCTTTCTAACTTGACTGCATCCACGGTTTATCACTACCGAGTGGCATCGCAAGATTCTGCGGGTAATTTGGTGTTCTCTCCTGACTCCACGTTCACGACGGCCGCCGCGCCGGTCGTTCCTACCAGCTTCTCCCTCGCGGCCGCTGCACAGAGCCTTTCGATAGCGCAGGGCAAAACAGTAAACGATGGACTCACCGCCACTCTGGTCTCGGGGAGCGCCATTCCTGTGTCGTTCACGAATTCGGCTTTACCAGCCGGCGTCACTGCTTGGGTCTCTTCTTCCAGCTGTACTTTGACTTGCAGCACAACACTGACCCTGGCTGCATCAGCTACGGCAACCACGGGCAGTTCCAACGTGGTCATTACGGCGACGGGATCCGGAGTCTCGGCATCCACGACGATTGCTTTAACCATTACAACTCCCGCGAGTGCCGGGCCAGCCCCTGTCGCATTGTGGAAGATGGACGAAGGCAGCGGGACAACTACCGCTGATGCTTCCGGAAACGGCAACACCGGAACTCTCGTCAAGGCGACTTGGGCTACGGGCGCCTACGGAAAGTCGATTGCATTATCTGGTAGCTCCAGTTATGTATCCGTCAAAGAAAGCGCCAGCATCGAAATGAGCAAGCAGTTGACGGTCGCGTTCTGGATGTATGGCACCTCCAATGCAAACGTCGATCCGCGCGTCGTGACCAAGCTATATAGCTGGGATGTGAAGCTGAATACCACCAACCGCTATCCGCAATTTTCCTCCGGTGGAAAATACGCCATGATGAGCACTCCCGTGCCGCTGAACGCTTGGCGTCATATCGTGTTCACCTTCTCCTCGGGAGTCGTGAAAGCATATGTGAACGGAGCACCGGTAACGCTTTCGACCAACACGTTCACGGGTACCGAAACAATTCCGCTGCAAATGTATGGCCTCTTCATCGGTACAGATCCGGCTAAGACTGCATCCTTCACTGGAGATGTGGATGATGTCCGACTGTACAACCAGGCGTTGAGCGGCACGGACGTTCAAGCCCTGTACGCCGGAACCCTCCACTAAAGCGGGAGGAACATTGCTACACGTTGCGCCGGCCTGCCCCCGAAAGGGAGCGGCCGGCGCTCGTGTGTTCAGGGGTCGTCATGCCCGGGAAAGGACTGAGCGATCTCCTGTCGCACTCAACGTAAGTGAACCCTCGAACCTGGCGTAAGTTGCCTAAGCGGATCCTCGGTCAACTCTTCGATCGTCACGAAGCATCCTGCCGCGCCTGCGTCGAAATTGGTTATCAGCGTGGCGCTCAATCGTACTGGAAATGCTTCACCGGAGAGCCGGATCAGCCGTCCTTCGAACTGGATCGATAGGCGTTCCCGAAAGAACAGCGAAGCGAACTGACCGGCCATGCGAATGCGCTCCGCTGTGTCGAAAAACGACAGGACCTCAATGCCGTCGGCCATTCCCACGCGCATCCGAAGCATGGCGCACGCCGCTGGATTGGCCACTACAATGTGCATTTCGGAGTCCGTCACCAACAGGGCCGCTGGACTCTCATCGAACATCCGCTCGAACCGCGTCTCTATTTTCTGAAGTGACGCCGCCGAATACTCCGCGCTCCTCCCGATGACGCGTAGCGCCTTCCATGAGGGGTCGCGCACGATGTAGGCGTGGTCCGCTACTTGCGCATAGGTCCCGTCCGGCCGCTGGACGCGGTAGACGTATTCGCACTCCTCGCGTCCGCTCTCCACTGCGCGCCTCAGAATGGCACGAATGCGGGCGCTATCTTCCGGCTGCATCCTTCCCAGCCACAACGAAAAGCTCTCCTTCGTTGGCAAAGCTCCGGATAACTCATGACGCAGGTTCGACGTGCGCATTACCTGGTCGCTTTCCAGGTCCCACTCCCACAGCACGTCCCGCGAAAGGCTACGCACCGCGCGAATGTCTTCGGTCCAGCGAAGAATCAAGTCCAGGTAATCGCGAGCCTGCCGCGTCTTCTCCGTAGCCATCTTGCGAAGCTTCGGCGCGTTTCCCACCAGGAGCGCCAACAGACAACCTTCTGTCCCAAACAGTCCGAGCCGGACGGCGTCCTGGAAATTGGTGACGGCAAACGAGCCAGCCGGGGCCAGGAAGAAGTATCTCGCGGCGGCGGTCGACAACGACACTGCGACGATGCCGTCCAGCGAGCCGGCGATCCATGCACTAAAGGTGATCGCGAGATAGAACAGGCTAAACGGAACCCCGTCAGCCACCTTCGGGAAAGCAGCCATTTTGAGAGCCGTCGCGGTGGCGACGGTCGCGGGGGCCGCCAGATAAGCCCAGCGGCGAATCTCCAGCCCCTCGCGCGTCCTGCGGACCAAACGCGCGAACAGAACGGTCACAACTGCTTCGACGAAAAACAGGATGAACCGTTTTCGTTGCGCCGGCAAATCAACACCGAGCGAAAACAGGGGTGCCAGCGAAAAGTAGGCGGCACTCAATGCCGCAAGAGCCACGGAGAACAAGCCCGGTCCCACACCGCCGATTAGAGCGCTGAGAAGCACGGCTACAATCAAGGCGAAGTAATGTGTATCCTGGCCTGCCGCCGGAGTCCACGCAATGAAGTTAAAGAGCGTGGCAAGTCCCACCAAGGCGAACCCACATGCATAGGTTGTCCAGTGCGGCCATGACCTGCCGGAAAGATCCGTCGGAACGTTCATTTTTCTCATGAGATGCTCCGGCCGCCAACCTGAAACAAAATGTTTCCAGGGAGTGATCGCAATCCAACCAACCCAGACCCTGTGGAGACTTCGCTACTCAAAAGCAGATCATAGCTTGGAACAGGGATAGCCTGACGAGGTACATCGATTCCACGCCGCATTGTGCCGCGACGGTCATCAAGAGAGGTAACCCATTTGGAATCCTGATTTTGACTGGACAGAGCGCCACTGGCACATGGCATGCAAGTCATCGCGCAAGTGACGGGCCTCCAGTATCGCCGTGGAGTGGACGAGTTGGAAACCGCGGAGTCAAACAAAGCCAGTTCCTTCGAGGCTACGACGGTTCGCGAGGTCTTTGAGTCCTCGGCTTCGTTGTGGCGGGAGGTCTTCGCCGCGGACGATGTTTAGCTGCTTGTGCCAAAGGCCGCCATCCACCGATTCTTGAGCCTGGCTGGGCATTTGTATGGAGGTCTAAATCATGAAACCAAAAAAAACAGTTGACTCATCCCGTGGTCCTGACACTCTTCATACCAAGGACTATCTCAGCTTGATCGGGGTGGCTGAACTGCCACCGCGTACAAGTCCTTTCGATCCGGGCTACGATCCGGCCACTCTCGAATCGCATCTGGATCAAAGCAAGCACCTCATGTCGATACTGAAAATCTCCATGGCATGCTGGCTGGTCGCCGACGAAACCTCCAGCCGCAGGAAGATTGCGGCGGCGAAATCGCATGGGGTGCCCACGGTCACGGGTGGCGGCCCCTTCGAGATTGCGGTGGCGCAAGGCCAGTTGGAAGCGTACTTGGACCTTTGCGCGGACATGGGCGTATCCCGAATCGAGTGCGGCGAAGGCTTCACTGACTTGGACCTGGAGCCGCATGAGGTGGTTCGCAAGATCGCACGCCGCGGTCTGGAGGCGCAGTTCGAGCTGGGCAAGAAGCACACCGGCGCCTTCACCGGGGACACCGTGGCCGAGTGGATCGACCAGGGCAATCGCTGGCTCGATGCAGGCGTCCGCCAGCTAGTTGTGGAAGCTCGAGAGAGCGCGCAGGGAGTGGGACTATTCGACGATGCAGGCCGCTTCAACGCCGGTTACGCTGACCGTTTCGCAAAGGCTTTCGGCTTCGACGTGGTGACTTTTGAGGCTCCGAATAAGCCCAGCCAATTCGCGCTGCTCAATCACTTCGGGAATTGTGTCCAACTATGCAACGTGAGGCTGGAAGAACTCTTGCGTGTTGAAATCTATCGACGCGGCCTGCATTCGGACGCCTTCGGAAAAGACAACTTGCGCCCGGCAATTCCGGCACGCTCAGCGGCTTAGGGTTTCTTATGATGCACAATACTTTTCGCATCGACTGTTTTCCGGAAAGTGCGCTGCGTTGCAAGGACGGTTTTGCGGTGGTTGCCATCGATGTGATCCGGGCCACCACCACGGCTGTGACAGCCTCGGCTCTGGGATTACGCTGCTACCCCGCCGGTTCAATGGAAGACGCGTTACGCGTCGCCGCGAGGCTTGATCATCCGCTTCTGGCCGGCGAAATAAACGGGGTGAAACCGGCGCAATTCGATATGAATAACAGCCCGGCGGCCCTGCTCGGAGTAAGCCATAAGGGGCGCCCACTGGTGCTGCTGTCCTCCTCCGGAACACGGCTGATGCTCAACGCGGCAGGCTGCGATGCAGCGTATCTGGCGTGCTTCAGAAATTCATCCGCGACCGCCGACAGGCTCATCAGCGAGAATTATTCGCGCATCGCCCTGCTTGGCGCCGGAACGCGGGGAGAGTTTCGCGAGGAAGATCAGATCGGCTGTGCGTGGATCGGAGCGCACCTGGTACGCGCCGGATACAGGCCGGAGAACGAAGCCACGGCCCAGGTGCTGCAGCGGTGGGCCAGCGCGAAAGCAACAGATTGCCTGATGAGCGCAAGTGTGAACTATCTCCAGAGATCAAATCAGGAGGACGATCTGCGCTTTATCCTGGAGCGCATCGACGATCTCGACGATGCGTTTATGCTCCGCAATGGCCAAGTCGCCATGGTTGCAGCGGCAGTCCTGGAGCCGGAGCCGGTGGGGACGCCGAGCACCATTCCCGCATGATCGATGCAGCGACACCAGCCGTCATCCTGAGATCGGGACGGCACGGCGGTCTCTGCGTCACCCGCAGTTTGGGACGGCTGGGAGTTCGGGTTTACGCCGCCGATAGCGATCCCGCGGCGCTCTCGTTCTATTCCAAATATTGCCGCGGCAGTTTCGTCTGGGACTTGGACAACCTTGCCCCGGAGCAGTCTGTCGAGCATCTAATCCGCATCGGCCGCCAGATCGGGCGGAATGCAGTGCTCATTCCGACCACGGACGCCGCCGCGATGCTGGTTGCGGGCTACGCAAGCGAGCTTGCTCATCAATTTGTGTTCCCCCACTTGCCCGTCGACCTGGCGCCTAGCCTGTGCAACAAGAAAGCCATGTACCTTCTTGCGGGGAGCCTGGGAGTGCCGACTCCGCGCACCTGCTTCCCGGCCTCCAAATGCCACGCGGCGGAGTTTGCGGATGAAGCGGCATTCCCGCTGATCCTGAAGATCAGCGATGATACGAAGGCAAAAAGCGAGGCGGCTCGCATGAAGGTTATTGTTCGCACCAAGACCGAACTGCTGGAACATTACGACCGGATGGAGGATCCGGAGTGCCCGAACCTGGTGTTGCAAGAGTACATCGCTGGAGGAGAGGATAGCAGCTGGATGTTCAACGGATACTTCGATGAGAACTCGCGGTGTCTATTCGGCCTTACCGGCAGGAAATTGCGCCAGCATCGCCCCTATGCGGGCATCACAAGCCTGGGCGTCTGCGAACCGAACTCAATGGTGGCGGAGACGACGAAACGCTTCATGGCCGCGATCGGTTACCGTGGCGTCCTCGATATCGGATATCGATTCGATGCCCGCGACGGCCTGTACAAGGTCTTTGACGTGAATCCTCGCGTGGGATGCACCTTCCGCCTATTCGTGTCCCAAGGCGGGATGGACGTTGCGCGCGCGATGTATCTGCACCTGACTGGTCAGCCCGTAGACGCCGGCGAGCCGCCTGTGGGCCGGAAATGGATGGTGGAGGACCTCGACTTCGCGTCGTCGCTCTATTATTGGCGGGAAGGAACCCTGACACTGGGAGACTGGCTGGCATCTTTCAAAGGGGTCCAGGAATCGGCGTTCTTCGCGAACGACGACCTTCGACCGGCGTTCCGTGTATGCATCAACGACTTCAGACAACTGTTCCGTCGTGCCGGACGGTTCTTGGGCACTCCGCAACGACCATTGGAATGTTGCCACGAGCGCGCTCCCGTTGGCGCTGGCCGTGCGTCAGGTCAAGATGCTGATCGTGATTGACAGCAAAGATTGACGTTAAAGGCGTCGAGGAGTTCATGGGGGCTGCTAGCGGCCATGGCCAATGGCCCGCTCGCGGCTATGTCCAAATTCGTCATGTTTTTTTGGGCGGGCGACTCCCTCCTGGCCGCTCAACTCCCATCGATGGAGTTTGTTTAGAAGGGATTTGTAGCAGATGTTCAGCCGCCGTGCCGCTTCTCTGCGATTCCAATGCACCTCCGTTAATGTGCGCTGGATCAGTTCCCGTTCCACGTTTTCCGCGGCGCTCGCCGCCAAGTCCTTGAGTGAGAGGTTTATAGGACCGACGAGCTCAGCCAGATTGGGAGGAGCAGCCGGCGCAGCCGGTATCTCGAGCGCGGCCAGCGCTTGATTCACATCCGGCAGAATCAGGAACCGGCGGATATAGTTCTCGAGTTGGCGAACGTTTCCGGGCCAGTGGTAGCGGGAAAAGGCTTGCATAAGTTCGTGCGGCAGAACCGTGACCGCACTCTTGTAGCGGGCGCGGTATTGCTCCACGAAACGGGTGCAGAGAGCCGGGATATCCTCAGGACGTTCGCGAAGGGCCGGAACCTCAAGCGTGATCACGTTCAAGCGGAAATAGAGGTCTTCGCGAAACTCCCCCGTTTCGACTAGAGTATGCAGCCTTTTGTTGGTCGCCGCAATAATTCTCGCTTCAGACCGGAGGGGCCGGGTTCCCCCGAGCCGCGCGTACTCGCCATCCTGCAGGACATGTAAGAGCTTGGCCTGCAGCGAGACGATCATCTCGCCTACTTCATCCAGCAAAATAGTCCCGCGGCCGGCTTGTTCGAACTTTCCGGGTTTCTCATTCTGAGCGCCCGTGAAGGCACCGCGCTCGTGGCCGAACAGTTCGGACTCCAGCAAATCGGTCGGAAGAGCCGCGCAGTTCACCTTCACAAAAGGATCGCGGCTGCCGGACTGCGCGTGAATGTAACGCGCCACCACTTCCTTGCCTACGCCCGACTCTCCCAAAATCAGGACCGGAACATCCGTGCGAGCCACCCGGTCGCACACGGCTTTGATCTGGAGCATGCGCGGATTGGAGCTGACGAAGGCCACCTCTTCCGGTGCGAAGGTTTCGACGTGCTGTTCCAGAGCCCGCGCGATAGCCGCCTCGAGGGCCTGTTCGTCTACCGGCTTGACCAAATAGTCAGCAGCGCCGAGCTGCATGGCCTTGACTATGGCCGAAACCTCCCTGAACCCGGACAAGACGATGGAGGGAATGTGCCGCCCGCGTTGTGCCAGATGAGTCAGCAAGTCCAAGCCGCCGACGCGAGGTAGCCGCGGGTCCAGAAGTAAAATCGACGGTTCACAGCCGTTGGCGGCACTCAGTTTCCGCAGAACCTGATCTCCGGAGTCCCAACACATGACGTCAAAGCCCCGAGAGCTGAGAAATTTCGATAGTCGGCTTCGGTTTGCGTCGTCGTCGTCCACTACCCAAACACTTCGTCGTTCGCCTGGCATTAACTGCACTGACATCAGAAATGCCGCATTGTGCTTAAAATATTCTAATGTTGTATTCAGCGAGCCAACTCATTGAATAATTTGAGGGGTCGCGTAGCGGAAGACGAGCGATGCGCCATCGGTTCTCGTTTCTTTCGCCTTCCGGGCTGGGAACTTTACCTCGGATCCCGGAAAGAATCGAATTTGGTGATGGAATCTGCGTGCACGCCGCCATTGGGGCCCGTTTTGATTCTTTTTCAACTAGCTCGCGTCAGAGCCGCGTGAGGCCGGCGAACCCGGTAGGTCGCCACAATATGCTTCACGCTGCCTATGACGTGCCGGACCTGCGCCTCTGTCAGGGCCGGGTAAAGTGGCAGAGAGACCACCCGCTGGTACAAGTTCAGTGCTTGATCGCAGCGGCGAGCCGCCCAGGGCATTCTGGAAAAGTACGGGTGAAGCGGGATGGGGATGAAATGCACGCTCGCGCCAACTCCCCTGCGCCGTAGCTGTTCGATAAATCCCTTACGGTCGATCTTCAGGGAGGACAGGTTCAGGCGCAACATGTACAGGTGCCAGGAGTGACGGCAATGCGTTCCTGCCGGTGGAGTCTCGAGTTCCTCAAGCTCAGCAAACGCCTGGTTATACATTTCCGCGTAGCGGGCCCGAGCCTGTATGAAGGAGTCCAGTTTACGCAGCTGGTGAATTCCGATAGCCGACTGAATGTCGCTGAGATTGTACTTGAAACCGCTAGCGACAACTTCGTAGTACCAACTTCCATGTTTGGAATAGCGGTTCCAGGCATCCCGGCTCATCCCATGGAGCGCGAGTATCCGTATGCGGGCGGCCAGCGACTTGCTGGGCGTGGTGATCATTCCTCCCTCCCCAGTGGTCATGTTCTTAGTTGCGTAAAAGCTGAAGCATACTGCGTCGCTGACGTCTCCCGAATCACCGGCGGCGCCGATGGACCTGCCCCGGTAATACGTGCCGGCAGCGTGCGCGGCATCTTCGACGACCAGCAGGCCGTGCCGCCGCGCGAGACGCCAAATGACTTTCATTTCACAAGGAAGGCCGGCCAGATGCACCGGCAGGATGGCGCGAGTGCGGCCCGTGACGGCTTTCTCGATCTTTTCCGGATCGATATTCCCGTCCGCCCGCACATCCACCAGGACGGGTTTCGCGCCGGTTTGAAGAATGGCATGCACCGTCGAGCAGAACGTAAGGGGTGTCGTGATCACCTCGTCGCCTTTGCCCACACCCAGCGCGCTGAGAGCGGCGTGCAATCCCGCCGTGCAGGAACTGACGGCGATCGCGTGCGGCGTGCGAACATAGCTGCCGAACTCCTTCTCAAATTGCGCGGTTCGTGGTCCGGTGGTTAGCCACCCGGACCGGAGGGTGGATTCCACTTCTCTCACCTCCTCGTCGCCGATGGAAGGCATGTGGAATGGAATGAACGTGTCGGGGTGCATGAGGCTATTTCGTTCCTTTCAAGGAGCTTCGGCTCCCAGGGCGCGCAGCACTCGCTCCCGGTCGAAATTCCGCGGGAAGATGCTGTAGCGCGCCGTGAGCCACAACAGCGTCAGATCGCGCGGTAGCGATCGCGATTCTCGATAGCGCAGGGCGATGCGCAGCTTGGCAGGAAGCAGTGTCGCGCGATAATACGAATCTGCGTCCGCGACACTTTGCAGCAACTGCTCCTCGTCTCGAAACACCAGCGTTGCGGCATCCGTGATGCCCGGCCGCACTTCGAGTACGGAGCGCCACAAAGCGTCTTGATACTGAACGTACTCCGGCATTTCCGGCCGTGGCCCGATGAAGCTCATTTCTCCCCGCAGCACGTTTACGAACTGGGGCAGTTCATCCAGCTTGAACTTGCGCAAGATCGCTCCGGTGTATGTAATCCGTCGATCGCCCGCGACTGTTAGCGGCAGCTGCGCTGCATCGCTGGAACACATCGTGCGGAACTTGAGAATCTCAAATAAGTGGCCGTTCCTGCCGACCCGCTTCTGGCGGAATAGCACCGGTCTGCCGTCAACGAAGAAAACCAGCAGCGCGAGGCCGGCGAGAACCGGTGACAGAAGCAGCAAGGCCACCAACGCCCCTCCAAAATCGAGGATGCGCGCGATGAACTCCCTGATGCGATCCGATCCGAAAATCTGCTGCGTTCGCATTGCCCGGCCCATTCGTCCAGCACAGCTTGTGCCAAAGGTGTTAAGCATTGCGCCGGTGGAAGAACCAGGTGTTTATGCGGAGCGGGGGAGGGCAGCGGCGGTATCAGTTGTGGAAACGGACTTCCTCGGGGGCCACCCTTTAGAGCGGGGGCCGCTCGCAAACGTATCGTTGACGTATAGCGTGATCTTCGATCTTCCCTGGCAGTACGATTGCAAGTAGCGTACGGCGGTGTTGTGAGTGTCTGATGAAGGGATTTGTCAGTGTCTGGGTTCTCACGAGATCGATTTCATTCCACAATTCGTGGACCGGCAGCAAATGCATTGGACGACTTGGCGGAGCACGCTGAAGAGATCTTTGCTGTCTGGTATCGTCAACTTCAGGCTCTGGATCTGAATCCGCACGACTTTTTGCCCTGCGCCGCGCCGGACCTTGGCGCGTTTGCAAATCAGCTTCGGGGCTGGTCGTACCAACAATTCCAGCACCATATCGAACAATTCGGAGTGGCTTTGGCGCGGAGGGCTAGCTTGGATCAGACGGTAACTGCATTCAACCGGCTTTTCGAGATCTGCCTCGAAACACTATTGCGGGACGAGAGCAAGCGCGCAACTCCCGTCCTCTCGCTAGCCAGGATGTTTGCACTAGCCGGTTTGCTGATCGTATCGGGTTATACCGGCGACTGGGCGTCAGGTGAAAAAAGCCTGGCGGAAGCTACTCTCTTCGAGTCCGCAGATCAGATCCGCGATGCCTCAGCCTACATCACCCGCGTTTATGAGCAGGAGCGGCGCAGTTTGGCCCGGAACCTCCACGATGAGATCGGGCACGATCTGATGCTCATGAAGCTGCACCTGGAAATGATCGCTCTGGATTGCCAAAAAAAGCGGGATAAGGGGGTGTTGGAGTTTCAGCCGCGGGTAGCGGAGGCCCTGGCACTCGTCTCGCACTCGATCGACTCGATTCGGCGGATTGGACTGGATCTGGGACCCGCTGTGTTTGACGACCTGGGGTTCGTCCCGGCGGTCAGAACTTACGTCAGCCAGTTCTCGGCCCGGACCAAAATCAACGTTGTATTGCAGGAGGGATACTTGCCTCCGACGGTGCCAATGGCCCACCAAGTGGCGCTCTACCGGCTCATTCAGGGTGCTTTGGCCAACGTATACAAGCACGCTTCGGCGAAGAACGTGGAGGTATCGCTAGGGAGCCGGAAAGGCTCCGTGCTCGTCATGATAATAGAGGATGACGGTATTGGCTTCGACGCCAAGGCCAGATTCGGACCCGGCTCGTTCGGACTTACGGCAATGCGGGAAAGGGCGGAAGTTCTGGGTGGTAGAGTGCATATCGAATCCCGGCGGGCTGGGACGTCGCAACGACAAGGTACCAGGATCGAAGTCGACCTTCCCCTTCCAGAAGGGCGCAGGCGATGAAAACCATACCCAAGAAGATTAGGGTCTTGGTGTGCGACGATCATCAACTGTTTAGAGAAGGCGTGAAATCGATTCTTAACGCGCAGCCGACGCTTGAGGTCGTCGGCGAAGCGAGTGACGGCAAGGAAGCCGTGGATATGGCGTTGAAGCTGGATCCGGACGTAGTCCTGATGGACATCTCCATGCCCGTGCTCAGAGGATTTGAAGCTACACGACGGCTCAAGCGTGCCCGCCCTTGCATTAAGGTTCTCATCCTCACCGTATATGGGGACGAGGACCTGGTGACGCGATGCCTGGATGCCGGGGCTGCTGGTTATATTCTGAAAGACACGCCGCCCGTACAACTGGTATATGCAATTGAGGCCGTGAATCAAGGCCAGCAGTATATGAGCCCCAGCATTTTGAAAGGATTAGTGCGCCAGCATATATCGCAGCCCTCCGGACTCAAGAGCGGATATGAACTGCTGAGCGACCGCGAGCGTGAGATTCTGGTGCTGCTCGCCGAAGGGGAATCCTTGAAAGACATCGCGACCCGTCTCGATCTCAGCGTAAAGACCGTGGATGCCCACAAGACCAATCTCATGCGCAAGCTGGATCTGCACGATCGGAGCGAACTGATCCGCTACGCGATCCGCAAGCACCTAGTGGAAGCGTAGGCTGAGAAGAAATATTCCATTTAGTGAAACTCGCTTTCTCCATGGGGGAGACATTGCACTAGGGAAACGTTCTATTTGCGGCCGCAGATTGGCACTACACGTGCCACTCACAAGGAGGAGTGGCATGGTGAGCGTCGAGATACCGCAGGACTCAACCGCCGCCGGTTTGCAGGCAATGGCCCCGCTCCAACTGTTCTCTACTTGCCCCTCGTCGGCAGCAAATCCAGACCGCTACGTGGACCGGATCACCCAAATCGCACAATGGAGTGAGAAGGCCGGTTGCACCGGCATCCTCGTGGGCGCAGACAATTCCCTGGTGGATCCTTGGCTGGTTTCCCAGGTCCTGATCGAGAACACGCGTTCTCTGTGTCCCTTGGTGGCGGTCCAACCCATCTACGCGCACCCCTATGCCGTGGCCAAGATGGTATCGACCCTGGGTCTTCTCCACAGTCGCCGAGTCTTCCTGAACATGGTAGCGGGCGGCTTCAAGAATGACCTTTCCGCGTTGAACGACACCACGCCCTACGACGCCCGCTACCCGAGACTCGTGGAGTACACGCAGGTTATCCAGCAAGTCTTGAAGGCCCGGGCACCGGTAAGCTTCGCAGGCCGGTTCTACCGTGTGACGAATTTGATGGTGAATCCAAGTCTTGCGCTGGAACTGCAGCCCGGCGTTTTCATGTCCGGCTCCTCTGAGGCGGGCATGGCCGCGGCTCGGGCAACAGGGGCAGTCGCCGTGGTGTACCCGGAGCCAACCAGCCGGAAGGAGGCTGCCTTGCCTGCGGGCAGCGGGCCATGTGGCCTAAAGATCGGCATCATCGCTCGGGCTGGCGACGACGACGCCTGGAAAGTGGCATTCACGCGTTTTCCTACGGAACGGAAGGGTCTGACGCCGCGCCAACTCGCGGCCAAGGCCTCGGACTCCGCCTGGCGGCATCGGCTTGCCGAGAGCAGCGCCGATGCCGGTGGCACGCGGCAGACGTACTGGCTTCACCCTTTCGAGAACTATCAAACCAACTGCCCGTATCTGGTGGGCAGCTACGCGGACGTCGCCGCCGAAATAGGCCGCTACAGGGAGCTTGGATACAGTACGTTCATCCTAGACATCCCCGCATCAGAGGAAGAATTCGAGCACACCGGCATCGTTTTCGAAGCGGTGCTGAAACGGCGATCCACTCTCAACGCGCCTGAGGCCATGAGTCTCCGCCCGCCGAATCAGAACCTAATGTGAAGGCTCAAAAGCAGGGACACGCTGCCGCGGCGTTGGTCGTCGATAGCATATGCGGGTAAGGCGAGGTCCTTGACTCCAAGCGAGGAGAATCCTCGTTCCCATTCTCACCCCCCATCTGTACTCCCCAGTACCACTGTGCCCGGGCCCTGCAATCGGCTTTCGAGAAGAAGTTCGTTTAGACACGAACATTTTGACGCTTGGGACCTTCGGTGGCATCTTTCGTGCACTGTTGTTTGACTTGACTTGCAGGTCTTAGTGGGGCGAAGGAAGCCCAGACTTGAGAGAGCGGTAGCTGCGCCCAATTGGGGAGGAATCGTGGAACCGGTGAATGTCGAGGATTGGTTTGCTCTCACGGTCAAGCCCAGGCACGACAAGGCCGTGGCCAGCGGGCTTCAAGCCAAGGGTTTTGAAACCCTGCTGCCGACCTACAAGACATGTCATAGGTATGCCACGCGTCTAAAAGAGTGGGAGCTGCCGCTATTTCCGGGCTACGTCTTTTGCCGTTTCAATCCCCGCTTCCGATTACCGATTCTGACGACCCCGGGCGTTGTTGGTGTCGTCGGCGCGGGGTCTAACCCCGTCCCCCTTGATGAGGGAGAACTTGCTTCTCTGCGAAGCGCGATCCGGGCTCACGCTCAACTGCAGCCCTTTGCATTTCTGCCGGCTGGCCAGAAGGTACGCATCGAGAGAGGCGCTTTCAGCGGGGTTGAGGGCATCGTCGTGCGCGTGAAGCCAAATCCGGCGCTGGTCATTTCCATCACGCTTCTTCAGCGCTCCGTGCTGCTCGAAATTGAGCCGGACTGCGTGACCCCAGATCACCCTGTCGATTCTCTAGCCGTGAGGTAAGACCACATGCCGGAAAAAGCAATTCTCATGTTCATCGTGCTCATTTTCTGCACCGGGTTGGGAGCGCAATCCGTTCCGGCTCCCAGCCCACAGAAGCAGAACCTGGCTCAGTACCGCCTGGGAGCGGGCGATCAAGTCAAAATCTGGGCCCTGGGACTCGAGGAGTTCTTCAACGACAAGCCGCACCGGGTTGAGCCGGGCGGAGACTTGGATCTTCCTCTAGCAGGAAAAATCCACGCCGCCGGAATGACCGTTGACGAATTGAAAGCGTTCCTGGTCGAACGGTTGGCGAAAGAGGTTCTAAGACCCGAGGTTTCGATCGAAATCGCGGAATTCGGCAGCGAGCCGGTTTCCATCCTCGGCGCGGTGAATCGTCCGGGTGTCCATCAAGTGCAGGGTCGCAAAACGCTGGCCGAGGTCATCTCGCTGGCTGATGGTATTAAGGACAATGCCGGGCCTCGCATCACCATCAGCCGGCAAATTGAGAATGGTCCCATCCCCCTGTTGAACGCCAAAACCGATCCAAGCGGAAGATTCAGCGTCGCCCAGGTGCAAACGAAAGGCTTGCTCACGGGCACCCATCCAGCTGAGAACATCCTGATCTGTCCCAACGACGTCGTTACCGTGCCTCCCGCAGAATCGGTGTTCGTGATTGGCGAAGTTCACAAGCCCGGCGAAGTCCCCATGCGTGATTCGGACACGCTAACCGTTCTGCAGGCGCTCTCCCGAGCGGAAGGATTCGGACCCACGCCGGCTCCACACCATTCAAGAATTATCCGCTTCATTCCTGGCGCCAAGGAGCGGCAAGAGATTCCAGTGGATTTGAATAAGATGCTTGCCGGGAAGGCGGAGGATCTTCCTCTGCGGGCCAACGATATTCTAGTCATTCCACCGAACACCGCGAGGAAAGTTGCCGTTCGGGCCCTGGAGGCGGCCGTCCAGACCGCCGTTGGAATGGCTATCTGGCGAATACCCTAGCGCGGAGAATCTGACGCGCTTTCCGGCCAGAGCTACTTTGGGCTCGCCAATAGGCACAGCGCGGATTCGGAGGCGCGGCCAGAAGATTAGCGTCCCGCAGCGCACCACGACCTTACGTCGGCGAAATCGCGATTCTGCAGGCCGAAAGGAAATTACCTCATGCAAGCTGAACAATTGCGTGACCAATCGAAAAGGAGATGGCATGCTTCCTAAGC
>Ga0105245_10000853_pt1 | contig 27630 bp, 30 predicted proteins | sample KBSM54metaG_FD_81523 | JGI IMG/M metagenome (GOLD analysis project Ga0105245, IMG submission 81523) | Miscanthus rhizosphere microbial communities from Kellogg Biological Station, Michigan, USA - KBS M5-4 metaG | ecosystem: Host-associated > Plants > Roots > Rhizosphere > Soil | place...
CGCCGGAGCCATGCCGGCAGGCCAGCCACGCGAGCGTCCGCCCCTGATCCTTGGCTGGTCGCCCAAGAAAAATCCGGTCGAGGCCTATGTCGCGCCCAACAAGCCGCTGTGGAAATTCGCTGATGTCCTCGCCCTCCATAAGGGTCAGGCGAGCTGGATACAGCCGGTGGTGCGCAACAAGGATCTCGCCGCCGACTGGCACCAGCTCGCGCCCGGCGGCAAGACGGTCGAGGTCCTCTATCCGGACAACCGCGTCGGCATGATCGTCTGGAGTGGGCAGGTACGGGTCAGCATCAAGGGTCAGGAGCCATTCGTGGCTTCGAAGGGCTTCGAGATCGATATCCCGCTGCGCCTGCCCTTCACGATGGAGACGGTCGGCTCGGATCCGGCTTTGTGGCTCGAAGTCCATCAGGCCAATGACACGCCGATCTATCCGGTCACCAGCTCGCCGACCAAACCCAAGGACATCCCCGGTTACACCTATACCAAGGTCGTGCTGTCGGGCGGCGACGGCACCTATGACGACGCCAACAAGCCGTATCTCGATTATTACAAGGACGTGATCGGCGGCACTGCGCGGGCGGGCGCCTTTATCGCCAGCGACCATTTCTTCATGAACAATATCCGCGGCAGGGGCACGCCGACACCGCCACCGAGCAATCTCGGCCATTTCCATGTCGATTACGCCGAGTTCTGGTTCGTGATGGAAGGCAATGTCGATTATCAGATCGAGGGCGTTCCCTTCTTCACCGCCGCGCCGGGCGACATCGTCACGGCCGCGATGGGCCGCTGGCATCGTGCGAGCTTCGGCGGGCCTGTCGGCCAGATGGATACACGGGTGGCAATCAACCCGTTCCCGCGCGGGCTGCATGATTTCGCGGAGGATTCAGGCGGACGCCAGTAAGCGGACGCGCCAGATAAAAGCCCCGCCCGCGATGAGCAGGCGGGGTTTTTCGTTCCTTAACGCGCGACCTTGAGTTGCCCGGTCATGCCGGGGTGGAACTTGCAGAAGAAGGCGATCATCCCCGGCGTCTTCAGGACCAGCCTGGCGGTTTTGCCCGGCGGCAGATCGAGATCGAAACCTCGCGCGCGCGCCGTTGCGCTATGCCGGAACAGGTCGCGATTGACCCACAGGACCGTGTCACCGACATGCAGGTCCGGGGGCGGCGCACCGAACTTCATCTTGTTGAGGATGATCGTGTAGGCCCTGGCGGCATGCGCGGAGGGTGCGGCCGCCGCGGGGATCACGGCGGCCGCCAGCAGGGCGGCGATGGCGTACGCAGCCCCGCCTTTGCGCATCGTCAATGCAGCGCCGCCGCGAGATGCTCGGCGTGCTTCTGATGTTCGGTGAACAGGGTCAGGCCGGTCTGGAGCAGCGATTTGAGCTCACCATTCTGCGCATTCGGAATCAGCGTGGTCTTGAGCGCGCCGTTCACGGTGCGATGATAGGCGACCTCGTTCTTCACATAGGCACGGTCGAACGCAGCACCGCTCAGGCGCGAGAGCGTCGTCAGCTCGGCCGCCGCCTGTTTCGAAAGCCCCTGACTGGTGGGATTGTCCTGCGGCGTCACGCCAAGCTTCTTGACCAGCGCCAATGCCTTGACGTTCACCGCATCATGGTCGCGGACCATTTCCTCGGCAAAGGCGCGCACGGCCTTGTTGTGCGATTTCGCGAGCGCCTGCCTGCCCGCCGCCACGTCGATAGTGCCGGCGGTATAGGCGATGTGCGCGATCTGCGCATCGTTGATGGCGGGCGCGGCCTGCGACGGCGCGACGCCCGACACGGCCAGCAATCCGGCAGCGCCCAGCAGAGCAATCCTGTTCAGCATCGTTGATCCCCATGGTCATGCGAGCCGAAGCAATTTTCGGCCCTGTACCTTGGATGCCGCCTGCGCCTGAAGGTTCCCGCCCGGCCCTGATCGCTACACACGGGAACCTCGCGGTCGCTGCGGCGTCCAAGGAGAGAAAGGCCGCAGGAATGCGGTTACGGTTTCGAGAATCCGAAGGGACGTGGCTGTGAAGGTGGTGGCGAAGCCCGATATCGCGGAATTGCCCGATCTCGATCTCGCGCGGCGGATCGCGGCGCGCGATCCCGATGCTGTCCGGCTGATGACCGAGCGCAACAACCAGCGGCTGTTCCGCACTGCCTGGAGCATATTGGGCAACCGCGCCGAGGCGGAAGACGCCGTGCAAAGCGGCTATTTCCGTGCTTTCGCCGCCATCGGGGATTTCGCTGGCCGTTCGTCGCTTTCCACCTGGCTGACCCGGATCGTCATCAACGAGGCGCTTGGCCGCCAGCGCGCCGCACGTCGCCGCAGGGCGCGGCTCGACGCGGAATCGGTTGTCCAGCTCGACGATTATCGGGACAAGCTCATGAATGGATCAATCGACCGCAGCGGACCTGATGGGGCACTCGCGCTCAAGCAGATGCGCGACATGCTCGAGGTTGCGATCGAGGGGCTGCCGCGCGACTTTCGGCTGGCATTCGTCATGCGCGAAGTCGAGGGGATGACGATCGACGAGATCGCACAAACGCTGGATATCCTGCCGGCGACGGTCAAGACCCGGCTGCTCCGTGCCCGTCGCCGCCTGCAGGAAGCGCTGGCGCCCGAACTGCGGGCGAGCCTGGTCGGCGCCTTTCCCTTCGCCGGCGCCCATTGCACGTCTCTGACCCAGAAGGTCGTTGCCGGCATATGCGGCGAGGCGACCACGTCCCGATAAAAAGCCGGCTTTTTGGGAGACATGGTGGAACAGGAAATTGCCCGGTGGCGCTGCCGGACCGAGGACGAGTCGCTCGTCACGGTTGTCGAGTATCAGTACATCGCCACGCAGGCGCCGGGTGCCCCGGTCCGACGCTATCCCGGCGCCCGCCGGCTCGCGCTGTCAACCGGGGAACCGGTCCGCTACATCGACGCGGCCGTTTTCGAACTTGTCGAAACCGGCGAGATGCTCCGGCGGACCGGCTGACGGTCGGCGATGCTTATCGCGTCCGTCGGCTCGTTGCGGCTATTTCGCCAGGCTGGCGAGCGCTGCGGGGTCCACCGTCGCCACCGCCTGTTTCAGCGTGTCGATGCTTGGGGCATTGCCGTTGGCGGAAACAGCGAAACGGCTCGCGACCATGGTTTCGTAGCTACCCGAATGGTCCTGCGTGTTCCATTTCTCGCTGACCATCGAGCCGCCGACCATCTCGGTTTTCTCATAGCCGGTCGCGGTCTGCTTGCTCGATTGCGCGTTGATGGCGCCCCCGAGCGTCGCGAGCGAACCCATCGCGCCCATGTCAGCCACGGACAGGCTGAAACTCTGGTCCCCAAGCGTATAGCGGCCCTCGGCGCGGCTGCCGCCGAGCCCGGCGGCGGCGCCGCTGGCGCTCTCGACATCACCGCGGGTGAAGCCGGCGATCGTCGCGGGCAGCAATGCCTGGAGCGCGCTGGGGGGAATCGCCGTCACCGTGCCGCTCTTCGCGTCGGCCTGCATCCTGTCGGTTGCCGCCTTCATCTTGGCGACGGCCTCATTCGCCTTGCCGAGATCGACCGACCCCAGGCCCGGCACGGTCATCGTACCGCTAACGGAGCCGGAATCCGCCAGGAGGGGCGGCCGGATAAAGGTCCCGCTGATCGATACGGCGGCATAGTTTACTACCGCCATGGCAACGCAACAGACGAGAATCGAAACGATGACATAGGCCGGCGCTTTGTCGGCGGGCGCTTTCATCAGCATGGGCAGCCCGATCCAGAGAAGATAGAGGCTATAGAGCCCAACCAGTCCGAGCCAGCCGAGATTGGGGATGATCTGGAAGATGCCGGCGATCCAGGCGGCCGTCATTGAGAAGGCGACGACCTTCATCGCGGAAACAGGATTTTTGGTCGCGCCAAAATTGGGGGCGAGCCAATCGATGACCAGCGCCATGACGAACGTGCCGATCAGTGCGAGAACATACATGGTGACAGCGCCGCCAAGTGCCACGCCGATCGAGGGCCGATAGCTGATGCCTAAAAAGCCAATGCCGAACACCAGCATGCCAATGAGATGCGCGATCGGCCCAATCGCCGCGAGCGGGATGACCCAGGTCATAAAGATGCCCTTGACCGTCATCGGCTCGGCATCGATCCGCGGCCATTCCTGCGCGGGTCCGGTCAGTAAGCGCTTGATTCGGTCGATCATGCCGGCGGTCTGATCGCCGGGAAATTGCGTGGCCATGGCGTCGCTCCCTCTTGTTCGCTCTCCCGGCGCGCGACCCTAGCCCCGGCTCATCCGAAGGATAGGATCAAGGCGACATCGCGCCGTTTCGTCCCCCGGGACACTGCCCCCCAGGGATTCGCCCGGTACGGTCCTATCACAATTCGCAATTGCGGGCAGCATTCTCGAACCGGCGGCGGTTACCGCAAGGGCTTCCCCGAATCCTTCCACCGGTCGAGGATCTGGGATTCGCCATCATCGTTCGCGGTCGCCGCGGCGGGCTTGAGCGTCCCGCTCTGCGCATAGGCCGGCTGGATCATCGCAGCCGCCGTGCGCGGCGCCGGAGTGGGAATATTGGCTGAAGCCATAGCGACGGGAGGCAGCGCAGGCCGGGCGTGCGGGCCGGGCAAAGGTTCGTGCCCGATATAGCGCTGACTGAATGCGGCCGGCGTTCCCCACCAGCCCTGCCAGCGATGGAAGAAATGGGCGCCGATCGCGGCAGTCATCACCAGGCTTCTGTTCCAGGACGGCGTGACCGCATAGGTGTGATAATGCGTCGCCAGCCCGACGGGCGCGAACACCTGCCCGTTCAGCGCCGCGGCGGCGACCTTCATCGCGCGAATCCAATAGGCGCGCGAGGGAACCCGCCCCATCGATCCGTCGCAGGCGAAGCTGAACTGGCATCCGGTGGCGCGCTCCGAGCCCTGATAGACGACTCCGCACACGGTTGCGGGAAAAGCGGGGTGGCGAACCCGGTTGAGGATCACCTGCGCGACCGCGCGTTGCCCGGCATCGGGCTCAGTCGCCGCCTCATAATAGATTGCTGCGGTCAGGCACTCGAGCGCGCGCGCCCTGTCGTCGGTGCTCGCAGCGCTGGTCGAGAAGGGCAAGGCCGGACGGATCGAGGCATCGGTGGTGAGCGCGGCAGCTCCGGTCGGCACCGGCAGATCGGGCAGGGTGGTCGTCCCGGTCGCGCCGGCGCCGGGTGCCGCGCTTTCCTCGGCGACATAGAAATAGGCGGCACCCGGGAAATGGTCCTCGGCTTCATAGCCGACCGGCTTGGGCGCGGCGCGGGCGGCCTTGGCGTTCTGGTCGACGATCGCGCGGATCGCCGCCTGGGCGGAGACGCCGGCGCAGATCAGCCCGACGATTCCGACGATGCCAAGCTTGCCGAGCCGCCGCATCCGGAACCAGTTATTGATCGCGCGCCACGTCATGGCTTTGCCATAGCCGCATTCGGCCATGTGCGCCGCCCCCGATTTTCGGGTGTCTCGCAGCGAAACAGTTGAAGGTTAATGTAATCTTGCCGTGCGCCGTTACTTCAAAGCCTCGCTATCCAGGTTCAGCGCGCTTGCCGGGATCAGTTCCAGCCTGGGATAGGCCTCGCGCAGCGCATCAATGAACTGCTTCGCGTCGCCCACCACCACGATGCTCGCCTGGGACGGGTCGAGCAGCTTCGCCGCGGCGGCCTGGACCGCCCCCGGATCGACCGCGGAGACCGAGCTCGTGAAGGCTTTGAGTTGCCCGAGCGGCACTTTCTCGACGGCATAGGCGCCGAGCACATCGGCGATGCCGCCCGTCGTCTCGATGCCCCGGCCGAAATCGCCGATCAGCGTGGCCTTGCGTGGCTCGAGCTCGCTCGCGGGCACCGGTTCGGCACCCAGCCGCTTCATCTCGGCGAGGATGATCGCGACTGTCTCGGGCGCGGTCGGGTTCTTGGTCTGGGTGCTTGCCACAATCGCGCCTGGCTCGCGCCGTGCCACCAGCGAACTGCCCGCGCCATAAGCAAGCCCGCGCTTGATCCGGATTTCCTGGTTGAGCCTCGACGAATAGCCGCCGCCAAGCACTGTGTTGGCGACACTCGCGGGATAAAAAGCCGGGTCGTTGCGTGCGATTCCCGGCCGCGCGACGATCACGCCGGCCTGGCCTGCGTCCGGCATGTCGACGACGATCACGCGCGGTTGCTGCGGACGCATGGAAAGGACCGGTGTCACGAGCGACGGCGCGCCAACCGGCGTTCCCCAGGTGCCGAAATTCTTCTCGGCCAGCGCCCGTGCGGCGGCCGGGCTGATGTCGCCAACCAGAATCAGGCTTGCCTGTCTGGGGCGCCAGGTGCCGGCATAAGCGGCACGGACGTCCGCCTGGGTGATCGCCTTGAGCGAAGCCGGTGTGCCCGCCAGCGGATGGCCATAAGCGCCACCCGCGAACACGGCCTGGGCCGCGACCAGCCCGGCAAGCTGCGCCGGGTCCTTGATCGTCAGTGCAACGGCGTCGATCGCCTGGGCGCGGGCACGCTCGAGCTCGTCGGGCGCGAAGGCCGGGTTGCGGGCGACATCGGCGAGGATGGCGAGCGCCGGCACCAGCTGATCCGACTTGACCGTCACCGATGCCGAGGCACCATCCCATTGCGCGCTGCTGTCGATCGAACCGCCGAGCGATTCGATCTCGGCGGCGATCTGCGTCGCGGAGCGCGTCTTTGTGCCCTTGGTCAGCAGGTCGGCCGTCAGGCTGCCAAGCCCCGCGCGAAGCGGCGGATCGGTGGCGGCGCCGCCGCTTGCGACCAGGTTTGCGGTCACCAGCGGCAGGTCATGCTTCTCGACCACGATCACACGCAGTCCGTTGGGGAGCGTGAATTCCTGCGGTGACGGGATTGCCGCGATCACCGCCGGCCCGGCGGGGGGCGGCTGCACGCGCTCGGCGTCCGGCGCTGGCGTCACGACCGCGACATTCGCGGGCGCCACCAGCGGCGAAACCGCGACGGTGGGTGCGACGGTAATGGTGTCCCCCTTCACGCCTGGGGGAGCGCTCTCGACGGGAAGATACTGAAGCGAGGCCGAGCGCTCGTCGCGCAGATATTTCCGTGCCACCCGTTGCACATCAGCCGCCGTCACCTGCGCGATAGCCGCGAGCTGGCGGTCGCTGGTACGCGGATCACCATCGATGATCACCGACGCGGCAAGCGTCTGGGCCTTGCCCTCCGCCGTCTCCCGGCCCTTCAACGCCGAGGTCAAAATCCCGTTCTTCGCTTCGAGCAGTTCGGTGGCGCTGACCGGCGCGTCGCGCAACCGCGCGACCTCGCGGCGCAGCGCCGCCTCGCCGGCATCGGCGCTCTTGCCCCCGGCCATGATCGCGAAGACGCCGAGATTGCCAGGGCCCTGCTTGGTATCGAGATAGCTCTCGGCGCTCTGGGCAAGCTGGTCGCGATAGACCAGGGTCTCGTACAGGCGCGAGCTCTCGCCTTGTGACATGACCGCGTTGAGCACGGCGATCGCCGGGTTGTCCGGGTCATTGTCGGCGGGCACCGGATAGCTGATCATCACGGCGGGCAAAGGCGTGTTCGGTTCATAGACCTTGTAGTGCGTCGCCTGGGTGCGTTCGGGCTCGGTCGCGGTCACGCGCGGGATCGGTCGGTCCGGTTTCGTTATGCCGGCGAAATACTGGTCGACCCAGGCATCGAGCTGTTTTGGATCGAAATTGCCCGACACGACCAGGATCGCATTGTCGGGCCGGTAATAGGTCGCATGAAAGGCGCGGACATCGTCGACCGAGGCGCTTTCGAGATTGTCGATGCTGCCGATCGTCGACCGCGCATAGGGATGGCGGCTGTAGGAAATTGCCGGGAAATAGACCGAGAACAGCTTGCCGTAAGGCTGCGCCAGCGTGCGCTGCCGCAGCTCCTCCTCGACCACCGCGCGCTCGGAGGCGAAGCCCTTGGGCTCGACCACCAGGCTCGCCATCCGATCGGCCTCGGCGAACAGCAACCGCTGCAGGTGATTGGCCGGGATCACCTCGAAATAATTGGTGTAGTCGTCGTTGGTCGACGCGTTGTTGTAGCCGCCGACATCTTCGGTCAGCCGGTCCATCTGCTCCGGAACAAGATTCCGCGTTCCCTTGAACATCAGATGCTCGAACATGTGCGCGAAGCCCGAATGTCCGGCAGGATCGTCCTTCGATCCGACATTGCACCAGACCTGCACCGAGACGTTCGACGTGCCGGTATCGCGGATCGCATAGACCCTCAGGCCATTGGCGAGCGTGCGCTCGGTGAAGTCGATCGGCTTCACCGCGGCGGATGCCCGCGCATCCTTTGCCTGTACGGCGAGAGGGCTTGCGAGGGGAACCAGGGCGGCGCTCAACAGCAGCGCGGCACGATAAAAGCGCATGGATTACTCCGGTCGGGCGGAAAGCCGATCAGCCCGAGGTGTCGCGCCGGGGGAGACCAGTGTCAATTGGACGATCACCGGCTCGGCCTCCTTCGCGCACCCCTTCAGCGCAGCGCGGCCTGCATGACCGCCCGGCCCTTCCCCGTGAGGCTGACATGTGACCGGCGCCGGTCGAGCGGGTCGTCGGTCCGTGCGACCAGACCGCGTTCCTCGAGGATCGCGATCATCCGCAAACCCGTCGTGGCCGGTACGCTCGATGCGAGCGAAGCGCTGGTCACCGAAATCCGGCGGCCGTGCGCATCGGCATCGAGCAGATCGAGCAGGATGTCCCATGCGGGTTCACCGAACAGATCGGCATCCTCCCCGAACGCGGCATCGCGCCGGCGTCTCGAACGATAAATCTCGACCGCGCGCGCCACGCCTGCGTCGCGGACCTCGGAAAGATATGGCCGGATTTGCCGGTCGGCGCCTGCCGTGGCGGGCGCCTCCTGGGCGATCTGCTGCAGCTCGGCATGGACATTGCCCAGGGCCCGGCTGAGATCCTGAAAGCCGCGACGTGACGAATTGGGATGCGTGTTGGACATTAGATCAATCTCCTGCCGCGAAGGCTCGCATGGCCGGTTGCGCCGATAATCAGATGATCATGGACCGTGATGCCGAGCGATGATGCCGCCTGGACCAGGGCCCGGGTTGCCGCGATATCCGCGGCACTCGGTGTCGGGTCACCCGAAGGGTGGTTGTGGACGAGGATGAGTCCGGCCGCCTGAAGTTCGAGCGCCCGGTAGACGATATCGCGTGGTGCGATCAGCGCCTCGGACTGGCTGCCGGTCGATAGCCGCTCGTCGCGCAGCAGCTGATTGGCGGCGCCGAGAAACAGGCAGTGCACCGTTTCGACCCGCTCATGCGCCATGGTGAACCACAGATAATCATGCAGCTCCCGGTCGCTGGCGATGACCGGCCCCGCCTCGAGCCGGTCGCGAAGCGCGAACCGCATCGCGCGCCGGTTAGCCTCGATACAGGCGACAGCGATCGCCGACTCGTCGAGCAGGCGAAGCAGTCGCCCCCGGGGCGCGGAGAGCACCGCCGCCAGCGTCCCGAACTCGGCGATCAGCCGCTCGGCCCACAGCGCGGCGGCGTCATAGTCTATCGGTGCGAGGAGATCCGCCAGGATGGATCGGCCCCGGTCCTCTTTAAGCGAACCGCGTGCCGCCAGGTCCCGAGCACGAGGAGCAGCAATTGCGGGTAGACCCACAGCGCCAGCATCACGAGATAAGCGGTCCGGATAAGGCGTGGGTCGGCGAGCTTGAGCAAATGGCCGAGCACCGACATGCCGTGGAAAACCACGATCCCCATTGGCCAGAAACGATTCGCCCTGAGCGCGATCGCCGTAAAGGCAAGGAGGATCAGCAGGTCGAGAATGAACACCCGAGTCTCGACTCCGTAGAAGCGGGTGGAGACCGGATTCAGCAGCATCGGCGTAATCGCGATCCCGGCGATCATCACGAGAGCCACCAGCCTCTCCGGCGCGCCACCACGAACAAGCGCGTAGAGAGAACTGGCGGCAAAGAGCCCATAATAGAGGAGGAGATGAAGCATCACTTATTGACGTCATGCCGATCGCTCCTCGTCAACTGGCCTGGCCATCATGGCTCTGTTTCAGGCGACCGCGCGAAGCGGTGCGCGATCTTCGCCGGTGATGGGCGCATCGACCGGCGGGCATCCGGAATCGCCATAGGCCGAGACGCCGATTTCGGCGGGCAGGGCCGCCAGCATCGGATGCACCTTGATGAGGGAGGCGCGCGTCTCGATCGAGAGGGTGACCGCCCGCGACATGGCGGCGATCGCGTCGAGGCCGACGCCGAGCGGAAGATTGCTGGCGCGGCGCACCTCGAGCATGGTGGCGACGCAGCGCGCGGCGGCGATAGCAGCATCGTCCTGGGCGCGCTCGGCAGTCAGGAAGTCCGATTTTACCGCTTGCACAGCGGCGAGGCGTTCTTTGAGCATAGCTGTCCCCTTTTCGCGAACCCTCGGGGGCCGCGATTGCTTCACTCACCCCGGATCGGGTGATCAGTTGGTGTGGTAGACGATTGCCTGAAGCGTGCGCTGGATCGACTCGACCGCTGCCGCTCCCATGAAAGCGATGATCGCCACCGCAAGCATGCCGGCCGCGATCCAGAAGAGGCGTTCCGCCGGCGTCAGGTCATTGCGATTCTCCCCCGCGGCGGGGAGAGGCCATCGGGCGCGTGGGAAGCGGCCGGCGAGAGGAAAGGCGTTTGTCGCCCATCGCTCGCCAAAAGCACTATCCCGAACGCGATCATGACCTGCCCCCAGTTGCGATGGGGCCAAGTTGCTTGAAACAGGGCTGAATTCGACCCCGAAAGGATAACCGGTTATTTTTTCGGGGGCTGATTGCCGATCAGCGGCGTGGCAAAGGCGCGCCGCTTCGATGCTGCTGGTCGCGCCCAATTTGCGCATCGCCTGCTGGAGATGGCCATTGACGGTGTGGTGGGAGATGCCGAGTTCGCGCCCGATCTCCTTCGGCCTCAGGCGGTCGAACACGAGGCGCAGGCACTGGCGCTCGCGTTCAGTCAGCGTTTCACGCGGGTCGTCGTTCGCGTCAGCCTGCATTTATCCGGAATATGATTTTCGTCGCCAAAAGGACATTATTTTCCGCTCTTGATATCTTATTGTAAGGTGCATGACGCCACGCTCCGCCACGTAACGGGCAGAATGGGAAACGCGATGTCGGTTTCAAAAGCGCAACCTACTGTTTCAGATGCCGAAATCCGGGATTTCGCGCTGCTGAATCTGCTCGCGACTCTTGAAAGCTCGCAGGCGACCGCCGATGAACTCGGCCTTTCGACGGTCGGCATCCGACTCGATCAGGCCATCCTGGCGCTCATGCGCGAGCGCGCTATCGCGTTCGAAGCGCAGGGATTGCCGAGAGCGCTCGCCAATCGCCATTGATTGGACCGATCCGGCGTCACTTCTTCCAGTGGCGATTCGCATAGAGCAAAGCCGCCACCACAGCGGCTGACCCGATCCCCAGACCAATCGTCGCAAGCGGCCAGCGCTTGGCCTTGGCGGACTCGATCATTGCGGCCACAGCCGCGCGCTGCTGCTCCAGGGCGCGGGTCTCGGCGACGATCTCGTTGGCGTCTTCCTGGTCGTCGTTCGTCAGCAAGCTCACTCTCCTTTTGCGGTGCCGGCATAATCGCGCCGAAACGCGTCGGCGAAAGCGGTGATCCGGCCGTCGGCGATCGCCGCGCGCAGATCGGCCATCAGCGCCTGATAAAAGCACAGATTATGCTCGGTCATTAACATCGCGCCCAGAATTTCGCCCGCGCGGACGAGATGGTGGAGATAGGCGCGGCTCCAGCCGGTGCAAACCGGGCAGGCGCAGGCCGGGTCGAGCGGCCCTGTATCCTCGGCGAATTTCGCGTTGCGGATGTTGATCGGGCCGGTGCGGGTGAAAGCCTGTCCGGTCCGGCCGGATCGGGTGGGGAGCACGCAATCGAACATGTCGATGCCGCGCTCGACCGCGCCGACGATATCGTCGGGCTTGCCCACCCCCATCAGGTAACGCGGCTTGTCGGCGGGAAGCTGGCCGGGCGCGAAATCGAGGCAGCCGAACATCGCCGCCTGCCCCTCGCCGACCGCGAGGCCGCCGACCGCATAGCCGTCAAAGCCGATCTCGATCAGGGCCTGCGCGCTCTCGCCGCGCAGGGTCTCGTCGAGCGCACCCTGCTGGATGCCGAAGATTGCCGCGCCCTCGGCATGTGCGCCGCCGCCATCAAAGGCGTCGCGGCTGCGCTGCGCCCAGCGCATCGAGCGGGCCATGGCGGCGGCCTGGACCTCTTTGGTCGAGGTCGTCGGCACCAGCTCGTCGAATGCCATGACGATGTCCGAACCGAGCAGTCGCTGGATCTCGATCGAGCGTTCGGGAGAGAGGGTATGGCGGGTTCCGTCGAGATGGCTCTTGAAGGTCACCCCGTCCTCGGAGCGGGTGGTCAGGTCGGAGAGGCTCATCACCTGATAGCCGCCCGAATCGGTCAGGATCGGCCGGTCCCAGCCCATGAAGCCGTGCAGCCCGCCAAGCCGTGCCACCCGCTCGGCGCCGGGCCGGAGCATCAGGTGATAGGTGTTGCCCAGGATGATGTCGGCGCCGCCAGCGCGGACATCAGCCGGCTTCATTGCCTTGACGGTTGCGGCGGTACCGACCGGCATGAAGGCGGGCGTGCGGATCGTGCCGCGCCGCATCGCGATCTCGCCAGTGCGCGCCTTGCCGTCAGTCGCATGGATGGTGAAGTCGAAACGGGGAGGCATTGCGGTCCCTAGCCCCAAGGATCGCGCGCTGTCGACACGCATCGCACCCGCGCGCTACGCGTTGGCACGATATGGCGGACGAGCAGGACGAGACGCTGCGTGAGATGGCGCGGCACCGGGGGTTGAAGCTCCAGAAATCGCGGCGGCGCAAGCCCGGCGGTGATTTCGGGCGCTATGGCTTGGTGGATGCGGCGGGCAAGGCGGTGCTGGGCATCGGCGACAAGGGGTTCGAGGCGAGCGCGGCGGACATCGAAGCCTGGCTGCGCGATGCGGCGAGGGCGACGTGGAAGAGTTCGGCCGGAACGGTGAAGGCACGGCCCAAGCAGCCGCCCGTACCGGAGCCGACTCCCGAGCCGGAGCCAATACCCGAACCGAAGGTGCAGGCTGAGCCAGAGCCGAAACCTAAGCCCCAGCCCAAGCCGAAGCCGCCGCCCAAGCCGAAGCCGAAGCCGAAGCTCAAGATCGCCACAGCCAATCTGTTCGCCAAGCTGCCATCCGCGCGCCGCGCTGAAGCGTTCAGCGCGCTGCTCGATCGACCGGAGGTGCGGATCGAGCGGATCGTCTCGCATGGCCAAGCCACGCCCGAGGACGAGCCGATGGTGCAGGCGCAGGATGAATGGGTGGTACTGCTGCAGGGCGAAGCGGGAATCAGGATTGAGGATTCGGTGGCCGTAACTCTGCGACCGGGCGACTATCTGACAATCGCGGGCGGCCAGCGCCATTGGGTGACATTCACCGCGAAGGATGAGCCCACGGTGTGGCTCGCGGTGCATGTCGGCTAGCCGATTTTCTTCTTCGTTCCCCGGCGAAGGCCGGGGCCCAGTTGGAATGGTGGAAATAACTGGGCGCAGCACTTGTCACAATCGTCCCCCGACTGGGCCCCGGCCTTCGCCGGGGAACAGCTTAGGTAGCCAGCGCCATCTCCCAGATCTCGCCCTGTTCGGGCCGGCCGAATTCGTGATGCACCTCAGTCGAGACGATCCGCATCCCCGCACCGGCATAAATACGCCGCGCGCTCTCAAGCACGGTGTGCGTCCACAATCTCAGGGTCGTGTAACCGGCTTCCCGCGCAAAGGTGACGCAGCGCCCGACCAGGTCGCTGCCGACGCCCATGCCCCGCGCCCAGGGTTCGACATAGAGCAACCGCAACTGCGCAACTCCTTCGCCCGCATCGACGACGAACACCGATCCCGCCATCACGCCGCCGCTCTCTGCAACCCAGCATTGGTCGCGTCCCTCGCGATAATCGCGCAGGAAGCGCGACGTCACCTCGCCCAGCAAGGCCTCCATCGGCGCGCCCCAATCATGGCTTTCGCGGTAGATGATCGCCTGCCGCGCGGTGATCATCCCCATGTCGCCGGTGGTGAAGGTACGGACGGTGTAGCTGCCCTTCGCTTCGTTCGAGAGCAGCCCGCGCGCCGCATCCAGCGCAGTGACAAGCGCGCGCTGGTCGATCTCGCCAAGTGTCTCGATCCGCGCCTCGAGCACCGCGCGCTGCCGCTGGTCGAGATCGGCAAAGGCCGCGCGGCCGGCTGCTGTCAGCGCGATCGGCCGCCGTCGCGCATCCGTGCCGCGCCCGCGCTCGATCCAGCCGCTGGCTTCGAACTTGCGCAGGATCCGGCTCGCATAGCCCGCATCGAGCCCCAATGCCTGTTGTAGGTCGACCGCCACCGGCCCCTCGCGCGTCGCGATCTCGTACAGCATCCGCGCCTCGGCGAGAGTCAGCGGCCCGCCGAGGAAGCGCGCATCCAGGGCGCCGGAGAAATGGGTGTAAAAGCGGTTGAACGCGCGCAGCGACGACAGGGTCTGATCCATGCCGGCATGTTGAGGAAAAAACTTGACGGAGTCAACTATATCCGAGCAGCATGCGCGTCACGTCATCCGGCGTCTCGAACAAGGCATCCGGTTCGAGCCGGCTCAGCGCCGACCGATTGGCATAGCCCCACAACACCGCGCCCGCCGAGACTCCGGCCTTGCGCGCCGCGGTGATGTCGCGGGTCTCATCGCCGATCGCGATCACCTGGTGCGGCGTCAGACCGCTCCGGCGCAGCACGCGCTTGAACAGGCGCGCCTTGCCGAACAGCGATGCGCCGCATTCGAACAGCTCAATCCGCGCGATTGTCGCAGGCGCGAGGACGGTCCTGACATTGGCTTCGCTGTTCGAGGTCACGATGGCAATCCGCATCCCGGCGGCATCCAGGGTCTCGATCAAGGTATCGATGCCGTCGAACGGCGCTATCTGGTCGATCTGCGTAGCGAGGAGCGCATGGACATGGCGTGCGATCGCCGGAAGCTTCCAGCTCGGAATGCCGAGATGGCGGATCACCTCGCGCGAGGTGAGGCCGCGCAGCATTTCCACCTCGTCCGCCCCGGCCGCGCGGAATCGGAATCGCCGGGCGAGATCGTTGATGATCGACAGGAACCAGTCGCCGCTATTGGCCAGCGTGCCGTCGAAATCGAAGATCGCGAGCGCATAGGTTGGCGGCCGTCGCGCCGTGTCTCGCCCGTTCGCGTACATCGCGTCCCCCGGCGCGTGATCAGCCACCGCGCTTGCCGCGTTTGCCCGGTGGCCGATCACCCCCGGCGGTGGCGCGGATCGTCAGCAGCTCGGCGCGTGTCACCGCGCCGTCCTTGTCGGTGTCGAAGCGCGTGAACAGGGTGGTGAATTCCGCCTGCAGTTCGATAATCGTGATCCGGTTGTCCCCATCGCTGTCGACGGTGAAGGGGCTCGGCAGCGCATTCCGGTCGCCGAGCCATTTCAGCGCCCAGTCGCTATAGTCGATATAGCCGATCGAGCCCTTGTGGCCGATATCGATCGCGTCGAAGCTCCTGGTGACGCACTGGACGAGTTCGGCGCGGGTCGTCTTGCCGTCATTATCGGCATCGCATGCCGCAATCATCATCGCGACGGGCTCCACCACCATGGTCGCCGGCGGCTGGCTGTTGGCGCCACTTGTGGCGGACGCGCTGCCTGGCGTGGCTGGCTGAATTATATTCTGTGCCGATGCGGCTGCGCCGATGGTGATCGCGAGCGTGGCAGCGAGGATTGCGGCAGTGATCAGCAGGCGCATCGTGAGCAGGGGCCTTTCAGGGAATCGCCAGGCTGGCATGCTCATAGCTACAGAAACGACAGCTGGTGTCGATGGCATGATGATGGACTGCCCGTCATCCCGCCCCTGAAACCATTATGGCAGCAGCAACGAAGCATCCCCGTAGGAATAGAAACGATAGCCATTCTCAATGGCATGGTCATAGGCTGCCCGCATCCGCTCCAGCCCCATCAGCGCGCTAACCAGCATGAACAGCGTGGAACGCGGCAGATGGAAATTGGTGACGAGCCCGTCCACGCCCCGGAAGCGATAGCCCGGCGTGATGAAGATGGCGGTGTCGCCCTCGAACGGCCGCACGATATCGTCCTCGCCTGTCGCGCTTTCGATCAGCCTCAGGCTGGTCGTGCCGACCGCGATCACCCGGCCGCCAGCAGCGCGCACCGCGTTGAGCCGGTCCGCGGTGGCGGCGTCGATCCGTCCCCATTCGGCGTGCATCTTGTGGCTGTCGGTGTCGTCCGCCTTGACCGGCAGGAAGGTACCCGCGCCGACATGGAGCGTCAGCGTCGTGTGGCCGATGCCGGCCGCGCCTAGCGCGGCGATCAGCGCCGGCGTGAAATGCAGCGCGGCAGTCGGCGCGGCGACCGCGCCCTTTTCCGCTGCGAACATCGTCTGATAATCATCGGCGTCGCGCGCATCCGCCGCGCGGCGGGCGGCGATATAGGGCGGCAGCGGCATCCGCCCCGCGCGTTCCAGAAGCAATTCAACGGGCTCGTCGCCGTTGAAGGTGAGGGCGAGGCTGCCATCTTCGGCGCGGTCGCTCACGACTGCGCTGACGCCGGCGCCGAAATCCACCGTGTCGCCCTCACGCAGCCGCCGCGCATTGCGGACAAAAGCGCGCCATCGGCGCGGCCCTTCGCGCTTGTGGAGCGTCGCGCCGATGCGTGCCTCCCCACGCGTTCCTTCGAGTTGGGCGGGGATCACTTTCGTATCGTTGAACACGAGCAGATCGCCCGCCCGAAGCTGCCCTGGCAGATCGGAGACCATCAGGTCGCGCGTGGCGTCTCCATCGAGCACCAGCAGCCGTGCGGCATCGCGCGGCGACGCCGGGCGCAGCGCGATCCGCTCGGGCGGCAGATCGAAATCGAAGAGGTCAACCTTCATCCGGTCATCCCGGAAAGCCGCGCGCTTATTTCTTGGGCGCCGCCTTCTTTGCGGGCGCTGCGGGGGCGGGCTTTACCGGCGCCGGCTTCACCTTCACCACCAGCGGTGCCGGCTTGCTGCCCGGCAGCGTCAGCGTCGGCTCAAGCGTCGGCGCCGCTTCGACCGGCGGCGGCGCATAGGCAGGCGGATGATCCGCCGCGATATAGGCATGGAGGATCTTGGTGGGATGCGCCGGCGGCTCACCGCGGGCGATCGCGTCGACATATTGCATGCCGTCGATCACCCGGCCGAACACTGTGTATTTATGGTCGAGCGAAAGCCTTGGCTGGAACACGATGAAGAACTGGCTGTTCGCGCTGTCTTCCCTGTCCGCCGTCCGCGCCGCCGAAACGGCACCGCGCACATGCGGCAGAAAATTGAACTCGGCCTTCATGTCAGGCAGCGTCGATCCGCCGGTCCCGTCACCCTTGGGATCGCCACCCTGGGCCATGAAGCCGTCGATCACGCGGTGGAAAGCGAGCCCGTCATAGAAATGCTGGCGGGTGAGCGTCTTGATCCGCTCGACCATCAAAGGCGCCGCATCGGGCCGCAGCCAGATCGTGACCCGCCCGCCATCCGACAAATCGAGATAGAGCAGATTCTCCGGATCCGTCATGGACGGAACGGGCGCGCGACCCGTTATCTGAACGTCCATGACCTGCGCGGAGGCAGGCCCGGCAAGAAGGGCGGATACACACAGGATCAGGCTGGCAATAAAACGCATCACATCCCCGTAAGGCTTGGGCCATAAGGCTCGGGCCCAAAAAGGCCCAAGCTTTGATCGGCGCTTAGAGCAAATCCCCGCTTGCGCCAATCTGAACATACCCACTCGAAATCGAGGTCATCCGAGCCAACCGTGGCGCTCGTGTGGCAAGTTCGAGAAATCGCGACTTACGAACCCTTGAGGCCGATCGCGGCAACCCGCGCCGCGACTTCACGCGCGACCGTCGGCGGCACGAACCGGTGGATCGGCCCGCCATAAAGCGCGATCTCCTTCACCAGCCGGCTCGCGATCGGCTGCAGCGAAACGTCGGCCATCAGGAACACAGTCTCGACTCGCGGATTGATCTGCTGGTTCATGCCCGCCATCTGATATTCATATTCGAAATCGGCGACCGCGCGCAGGCCGCGGACGATCACCCGGGCGCCTTCGCGCTCGGCGAAATCCATCAGCAGCGAATCGAAGCTGACGACATGAATCTCTCCACCGATTTCAGCAACCTCGCGCTGGACCATCGTCATGCGCTCTTCGAGATTGAACATCGGCGATTTGCTGGGGTTGGTGGTCACGCCGATCACCAGCCGGTCGACCAGCTTCGCGCCGCGCCGGATGATGTCCATGTGCCCGAGCGTCACGGGATCGAAAGTACCGGGATAGACGCCGGTGCGGATGGTCATTGTGCGCTCGCCTTCCTGCCTGTCGACGCCGGGCTTTCGAGGATCACCGATCGCGCTCCAGCGTGAACCGCGCGATGTCGCGCAGCAGATCGGCCTCGGGGCCATAATTGTGCAGGTGCTGGATCGCCTGATCGACGAGCATCCGCGCCTGTTCCCGCGCGCGGGGCAGGCCGAGCAGCGACAGGAAAGTCTCCTTGCCGGCGCCCTCATCCTTGCCGAGTTTCTTGCCCACCGTTTCTTCGCTGCCCTCTACGTCGAGGATGTCGTCGGCAATCTGGAAGGCTAGGCCAAGGTCGCGCGCATAGCCTCGCAGCGAGGTCCGCCCCTCCGGCGGCACCCGGCCGAGGATCGCCCCCGCCTCGACCGAACACGCAATCAACGCACCAGTCTTCATCGCCTGGAGGCGGGTGACGGTCGGCAGGTCGAAGCTTGTTTTCTCGGCCTCGATATCCATCATCTGCCCGCCGGCCATGCCCGATGGCCCTGCCGCGCGGGCGAGTTCGAGCACCAGCTCGGCGCGGACGAACGGATCGGGGTGCGTGGCCGGGTCGGCCAGGATCTCGAACGCCAGCGCGTGCAGCGAATCGCCGGCGAGAATCGCGGCAGCCTCGCCGAAGATCTTGTGCGCGGTCGGCTTGCCGCGGCGCATATCGTCATCGTCCATTGCCGGCAGATCGTCATGGATCAGCGAGTAGACATGGATGCATTCGATCGCCGCCGCCGTACGCCCGGTGCAGTCGCGATCGACCCCGAACAGGCGTGCCGTTGCGAAGACGAGCAGCGGGCGGAGCCGCTTGCCGCCGCCGATCGCCGAGTGACGCATCGCGCGGTACAGGTTCGCCCGGGGATCATCGGGGATCGCCAGGAACACATCGAGGCGGCGGTCGATGTCCGCGCCGACCTGGGTCAGCGCCGCCTTGAGCGACAGGGAGGCGGCCGCCATCGGATCAACCGGCAGCAAAGGACTGGACGCCTGTTGGCCGGCCTTCGCTATCGAGCCGGATCGCCTCGATTCGCGCCTGCGCCGCGTCGAGCCGGTCGGCGCAACGCCGCCTGAGTTTGTCGCCACGCTCGTAAAGGCTGATCGCCTGGTCGAGCGGCGCATCGCCGCTTTCCAGCCGCGAGACGATCGCCTCGAGCTCCTTCAGCGCATCCTCGAATGACAGCTCTTCTAAGGGAGTATCCATCGCGCCGCTATGCGGCAGGCGGGCAAGGGGGGTCAAGGAGAGGCGGCGAATTCCCTTCCCCAAGGATCCCCTCCCGCAAGTGAGAGGGAAGTCTAGGCCCCCTCAGCCATCACCTCGGCGACCAGATCCTTGCGGCTGAGCTTGCCGATCATCGTCTTGGGCATGGTAAGCCGCACCACCACCTGATCGACCCGCTCATGCCGCCCGAGCTGCGGGTTCAGCCAGTCGCGCAGCTCTTCGCCAGTCGCCACGGCACCGTCGTTCAGCGTTACATAGGCGCGGGGATGTTCGCCGCGATATGTGTCGGGCAGGCCGATCACCATCGCTTCCTTCACCGCCGGGTGATGATGGAGCACCGCCTCGATCTGGCTCGGGAACACCTTGAAGCCCGACACCGCGATCATGTCCTTCAGCCGGTCGACGATGCGGATAAAGCCGTCGCTGTCGATCGTGCCGACATCGCCGGTGCGCAGCCAGTTCCGCCTAGCGGTGTCGGTCACGAACACCTCGGCATCGGCCTCGGGCCGGTTCCAATAGCCCTTCATGATCTGCGGTCCCGAAACGAGGATCTCGCCCGGCTCGCCGTCGGCTGCCGGCTGGCTCGGGTCGCCCTTGTCGACCAGGCGCACGGAGGTGCCGGGAATGGGCTGGCCGATCGTGCCCGATTTGCCTTCGCCTTCATAAGGATTGGCCGAGATCACGCCCGAGCTCTCCGAAAGGCCATAGCCCTCGACCACGGCCGCGCCGGTCACCGCCTCGAACTTCGCCTTTAGCTCGGCCGGCAGCGGCGCCCCGCCCGAAATGCAGATCCGCAGCGAGGCGAAATCGGTTGCACCGATCTTCGGATGATCGAGCAGCGCCTGATACATGGTCGGCACCCCCGGCAAGGCGGTCGCCTTGGTCCGGTCGATCGCCGCGAGGACCTGGCCTGCGTCGAAGCGCGGCAGCATCACGATGCATCCACCATTGAGCACGGTCCGGTTCAGCACGCAGGTGTTGGCGAAGACATGGAACAGCGGCAGCACGCCAAGGATGCGATCATGCATTTCGGGATGCGGATCGAGCCCCATAACCTGCCGCGCATTGGCCGACAGATTCTGGTGCGTGAGCATCGCGCCCTTGGGCGTGCCGGTGGTCCCACCCGTATATTGGATGAGCGCGACATCCTTGACCGGATCGATCGCCGGGGCGAGACAGATGCCGTCATTGGCGATCAATTTCGAAAAGGCGATGATGCGGGGATCGTGGGGCCGTTTCGTCACCTCGCTCCGCTTGAACAACCGGTAGAGCATGGATTTGCCCGCAGGCAGGGCGCCCGCGACCGACCCCACCACGAGCCGTTCCAGCGTACTGCCCTCGAGTACCGCGAGCGCGGTCGGCAGCAGGGCGCTGGCCGACAATGTGAACAACAATCTGGTCCCTGAATCGGCCACCTGATGCTCGAGCTCGGCGACGGTATAGAGCGGCGAGAAATTCACCACCGTCGCGCCGAGTTTGAGGATGCCGTAATAGGCGGCCGCGTAGTGCGGCACATTGGGAAGGAACAGGCCGATCCGGTCACCCGGACCATAGCCGAGCGCCTTCAGCCCCGCCGCGACGCGGTTGGCGCCATCAAACGTCTCGGCATAACTATAATGCCGCCCGAGAAAATCGATCAGCGGGGCATCACCGCCCCGCGCCGCTGCCTGATTGAAGAAATCGACCATCGAAAGCGGCGGGAATTCCGAGTCCCAGCGCGTGGGATGGCGATAGGAATTGCGCCAGGCGCTTTCGGGGTCGGTCATTGTAGAGGTGTAGGGAGACGCCCCCTGAGGCGCAAGCCGATCCAACTAGAAGCGCGGCGCAAGCCGATCCAACTAGTGGTGAACATTACACGCTTGGTACCTTGGTTCGTCCCGCGAGGTCCCGATTTGGAGGGCGTCGGTCATTAAGCGTCCCATGTGCGGGTCCCGCTTTGCCCTGGAGTGAGGAGCGCTCTGTTATCGCGGAAATACGCGATCTGAGATGTATATCACCACTCCGATCAGCAGCGGTAGCAGGAGACCGAAAGAGATTGCCCCTTTCAGAACGACATTCGCCTCTATCTCTCCCCGCGATAATAAGCATGATGCTGCACCCATCAGCCCGCCAAGTAATAGACCCTCCACGACTAACCGAAGAACTCGCCGAAGCTTCAGTTCAATCAGCACCACACTTCCCACCTACAATCCGGCATATATTTTTAGTGCCTGCGGGCCGGTGCCGCAATGATCGCTAATCAGCATCCATCGTCCTCCGGGCCTGGTAGTTGCGGGTTCAAACGTGTGATGTTCTCACCAGGAGTGCCCGCGCGAGCGTCAGGCGATGGTCTTCGCAGTCCAGGTAATGAGCAGTGAGACGGCGAACAGCCCGGTGTCCAGCGCCGCCTGCATTCGGTGCGGCGCGCGGTCGGACTGGTCATGCGTGAGGATGTTGATGCTCGCCGACGGATGGCGCGCGGCCAGGATCAGCAGCGCGGCTGCCGCCAAACCCAGAGCAAATCGACGATTGTGCACGAGCGCACCTCCATCCCTTCACCATAATCGCGAACATCCGCTCCGGCAAGGATTGTCGGGGGGCGATGCTCAGGCGGCGATGTCGCCTCTTGCCATCTCAACCTGTGCAATGGTCCGGCGGCGCGCCCGGTCCCGCCCGTCGGCCTTGGCCTCGAACAAGGCGCGATCGGCGCCGCGATAAAGGGCCTGCCAGTCGGCTTCCTTCATCAATGGCCCGGTACAGGCTCCAATGCTCGCCGTGACCTTGAGGTCGAACGGCATCCGCCCCGCGCGCAGCCGTGCCAATATGCCTTCCGGCTCGGTTCCGGTCGCCGCCGGCGCCACGATCGCGAATTCCTCGCCGCCGATCCGCGCGACCAATACTCCGGCCGGCACAGCCTGGCGCAGCGTACGCGCGAACACGCGCAGCACCTCATCGCCACCGTCATGGCCGATCGTTTCGTTGACCCGCTTGAAATGGTCGATATCGACAAGCATCAGAATCTGATCGCCCTCCCGCCCGATCGCGTGCCGCAAGAAAGCGCGGCGGTTGAGCAGGCCGGTCAGCGGATCGGTATCGGCGAGCAGCCGCGCCGCGATTTCCCGCGCTCGCGCCTCGTCGCGTTCGTTGCTCAGCAGGCGGATACGATAGGCGATGGCAAGGCTGGAGAAGAGCGCCTCGACCGTCATCGTCAGGATCGTGGAATTGTCGAGCCAGAAACTCCAGCCGACTACGTTCAGCGCGTTCGCCACCCGGAAACAGGCAAAGATGATCGGCGCCGCCCATGCGATCGCGAACATCCACAGGTAATTGCTCCGCGTCCGCCAGCCGCGCCACAGGATCGGCACGACGATCCCGAGCTGGGCGAGAAAGGCCATGGTGAAGAAATAGTCGAACAGCGCGATTCGCCACGGCGCCAGCGTGACCAGCATCAAGACGGTTGCCGTCATCACCACAAAGACCATGTTGCTGGCCCTGGTGAGCCAGCCCGCGAAGACGCGCGGCTCGAAAAAGGTCCGCGCGAAGAACATGGCCGCCATCGCTGATACACCAAGCGAGGCATAGTTGATCCGCAGCCGATCGTTATTGACGAGATCGGGCCAGGCCCAGGCCAGCGCCCCCGATGACGAGATTGCGTAGGTCAGTAGTGCCGCCAGCATTGCGCAATAAGCGAGCTGGAAATTGTACCGGAGCGCACCCCAGAGCGCGAGATTATAGATCAACAGCGCGATGCACAAACCGCTGAACCCGGCATACATGGTGCCGAGGACGAGATTCGCATCAGCGCTTTCATTCGGGGTCGCAATGCGCGGCCCGACCAGGATTCCGCGCAGATTGGCCGCGCCCTCGACGTGCCAGAGCAGCCGGACGAGCGGCGCGGTGCGAGCCGGCAGGTCGCGTTCGATAATCGCGCCGAGTTGGAGATGCCGGGTCGCGGCCCGGCCGTCAGTCACGGCGGAGAGGATCGCGCCATCGGCATATAGCGCGAAAAGCGTCACGCGTTCCTGCCACAGGCTGCCGATCCGGATGTCGGTAGCCCCGCTGACGTTCACTGGCGCTGACAGGACCCAGTAATCGCCAGAACCAAAGGCGGTTTGCTTTGTGTCGCAATTGAAGCGGTCCGCCTGCGCGAACAGGGCGCGGGGTTTCATGTCGGTTTTTGCCGGTGTAACGCACACCGCCACCGGGCGCCCGGCGACCCCGGTTTGCGCGGCTGCCGGTGCGGTGCCGATCGCGCAGGACGCGAGAACCGCACCCATCAGCGCCATCAGATTCAAAAACCACCGCCTGCCCATTGGGCCGCTCTAGGCCCCAGTGCCGAACAGAAGGTAAAATTTACGGGAATAGGCGCATTGTTTCGCAGCCGATCCGCAACCCCAATCAGCTCCTGTTGGTGACTAACGAAAATGGCCGGACCCGCATTACGGGCCCGGCCATCCGGTCATTTCGCTTCGAGCTTTTCCGTCTTGCCCTTCTTCCTGGGCTTTTTGGGCGGGGCGGAGACGATCTCGAAGGCGAGCGCGCCGTCCTTGAGCTTGATGCTCACCTCGCCGCCATGGACCAGCTTGCCGAACAGCAATTCCTCGGCGAGCGGCTGCTTGATCTTCTCCTGGATCAGCCGCCCCATTGGCCGGGCGCCATAGAGCTTGTCATAGCCCTTGGTGGTCAGCCATGCCTTCGATTCATCGTCGAGGCTGATATGGACGTTGCGGTCCGACAGCTGAAGCTCGAGCTGGAGGATGAACTTCTCCACGACCCGCGCGACCACGTCGGTCGGCAGGTACGAGAAGGGCACGATCGCATCCAGTCGGTTGCGGAACTCGGGCGTGAACATCTTCTGGACCGCCTGCTCGTCCTCGCCCTCGCGGGAGAGGTTGCCGAAGCCCAGAGTCTCGCGCGCCATGTCCGATGCGCCGGCATTGGTCGTCATGATCAGGATGACGTTCCTGAAATCGACGGTCTTGCCGTGGTGATCGGTCAGCTTGCCGTTATCCATCACCTGCAACAGGATGTTGAACAGGTCGGGATGCGCCTTCTCGATCTCGTCGAGCAGCAGAACCGAATGCGGCTGCTGGTCGACGGCGTCCGTCAGGAGCCCGCCCTGATCATAGCCGACATAGCCGGGAGGCGCGCCGATCAGCCGGCTGACTGAATGCCGCTCCATATATTCCGACATATCGAAACGCTGGAGGGGGATGCCCATGATCGACGCCAGCTGACGCGCAACCTCGGTCTTGCCCACGCCGGTCGGTCCCGTGAACAGGTAATTGCCGATCGGCTTGTCCGGGTCGCGCAGGCCCGCGCGGCTGAGCTTGATCGCCGAGCTCAATTTCTCGATCGCGGCATTCTGCCCGAACACGACCCGCTTCAGATCCGTGTCGAGAGTCTCGAGCGCCTTGGTGTCGTCGGCAGACACGGATTTCGGCGGGATGCGCGCCATCGTCGCGATCACCGCCTCGATCTCGCGCGTGGTGATCGTCTTCTTGCGCTTGTTCAGCGGCACCAGCATCTGCATCGCGCCGACTTCGTCGATCACGTCGATCGCCTTGTCGGGCAGCTTGCGGTCGTTGATGTAGCGCGCCGACAGTTCGACCGCCGACTTGATCGCATCCGGCGTATATTTCACCGAGTGATGCGCCTCGAAGGCGGTGCGCAGGCCGGACAGGATCTTGATCGTGTCCTCGATCGTCGGCTCGTTGACGTCGATCTTCTGGAAGCGCCGCAGCAGTGCGCGGTCCTTCTCGAAGTGATTGCGGAATTCCTTGTAGGTGGTCGAGCCGATGCAACGGATCGTGCCGCCCGACAAAGCCGGCTTGAGCAGGTTCGAGGCGTCCATCGCGCCGCCGCTGGTCGCGCCGGCACCGATCACCGTGTGGATCTCGTCGATGAACAGGATCGCGTCGGGCAGCTTTTCGAGCTCGTTGACGACTGCCTTCAGCCGCTCCTCGAAATCGCCGCGATAGCGCGTGCCGGCGAGCAGCGCGCCCATGTCGAGCGAATAGATGACGGCGGGGAGCAGCACCTCGGGTACATTGCCCTCGACGATCTTGCGCGCCAGCCCTTCGGCGATGGCCGTCTTGCCGACGCCGGGATCCCCCACATAAAGCGGGTTGTTCTTGGAACGGCGGCAGAGAATCTGCACAGTGCGGTCGACCTCGGGGCCGCGGCCGATCAGCGGATCGACCTTGCCGTTCCGGGCCTTCTCGTTGAGGTCGACGCAGAATTGCTTGAGCGCGCTTTCGCCCTTGCCCTTGCTGTCATTCTTGGTGGATTTCTCCTCCTCGGCGCCCTTCACTTCGCGGGGTTCCGGGGCAGCGCCGCCCTTGCCGACGCCGTGCGAGATGAAGCTGACGGCATCGAGACGGCTCATGTCCTGCTGCTGGAGAAAATAGACCGCATAGCTCTCGCGCTCGCTGAACAGCGCCACGAGCACATTGGCGCCGGTCACTTCGTCGCGACCGGAAGACTGGACGTGGAGGATGGCGCGCTGCACGACGCGCTGGAAGCCCGATGTCGGCGACGGATCGGTGGCGGCATCGACCTTCAGCGCCTCGAGCTCGGTATCGAGATAATGCGCCACGGTCGCCTTGAGCTCGCCAAGATCGACCCCGCAGGAGGTCATCACTTTCGAGGCATGCTCGTCATCGACGAGCGCGAGCAGCAGATGCTCGAGCGTCGCATATTCGTGGCGCCTCGAAGATGCTGCTTCGAGCGCCTTGTGAAGGGTGGTTTCCAGCGCGGATGCGAAAGAAGGCATTACGTTACTCCATGCGGACCGCGACACGACGGGCGGCCCTTTCCTGCTATGTCGGAAGGCAGACCGCCCGCATCAAGCACTTGACAAAAACCCCGGCCAAATCGGCATGCCGGAGCAACGATGCTCATCGCTTGAATAAACTGTCTGCGCTTGCGCGGTGATTAACGGCGCGCTCCATTTTCCCGCGCGTCCTGACGATCTCAGCTTCCAGGGCAGCGATGCGCGCGCCCAACTCGGCGACCGACAGGGGGTCAAGGTCCTGCCGTGCCAGTTCCGTGAGCGGATCGCCCGCCTTTTTCGGGAGAATCTCGTCCAAATCCATAAGAGTGAACGTTGACCGGGTAGGCAGCGATGTCAATAAGGGCCAGAGGCAATCCGCAAGTTTGGGGGGCGGATCGATGACACATATTCCGGATGTGATGCGGGCGATCGACCCCGAGGCTCCCGGTGGGCCGGAGGTGCTGGTCGTTGTCGAACGCCCGGTGCCGCGACCCGGCCCTGGCGAGGTGTTGATTCGCGTCGCCGCCGCTGGCGTCAACCGGCCCGAGGTGATGCAGCGCAAGGGCCTGTATCCGCCGCCGCCGGGCGCGCCTTCGATCCTCGGCATGGAAATCTCGGGCACGATCGTCGCGGTCGGCCCCGATGTCGGCGGCGCGGAGGAGCGGTTCGAACTGCTCGGCCAGCCTGTCTGCGCGCTGATTTCGGGAGGTGCCTATGCGGAATATGCCGTCGCACCTTATGGCCAGTGCCTCCATGTCCCCCGCGCGTTGTCGATGGTCGAGGCGGCGGCGATGCCGGAGACACTCTTCACGGTCTGGACCAATCTCTTCGAGCGCGGCTATGCGGTCGAGGGCGATGTCGTGCTCGTCCATGGCGGCACCAGCGGCATCGGCACCATGGCGATCGGCCTGGCCAACCTGTTCGGCCTGATCATCATCGTCACCGCTGGCTCGGACGAGAAATGCGCAGCGGCGAAAGCCCTGGGCGCGGATCACGCGATCAACTACAAGACGCAGGATTTCGTCGCCGAGGTGAAGGCGATCACCGGCGGCAGGGGTGTCGCGGTAGTGCTCGACATGGTCGGCGGCGACTATCTCCCGCGCAACATGCAATGCCTCGCCGATGATGGCCGCCATGTCTCGATCGCTGTGCAGGGTGGGTTGCAGGCGACGATCCCGATCTTCGAGATCATGCGCCGGCGCCTGACTCTCACCGGTTCCACGCTCCGGCCGCGCGACACGGCTTTCAAGAGCCTCGTCGCCGACGAGCTTGCCCGCCTGACCGAGACGTGATCGACACGCACGCGCATCTCGACGCGCTCGAGGATGCCGAAGCAGCAGTCGCGCGGGCGCGTGACG
>Ga0105245_10000856_pt1 | contig 27593 bp, 26 predicted proteins | sample KBSM54metaG_FD_81523 | JGI IMG/M metagenome (GOLD analysis project Ga0105245, IMG submission 81523) | Miscanthus rhizosphere microbial communities from Kellogg Biological Station, Michigan, USA - KBS M5-4 metaG | ecosystem: Host-associated > Plants > Roots > Rhizosphere > Soil | place...
ACTTCTTCGGCTTTGCGGATCACATCGAGCGACAAGAGATTTTCATTGCTCTTGTCCACCGCTGCTTTGAGTTCAGTGGCCAGCTGAAACAACTTGTCCGTCTGTTCGCGAATGTCCTGCTGCCGTTTTTTGTTGGCTTCGCGCGCCATCCGGTCCTGCATTTCTTTTTGCGCCGGGTCCTGCCGCGTTTCAACCTGTGGCGCGGCTACGAGCGCAGGTGTTGCCGCGAATGCATTCCCACACATCATCAGAACAAGACCAGCAGCGGTGACTAGTTTTGCAAACACAATGACCTCTTTCAGGATTTATAAGACTTGCCGCGATTATAAAAGTTATCCGAGGGTCTTACATCTGCCGGGAGTTGGGATAGTCAACGGGCCCAATCCTGAGCATTTTGTCATTCAGCCGATGGCGAACTCTTCTGGCCAGCTTTTCCAGTTCATTTGCTTTGCTTACCGCTTCCGGCGGCAACGCCGATCCGTCGGCGGCTTCGGCATATTGCTTCAGCTCTGCGGCCAGAGAGACCATCTTTCGCGTGTCCTCAGTGTTTTCCCGCTGCATACGTTCGTTTGCTTCTTTCTGGCGCAGCAGTTCGAAGCGCCGCTCCACACCCGGATTGATATTGGGAATATTGATTTGGGCCCCGGGCGCGGCTGCTGAATTTCCAGCTTCAACGGCCGTCACGAAAAAACACAGGACCAGAACCACGAATACAGCAGGTTTAACCCCCATAATGCCCCCACGCAAAAACTGTGGCGGCATTATAGGCCAGATTCCCGCTCGGCTATAATCCAGAATTAATCGAATGGAAGAAAAATTCAGCAATATCTGGCACGAGTGGCACAATTACCTGGTTGCGTGGACGCGCGACAAAGCGCCTAAGCTCGTTGTGATCCTGGTGCTGGCGTTCATCTTTGTGCGCCTGCTGGGATTAATCACCCGCAAGCTGGTCGCGCTCGCTGAAAAAAGCTCGCATGGGCCGGTCCGGGCGCAACAGGTCCGCACCATCACCGGAGTGGTACGCAGCGTGGGCGTTTTCCTGATTGTGTTCTTTACGGGCATGACTGCGCTCAAAGACGCGTTCCAGATCAATATCGAACCTCTGCTGGCCAGCGCGGGCATTGCCGGTCTGGCCATTGGTTTTGGCGCGCAAACGCTGGTCAAAGATGTGATCAATGGGTTCTTCATCCTGATTGAAGATCAGTTTGAGGTGGGCGACACGATCCGCGCGGCCGGCGTGACAGGGGCTGTAGAAGAAATCACCATGCGCCGAACTACGCTGCGCGATAGCGACGGCACGCTGCACATCGTTCCCAACGGGGCAATTCAAATCGTGAGCAACATGACGCGCGACTGGTCGCAGGTAACACTCCATGTCGCGGCCGACTACAGCGAAAACAGTGATCGCGTGGTGGAGTTGCTGGAGGAAGTGGCAAAAGAGTTTTATAACGATCCAGCTTACAAGGATGACGTAGTCGCAGAGCCACAGGTTCCTGGTATTGAGCGAGTACACGGCAACGAGGTGGATTACCTTATGCTGGTCAAGGTGCGTCCGGGAAAGCAATATAACGTGGCGCGCGAGTTGCGCCGCCGGATCAAGGTCTGCTTTGAAAACAACAAAATCAAGGCCGGCGCGCCCGCACAGGTTTACATTGGACAACTACCGGCGAAACAATCATAAGCGCGTGCGCCGGGCGATTGTCGCGATCGGCGGCGGAGCGATAAGAACCAAGGGTACCGCTCCGATTGATCGGGAGATTATCCGGCTGTCAGGCAAGAAGAAACCGAAACTTCTTTTTATCCCAACCGCGACTTCAGATTCCGAAAGATATTGGAAGCACGTCCAGGAATATTTCGGCAGATTCCTGAAATGTAAGACCGATGTCCTCTTCCTGATGGCAGAAAGTCTTTCCAGAGAGCAGATACGGAAGAAGATCTTATCGGCGGACATCGTCTATGTTGGCGGTGGAAACACTCTGCACATGATGCGCGTATGGCGGCGTTTCGGCGTCGATCAACTTCTGAAAACTGCCTATGCGAATGGAACTGTGCTTTCCGGCATCAGCGCAGGGGCAATCTGCTGGTTTGAGTCCGGACATTCCGATTCCATGTCCTTTTATAATCCACGAAACTGGAAGTACATTAACGTAAAAGGTTTGGGACTGATCAAGGGAATTCATTGCCCGCACTACAACAGCAGGACCATAGGCGTCCCGCGCAGAAAACTCTTCAGGGACATGATTCAAAAGACCGGCGGCATCGGAATCGCTATTGAGAACAACTGCGCAATAGAGTTCATTGACGGGCGGTTTTACAGAGTCATCAGTTCCAAAAGTTACGCGCGGGCTTACAAGTTGTATAAGAGCGGCGGTAAGGTGGTTGCGCAACAGATACGCCAGGAAAAAGAATTCGCGCCAATCGGACGCCTTTATTATCGAGACGGCTCGTCTGATCGTCGCAACCGAGGAGAGTAAACATGGATCTGGGACTGAAAGGACGAGGCGTAATCGTCGCCGCATCGAGCCAGGGCATTGGCCTGGCGACAGCCGAGGCCTTTGCCCGTGAAGGCGCACAGGTGGCAATGTGCGCTCGCACGGAAAAGACTCTCGTCGAAGCCGCCGACAAACTCCGCAGCGAGACGGGTGCGGAGATTTACGCCGAAGCGCTTGATGTTACGGACGGCAACGCCGTCCAGCGCTTTACCGAGCAGGTTGCGAAGCGGTTTGGGCGCATTGACGTGTGTGTGGCCAATGCCGGAGGGCCTCCGGCCAAAAATTTCCTTTCTATCCCTGCCGACGAATGGCGCAAAGCCGTTGAATTGAACCTGATGAGCACGGTGCATCTGGCCAAGGCGGCAATCCCTTACATGCAGCGCCACCGCTGGGGAAGGATCATCACTATCACGTCGATTTCCGTGAAGCAGCCCATCACTGATCTGGTGCTTTCAAATTCAGTGCGCGCGGCCGTCGTGGGACTGGTGAAGAGCCTTTCCAACGAGTTCGGCAAAGACGGGATATTGGTCAACAACGTCGCTCCAGGCTATACCGCGACTGAGCGCCTACAGGAGCTGGCGCAAGTCCGCGCGCTGGCTGCAGGCAAGTCAGCCCAGGAGATATGCGATACATGGGCCGCGGAAACGCCGGTCAGGCGGCTGGGTAATCCCAAAGAGATTGCAGATGTTATCGTGTGGCTGGCTTCGGAACGCGCTTCCTATGTAACCGGCCAGACCATTTTGGCCGACGGTGGCATCTATCGCGGCCTATAGCTTGCCGCGCCGTTCCCAAAACAGAACTGCAGTTACTCAAAATCGGTTGTGAGGTGCTCATATTGGCATCTGAGGGCCTGTGGAAAAGCATCTTACTCGAGGAATGGCCATGTTATTTGTAGCTGCGGTCGCGTTAATCGCGCTGTGTGCCACGTGGTACGCCGTCTCATTGCAGCGCAAGCGTGAGAAGGCCAAAGAAATCCTGCGCTGGATTCAAGCGTCTCTGGCGGGACGTGGCCATGTGGTGGGAATTTCATGGACTGCCGCATCCCGCTTTCGCGTCCCCCTTCGGCTAACCTGCGGCGTGTTTCGACGCGCGTGGGTGCTGGTGGAGATGCGGACGCAGGAAACTCCAGTTCATTGGTTGATGCACAAGATCAACAGTCCGCAGGAAGTTATCACCTTCCAGGCCGATCTGGACGCTCCTCCGGCATTCTCTCTGCAGATGCAAAATTTCCGCTGGTTCGCCCGCAGCAGCTCTAAAACTGAAATTGAGAATTCAGGATGGCAGTTTGAACGCTTGCCCTCAGTGATGATCACGACAAAGCCAGATACCCAAAGAGAGATAGCTGGAACGATGACGTCATTGAGCCGAGGAGATAACGGCGATTTCCTGGAAGTCAGCTTTCAACGCAGCTCGCCTAATTTTTCCGCCACACTCCCGCTGGACTCATTGGCTCCCGGCGCCCCGGCACGCACCTGTCTGCTGGACACAATGCGAGAGATGGCAGGCAGCGCGTCCGTCTTTTAGTGTCGCTTCGCGACAAACCGCTCGAGAACTTTCACACACCGAATTCTTTCCGCGTGGTCTTACCAATCTTTCTCATTATGGGTTCGAGGCTCCTTTCGTTAAAAGCCGAATGAGTGCCGTGTTCGGGCTTGAGCGACAATGAGCGCGCGTCTCAGTCCGCAACTATCGCGTCAAAACGGTCCCGGCATATAGAACACTCATGCTCAGCGGAAGAGCGCCCCTTCGATCTTCTTGCCTGAGATTACTCCTCATCTTTTGTTCCAATGGCCGAACAACTGCCCGGGACGAATAGCGCAGACGCAGTCGGGGGTGCTTGCCTACGGCGGATCGGAAACGCAAGATCCGAGGGTTGCTCCATTTATAAGCACGCACGAGCAAGCGCCCTTGCATGGTTGGGTGGCGCTGCAACGTCCGCTGCAAACGCCAATAACTCCTGGCTGTCTCTGTAATTGCCGGGCTGAGACGGTCCCGGCGCAGAGGACGGTTATAACAAGGGCAGCAAAGAGTGTTGCTTTGATTTTCTTATCCATGATTCGCTCTCCTTTCAAGCGCAAGGCTGAGGGATAGCGGGAAGAATCCGCTTCCAACTATTTTTTCGGCGGTCTGAGCGGCCCTGGGTCTCTAACGCACCCACCGGTGGTTCCAGTAAGGATCTGGCAGATGCAAGCGCCGCTGCAAGGCTTGGTGGCGCTGCAAGTGCCTTTGCACGCAGGAAGCAGGTTGGCCGGCGTCCGCAGTTGCCGCGCGGAAACTGTTCCCGCGCAGAGAACAGCCGTAGCCATTGCTGCCAGGAACGTGTTTTTGATTATCTTGCTCATGATTCACTCTTCCTTTCTATAACAAGCCGCAGAAACGAATGCGGTCCGGCTATTTTGCCGGCTTGGCTGCCACCAACAGGCACGTACCTAGCCTTTCTCCGGAAGAAATGAAGCACGTGCAGGAAACGTTGCTGCAAGGCACTTTCTTGGTGCAGGTACTGTTGCAGACAGTGACCGTGGAAGCTTGACGCAACTGGCGCGCGGAAACTGTTCCCGCGCAAAGAACAGCCGTGGCCATTGCTGCCAGGAACGTGTTCTTGATTGTCTTGCTCATGACCCATTCTCCTTTTCAGTAGAGCCTCATACTGGCCCTTTACCTGTTGCTATTTTCCTGAAGGCGTGAGCCCGGCCGGACGCGTCGTACAAAACGCGGTGGTGGGCGTAGTAAAGGAACAAAAGCAACCGTTAGGGCAAGGATGGATGGCGCTGCACGTGCCGCTGCAGGCAAAGCCCCTGGGCTCACTCCGTAACTGCCGCGCGGAAACGGTTCCCGCGCAGAGCACGGCCATGGCAATGGCCGCCAGCGAAAAGTTCTGTATAGTTTTTCTCATGATTGGCCTCACTTTCAATTACAAAGCCGGACGAGTGCGCCTGCGCGTTCCGCTACTGCAGCACGGTTGCGCCAGGGATGGGATGCGACGAGCAAAACGGACTGCCCGTTTCCATGGGGAATATGCAGAGGCAGCCCGTGCGGCAGGGATTGTTGACGCCGCAGCTGCCGCCACAGGTGGCCGAGCCCTTCGCGTCGCTCCGCAACTGCCGCGCCGAAACAGTTCCGGCGCAGAGCACACCGATGACCAACGCCGAAAAGAACGTTGATTTGATCTTCTTCATGATCGCTTTCTTCCCTTGTTCCAGGACGAACGTTCCGGGACCGAACGATAGGCGGCTATTTTGCCGGCTTGGCTGCGATGAAATTGCACACGCCTGTCGTGAATCCGGGCTGAATGACACACCCGCAGCCCAGAACGTTGGGGCAGGGTTGTGTCTTGCTGCAGAAATGGTGCTGGCAAGTTGTGTCCTGAACATTCAGAGACAACTGGCGTGCTGAAACTGTTCCCGCACAGAGAACAGCGCCGGCCATCGCCGCAAGGATTATGTTTTTGATTTTCTTATTACCCATGATTCGCTCCCTTTCCATTGCAGGTCCAATGAACAAAAAGATAGGACAGCTATCTGGCCGGCGGTTGAACTCCAGTTGGATGCGACGAACAAAACCCGGTGGTTGCTTCCAGCGCAAAGGCGCAGATGCAACCGCTGGCGCATTGTGTCGAAGAAGTGCAACTGCCGCGGCAGGCGGCAAAGCCCCTGGGCTCGCTCCGCAGCTGCCGTGCGGAAACCGTCCCTACGCACAGAACAGCAACAGCGATGACCGCAAATAACAGGTTCTGGATCTTCTTCATGGCTCAATTTCCTTTCAGTTAAAAGTATTGGGAACCCCGGGCGCTACTTGATCACAGTTGCGTTTGGCTGCAATGAAGTTGCACTTGGCTACACGGTTCGTCCTCACTGTTACCGAACGGCTCTAAGCAGAAAAAGGTGAAGAGGCCCCAGCTACTTTGCCGGCGGTTGAACTCCCGTGGGATGCGTTGAGCAAAAGCCCGTTGTGGACTCCAGCGGGAAGGCGCAGATGCAGCCACTCTTGCAAGGTTTATTCGCGCCGCAGCTGCCGCCACAGGTGGCTGAGGCCTTCGCGTCGCTCCGCAACTGTCGCGCTGAAACAGTTCCAGCGCAGAGAACAGCGGTGACAATGGCTATTAGAAACGTGTTCTTTATGGTCTTTCTCATCATAAAATTGTGCTCCTTCCAGCGTCTAAAATGAGGCGTGCGCGCTTGATGCTGAAGTAGTTTTGTTGCCACCCGTGCGCTGTTTCAGGTCAGCAACAGCGGAGTCAGTCATCACACCCGTCCAGACCTTCTCCACTTTTCCATTAGGATCCACCAGGATTGTTTGTGGTGTGAGATGCATGCGGTAATCCATGGTGTCCCGGGGGTCCGCCTTCAAGATGACCGGCAGACTTGAAAGCTGGTGCTGTGAAATAAAGCCTGCTGTTGTGGTTGAGGTCACGTCTACCAGCACTGGACGAATGGCCGACGGATCCAGCGAGGAAATCACCTGCTGCCACTTGGGCCAGTTTTGATCGCAAAAGGGGCAGGTTGGAGAAAAAACCATCACCAGCACCTTGCGCGAATCTTTTCCGTAAAGCACCTCAACGGGCTTGCCCTCCACGTCAACGCCTCGCAGGTCAGGCACCTGCGCTCCAGCAGCGGCTTCCATAAGGGGTGGTGGCAGTGAAAGTTGCGCTTTCAGTTGGCTATTCTGGTGAATCAGGGCGATGTTTGCCGCCAGCAGCACAGCGCAGCAGGCAGATAGTGCAACAGTCCATTTCATAGCTGTTTCCTCGCGGAAAGTTAAAAAGACGTTGAACCACCGAACGCATTTCGCATGTTAGCAAAATTTCAGCTCAGTCCGACCGAATGGGAAGGAGAAATCGAGCAGCTTAGTTCCAATTTGGTACGAGGCTGCAAAGCATTGGAAACCGTGTGATCAGCGATATATCAGTGGCTGGTTTACTGCTTCAGATGCTTCCACAAAATATTCCGCACACCTCGCATTCGAACTCGGCCTCGCGAGAGCTGCGTTACCAGTGACGTGTGCACTTTAGGACAGGCCCAATTCGCTTGGCCCTGTCCTTCCGGCCGCACGATTACACAAGTATTACAATCCGCTCGCTTCGCCGCTGGTAGGCTTGAATCAAATAGGCAGGCACGAACCACCAAGGAGACTCATACTCGTGAATTTTTTTAAACGGGACAGGACGTTTAGGGAACCAATCGGAAAGCTCACCACTTTTTTCATGGTCGCATTCCACATAGGCGCGGTCGCGGCGCTTTTCATGTTTACCTGGAAGGCTTTTTTCATCGCGCTGTTTCTGTGGTGGGTTGCCGGCAGCCTTGGCATTGGCATTGCATATCATCGGCTGCTCACGCACCGGGGATTCAAGACCTATAAGTGGTTCGAATATTTCATCACCGTCTGCGCCACGTTGGCCCTGGAAGGCGGCCCGTTTTTCTGGGTAGCCACGCATCGCGTCCATCACCAGAATACTGACGTAGAAGGTGATCCGCACTCCCCGAAGGATGGCGGCCTCTGGGCGCACATGGGCTGGATCATGACCGGGCGCACGCTTCACAATCATTCCGCCGCGCTGCTGCCCTATATTCCCGATCTTCGCAAAGACAAGTTCCACACGTTCATCAGCAAGTGGCATTGGGTACCGATCACGGTGCTGGGCCTGTCGCTTCTGGCATTCGGCGGCTGGTCCGTCATGCTTTGGGGCATCTTCTTCCGTACGGTGATGGGCTTGCATTTCACTTGGCTGGTGAATTCAGCCACGCACATGTGGGGCTCACAGCGCTTCCTGACCGGAGACACCTCCAAGAACAGCTTCTGGGTCGCCCTGCTCACGTTTGGCGAAGGCTGGCACAACAATCATCACGCTCATCCTCAGGCGGCACGTCACGGTCTGGCGTGGTATGAAATTGACCTGAACTGGTACGGCATCTGCGCGCTGCGCGCCATGGGCCTCATTTGGGACGTGAAAGCGCCCAAGTTGAAGGAAGCTGTAAAGCTCAAGCCTGCCAAAGTACCGCTGGAAACATTTTCCGCCGCGGCTTCAGGCGATGACTAGAACTTAACCACGAAGGAACACGAAGTTTTAAGGGCGATGCGGCAACGTATCGCCCTACACTTTTTTTGAAGGCACAGCTTCCCTTCTATCTGCGTTCATTACCTGCCCTGGAAATCTGCCGCTGATTCCCTTCTGCTTCCGTTACAATTTCTTCAGCCGACATGCGCATCCGAAGCAGCGCCAGGACAATCGCATTCTTTATCTCGCTGGGCTCATGCCTGGTGGGACTGGCCATTTATCTCAACATCGTATGGCTGGTGCATAACTGGCGCAATGTGGTGCCAATGGTGTTGGGCATCATCTTTTTCAGCCTGATTATTGCCGGGCTGGTGCTGTATACGATTTTTCTTGTCCGCGAAATCCGCCGCAGTGAGCAACAGGATAGCTTCCTGAACGCCGTCACCCATGAACTAAAGACGCCCATCACCTCTATTCGTCTCTATCTGCAAACGCTGGAGCGCCGCACATTGACTGACGATCAGCGACGCGATTTTTATCGTCTGATGCTGGATGATACTGACCGTCTCATGGGCACGGTGGAACAGGTGTTGCGCGCGGGTGAAATCCGGCAGCGCCGTTCGCGCGATCGCTGGAAGGACGTCGACTTCACGGCCATTGTGGAAGAGAGTCTGGAACTCGCGCGGCTGCGCCATCATCTCTCCGCGGAGACTTTGCGCTTTGGCGCCGCGCCGCCGGAGCCGATCACACTGCTGGGCAATCCTGAAGAATTGCGGACCGCGGTCGGCAACCTGATTGAGAACGCCGTGAAATATTCCGGCCAACAGCCTTCAATCACCGTAGAAGTGACAACACCAAACATTGACACGGTGATGTTGCGCGTCCATGACAATGGCGTGGGCATACCGCGCCGCGAACTCAAGCGCATCTTCAAGCGCTTTTATCGCGTGCACAGCCAAGCCACGGGACAGGTGAAAGGGACGGGCCTTGGACTGTTCATTGTGCGTTCCATTGCGCGCCGCCACGGTGGTGAAGCGTTTGCTGAAAGCGAAGGCGAGGGGCGCGGCAGCACTTTCACTCTTCGACTACCGAGGGTGTATCACGTATGAGCCGCATTCTAGTGGTAGAGGACGAATCACACATTGCGGAAGGGCTGCGCTTTAACCTTGAGGCAGAAGGCCATCAAGTGGAGATTGCGGGCGATGGTGAAGAAGCGTTGGACCGCATGCTGGTCAAGAACCAGTCCTATGATCTGGTCCTGCTGGACGTGATGCTGCCGGGCAAGGACGGATTCGCCGTGGCCCATGAGCTGCGCCGGCGGCAAAATTTTGCGCCGATCCTGATGCTGACCGCGCGGGGCCGACCCGAAGACGTGTTGAAAGGCTTTGAATCAGGCGCAGACGATTATCTGCCCAAACCTTTTAATCTGGATATCCTTGTGGCGCGCATTGGCGGGCTTCTGCGCCGGAAGAACTGGCTGCAATCCGCGAGCGAAATTACACTCACCATAGACGACGAATTCAGTTTTGCCGGAAAGAGAGTTGATTTCCAGAAGCTGCAGTTGCAGAACGGCAAACAGGTCTTCCAGCTCACGCTGATGGAAACGGAGCTGCTTCGCTATCTCATCCGCAACGCCGGGCGTCCGGTGGCGCGCAAAGAAATCCTGGAGCGGGTCTGGGACCTGAAAGAAGATACCGATACGCGCGCGATCGATAATTTCATTGTGCGCTTGCGCCGCTATATTGAAAACGATCCTACCAAACCAAAGCACTTATTGACCGTTCGAGGTCTCGGGTATCAGTTTGTGGCGAAGCCGGAATAGCGTAAAGCGTCCGTGAGCTTCTACCATACTTGAGTCTCCGCAAGCGAAGTTGCGCAGCGGCTGATCGATCCAGAGTGTTGTCACGCCCATAGTTCCCAATTCCCATTTTGGTTCAATTCCCAGAACGGGAACTCTCATCGCGGACAAAAAACTTTTTACATCAGCAACTCTGAAGTTCAGGGCTAGAATGCGCGCTGTTACGCTTCGCGATCGTTCAGCTCACCAAGATCGCCAAGCTTAACCCGGCCTGCCACGCGTCATCCACCGAAAGGAGCCACACCATGTTCACTTCCAATGGGCCCCTGTTGAATTGCTTGCGCATTTTTGTTGCGCTTCTTTGTTGTGTATCTGTAACCAGCGCGCAGACCGGCTGTGTGCTGAAAGATCCCGGGCCGCGGCCTGCGGGAAATAGTATTCACTACAACGTTCAAGACCAAAATGGCAACTTCATTCCAAATTTCACGCAGCAATCACAAAACGGACAATTTAACTCTTCCGGCAACTTCTTGCCCAACCTGACGGTGAACCAATTTAATTTCTGGGAAGCCGGCATGGCCAAGTTTGGCGACATCGCTTCAGTGGTGGGCGCGCCCCCGGGAGTAAACAACCCTGAGCCGCTCAACGGCCTGGGACCAAGATTCAACGGCAACAGTTGCTTCATGTGCCACTCGCAGCCCGCCATCGGCGGCAGCAGCCCCGGACAAGGCACACCGCTTTTCAACGGCAATCCACAGATAACGGTGGCCCATGCGCACAATGCCGGCAATCTGGTGCCGTCTTTTGTGTCGAACCGGCCGAATGGGCCAGTGCTGGAAGCCCGCTTCCCGCGGACTACTGACGCCACAGGAAATCCACTGAACGTCCTGGATGGTTCGGTACAGCAGCTCTATACCATCAAGGGACGCACAGACGCGCCGCCGGTGTGCAACATCTCGCAACCCAACTTTCCCGCCGCAGTGACGAACAACAACGTGATTTTCCGCGTTCCGACGCCCACATTCGGCATGGGATTTATTGAAACGGTGCCGGACAACACCCTGATTGCCAACCTACTCGCGACCGCCTCGAACCCCTTTGGCGTCGCAGGCCATCTCAACACCAATGGCAACGATCAAACGGTTACGCGGTTCGGCTGGAAGGCCCAGAATGCGTCCATGCTGATGTTCGCCGGCGAAGCCTCAAACGTGGAAATGGGCGTCACCAATGAGCTGTTTCCTTTTGAGCGGCGCGCCGGCGATTGCGCCAGCAACGCCACGCCCGAAGATTTCACCACTCCCAACAACCAGACCCTTTCCACCAACCCCGTTGTCGTGGCGTCTGACATCGAGCTTCAGTCATTCTTCATGTTCGCCAATACGGCGCCCGCGCAATGCGATTTCAGCAGTCAGGCGCCCAACGGAATTCCGCAATGCCTGCCGCTCAGCCCCGCCGCCGTCGACGGGCAGACCCAATTCAACGCCGCTGGCTGCAACACCTGCCACACCGCAAGACTCACCACCGGCCCATCTATCTTCACTGACCTCAACAACGCCACGTTCTCTCCCTTCTCTGATTTCGCGCTTCACCATATGGGATCCAAACTGGCGGATGGCGTAACCCAGGGCGCAGCCGGGCCGGACGAGTTCCGCACCGCGCCGCTGTGGGGAGCGGGCCAGCGCCTGTTCTTCCTGCATGACGGCCGCACCAATAACCTGGTGGACGTGATTGAGCAGTTCCACGTAAGTCCCACCACCGATTGCGTTAAGGTCACCGGCGTTGGCGAAACCTTCATCCTGAACGGACAAACAATTACCATTCCCGCCGCAGCCAGCACCTTCTGTGGTTCGGAATCGAACGCGACTGTCACCAAGTTCAACCAATTGAATTGTACCCAGCAGCAGGACGTGATCCTGTTCCTGCGATCGCTTTAGGAACTCTGTAAGCATTGCTTCCGTGCGCGGCGGACCTCTTTCGGCTCGCCGCGCGGATTTTTTAGGAACAACTTTGGCTGCGCAAATGTCCTAACTGTTTAGTGCGCGGGTCGTCGCGGCGAGACTGGGGACTCTATAGGAGGTTTGGGCGCCATCGGGCCGAAGTATTGCTCGTTGAAATCCGCTTGCGCGGAATCCATCACAGCTTTCAGAGCGTCCCGGTATTTTTGCTGCGCAATCTCATGAATGATATCCGCCTTCACCTGATCTTCCTTCAGCGTCTCTTTGCTTGCCACTTTGTAAATTACATAACTCTTGATCTCGGTTTCCAGCGGGCCAACTTCCCCAGGTTGCAGTGTGAAAACATCCGCCGCTTCCTTTTCCATGAAGTCCGTTCGCTTATAAGTGCCCAGATCGGTGGCAGGAGGCGCTTGCAGACCCAGACCCGCGTAAACTTCCTTTTGGATCTGCTCCAGCGCTTCACCGTTCACCGCCCGGATGCGAGCGGCCTGAGCGGCGGCCAGTGCCTTCTTGTCGAACTCGCTCTTGTCGCCGCTGGAAAAATTCTCTCGCGGTACCAGGATACGCAGCAGATGGACTCGTTCGAAAGAGCCCAGATGCTGCTGGTAATATGAGTCGATTTCTTCCGGTTCCGGAGAGCGATATTTCTCCTGCAAGTTGCGGCGATAAAGATCGCCAATGGTGCGCAGCCGCACCCAGAACATCACCTCGCGGAATTCTTCGGTGTCTTCAGTCCCGGCTTTCCTGGCAGCTTCCTCAAAGGCCAGCGCTTCCACATAGGCCTGGGCCAGATTTTGCCGTCCATTGGATGAGATAGTTTGACCGCCTGGATTCAGAGCACGCATCAGGCGTTCAAAATCTTTGCGCGTGATCTGCTTGCTGCATGAACTTTCCGATTGTCGGCTACTTCCGGCGCTTTGAGCGCAGAGTCCGCGGATCGTGATCACAGCCTGTGTCTCTCCCACTGCGGAAGCGGAGTCCGCCGGACGCTCCGGCTTGGGCGGGACGGATGAAGCTCGCCCCTTGACTGCCTGATTCGGTTTTTCGCTCGACGAAATTTGCCCGGAAGCTGGAGTTTGCAGGATCGAAAAAGTAAGCCCGCTCAATATCACAAGAGCATTCAAGAGCCACATGGCTGGTACGCACCTCTTCTTTAGAGTCCGCTACCTTCTCCAAGAAGACGCAGTTTACGACCGGGCGCAACCAAATACCGTAGGTTGTGTTACGTTACACTCACAGCCGTTGAATGCGCAAGCAGAACAGGATTGACTGTCTTGGCAAGGCGTGACTTCCTTCTAGGCCGTTGGAATCGATATTCATTAGCCGCATCAGGGCTGGAACCGTGTGGGTGGCCACCGTTGCCGCAATTTGCAGCAGGACGCTAACACTCTCATTGATGGGAATCGGGGGTATCTTGATGGACCAACCTACGCAAGTAAACTGGCTTGATACCACGCCGGATGAACGGACAATGGCCACCTTGGCCCACGCCTTGCAACTGATAGGCTGGTGGATCGCGCCGCTGATCATTTTTTTAATCCGGCGCAATTCGCGTTTTGTTTCATTTCATGCGTTGCAAGCTCTGCTCTTGCAGATTGTTCACGTCATTATCGTTGCCGTACTCATGATGCTCTGGTTTGCCACGATCTTCACAACCATTTTCCACCAAACCAGCGGGAAGCCTCCCGAGTTGCCGCCAGCTCTGTTCCTATTGTTTCCCTTGGTTTGGCTTGGTTTTATGGCCATGTGGGTAGGTACGCTGACAATTGCGATTCTTTATGCGATCAAAGCAGGGCGCGGCGAGTGGGCAGACTATCCGGTAATCGGCAAATTGGCGCGAAAGATGTTGAAGATGGGCCCGATGGAGGGACACTTCGCGTAGACCTCGCAAATGTGAGCCGTTACGACTGCTTCCCTTTCAGCCGCAACCCTGCGCGCTCTTCGATCAACATGATCGTCGCGGCGTAATCCAGTTCGTCGTGGCCATCTTTGCTGGCTTCTTCATAAATCTCATCGATCTTGGTCAGGCCGGGCAACTCTACGCCGTTTTCTTTCGCAGCGTCCATCATCAAATGCATGTCTTTGTGCATCAGCTTGAGTGGGAAGTTGGGAGAGTAGTCCTGATTGAGGATGAATGGCTTTTTGTATTCGGCCACGCCGGAGCGGATCATTGACGCCTCAATCAACTCGAACATCTTTTCGTGCGGTACGCCGAGTTTCTTGGCCAGCGTCAGGCTCTCGCACAGGCCTTCATAGATAAACACGATGTTCATGTTCTGTGCCAGCTTGGCGGAAAGACCTTTGCCGTTATCGCCCATGTGGATCACTTTCTTTCCCATGGCGCGAAGCAGCGGCTCAACGCGTTCAATGTTGTGCGGCGCGCCGCCAATCATAAAGATTAGTTGTCCGCTTTCCGCTGCGATTTTTGAGCCGGTAACCGGAGCGTCAAGGAATTCACAGCCTTTTTCCTGCAGTCCTTCCATGAACAGCAGGCTGGCTGAAGGCGAGATGGTGCTGGAATCTACGACCACGGTACCGCTGGTCAGGCCTTCCATGGCGCCGCCCGGCCCAAACAGGACGGCCTGCACCGCCTTGGTATCAGAGACGCAGACCCATACGGCGTCTTTGTCTTTGGCCGCTTCGGCGGGCGTGGCTGCGGTTGTGGCTCCCTCAACGTCGCGGGGCGTGCGGTTCCAGACCGTGACTTCATGTCCGGCTTTAACCAGGTTGGCGGCCATGGGCCGTCCCATAATTCCAAGACCTAAAAAGGCTACGCGCATGCTTGGCATTAAACGGTCTAAGGCCGGATGCCGTCAAGTGGGAAGCGGTTGGCAATCAGCGATCATCACACAGCATTCAGCCCTGATGCTGTGTGGATGAAAACGCAAAAACTTTGAAACACGGAGGAAATGAGTAAACGGAGGAATCAAGGACAAGAAACCAAATACCTCTGCGACCTCCGTTCCTCCGCGTTTCAAAGGTTTTCATTACATTCGCGAGAGCGTTGCAGGACTGATGCTGATTGCTGATCGCTGACTGCTCTTTCCCGGTGATACAATTTTAAGTTTCCCTGAGTCTCTCAAAAGGATCATCTTATGTCCCAGGCTTCCACCCAGATCGCTCCTCCACCTCAGCCGCTGGTCGCGCTTACCGATGATGAAATTCTCTTTCGTGACAATGTCCGCCAGTTCGCCGATCAGGCGCTCCGTCCCAAAGTCCGAGAGATGGACGAGAAAGGCGTTTTCGATCGCGATCTGATTGAGCAATTTTTTCAGCTTGGGCTGATGGGCATAGAAGTTCCTGAGCAATACGGCGGGGCGGGAGGAAAATTCTTTGAGGCGATACTAGCTGTGGAAGAAATCTCGCGCGTGGATGCTTCCGCTGGCGTAATTGTCGACGTACAGAACACGTTATGCAACAACGCGTTGCTACGCTGGACCACCGAAGAGCAGAAGCGCCGCTATCTCCCCAAAATGACCAGCAACACCGTGGGCGCTTATGCCTTAAGTGAAGCCTCGTCGGGCTCGGACGCATTTGCCATGCAGACCCGTGCGCAATTGAAAGGCAGCGAATATCTACTAAACGGCCGCAAGCTCTGGATCACCAACAGCAAGGAAGCTGGCGTGTTCATTCTGTTTGCCACACTGGATCCCGCCGCCGGATACAAGGGCATTACCGCTTTCATCGTGGAAAAGGATTTTCCTGGCTTCACCGTCGGCAAGAAAGAAGACAAGCTGGGAATCCGCGCTTCAAGCACCTGCGAATTAATTCTGGAAGATTGCCGCGTGCCTAAAGAAAATGTTCTGGGCGAAGTTGGCAAGGGATACAAGATTGCCATTGAGACGCTGAATGAAGGACGCATCGGCATTGGCGCGCAGATGCTCGGCTTGGCGCGTGGCGCCTGGGAGAGCGCGCTCAAGTATTCACAGGAGCGCAAGCAGTTCGGCAAGAGCATTTCAGATTTCCAGGGAATCCAGTTCCAACTGGCGCAGATGGCCACTGAAATTGAAGCTGTAAAAATGTTGGTTTACAACGCGGCGCGCATGAAAGATGCGGGAATGAATTTTGTGAAAGAAGCCGCAATGACCAAGCTGTTTGCGTCACAGGTGGCCGAGCGCGTGGCCTCTCTGGCCGTAGAAATTTATGGCGGCTATGGATTCACCAAGGATTATCCCGTGGAAAAATACTATCGCGACGCCAAGATCGGGAAGATTTATGAAGGCACGTCCAACATGCAGTTGCAGACCATCGCCAAGATGCTGCTGGGCGGGAAGTGAACCCTCACCAAAGTGCTTTAAGTCATGCCCAATAGAATCATGCATTTACAGGCAGCCACTGTTGCTTAGGGGAGTACCCGATTGTTTCCCAAGACGAAGCTGGTTTAAACTAACGGGAATTTCCGGCTGCTCACCCCCACGGCATTGACACGAAAAACGATAGGGGCAGGAGTATACGTTGGTCCAGGATTCCCTTAAGGAACTGCAAGATTTAAAAGTCGTACACACTTTTTATCTGGGGCTGCTCGAAAAGAACCTGGGGCACAGTGTGCCCATTCCGCTTGAGATCAAGAACATTACAGACCAGGCGGAAAATGCCGTAGAACTGATCCCGGAATTCAAGCTGTGGCTGAACCTGCTGGATTTGGCGCTCACCCCACCGCTGGTGCGCGACGCGCTGAAGAACCTCCCTGGACAGGAAACCGCACACGCCCTGCTGCGCTACTTCACCGTAAAGGCATCACAGCGCCCGGGCGATCGCGACAAGACCGATTGCATCATCACACATCTCTTCCGCATGCCTGCTCAGGGTGATACCCCGCCGGCATGGCATCGGCCGGAAGTCGATAGTTCATATGCTTTCATTTCACAATCAGCGCTCGCCTTTGAGGCTGATCTGTACCGCGCACTTGTCGATGTTCCTTCAGAAGCAATGCCGCCGGAACACGTTGTGCTGTTGCAGGAATTTGAGTATCTCTACCAGGAGTTGGAAGAGTTCCGCCACTTTGATCAAATCATCGATTCGGGAATCGTGCAACGCGTGCGCGAACTGAAGCTCTCCCTGGGCAGGTCGTTTTATCATCCCGATTCGCTCGCCACATTGGCCGTATGGAATGACGTGTTTGGACGGAAGTTTGACGAGCTCTTCCATGACGCGGCCATGCAGATCAAGACATTTGCTGAGACCGTGCAGAAAGAAGGCGGTAGCCTGCTCTCCAAGGTTGAAGGTGACATTACCGTAAAAAATCTCAGTGAAGTGGAAACCACTGAGATCCTGAAAGAAGATTATCAGTCGGCCCAGGACGAATTTCGCAAGGTATCGCGCTATAAAAAGGCCGTCGATAGCAAGCGCCCCGTCAGAATGTCCGCGCCGGGAGCATCGCGACAGGCTGGCCGGGTGGCCCATGAAGCAACGCCATCGCCGCGCCCTGCTATACCCCAGGCGAATGCCGTAACGCAGAGGACCGCCCCGGCCTCCACAACTTTCAATTCATCGCAAGCTTCCAGTGCGATGGGAGCATCAGGGACTTCCGGCAAGAACCTGACCACTGAAGTCCTGGCGGTTGCGCCTTCGCAAGCCGTGCACAACGCCGTGCAGGAAGGAAAATTACAGAGCGCGCGCCAGATTATTCGTGAGCACGTACGCGCGTCAGACCCCAAGGTCGCACATGTTTTTCCCGTCAAGAACTCAAAGATCACGCTTTCGCCGGCTGAGGTGGAATCGTTCAGAGCGGACTATCAAAGCGAAAAAAGTTTTCGTGCCGATTACGCCAGCGTGATGATGACGATTGTGGCGTATCTTGCGCGCATGGTCATTGAAGTGGATGAATACAACCAGAAGGCAAGCTCAGCCTATTTGTGGAAGCCGCACGCGGATGCGCTGGGATATCTGGTCAGCACGCTGGAGCGGCTGAGTATGGAAGCCGAGCAGGTGATCTCCGTTGCCCGCGCCCGCGGCCTCACGGAAAAAGCTGACAGTCTTGCGGCCTCGCTCGATAAACTGCGCGACTACGGCAAGACGGTTTCGCAGACTTTACAATCCGCGAATCATCCGCAATAGCTCATTTTTCTGATGGGTTTTGAGCTTCGCCCTGATTATCTTCTGGGATTGTCTTTCGCGCTGTAATCCATGCCAGAGTATGGTTCAGTCTTGCCTGTCTGATGGGCACTGGCGCCTGCAGTGCGTTTTTTCTTGGCTGCGGGCTTTTTCACGCCAAGCGCAATATCGGCCAGCTCAAGAAAACGACTGCTGTTGGGCGCGCCTCCAGGACGGTTCTCCCAGGCGCGTTCGCCGGCCGGTCCCTTCAGGCTATAGCGTGGCGCGATCCAGAGGTCTTTGGAAACCTCTCCTTGTTTATCTGACTTTTTGGGCATTTATGTTGGCGTGATTATCCCTCATTTTAACGGCTCTTTTCAATGCAAAAAAGCAGAGTTACTGGATGCGCCTTAGCCCTTCCCAAGCCGCACGAACTAAGTAGAACGCATCCAATCCCGTTATGGAACACCGGCAACGCAACTGGAAACGGCTGCTAAAACAGCACAGCTCAGGGCTTTGAACACTGCCGCGTCCGTGGCAACTAATCCATTTTGTCAGTCTTCTGGCTACTACGATCGCTACCGTGCTGCTTATCACTCCAGCCGCTTATCACCGCATCCATGAAGCGGGTGAGGACACGGAAAACTTTCACAAAGTTGCAAGCCGCCTGTTGCTGGCCGCACTAGTGTTTCTTGGCCCCGGTATGGCCGGCGATCTGTTTGTTGTGATTGCCAAACAGACGCAATCTGCCGGTACGGCAGGCGCAATCGCCAGGGTTTTGCTACTGGCGTTCTATGGCTTATGGTTTGGCGTCAGCGTCTGGCGCAGAAAATAACCCCGAACGGAATCGCGGCACAAGAAAACTAAAAATGTTGCAGAGATGATGGCGCCGGTTAGAGAACGCAGAGCGTCATGGGTAAGAAAGTAGCTGACGATATTGCCGCATGCATCCGTGGCGAAAAGGACAACGCCGCACCACCACGCCCACCGCTGCCCGCGTAATAATCCCAGTGCGGCAAAGAACGTCGCAACACCCAGAGACAGCAGAAACACGCCTGAAAGCCGTCCAATGGAATGAAAAAGGGCCGCGCCCTCAGGATTGAATTTCCACAAACTGTCTAGCAGAGTGTTAGGAAAAAGCAAACTCTCGCCGACAACGAACGCAACTATTGTGGCGGCGAAGAGAAAAGCCGCAATGACCACAATGGGTTTAGGCCTGTGCCGCTCCAAGCTCGGAGCTGCGCTCATCGGCCGACAAGCGCCCCAACCCGTGTAGCAAGTTCTTGCGGCACGTCGGCGAGAACCTCTAACCATGAATCGGCGTCGTCAAGCACTCTTCCACTGGAAACCGTATAAAGTTCCAGGAGCTTGGCGCTGCGGCAGCTTTCGCGGATCAGCCCGGCAATGCGCCGCTTGATTTTAGGAGAGACCGTCTGGCCGACAACCGCAACATCAAATTTATTTTGCTGGCACGCCTGGATCAAGCTGGCTTCGTCCAAGGCGGGTACCACCACATGGCCTGCGCGCTCCAGGATAAGTTGTCTGGTTCGAACTACCGATGGATCGACACCAGTACATAGAACCAGCGCCATGCGCGGGGAGTCCTTTCTTATGAAATTTGAGGGTAAGATCGCCCAAAATATAACACTGGACGCTCTTTAAAATCCATAAGTAAAGCGGGCCAAAGTTAAAGTTTTTTCAAAATGGAGCAGCTCAGGCTTTGTTAAGAAGAATTCTCACAATGATATGCGGCAGCTCCAAAATGGAATTCGGCAAGGGTAGTTACGGGGCTTAGAAACAAAGCAGGAGACCGGCTTTGGATGGGGTTTTATAGTGTTCGAGAAAATCGGGCTACCGTTGGAAATTAACCATTGGCGGCCTTAGCCTTCGCCTTGGGTGATTTATCTTTCGACAAAACAACGTCAGCCAGTTCCAGAAAGCGTGAATTGTGGGTACTTTGACCTTCGCCGTACTCAGACGAACGGCCCCCGCCAGTGAAATTAGATTTAGGGTTAATCCACATTCCGGGATTTTCAGATTTGCTTTCCATGTTACTGATTAGAACACGCAGGCATTCAGAGTAACTGTACAAAACAGCACACATCACGACGCAGTGATATCCTTGCACATTCTAAAAAGCCCCCGGAGGGACGCTGCTGGCTGCCATGAAAAATCCATTCCTGCTGTTTATTGTGATAGTGATCGCAAGTTTTACCTTAGTCGCGCAAGCGCAGCCGCCTTCATCGGTAAGCCCTGAAAGCAAAAAGACATCCGCGGACAAAAACAGTTCCGCCGCAACGGACACGGCTTTCAACGGCACTTCGTGGTGGAACTACGTGAAAGTCCTGGCCTCCGATGATATGGAAGGCCGCGAGACCGGCAGTGCCGGCTTGCGTAAGGCCCAGGAATACGTTGTGGAGCAGCTAAAAAGCGCTGGGCTGGAGCCTGTTGGTTCACGCTCGTATTACCAGCCGGTCAGATTTGAGTCGAGACAGATTGTTGAGCAACAATCCAGCCTGGCGCTGGTGCATAACGGCCAGGTGGAACCGCTGGCTCTTGGTGACGACGCTATCTTCAGCACGCGCGTGGATCTAGCGCCCTCCGTGGATGCGCCGCTGGTCTTTGCTGGTTACGGTCTAACCATACCGGAGTTGGGCCACGACGATCTTAGCGGTCTGGACCTGCGAGACAAGGTGGTGGTAATTTTTCCCGGCGCTCCGGCGGAAATTCCGGGCGCACTGGCTTCACACTATCAATCGGCTGGGGAGCGTTGGAAGGCGTTGCGCAAGGCCGGAGTTGTGGGCGTGATTACCATTCTGAACCCGGCGGCAATGGACATCCCATGGTCGCGAATTTCAGCCAATCGCGCCCATCCCAGCATGGCATTAAAGGGCGCTGAATTCGACGAGACCGCCGGAGAGAAATTGGCAGTGGTTTTCAATCCGGAAAAAGCACAAAAGCTTTTCGAAGGCTCCGGACACAGCTTGCAGGAACTGATTGCTCTGGTGAAGGACCGCAAGCCGCTGCCTCGCTTCCCTCTCGTCCCAACCATTCGAGCGAAGGCTTCAGTCAACACGAAGATGGTCGATTCGGCCAACCTGGTGGCAGAGCTTCCCGGCAGCGATCCGAAGTTGAAAAATGAATACGTGGTGCTCTCCGCGCATCTTGATCACCTGGGCATTGGCGAGCCCATCAACGGCGACCGCATCTATAACGGCGCCATGGACAACGCTTCCGGCAGCGCTGTGCTGCTTGACGTGATTGCGTCCTTCAAGAAATCGCGGCAGAAATTGAAACGTTCTCTGCTTTTTGTGTTCGTCACCGGCGAAGAGAAAGGCTTGTTGGGTTCGCGCTATTTCACTACCCATCCCACGGTAAAGCCGGGCTCGATGATTGCCAACATCAACATCGACATGTTTCTCCCCATTGTGCCGTTGAAGGTTTTGACGGTTTATGGACTCGCCGAATCCGACATGGGTGGCATGGTGCGCGACGTCGCCCAGTCACTGGGCGTGCAGGTGCAGCCCGATCCGGAGCCACAACGCAATTCATTTATCCGCAGTGACCAGTACAACTTTATCCGGCACGGAGTTCCGGCTTTGGCAATTAAGGTGGGATTTGAGCAAGGGTCGCCACAACAGGCACTTTTTAAGGACTGGCTGACCCAACGCTATCATGCACCCTCTGACGATCTTGATCAGCCCGTGGATCTGGCAGCAGCCGGCAAGTATGAAGACATTATTCACGGATTGATGATACGTCTTGCGGACGACGCAGGCCGCCCGCAATGGAAGCAGGACAGTTTCTTCCGCCGTTATGCGCCCATGGCTCCGGGATTTAACTGAGGAACAAAATAAGGCCCTGCCCATTAAACAGGGCTTGAAGGAAAGGCTCATCCGTCTTGAGTTCCTTCTTTTACCCGCGGAAACACTGGAGTGTTTCCGCAGTCTCTTTCAGAGCTATTTACAAAAAGCGCCAACGCCGATGCTGGACAAAGCCAGGCAAAGATCGGCGCGCCCATGCCCCATCTGCTGCACGGCGACTGCGCGGGAAATTGCATTTGCCACATCGCCGGGTTTGTAAGTAGGCCGTGCCTGCAGAATTAGCGCTGCTTCTCCGGCAACCAACGGAGTGCTGAATGACGTACCCCATCCCGCCGCATAGTTTCCGCCCGGATACGTTGTGATTACGCCTTCGCCGGGAGCTGCGATGAATACTGAATTCGTGCCAAAATTGGTGAAACTGCTCTTTACGTCAGAGTTGCTGGTAGATCCGACGCCAATCACGCTGTTATATGCAGATGGAAAAACCAGGATCTGTCCGCCGTCGTTACCCGACGCCGCCACCAGTACCACGTTCTTGCTAACGGCATATTGGATGGCGTTTTGCAGAGCGGGCGAACCCTGTCCAATTTCAAAACTCATGCTGATAACGTTTGCGCCGTTATCGGCAGCGTAATAAATCGCGCGAACGATGTTAAAAATATCGGAGCTTCCGTCGCCGGCAAAAGCCTTCAATGACATGATGTGCGCGCCAGGAGCTACCAGGTGGATAAGGCCTGCCGTCATGGTTCCGTGGCCAAACTCGCCCGGAGGTCCATCCAGAATGCTTGTGGTCGATTGGCTGAGAATTGCCACCGTGGAAGCGTTCATCTCCACCAGATTTTGGCTATCCAGAATGCTGGTGGTGGACTGGGTGAGCGCAGCAGACATCTCAGGAGTTAAATCAACCAATTCTGAAGGATCATTGACGTTGGCGATGAAATTGAATCCAGGAGCCAGAACATTCTGCAGCGCCGGATGCGATGTATCAACGCCTGTATCGATGACGGCAACCGTAATCCCGGCGCCGGTAAAGCCTGAAGAAGTCTGCAGATCGTGCTGGCGGATAATTCCGGTAGCCGGCTGAGTTACATAATTGCTGGCCACCGGCGATCCAAAATAGTTGACCACCGTGCGGCCCGGCAAGCCATCCAAAATTGACGTAGTGGATTGAGTCAATGTCGCGATTGTGGCCCCGGAAAGTTCCGGCACGCCAAGAGCGCGATTCTGCTCAAAACTCTGCACGTCGCTGTCTGTGGAAATACTGGGATCGACAGAAGAAGTTGAAACCAAAAAAACGCCGTGTCCTGAACCTTGTGTCACCTGCGTAAGACCGTGGCGCCCGCAAACATCTTGCACCTTGGCAGGCGAAGTGACCAGGACGAACTTGTTTTGTCCCCAGAGCGATATGCTCGTGCACAGGACTAAGCCGCAAAAAATTCTTGCAAGCACACTGAATCTGCTGCTCAATGAAGGCCGCTTGCTTCGGAAGGACCTTCCATCGCCTAACGCATCAGATATAGCCGGCTCGCTATTGCACGGCCGTATAAGCAGGTTTTTTCGTACGGCTTTCTGTTCCATTCCGTCTGTCATACGCAAATTTTCCCTTGGCAGTTTGCCGTACTGAGTCGCATCGCGCTGTGACGGACGTCACTCTTAGCAGACCCGTCAGATCGTCTACGCTCAATGCACGGATAGCACCAAGGCACAACGCTCTGAAAACTGCTGTTGCTGCGTCGCACCCAAATAGCTTTAGTCGATTCCGTCGACCTTGTAGGGAGTATAGCCAGAATGTTTGTTGGGGGTGTAAAGCATTTTCTTTGGGCCGGCGAAACGTGCGCGGCAAAAGCGAATATTTTGGGAATAAATCGATTGGCATAACCTCAAAGGAGTGTTGATATAAGCCACTGATTATAAATGTCTTATATGACGATGAGAGAACGATTCTCGCGGTCGCCAACAGCCCTGATGTCGGAATTAGTTATTCCTAATAAATCACTCAAAAAGGCCTGAAATCGGGGCGATTCCTTAGACTTATTAATAAATTTTGGGGACTCTGAGGGAAGGTTTTCAGGGAACATGAGGGGTGAACTTACTTGCCGCTGGTACCGCTGGTGCTCGTAGTCGTGGTGGAGCTGGTTCCGCTGCTGCCGACGAGATTCATCAGCGACTGGTAGAGATCAATGCGGCCATAACCCATGTCACTAATCTGCTTGGTTTTGGAGAGTGAGTTCGTAATATCACCAGGCTTGCTGGCGGGGCGTGCCTGCAGGACAAGAGCCGCTGCGCCGGCAAACATCGGCGTACTGAAGGACGTGCCCCAGCCTGCCGCGTAGTTGCCGCCAGGATATGTGGTGATGACGCCTTCTCCCGGAGCGGCAAAGGTGACCACGCCAGAGCCGAAATTTGAAAATGTACTTCTGAGATCAGTGTTGGTGCTGGAACCAATTCCCTGCACTCCGCCGTAGCTGGCGGGATAAACCAGGGTTTTCAGGCCGTCATTGCCGGAGGATGCAATCATCGCCACGTTCTTGCTCAAAGCGTACTGGATGGCAGCCTGTAATCCCGGTGAAGATTGCCCCATGCTGAAGCTCATGCTTACGATGTTTGCGCCGTGGTCAGCCGCGTAATAAATGGCTCGGATGATATCTGAGAGGTTGGAAGAGCCATCAGCGGCAAAAGCTTTCAGCGGCATGATCTTTGCCGTCGGCGCTACCAGATGAACGATTCCAGCCGTCATTGTGCCGTGGCCGAACTCAGCAAGCGAGCTATCGAGGATCGAAGTCGTTGATTGGTCCAGAATCGAAGTTGTGGACTGGTTCAGGATCGCCGTTGCCGAATTAAGTACCAGGAGGTTCTGCGCGTCCAGGATACTGGTAGTGGATTGCTGCAATTGGGCGGCTACCGTGGAATCAAGATCGGCCAACTCAGAAGCGCCTAAAGTATCACGGGTAAAGTCATAGCCTGTAACCAGCGCGCCGGAGAGAGCGGGATGTGTCAGGTCAGCCCCGGTGTCAATAATCGCAACCGTGCCTGAGCCGGTCAGCTTTGTGGCTGTGCGGGCATCGCCCAGGCGAATGATATTGGTTGCGGTCTGGGTGCTGTAATTGCTTGGCACGATGCTGCCGAAGAACGTCACCAATGTGCGTCCGGGCAGCGTATCAAGAATGCTGGTCGTGGATTGAGTTAACGTAGGTTGTGTAAGACCGGTCAATTCCGGCAATACCGCGCGTTGCTCCGGCTCAAAACCGACCACGCGAAGGTCGGATTCAACTTCTGTTTCAGTGCCGGTGACATCAGCGGATGCGGAGTTTACCAGCATCACGCAATTCGTGCCGTCATAAAGTTCTTTCACGACCGTGAGGCCGTGCTGGTTCACCACGCTCTGCATATTGCTGGGGGACGCCGTGAGAATGTAGCTTGTCTGCGCCGTAAGCGGCAGACCAAGCGCCAGACACACCAATAAAAGTTGAAGAAACTTCCTCATTGTCCTTGTCCCAGATCCAATGCAATGTCTTTTAAAGCGGGTTCCTTACAGTTGGGGCGTCTTGCCTAACTGTACTTCCAGTTCCTGGCCCCTGGACTCAAGCGGTACCAGCAAGCGAAGATCGCTTTCCGGAACGTACTCAAGCTGGAATTCACCGAAGGTATTGCTGATCGAACGGGTGACTTCACGATTTCCTGCTACAAGAATTACGGGGAGGTTGGCCAGCAGTTCGTCTGGCGTTTTCTGGTTAGCAATCTGGCCAACCAGCACCATGCTGGCGGATCCTTTTTCGTGCTCGAACCGAAGATCGACGGAGTAGTCGCCGGCATGGAACAGCACCTGGCGGTTGATTTGATGGGTTCCGCGTACGCCGACCGGTTGCGGATCATTCGCGCTGTCATAAACCAGGGTCGACCACAAACGCTGCAGGGTTGAACGGCGCGGCGCTCTGGCCAGCCCGATCATTGCCTTCACCTGCTGTTCCGCGGCCCGAGGAATTTGATACAACGCTTCGCGCGCGCATACTGCTGCAAACTTTGACAACAAACCTTTGATTCTCTCGCACCTGGAGCAGCCACCCTGTAGATGGGCCTGCATCAGCTTGTGCTGATCGCTGGGAACGGTGTTCCTCACGTAATCAGCCCATTCTGTGATATCGAAATGGCGAACAGCTTCGGTCATAAAGTGACTTTTCCCCGTCTTGATATCAAGGGGGAACACGGCTTCCGGGTCCATGTTCCCCTCTTTAGCAGTCGACGGATGAGCCTGCTTCTAAGCATAAGAGTGGAGCGCGGGGCCAAAAATATAGGCAGAGTACAATTTTTATGGCTCATGAGAACTTTCCCACCAAGGCAAAGGCCGCCCAATAGTAGGGATGGCGATGCTTTTCCTTCAATTTTATAACGGCCTTTCGCAGCGCGTTCGCTTTATTGGCGGTGGCACGGTAGTCCTCATAGAAATCTCGCATAAACTCAGCCGTGCTTTGATCATGGACCTCCCACAAGCTCACCATTAACGTCTGCGCGCCGGCATATAACAAGCCTCGCACCAGACCAATCAGTTCGTCTCCGCCGATCACAACGTTCATTCCAGTACCGCAGCCGCTTAAAGTAACCAATTCGGCATCGAACTGCAACTGATACAAATCAAATAAGCTTAGCAATGACTTACCCAGCCGGATAGAGGAGAACATGGGGTTGTCCTGGCGAAAATAGCCGTGCGTGGCAATATGGATGAAGCGGCTTTCCGGCCCGTGGAGACGTAGCTGTTCCTCGGTAGCCTGCTCGCCCATAAACAGCCGTGCGTCGCCCATAGCCGATGCCACAAAATGTGCCTCTTCTTCGATAAAGGGTGCTCGCGCGTCTGGAACCGCCAACACCAGCGTTTTCCCGTTACCGGCCGGCGAGGGCTTTTCCTGACAGACAGCAAAGATGCTGCTGCTGGGCGCGTAAGAGACGGAAAAATCGTCAATGATGTGTCGCTTGCCATCAGATAAAGCGTGAAATGGCAGGTAATGCAAGAACGCATGCGGGACAATAATCAGGTGCTCAGCCGTGAGCTGGTCGCGGATAGGAGCAATCAGCAGCGCATACAGTTCTTCCAGATGCGCCTGCGTGGCTTCCAGAAGGGCCTTTTCCAGAGGCTTGATATATTCCGGTCCCAGGCGAAACTTGGCCAGTTGCAACTGTAAAAGACGCAGCTTTTCCCTGACGCCATTGACGTCGCCCAAAGCCACAATCTTGAATTGTTTGCGTGAGACCAGGCAGACGTAAAAGCGATTTCGCGCCGTGTAGTACTCCAACAGCAGGGCGTTCTCCGGCAAAATCTCCTGCAATTCTTCCACAAGAATTGTTTTGGCGCTTTGCAGGCTGGCAAATTCGCGGTCAACACTTTGCACCTGTGAAAACGCCTTGACCAGGGCATCTTCATATCTGCGGCTTAGCAGGCGCAGTTGCTGGATTCGCTGTTTCGAACTTCCCTCAGGATTCAACTCTTCAATCTCTATCTGGTGATAT
>Ga0105245_10000859_pt1 | contig 27564 bp, 26 predicted proteins | sample KBSM54metaG_FD_81523 | JGI IMG/M metagenome (GOLD analysis project Ga0105245, IMG submission 81523) | Miscanthus rhizosphere microbial communities from Kellogg Biological Station, Michigan, USA - KBS M5-4 metaG | ecosystem: Host-associated > Plants > Roots > Rhizosphere > Soil | place...
CCTCGCGGATCGACTTCTGCAGGCAGACGTCGGACTGCGACTGGAAGGCGTTGACCTCGATCGCGCCGACGTTGTTGAGGTTGTTGAGGATCTTGATGTCCTCGTCGTTCTCGGCGTACTCGAAGGTGCGCTGGAAGAACTCCCAGCCCTCCGGGTCGTCGGTTGCCATCGAGCCGACCAGGGCGAGCTGTGCATCGGGCACCTCCTTGGTCACCTCGCGATAGGCGTCGATCACGCCCATCGGGTCCTTCCAAGGGTCGAAGCGCGAGACCTGGGTGATCAGCGGGCGGTCGACGTCGATGCCGAACTGGCGGCAGACGAAGGCTGCGTCGTCGGGCGAGAAGGCCATGTTCTTCGGCGAGAGCGGGTCGATCGCCGGCGGGATGATGCGCACGCCGGCGTGCTCGGCGACTCCCTTAGGCACGTAGGCCGGCAGGTGCCAGACCGTCGCGTCGTACTCTTCGATCATCGGCTGCAGGCGGGCGATCGGCGCCGGATTGGGCTCGGAGAGGTCGATGTGGCAGCGCCAGATCCAGTTGCGGCTCTTCGCTTGGGCGCCGCGCTTGAGGCCGATCGGCTGCGGGTCGTGGACGATGATCGTGTCCCACTCGCCCTGCAGGCCCTCGGCGTTGATCGCGTTGATCTCGTCGAACAGCGCCCATTCGGAGTCGCTCAGCGTCTCGTCGGCGCCCTGCAGCGAGTTATGGAGCAGCTTGGTCGCGTTGTAGAACTCCTCTTTGCCGAAGATCACGTGCCAGTGCGCGTCGATGCCGATGTCGCGCATCAGCGGCACGATCGTGTAGAGGATCTCCGAGACGCCGCCGCCGAAAGCGGTAGCGCTGACGTGGAGGACGCGGTGGCCCTTCATCGGCTCCGCCAACTCACGAATCCGTTCGACCGTCTCCTTGCCGGCGATGTGGGTGTAGTCGGCGAGGGACTTGTGGCCTAGCGAGATTTCCTGGAGCATCCGGGAGTTCTACATCGCCCGGCGGTCGCCCACGCTTTAGCCCTGCGGTCGTTTGCCCAACGTCACATTGATCTCCTGGCGCTTGTTGTCGCGCAGGACCTCGAGCTTCACGGTGTCTCCGGGTTGGTAGGCGGCGATGGAGCGGGCGAGGTCATCGGGCTGCACGATCGGGTGGCTGTCGATCGCGAGGACTACGTCACCGCCCGTTTCGTAGGGGGTCGCCTGGAAGGTCAGTTTGCCGTCGGGGCCCTTCAGCCCTGCCTTGTCGGCGGGCCCGCCGGGCACGACTTCTGAGAGCAGGGAACCGTGATCGGTGTCGAGCCCTAGCTTGTCAGCGAGCTGCGGGTAGATCGCCTGGGTGGCAACGCCGATGTAGGCGTATTCGGCTTCGCCCTTTTTCTCCAGCTGGGCCACGGAACGCTTGATCGCCGAGACCGGCACGGCGAAGCCGACGCCCGAGTTGGAGCCCGAGTCGGTCTCGATCTGCTCGTTGATGCCGAGCACGCGGGCGCCGGCGTCGAGCAGGGGCCCGCCGGAGTTGCCGGGGTTGATCGAGGCGTCGGTCTGGATCGCCCCGAAGATCTGGAACTTGGTCAGCGATTCGACCGAACGGTCGGTCGCCGAGACGACGCCGACCGAGAGCGATTGCTCCTCGCCGAAGGGACTGCCGATCGCCGCCACCGGCTGGCCAACTACGAGGTCGTTGTCGTCGCCCAGCTTCAGCGGGTGCAGTTCGAAGCCGTCGGGTTTGACTTCGAGCAGGGCGACATCGGCAAAGGGGTCGAAGCCGAGGATCTTCGCCGGCACGACGTTGCGATCTGGGAACTCGATAAAGACTTCCTTGGCTGCCTTGCGCGTGCCGCTGGATTCATCGGTGACGACGTGGGCGTTGGTGACGATGTGACCTTTGTCATCGAGCACGAAGCCCGAGCCCTCCGCCGCGCCGCCTTCGCCACGGAAGATCGAGCGGATTGTGACCACGCCTGGCGAAGCTTCGCGGAAGACCTGAGCCGCGTCGAAGCCGTGCTCGGCGGTCTGCACGGCCACCTGCGGCACCGCTTCGGTGACGGTTGTCGTCTGGCTGGCGGAATCCCCGCCGCCGCTTCCCCCGCAGCCGGCGATTGCGAGGACGGTCACCAGAGCAGCGAGCGCGAGACTGCAACGTCTTGTCCCCCTCATCCGGGGGCTTTGTGTTGCACCTCTCATGCCACGGCCCGGGGGGCGGGAGCCGGTGTCGGCCCGGCGACCAGCGCGCGCGAGCGCGGAAGGTCGAGGGTGAAGGCGGTGAAGCGCTTGCTGGAGGCGATCGCGACGCGACCCTCCATACGCTGGGCGAGCTCGCGGGCGATCGCCAGGCCGAGCCCGGAGCCGCCGGCCGAGTCGGCGGTGTAGAAGCGCTCGAAGATGCGGCTGTGGACGCGGCGCGGGATGCCGGGACCGTCGTCGGAGACGGTCAGCTCGGCGCGTCGGTTGACGGAGTAGGTGGTCACGGTCACCTTGGTGCCCTCAGGCGTGTGCGTAAGGGCGTTGTCGAGGAGGATACGGATGACCTGGCGCACGCGGTCGGCGTCGGCGCTGGCGATCACTGGCAGGTCGGGCGTACGCAGCTCCAGGCGCGAGCCCCGCCGGTCCGCTCGCGGGCCGAACTCGCGCGCCACTTCGCGGGCCAGCGAGCCTAGGTCGACATCGCTGCTCTTCATCGCCACGGCGCCGGCGTCGAGCTGTGAGAGGTCGAGCAGGTCGGCGGTGAGCTTGGTCAGGCGGACGATCTGTTCGCGCATCGTGCGCACGAACTCGGCCCGCTCCTCGGGACTCGGATCCTCGTCCTCGAGCAGTTCGACGAAGCCGCCGAGGCTGAAGATCGGCGTGCGCAGCTCGTGTGAGGCGTTGGCGATGAACTGCTTGCGGGCGCTGTCGAGCTCGGCCAGGCGGCGCTGCATCTCGTTGAAGGTGCGAGCGAGTTGGCCGAGCTGGCCGGCGGCAGAGATCGGGATCGGCGTTTCGAAGTTGCCGTCGGCGACTTTGCGGGCGGCGTCCTCGAGCCGGCGGATGTTGGAGCCGGCCAGGCGGGCGTAATAGATGCCGATCGCGGCGGAGATCAGCAGGGCGAACAGGCCGCCGAGCAGAATCTGCCCTTTGACGCTGCTCAATCCGCTCGCGGCGCCGCCGATCGCGACCGCGTAGACGTAGATCAGCAGCGTCGTGCCCACCGCGATGCCGACCGCGATCAGGGTGATCCGGTTGCCCAGGTTGGGGGGCCTGAACCGCTGCATCTAGTGCTTACTCGCGGAAGCGGTAGCCGACGCCGCGCACGGTGAAGAGGAACTCGGGGTCCTTGGGGTCGCTCTCGAGCTTCTCGCGCAGATGGCGGATGTGGACGTCGACGGTGCGCGGATCGCGGTACTCGGAGTCGCCCCAGACGTGCTCGAGCAGGGTCTCGCGGCTGAGCACCCGGCCCGGTGAGCGGGCCAGGGCGCCGAGGATCTCGAACTCGACGTAAGTGACCTTGACCTCCTCCTCGTGCAAGGTGACCATGCGACGGCCGAAGTCGATCTTCAGCTCGCCGTGGTCGATCGTCTCCTCGCCGTCGGGTTCGCCACCCATGCGCGAGCGCCGCAGCGCTGCCTTGACCCGGCTGCGGAACTCGCGCATCGAGAAAGGCTTGGTTATGTAGTCGTCGGCGCCGACCTCGAGGCCGGCGACCTTGTCGGTCTCCGAGCCCTTGGCGGTGAGCATGATGATCGGCACCTGGCTGCGTGAGCGCAGTTCGCGGCAGACTTCGACGCCGTCGAGCTTGGGCAGCATCAGGTCGAGGATGACCAGGTCGAAGCGCGCCTCCTCGAAGCGCTGCAGCGCTTCCCGGCCGTCCTGGGCGGAGGTGACGTGGTAGCCGTCCTTGCGCAGCGGATAGCTAAGCAGCGTCTGTATTGACTGCTCGTCGTCAACCAGGAGGATGCGGGTCGAGCCGTTGGGCATGGCTACAGGGTATTCCCTGGGGAAAGCCGCATATTGCGGAGTCGGGCCGGTCGCGCTGGATTACCCGTTGGACAGATGTGCGAGTACCAAGTACTAAGGTTGCTGGGTAGAGAGCCGATATGAAGCGCAGGATGCAACCACGACAGTTGAAGAGCCTCGTCGAGACCGGGCACTACAAGCCGGAGCCCTCGCTGGTCGCCGCCGCGATGCTGCAGCGGCGCGGCGTCAGGGAACTGCTGACCAGTGAGAGCTTCATGCGAGCTGGTCGAATCCCCCCGGCTCCAGAAGTCCGCCACCGGGCAGCCTAATCTCGACCCCGGCACCGGGCTTGACCTCGCCTACCTGCGTAAGCGGGACGGCCCCATTTCTCAGCACCGCCTCGCTTGCCTCGTCCAGCCGCGCGGGCGGGACGGTCGCCAGCAGCTCGTAGTCCTCGCCGCCGCCGAGCAGCCACCAGGGCTCGCGCCCGGTCGCGTTGCTCAGCGCCACGGCCGCGGACGCCAGCGGCACCGCCGCGGCCTCGATCTCGAGCTTGACGCCACTGGCCTGGGCCAAGTGGCCGGCATCGGCACCGAGCCCGTCGCTGAGATCGATCATCGCGGTGGCCCCGGCGAGCGCGAGCGCTCGTCCCGCCGCAAGCCGCGGCGTGGGCTCGAGCTGCCGCCCGACCAGCCCCTCCATCGCTGACTTCGCCTTTAGGTGTCCAATAGGCCCACTAAAGGCGAAGTCAGCCTCGGAGGGTTGGTTGTTGAGCAGCTCGAGGCCCGCGACGGCGGCGCCGATCTCGCCGGAGAGGACGAGGACGTCGCCAGGCTGAGCGCCGCCGCGAGTGACGAAGGCGTCCGGGGACGGTGCGTGCCCGACAACGGTGATCGCGAGGAAGAGCTGGTCGGAGCGGGTGAGGTCCCCACCGGTGAGATCCATGCCGGCATGGCCGGCGAGCGCGGCCATGCCGTCGAGCAGCTCGATGCATTCCTCCTCGCCGAAGTCGGAGGGGAGGCCGAGGGCGACGTAGGCCTCGCCGGCCTCGGCGCCCATTGCCGCCAGGTCGGAGAGGGCGGTGGCGAGCGCCTTGTGGCCGATCTGTGCGGGGGTGGCCAGCTCGCGGCGGAAGTGCACGCCGTCGACGAGGGCGTCGACCGAGGTGGCGGTGGCGCCGCCGGGCACCGTGATCGCCGCGTCGTCGCCACTGCCGAGGTGCGTACGCAACCCCTTCGCGGGTAGCCGCTCACGTATCCGCGCCAGGAGCTCGAACTCGCCCATGCGCACCATTGTCCCTCCCAGCCACCCCCGTCACTAAGGTCCGAGGCCAGTGGAGCGCCGTCAGCCCCTTCTACACCGCATCGGCGAGGCCGGGGCGAAATTCGGAACCAAGCCGCCGCGCAGCAAGCGGGTGCGGTTGGCGATCCAGCTCGGCATCGCCGTCGTCGTCTTCGGCTTCCTCGTTCTCACCGTGGTCGACCAGTGGGCCGAGATTCAGGCCAAGGGCGTTCACTTCCACGTCCTCTGGCTGATCCCGGCCTTCGTCGTCCTGCCGATCTTCTATGCGCTCAACGCGGTCGGCTGGGACCTGATCCTGCGCTTCCTCGGCTACAAGCTGGGGGCGGGACGGGCGCAGGTCGCTTGGGGACAGCCGCTGCTCGCCCGCTACGTCCCCGGCAGCGTGCTCTATGTACTCGGCCGGGTGCTGCTCTCCGAGCGGGCCGGCGTGCCGCGGCGGCTGACGGTCGCCAGCATCGTCTACGAACAGGCGCTGCAGGCGACCTCGGCGATCGTCGTCGCCGCCTACTTCCTGATCGTCCATCCGGACCTGCAGGGGCAACCGCTGCGCTGGGGGATCCTGCTGTTGATCCCGCTGCTGATCGTGCTCCTGCACCCGCGCGTCTTCGGGCCGCTGGCCAACCGCGTGCTGCGCGCCTTCGGCCGCGAGCCGCTGCCCGAGGTGATGTCGCTGGGCGGCGTGCTTGCGGTGATGGCCTTCTACGTCGTCAACTGGGGCGTGATCGCGGTTGGCATCTACTGCGTCGCCCGCTCGGTCAGCTCGATCCCGCCCAGCCAGATCTTTGTTGCCGGGGCGGCCCAGGCCTTTGGCTACGTGGCCGCTCTCGCCACCCTCGTGGCCCCCGCCGGTCTCGGCATTCGGGATGCGGCCTTCGCCTGGTCGTTCAAGGTCGCGGCGCCGGGAGACAGCTTCGCGGTCGCCTCGCTGATCGCGATCGTCGTGCGGGGGGTGCAGACGGTGGTCGAGGTCCTTTACGTGGGGATCGTCACCGCGCTGGGTCGGAGAGAGGGATGGTCCATGCATACCGGGGTGCTCCATCCCTCTCCCGAAGAGGAAGAGGCGGCCTCACAGGGGGATGCGAGCTCCGAGCTGGTAGGCGGTCAACCCCAGCAGTAGGAGCTTGAGCGGGCGATCTCTGGAGAGAGCTGCGGCGGGTAGTGGCCAGAGCAGGTACCAGGGGAGGAGCCAGGCAGTGGCCAGGAGCAGGCCGGTGGTCGCCCAGGCGGCGGCCCGGAGCCAGTCGCCGCCGCGATGGGTCCAGATCAGGAGGTAGATGACGAGGGCGGCGAGGGCGGTTGTGGCGGCGGCCCGGGTCGTGTCCGGGCTGAGACCGGTGAGACGAGCCGCGGTGGTTGGAATGCTCAGGTGGGTCGTGTGGCCCTGGTTTTGGTCGATCAGGGCAAAGGCGCCGAGCCAGTGCCAGTCAAACGCGAGGTAGGCGAGAAGGGCGACGGCGCCTAGACAGATAAGTCCGCCGAGCAGAAACCTCGAGCGTCGTTCCGCCCCCAGCAGCGCAAAGGGCAGTGCGACTACCGCTGTCAGCTTCGTCGCGACCGCCGCGACGAGAGCCGCGGCCCCGGCCGCCTCGCGAGCGGTGAGCATGGCGGCGATGCCGAGCGTCATCAGCAGCACCGCGATGCCGTCGTTGTGGGGTCCGCCGACGACGTGGACGAGCACCAGTGGGTTGAGGGCGACGAAGGTGGCGGCACGCCTGGGGTCGACGCAGCGGGCCGGGGCGAGGCGGGCGACGAGGTAGGCAATCGCCAGCACGGCCGCGGCGGAGATTGCCTTGAGGATGTAGACGGCGGCATTGACCGGCAGCCAGGCGAGCGGGTAGGTCGCCAGGGTGAAGAGAGGGCCGTAGGCACTCGTCGTATGTGGCCAGGTGACGTGGGCGAAGGCGGGGTCGGTGGGAACTGCCGCCGGCCCGCGAACGTAGGGGTTGGCGCCGTGGCGCACGCCAAGGCGGGCGTAGTCGACGTAGCTGTAGACGTCGTGGGAGAGCAGTGGCGGCAAGCAGGCGAAGAGGACAAGCAGCGCGACGATTGCCGCCCAGATCAGCCGCCGGTCCAGCCGCGGCGCCAGCACCAGCGCGGCGAGGTACGCGGCGAAGCCGGCCCAGATCAGGGCGTAGGCGACCCCCGGCGAGAAGCTCAGCTACTTGCTCCCGGCTTCTTCGGCCGCGCCACCACCACCGACGTTCGCGGCGGGTGGGGGAGGCGGGACCGGCGTCGGCTTCTGGCCGGCACCGGGCGCGTAGGCGTCGGGGTTGTAGCCGCCGGTCACTTCTTCGCCGATTTCGCGGGCGCGATCGGCTTCGGCTTCCGCCGTGCCACCCGGGCCAGCGGCGTCTTTGCCGCGCGGGGCCGAGGCGGTGAACTGGCCGAAGAAAGGCGCCCAGCTGATCGGGTGCTTGGGCTTGCCGAATTCCTCGCAGGGGATTTCGGCCCCCGAGTAGAGCGAGTGCCAGATTTCGGCGGGGAAGGTGCCGCCGAAGACGGTGATGCCGTGCACGCTGGTCATTTCGATCGCGTTGGACTGCGGGTAGCCGACCCAGACCACGGTGGTCAGGTTGGGCTGGTAGCCGGCGAACCAGGCGTCGGTCTCGCGGTCGGTTGTGCCGGTCTTGCCGGCCTGGCCGGGGCAGCCGGTGTAGGCGGCAGTGCCGGTGCCTTCGGTGATGTTGTCGTGCAGCAGGCGGGTGACCTCATAGGCGACCGCTTCGGAGATGACCCGGCGCGGCGGCTTGCGGCCGGGCCGCTCGGTCTTGCCGCCCGGGAAGACGACGCGCTTGATCGCGATCGGGTCGTGGTGGACGCCGCCGTCGGCCAGGGTCGCGTAGGCGTCGGCCATTTCCAGCGGCGAGACGCCGACCCGCAGACCGCCGATGCCCTCGGCCGGGATCCCGTCGAGCGGGCTGGTGATCCCCATCGACTTGGCCGTCTCGGCAACCCGTTCCGGGCCGACATCGAGGTCGAGCTGGGCGAAGACGGTGTTGTCGGAGGCGACGGTCGCCTGCTGCAGGTTGACCCGGCCGAGGTAGCCCTCGTCGGCGGTGTGCACTTCCCAGTGGCCCCACTTGGGCAGGTTGAGGTCGAGCGGTTTCGAGGTGTAGTAGGTCGTGTAGGGGTCGATGCCCTGCTTGATCGCAGTGGTCAGGACGAAGGCCTTGAAGGTCGAGCCGGGCTGGCGGTGTCCCTGGGCGGCGAGGTTGAACTGGCTGGAGTCATAGCTCGAGCTGGAGACCATCGACTCGATCTCGCCGTTGTCGGGGTCGATCGAGACCAGGGCCGAGGAGGGGTCGGTCGAGTAGGGCAGGGCCGAGCGCATCGCTTCCAGGCCGACCTGCTGCAGTCGCGGCTGGATCGTCGTGTAGGCCTTGATCCCGCCGCCGCGCACGGTCTGGGCGCCGTAGCGTTCGATCAGCTCGTGTTCGACGTAGTCGAAGAAGAAGGGTTCGCGGTGGGCGAAGTAGGAGCCCGAGACGTCGAGCCCGAGGCCGCGAGCTTCGGCTTGGCGGGCGCGGGCGGGGGAGATGTAGCCCAGCTTTGCCATCTTCGCCAGCACCGAGTTGCGACGCTGGCGGGCTTCGCCGGGGTGGAGGATCGGGTTGTACTCGGAGGGCGCCTGCGGCAAGCCGGCAAGCAGCGCCGACTGTTCGAGCGAGAGCTTGGAGACAGGCCTTGAGAAGTAGATCTGCGCCGCCGCGCCGACTCCGACCGTGGTCGACCCTTCGACCGTGCCGTAGGTGGCCGTGTTGAGGTACTGGTCGAGGATTTCCTTGCGTGAGTGTTTTTCGGCGTACTCGATCGCCAGCTTTGCCTCGATGATCTTGCGTTCGAGGTCGCGCTTGGGGTTGCGGATGCAGAGATTGCGGACCAGCTGCTGGGTGATCGTCGAGCCGCCCTCGACGGTCTTGCCCGCTTCGAGGTTCTTCACCGCGGCGCGGAGGATGCCCTCGGGGTCGACGCCGCCGTGTTCGTAGAAGCGCTGGTCCTCGATCGCGACCGTCGCCAGCTGCAGCTGCTTGGGAATGCGCTCGATCGAGACCGGGTCGCGCGCTTCGTCGGACTCGATCAGGCCCAGCTTGCTGCCGTCGCCGGCGTAGATCGCCGAGTTGCCGGTGCGGTCGACCGGTTTGCAGGCGGCCAGCGATGGGGCGTCGGCGGCAACGTTGAGCACCCAGGAGGCGATCGCGAAGACGCCGAAGACGAGGACGACGAAGACGGTGCCGCCGAGCAGGGCCAACTTGCCCCCGATCCCCCCGCGCCGCCGCTGACGTCGCCGATTGCGCTGCGCCATGGGGAGAGGGTACTTCGGCCCCGGCCCCGCTCAGGCTTGGGTGTCTTCGGTCGAGAGGTTGTGGATGATGCCCTCGACCAGCATCTGGTTGGGAATGACGATCGTCGTGCCGTCGCCAGGGCTGACGTAGGTGTAGGAGAGGGTGATGTCGGTGACCCGCCCGGCGACCTCTTCGAAGGAGATGCGGTCGCCGATCTTGATCGGCTGGGAGACCGCCAGCTGAACGCCGGCGACCATGTTGGCGATCGTGTGCTGGGCGGCGAAGCCGACGATCGCCGCCAGCACCGCGGTCGAGGCGAGGATGCCCGTAGCCAGCCGCTTCAACTCGGTGAACTGGCTGAGCGCGATCGCCAGCACGACGAGGAAGACGATCAGGATCACGAGGCGGCGCAGGAAGCGCAGCCGCGTCTTGGTCGAACGGGAGACCTGGGAAACTGCCGGGCTCATGGCGACCAACTTAGAGGTGGGGGGAGTCGGGCAACCCTCCCGGCTCGATTTTCCGTACGCCAACTGGGGGCCGTGGGCCGCGTTTCTCGGGGTCCTCCTGGCTCTGGGGACCGGGATCGTGCTCTCCGTTCCAGCGCTGATCATCGACAACCCGCCCTCGGGCGGCGAACTGAGCGACGCCGCCAACGCCTTCGTGCAGTTGGCTACCGCGCTGGGCTTCTTGCTGGTGCCGATCGCGATCGCCGCTGTCCGCGGCGCGACGGTGCGGCAAGCCCTGTCCCGGCTCGGCCTGCGCCGCTTCCGCCCCGGGGCGGTCAAGTGGATGTTCGCCGCGGTCGGCGCCTATCTGGTTTTTGCGATCGCCTACACGGCGATCTTCGGCGAACCGCACCAGAAGGACATCGCCGAAGACTTCGGCACGGTGCCGGTGCAGGTCCTGCTGATCGTGATCGCCGCCCCGATCAGCGAGGAGGTCTGCTTCCGCGGCTTCCTCTTCGGCGGCCTGCGCGAGCGCTGGCCCCGGATCGTCGCGGCACTCGTCAGCGGTCTGGTCTTCGGCGGCCTGCACGCGACGACCGGAGTCAGCGCCGTGCCGCCGCTGATCGTCTTCGGCTTCATCCTCGCTTTGCTCTACGAGAAGACCGGCTCGATCTGGCCCGGAATCCTGCTGCACATGCTGAACAACTCGGTGGCGCTGCTCGGACAGTAGCGGGCAAAGAAACGGCCCGCCAAGGGCGGGCCGTTTCAGGGCGAAGGGGCGGTTAGCCCCTGACCAACTGACACTCGTTGAATCAGGCTATCAAGCACTTCGATAACCAGCGGAGGGCGGGGGACTCGAACCCATCCGGACCTAGGCCCGGACTTCCAAGTGTCAGTTGGTCGCCGATACCCATCGGCATCGCCCTCCGCTGGGCGAAACGTATTGACGGCATTTCGTAAATCAAGGGGCGTATCTCTTATTTGACAAAGAATTGACTCTTTCGTCACCCCGACCGCGGGATCGGTAAGAATCCAGCCCGTGAGTCGCCGTCTCGGTCCCGCCCTGATCGTCTTTACCCTGCTTGCGCTGGGCGCGGCACCGGTTGCGTTCGGCGCGGCGCCTGTGCCGGCGAAACCCGCCGGTCCGCCGGACGCCACGGTCTCGATCCGGGTCGGGCACCTGCACGGGGGCAAGGCCGGGATCTACGACACGGTGCCGGTCAACGGGACGATCACGCCGTTTGTCGTCGGCCAGCACGTCGAAGTGACCTTCTACCTCGACGGCCACAAGTTGCTCGCCCGCCAGGCCGCGGTCCAGCCCAGTCAGGGCGGCAGCGGCAGCTTCAGCGCCTCGATCATCGTCCGCGAGGACGGCAAGTATGCGGCCGCGGCGAAGCATGTGGCCACCGCGGCGCTCGGCGGCGACGCCACCGTGCGCAAGAGCTGGGGGGTCAGCTTCCCCGCTCTGCACGCCGGCCAGTGCGACAAGGTGGTCGGCGGGTTCAAGCAGGCGATGGCGAAGCTCGGCTACAACGCCGGCGGCGGCAAGTGCTTCGACGGGCGCACCGGCCGCGAGGTGCTCGCCTACCGCAAGGTCAACGGCCAAGCGCGCACCGAGCGCGCCGGCAAGGGCCTGGTCAAGAACGTCTTCGGTGGCCGCGGCGGCTACCACGTCAAGTACCCGAACGCCGGCGAGCACGCCGAGGTGCCGCTCGACAAGCAGGTCCTCGTCCTCGCCAAGGGCGACAAGCCCTTCGCGATCTACCCGGTCTCGACCGGCAAGCCCTCGACCCCGACCGTGACCGGCCACTACAGCTTCTACCGCCAGGAACCGGGCTACAACGCCGAGGGCATGTACTACTCCTTCTACTGGCACAACGGCTACGCCGTCCACGGCTACCACGAAGTGCCGACCTACGCCGCCAGTCACGGCTGCGTGCGCACCTTCATCGCCGACCAGCCGCGGATCTACGAACAGCTGCACTTCGGCGAGAGCATTTTCGTCTTCTAAACGATCGCTTGGTTACTCCGGCGCTTACGGAAGAGTGGGCCGGTTGTTGATGACCCTGCTGCTGGTTGAGCAGGGGGTTCGCACCGACGGCACCTGGGAGGATTGGCTGCGCTTCTTCCTCAAAGGGGTTATTGAGGTGGCGGCTTCCACCGCCGAGACGACCCGGGGTATCGTCGAAATGATCGAGCGCCTCGGGATACTGCGCGAGGTAACTGGAAAGTCGCGGGGTAAGACATATGTTTATGGCGAGTACATGGACATCCTCAACGAGGGGACCGAGCTGTGAAGTCTGATTCGCGCCCAGGTTTGAGTGAGGGTGCTCTGAAGGCGATCCTCCTCGTGATCGCCACCTGGCACATCGCCACTGGCGGCATGGCGCTGATCGCGCCCGACACCTTCTTCGACCAGATCGGCCACTACGGGATCGAGAACTCCCATTACGTCGGCGACGTGGGGGCGTTCATGCTGGCCTATGGCGTGGCCGTTGCGATCGCGATCCGGCGCGCCTCGTGGCGGGCGCCGACCCTCTGGTTGGGGGCGCTTTGGTACGGCTTTCACGCGATCAATCACGCATTCGACACGGGTGAAGCGAAGAGCGAGGGGCGTGGCTGGGGCGACACCCTGGCGATCGCATTTGGCGGTGTGGCTGCCGCCTGGCTGGCCCGGGTATCGGAAAGGCTGAACGCGGCAACTCACGAGTAGGAGGTGCGGGATGAAGGTCTTCGTCGCGGGTGCGAGTGGGGCGATCGGCAGGCCGCTGGTGCGCCAGCTGCTGTCCGCGGGGCACGAGGTGACCGGAATGACGCGTCGCGAGGAGAACGCTGAGGCGATCCGGGTGGCGGGCGCCAAGGCGGTCGTCTGCGACGTCTTCGACGCATCGGCGCTGGAGAGCGCGGTCGGTGAGTCGACTCCCGAGGTCGTGATTCACGAGCTGACCTTGTTGCCGCCGCGGCTCGACCCCAGGTCCAAGGATGCGCTGGCGCCGACCAACCGCCTACGCGTCGAGGGGACGAGCAACCTGATCGCGGCGGCGAAGGCGGCGGGGGCGCGGCGCCTGATCGCCGAGAGCGTCGCCTTCTTCTACGTCGCCGAGGGCGACTGGGTGAAGGACGAGGACGCGCCCGCATTCGCGGAGGTCGCCGGTCCGTTCGGCGACGCCGGTCGAGCGCTGGCCGACCTGGAGCGGCAGGTGACGGGAGCGGAGGGATTGGAGGGCGTAGTGCTGCGCTACGGCTGGCTCTACGGGCCCGGTACCTACTACGACCGCGACGGCTCCCAGACCGAGGACTTCCACAGGCGACGGATGCCGATCGTCGGCAAGGGCACCGGGATCTTCTCCTTCGTCCAGGTCGAGGACGCGGCGAGCGCGACGGTGGCCGCGGTGGAACGCGGTGAGCCCGGTATCTACAACGTCGTCGATGACGAGCCGGCGTCGTTGAGCGAGTGGGCCCCGGCCTTCGCCCAAGCGGTGGGAGCCAAGAAGCCGCGGCGCGTGCCCGTCTGGCTCGCGCGTCTCGCCGCCGGCGCCGCCGCGGCAGAGATGACGACGAGCCAGCGCGGCGCCTCCAACGCCAAGGCCAAGCGCGAGCTCGCCTGGCAGCCGCGCTACCCGAGCTGGCGCCAGGGTTTTGCCGACCCGGCCGCGCGCGGCTAGTTCGACCTCGCGCCCCTCGCCAACGATTCATAGGATGGGCGCCGCATGCCCGACCTCGATGCCGCCAAGGAGACCCTGCTTGCCGAGCTGCGCGAGCACTCGCTGATCCTCGGCGAGGTGACGCTCTCCAGCGGCGCGACCGCGCAGTACTACGTCGACGCGCGGCGAGCTTTGCTGCGCCCACCCGGCTTTCTCGCCGCCGGCGAGCTGATCGCGGCGCTGGCCACCAAGCTCGGCGCCACCGCGGTCGGTGGCCCGGCGACAGCCGCAATCCCGCCCTCCTGCGCCGCCCTCGCGGTGCCGGCCGGCAGGGACCTGGTCGGGTTCTTCGTCCGCGGCGAGCGCAAGCAGCACGGCCTGCAGCGCTGGGTCGAGGGCCCGGTCGCCGACGGGGCGCGCTGCCTGGTGGTCGAGGACACGGTCACGACGGGCGGCTCGACTGCGCAGGCGATCGAGCGGATCGCTGAGCAGGGCCTCGAGGTCGTCGGCGTTGCCGGCGTCGTCGACCGCCTCGCCGGCGGCGCGGCCAAGATCGAAGCCGCGGCGAGCGCTCCCTACCGCGCCCTGATCACGATCGACGAGATCTACCCCGACCGTCCCGACCGCGACTGAGTTGGAGCCCGACGCCGTAGAGATCCGCGTGCTCGGTTGCCTGATCGAGAAGCAGCGCACGACGCCGGACGCCTACCCGCTCTCGCTCAACGCCCTGCGCCTCGCCTGCAACCAGTCGACCAATCGCGAGCCGGTCGTCGACTACGACGAGCAGACCGTCGTCGAGGCGCTCCGCCGCCTCGCCCTGAGGGGCTGGACTCGCCTCGCCAGCGGCGCCGGCAGTCGCGCTCGCAAATATCGTCACCTGCTCGACCAGGCCTTCGGCCTCGACGACGCCGAGGCCGCCCTGCTTGCGGTCCTGATGCTGCGTGGCGCGCAGACCCCAGGTGAGCTGAAGCAGCGCGGCCAGCGCTTGCATGACTTCGCCGACCTCGGCGCGGTCCACGAGACGCTCGAGCGGTTGGTCGAGCGCGGCCACGTCGCCCGCCACGAGCGCCGGCCCGGGCAGAAGGAGGACCGCTACGAACAGTTGCTCGGAGGCGCCTCCGCAGACGCGGCGCCCGCGGCAGGCCCGGAGGGCCCGGACGCCGAAGCCGAGCCGGCTGAGGACCCTGCCGACGAGCTAAAGCCGGCCGAGGACCGCCTCACCCGCCTCGAGCGCGAACTGTCGGAGCTGCGGGCGGAACTCGCGGCCCTGCGCGCCGAGCTCGGCGACTGACCGTTGCCACCGACGCTTAAAGGAAGCGACGCCGAAGTCGACAATCTTCAACGCGGGTTGTCCCGCTCGCGAAGACTCCAAGCGCACCGTCTTCCCGTTGGTGCTGGCGAGCTTTGCCTCTGCCGACGGGACGGACATCTCGGCCAAGGTTGAAAAGGCTTGTGCTGTGAAGGAATGAAAGGCCCTACCTGGGTTCCGGACAGTCGAGAGCCCGCCGCTAAGCTGAACAGGAGCGGATGGGGGACCGACGAGGGAAGAAGCGGCTAGTTGCTGTCGTGCTGGCCGCGGCGCTCGTCTTCGCCCTCGTCGCCGAGATGGCCGGTGCTGAGCTGAGCGAGCGAGGCGACCTCTTCATTCGCTTCAAGGGGGGCATCAACCCAACCGCGCTGCCGCGCGAGGAACTGGCGCCGATCGCGATCGACGTTAGCGGCACGATCAAAACGCTGTCGGGGGAAAAGCCGCCGCCGCTGCGGGGGATCAAGATCGAACTGAACAAGGGCGGGGTGCTGGATTCACGCGGCCTGCCCAAGTGCCACTACAACGACCTGGTCGCCACCTATCCGGACGAGGCGATGGAACACTGCGGAGGCGCGCTGGTCGGCGAAGGCGTCTATCAAGCCAACACCGCCTTTCCTGAACAGACGACCTTTCCGTCGCAGGGTCGCATCCTCGCTTTCAACGCGGTCTACGGTGGGCAGGAAGCGATCCTCGCCCATATATACGGAACGGAACCGGTGCCGATCACGCGCATCCTGGTCTTCCACATCCGCCGCAAGAGCGGAACGTTTGGCACGGTGCTCTCCGCTCAGCTGTCGGAATCGGTCAACCATTACGGCTATGTGATTCGCCTCGCGCTCCAGCTCTTCCGGCGTTACGTCTTTCATGGCCAGCAGCGCAGCTACATGAGTGCTGCCTGCGCGGCCCCCGCCGGCTTTAGCGCCGCGAGCTTCCCTTTCGCCAGGACCTCGATGACCTTCGAGGGCGGCCGACGCCTCTCCAGCACCCTGACTCGAAGCTGCCAGGTGCGGGGCTGAACGACGCGCGGAGACAGCGGTTGTTGCTGCGCGCCGGCCTCGTGGGCTTGGCGGCTGCGGTCGCGATCGTCGCCTGGCTTGCCACGCGGGGTGACGATCATGGCGGCGAAAGGGAAGGAGCTCAGGCTGGACCCTCCGTAGCCATCGTCTCCCCGGCGGGCCTTGCCGCGGCGGGCGCGAAGCTCAGTCAGCCCGTCTACTGGGCCGGCTCACTGCCAGGAACCGAGCTCGAGCTGGAAGAGCTGTCCGAAGGTGGGGTGCGGGTCATCTACCTGCCCGCCGGCGAAGAAGCGGGCGGGGACTCGGCGACCGCCCTCAGCATCGGCAGCTATCCACTCGCCGACCCCGCGGCGGCTCTGCGGGAATTCGCCGCGCGGCCGAGCGCGACCATCCGCCACTCGAGAGACGGGACCGAGGTTGTCAGCAGCCGGGAACAGCCGACCAGCGTCTACTTCGTCGGGCCGGACAAAGCGGTGCAGGTCGAGGTCTATGACCCCTCGCCGCGGCGGGCGATGCGCCTCGCTCTCTCAGGACAGGTGCGACCGGTGACCGGGGGCGGGAAATGAGCATGTTCGTCGCCTGGTTCGTCTTCCCGCTGCTCCTGGCGCTGCTCTGTGCGGGCACCGGCATGCTGGTCGACCTGCTCAGCGGCCGGCGCTTGCCGGGAGCGCTGATCCTGCCCACCGGCCTCGCCGGGATGATCGTGATCGGCGAGTTCACCACCGCCACCGCCGGGACGGCGAAGCTCACCGTCCCCGCCCTGCTCTTCTTCGCCGTGCTCGGCGCCGGCCTCTCGCTCTCGAAATGGCGCTTCCGCCGTCCCGACCCCTGGCTGCTGGCGGCAACGCTCGGCATCTTCTGCGTCTTCGCCGCTCCGGTCGTGCTCTCCGGCTCGCCCACCTTCGCCGGCTACATCAAGCTCGACGACACGGCGACCTGGTTCGCCCTCACAGACCGGGTGATGGAACACGGGCACGGCGTCGCCGGGCTCGAACCCTCGTCATATAGGGCGACGCTCGAATTCAACCTCGCCGGCGGTTACCCGGTCGGCACCTTCATCCCCTTCGGCGCGGTGCAGAAGCTGGTCAAGGTTGACCTCGCCTGGGTCTTCCAGCCCTACGTCGCTTTCCTCGCTGCGATGCTTGCCCTCGCGCTCTGGCAGATCCTCGCCGCGCTGCTGCCCTCGCGGCGCGCGCGCGCCCTTGCTGTCTTCGTCGCCGCCCAGCCGGCGCTGCTCTTCGGCTACTCGCTCTGGGGTGGGGTGAAGGAGGTCGCCGCGGCGGGTGGGGTGGCGCTTGCCGCCGCCCTGGCGCCGGCGGTCGTGCGCGCCGGCGCGCGCTGGCGCGACACGATCCCGCTCGTGGTTGCCGCCGGCAGCCTCGCCGCCCAGCTCAGCGTCGGCGGCCTGGTCTGGATCGGGCCGCTGCTGCTTGCCCTGGCGGTTATCGCTCTGCAGCGCTTCGGCTGGCGGCGGGCGCTGGGCCTGGCGCTGCCCTTCGCGCTGATGCTCGGCGCGCTGGCGATCCCGGCCGTCTCGGAGGGCCTGCTGCCGCCCTCGGCCGAGCCGCTCACCGACCCCAACTCGCTTGGCAACCTCATCGCCCCGCTCAACCCGGTGCAGCTGCTCGGCATCTGGCCCGCCGGCGACTTCCGCTTTCACCCCGAGCCGGTGATCGCCACCGCGGTCCTCGTCGCGCTCGGCATCGCCGCCGCCGCGATCGGGCTCTGGCTCGCCTGGCACCGTCGCAGCACCGCCCTGCTGCTCTACGCGACGGCGCTCGCCGCCTGCGCCGCGATCGTCCTCGTCGGCTCGCCCTGGAACGGCGGCAAGGCGCTGGCGACCGCCTCGCCGATCGTGCTCTCGCTGGCGATCGCCGGTGCCGCCTCGCTGCTGCGCTTCGACCGGATCAGCGGTGCCGCTCTCGTCCTCGTCATCGCCGGCGGGGTCGTCTGGTCCAACGTGCTCGCCTACGGTGGCGTCAGCCTGGCGCCCTACGGACAGCTGCACGAACTCGAGCAGATCGGTGAAGCCTTCGCCGGCGAAGGGCCGGCGTTGATGACCGAATACAACCCCTACGGCGCCCGCCACTTCCTGCGCGAACTCGAAGGCGAAGGCGCCTCGGAGCTGCGCGTGCGCGAAGTGCCACTGGCCGCCGGGGGCACCGTTGAAAAGGGCCAGGCCGTGGACACCGACGAACTCGCCCTACCCGGCCTCTTCGAATACCGGACCCTGGTGCTGCGCCGCTCGCCGGTGCGCAGCCGGCCGCCGCTGCCCTACCGCCTGGTCTGGTCGGGCCGCTACTACGAGGTCTGGCAGCGGCCCGCGAACTTCGCCGGCCCGCTGCCCGAACACATCTCGCTGGGCAGCGAATTCGAACCGGCCGCGGTGCCGGGATGCGGCGAAGTGGGGGGATTGGGCGAGCTGGCACTGCTGCACCAGCTGCCCGACGCGTACCTCGTCGCTGTCCGCCACGCGCCCGTTTACGACGCGACCGAAGGCACCCTGACGCTGCCGCGAGCAGGTCGCTACGCGGCCTGGCTGCTCGGCTCGGTGCGGGGCAGCGTCGAGCTTTGGGTCGACGGGCGCAAGGTGGGGGAAGCTCGGCACCAGCTGGAGAATGAAGGCGGCTTCATCGAGCTCGGCGAACCGCGGCTGAGCGCCGGCCGCCACGAAGTGGAACTGCGCTTCGGCGGCGCCGACCTGCACCCCGGCAGCGGTGGCTTCCCCCGCCCGGGCACCGGCCCGCTGCTCTTCTCGCCGGCGGGCGACTCGCCGGGACGGCTCGTCTCCGTCCCGATCGCCGAATCGCAGCTCCTCTGCGGCAAGCCCTGGGACTGGATCGAGGCCGTCAGCGGCAGCGGCTCCTGATTGCAACCGAGGTACGTCGCCGACACTATACGTCGCCGACGTAAAGTGTCGGCGACCTTAAGTGTTGGTAAGGTGACTCTGTGCCATTTGTCAATCGAGAGAGCGAGCTGGAGCAACTCGAGGCATGGTGGTCGCGCAGTGGCGCTGGGATCGCAATCGTTTGGGGACGGCGGCGTGTTGGCAAGACGGCGCTAATCGAGCAGTTCGCCGCTGGTCGCCCGACCGTTTTCCACACCGGTGGCGGTCGTCCGGCAGCCGACGAGCTCGCCGCGCTCTCGCGGGCAGCCGCCCCCGTCATTGCCGACGAGGTCAGGGATTTGAACGCTCGCCCGTTCGTCGACTGGGACGATGCTCTCGAAACGCTGGCATTCGCGGCCCGCAACCGTCGCCTGCTCCTGGTTCTCGATGAGCTGCCCGCCCTGGCGGAGACCTCCCCCCAGCTGCCGAGTCTGATCCGGGCCGCATGGGACCGGCTGCGCTCGAAGACCAAGCTGAAGCTCCTGCTCTGCGGCTCCGCGGTGCGGGTGATGGAGGCCATGCAGGAGGAGCGCGCCCCGCTATACGGGCGCTTGGACCTGGCTCTCCTGCTCCACCCCTTCCGGCCGCACGAGGCGGCACGGATGCTCACTTCGCTGAGTCCGTCGCGCCGCGCGCTGGTCTGGGGGATAGTCGGCGGCATGCCGCTCTACCTGCGCTGGTGGGACCAAGGTGCGAGCGTCGAGGAGAACCTCCTGCGCCTGGCCTGCACCCCGGGGGGCCAGCTGCTCACCGAGGGGCAGTTGGTGCTGGCGACCGAGGGAGAGGGCGGCGAGCTTGCGCGCCAGGTTCTCTACGCGATCGCCTCCGGTCGCACCAAGTTCAACGAGATCGAGCAGGTGATTCGTGCCGATCCCGGACGGACTTTGGAGAAGCTGGTGGAGCTGCGCCTCGTCGAGCGCTTGGTACCGGTGACAGAGGACCCTCGCCGCACGCGGCGGCGCATCTATCGCATTGCCGACAACTTCCTGGCTTTTTGGCTCGGCCTGTTGGACCGCTATCGACCGGAGATCGAGCGCGGCCTTGGCAAGAGCATCCTGCCGGTCCTGCTCGAGTCGATCGACGACCAGATGGGCGGGCCGTGGGAGAACGCCTTTCGCGATCACCTGCGCCGGCTCGCCGGCACGGGAGGACTGCTTCCCGACGCCGTTGCGGTGGGCCCGTTTTGGACGGCAGCGGCCGATCCGGGTGAGATCGACGCTGTCGTGCTCGCGGGACGTCGCCGTGAGGCAGTGCTGATTGGAGAGGCCAAGTGGGGGAAACGAGTGGATGGCGCTCGCCTGCGAGCTGAGCTCGAACGCAAGGCTCAGGTTCTGCCCCGTCTGGCGGCCGAGCCGCGTTACGCGATCTGCGCGCGTGAGCGGGTCGACAAAGCTGGCGACGCTCTGGTGATTGCGCCCGCGGACATCTTTGCGGCCTGAGACGAGGGCGATGGCGCCGGGAACGCCGGTCCTTGCCCTCTTACTTGGCGAGGTGTTCGTCGCGACGGGCGAGTTCGATCGCGAGCTCAGCAGCCTGGCCGTGGAACGCTGCTCTCGGTCGACTGAGCAAAAGCCCATTACTCCGCCGGCCCGGCACGGACGATGACTTTTGGGAACGCCGTCTAACCTAAGGCGATGAGCGAGGCCGACCGGGAGCGAATGCGACGCCTGTCGAGATCCTCGCTGTGGGGCCCGCGGGAGTGCGGGCCCAGCACGGCAGCTCGAGACCCTGGCGGAGGTGCTCTAAAACACAAGCCTTTCTTTCAGAAATCTCTCTTCTGACTTTACGAAAGTTCTCATTTACGGTAAGCTTCGTCTCTTTGATCATCTGCCGCCGGTCCAACCCGCGCCTTCACCTCTGCGCACAGCTCGGCCAGGCTGATCGCCTCGGTCGAGGGGCCCAGCCTGTAGCGCTCGCCTCCCGGGTAGACGACGAAGTTGCGCTCTGGATCGAGGTCGGCGAGCGCGGAGTGGAATCCCCGCTCGAGCCTCGGTGCCAGGCTGCGCTCGACCTCGATCGCCCACTCGCGCCCGTCCGCCCAGCTGAGGACGAGGTCTACCTCGGCGCCGCCGCTGGTTCGGTAGAAGCTCGCCTCTGCCGCGCGACCGGCCACGTCGACGAGGTTCTCGATTGCCATGCCCTCCCAGCTCAGGCCCGCCACGGGGTGGCCGAGCACTGCCTCTTTGTCGGCGAGGCCGAGCAGCCCGTGCACCAAGCCGCTGTCGCGCACGTAGACCTTGGGCGAGCGGACCAGGCGCTTGCCGGCATTGGCCAGTCGCGGCGGCAGACGTCGCACCAGCAACACACATTATTTGACCTTGATTCCGCCGGTTGTTTATACGAACATACGTTCGTATGGAAGTCGCATGTGTCCTGATCCCCGATTCCGCGCTTGCCGACCCGGTTGAGGCCGGTGAGCTGACCGAGGGGCTGCTGCGCCGACTTGAGAGGATCGGCGCCGCGGTCGAGTCGGAGCGGGCCGGGGAGGCGTTCTTTGCTCTCGATGGGTTGCGTGGGATCCACGGGGGTACGAGCGCCGGGGTACTGGTGGCGGCGCGGCGTGCGGTGGAGATCGAGGTGCGGATCGGGGTTGCGCCCACCCGCTTCGCCGCTCATGCCGCCGCGCGGAGGGAGACGATCGTCCCGCCGCCTGAGGTAGGCGACTTCCTGGCAGCGCTTCCCGTCTCGACGCTGGTCGGCAGGCTCGAGCTGCCGCCGCGCGAGGCGGGAGGCCTGATCGAGACGATGCGGCGGCTGGGGATCGAGGCGCTGGGCGACCTAGCGGCGCTCTCCCCAGGCCGCATCGCCGATCGCTTCGGGCCCGCCGGGTTGGAGGCGCTGCGGCTCGCCCGCGGCGAAGAGGGATCGCTGCGCCCGCGCCGCCCGCACGAGGAGCTGGCCGAGCAGATCGAGCTGCCGGAAGGCGCCGCCGGCGGCCAGCTCGAGCACGCCCTGAAGCTGCTCGTCGCCCGCCTGCTCGCCGCGCCCCAGCGCAAGGGCAGGACGCTGCTGGGGCTGCGCCTAGGTGCCGTGCTCAGCGGCGGCGGCAGCTGGAGCGTCGACCAGGGGCTTGGGCGGCCGACCGCCTCGGAACGGACCCTGCGCGCGGTGCTGGCACCGCGGCTGGAGACGCTGCCGGGACCGGTCGCCGCCCTCCGGCTTCGCGCCCTCGGCCTCGGCCCGCCGGTCGGCGATCAGCTCGAACTCTCACTGCGCGGCGAAGAGCACCGCAGGCGCCGTCTCGGCGAGGCGATCCGCGAGGTTCGCACCGCCCAGGGCGCCGACTCGCTGCTGACGATCGTGCCGCTCGACTCCGCCTCGCGCTTCCCCGAGCGCCGGGCGATGCTGACGCCAAGCCCGGGCCGATGACTCCCGGCTTGCGGCGGCTGTACGTGCCGCGACCGGTGAAGGTCGAGGCCGACAAGGCGGGGAAGCCGACCTCGGTCGATGGCGTCGCGGTCGAGGCGGTGCGGGAGGAGTGGGTGGTCGAGGACCGCTGGTGGACGCCGAACCCGCTTGGGCGCCACTACTTCGAGCTGGTGCTCGCTGACGGGCGCAACCTGGTCGTCTTTCGCAGCATCGTCAGCAAGCGCTGGTATCGGCAGCGTGGCTGATGGCGGCCAAGGCTCCGTACGCCGAGCTGCACGCTCACTCGGCCTTCTCCTTCCTCGACGGGGCCTCGACGCCGGCTGAGCTGGCGAGCGCCGCCGCCGCGCTCGGCTACCCGGCCTTTGCGCTGACCGACCACGACGGGGTCTGGGGGTCGATGGAGTTCGTCCAGGCCTGCAGGGGGAGTGGGGTCAGGGCGATCACAGGGACGGAGTTGACAGTGCGCGTATGGCCGGCGGGTCCTGTCACCGCAGGGGACCCCCCACCCCTTCCGGTCGCTAAAGCGTCCTCAGGGGCGGGTCCCCCTACGGTGCCACCCCCCGGCAGCTACGTCCATCTGACACTCCTCGTCCAAGACGCCGTCGGCTACCGGAATCTCTGCCGGTTGCTCACAGCTTCGTATTCCCACACGCGTGAAAGCACATCCCGAACGGCCGGTCAGCCTTGGGTGAGCTTGGAGCAGGTGGAAGAGCACGCCGCGGGGTTGGTTTGCCTGTCGGGATGCGCGGGGGAGGGAGCAGTCGCTTCCGCCTGGGAAAGGGGGGACGTGGCGGCAGGAGCGGAGACCGCCCGCAGGTTGCTCGGTGCCTTCGGGCGGGGCCGCTTCCGGGTCGAGTTGCAGCGGCCGTTTTGGCGGCGGGACCGCAGTCGCAATCGCTGGCTTGCCGGGCTCGCCGAGCGGCTGGGGGTGCCCGCCGTCGCCACCGGCAACGTTCACTCGCACGCCAAGCGTCGCGCCGACCTGCAGGACGCGTTCGTCGCGACGCGCCTGGGAATGACGCTGGAGGAGTCCGAGTCGCTGCGGCGGGGAAACCGCAGCTCGGCCCTGCGCTCGCCGCGGGCGATGGCGGAGTGCTTCGCCGAACATCCCGAGGCCGTTGCCGAGACCCTGCGGGTGGCCGAGCGGCTCGAGTTCGACCTCAGCCGCGAGCTCGGCTACCGTTACCCGCGGGCCGAGGAGGAGGGCGTCGACCGCAAGTTGGCCGAGCTCTGCCGCTCCCTGCTGGCCGAGCGTTACGCGGGGTCCCGCCATCGACTCAGGGCTGAGCGCCAGCTTGAGAGCGAGCTGGAGACGATCCGCGCCCTCGGGCTCTCCGGCTTCTTCCTCCTCCACCACGACCTGTTGCTGCTCGCCCGCGAGATCGCCGCCGAGGTGCGCGGCCCCGACTCGGCTCGCTCGATCCTGCCGCCGGGCCGCGGCCGCGGCTCCAGTGTCAGCTCGATCGTCTGCTACCTCACCGGCCTCTCCCACATCGACCCGGTCGCCAACGACCTCAACTCCAGTCGCTTCCTCAATGAGGAGGTCGGCAAGGAATCCGGGGCGACGATGCCCGACATCGACCTCGACTTCCCGCGCGACATCCGCGAGGTGCTGATCCCGCGCGTGCACGAGCGCTACGGGGCCGAGCACTCGGCCCTGGTCGCCGCCTTTCCCACCTACCGCCCGCGCGCCGCCGTGCGCGACCTCGGCAAGGTGCTGGGGCTGCCGCCGGCGGAGATCGACCGGGTGGCGAAGCTGGTCGGCTTCCACGAGCGCAGCGGCGAGATCGAGAAGGACGCGATCGCCGCGATCGGCCCCGAGCGGGTGGCTACACCGCGCTGGCAGGCGCTGCTGCGGCTCTGCCCGGAGGCGATGGGGCTGCCCCGCCACGTCTCCCAGCACCCCGGCGGCATGGTGATCTCAACCCGGCCGCTGATCGACGTCTGCCCGGTCGTGCCGGCGGCGATGGAGGGCCGCCAGATCGTCCAGTGGGACAAGGACTCCTGCAACGACGCCGGCTTCCTCAAGATCGACCTGCTTGGGCTGGGGATGCTCTCCGCGGTCGAGCGCTGCGTCGACGAAGTGCGGGAGACGCGACGCGAGTCACTCGACCTCTCGCGCATCCCCTACGACGATCCCGAGACCTTCCGCTCGATCCGCGCCGCCGAGACCACCGGCGTCTTCCAGATCGAGAGTCGCGCGCAGATGTCGATGCTGCCACGCACCCTGCCGTCGAGCCTCGACGACCTCACCGTGCAGGTGGCGCTGGTGCGGCCCGGCCCGATCCAGGGCGGCGCCGTGCACCCATATATAGAGCGGCTGAAGCGGCGGCGCGAGGACCCGAGCTTCGAGGTCCCCTACGCGCACCCGCTGCTGGAGGGCCCACTGGAGTGCACGCTCGGCACGATCGTCTTCCAGGAGCAGGTGATCGAAGTGGCGATCGCCCTGGCCGGCTTCAGCCCCGCGCAGGCCGACTCGCTGCGGCGGGCGATGAGCCGCAAGCGCTCCGAGGCGGCGATGCAGGACCACCACGACCGCTTCATCGCCGGCGCCGGGGCGAAGGGAGTGCCCGAGGCGGTGGCCGAGAGGGTCTGGGAGCAGATCAGGGGCTTCTCTGGCTTCGGCTTCCCCAAAGCGCACTCGGCAGCCTTCGGCTTGCTCGCCTACCAGTCGGCCTGGCTGCGAGTCCACCGCCCGCAGGAGTTCCTCTGCGCCCTGCTCAACGAGCAGCCGATGGGCTTCTACCCGCCCGACGCTCTGGTCCACGAGGCGCAGCGCCGCGACGTGCGCCTGGCCGGCCCCGACGCCAATCGCAGCAGGGTGCTTTGCCACGTCGAGTCAATAGAAGGCGAGCTGACCGTGCGGATCGGCCTCGGCTACGTCAAGGGTGCGCGGGGGGAGGAGATGGAGAGCCTCCTCGCCCAGCGCGAGCGCAGCGGCGACTATGCTGGGATCGCCGACCTCGCCTCGCGCTCCGGAGCGAGTAGCGACGGCCTCGAGCGGCTCGCCTGGGCCGGTGCGCTCGACGACCTGGTCGGCGAGGGAGGCGCCTGGATCCCGGTTGGAGGCAGCGGCAGGAGGGAGGCGCTGTGGGAAGCGGGCGGTGCCGGCACCGGCGTGCGCCACGGCGATGACGTGCAGATGGCGCTGCCGCTGGAGCCGCCGCGGGCCCCGACGTTGAGGCCGCTCGACGAGTGGCAGCGGGCAATCGCCGACTACCGCTCGATCGGGATGACGCTGGACGAGCACCCGATGGGTTTGATGCGGGAGGACCTCGACCCGAAGATTCTGCGCAGCGCCGACCTGGAGCGGGCCGCAAACGGCGCCACGGTCGAGGTGGGCGGGATGGTGGTCGCCCGCCAGCGCCCCGAGACCGCCAAGGGCATCGTCTTCATGCTGCTCGAGGACGAGCGCGGCACCGTCAACCTGGTCGTGCCAAAGGCCGTCTACGAGCGCTGCCGCGCCGCCGTCCGCGCCGCCTCCCTGGTCCGGGCCAAGGGCAGGCTGGAGCGCCACGAAGGCACCACCAACGTGGTCGTCGGCGAGGTGATCGAGCTCGATCGCCCGGTGCCACGAAAAGCCGGGGGAGAAATGCGCCGACAGCCGATTCGCCGCCGCATGCGCGAGCGCGCCGTGGCCGAGCTGCGCGCCGTCGCCCCCGCCGGCCACAGCTTCGGCCGCCGCCGTTGACCCAATCGTGTGACTTCGCGCACCACGCATGCGGAAAGCCCTGCGACAATACGTTTCGTGTTCGGCCGCAGCCTCAAGCACTACCTCGAGAAACGGGACGAAGAGTTCAGGGTGTGGACCCAGGAACGGGACGCATCGTTCAAGGCGTGGACCAAGGAACGGGAGGCATCGGTCAAGGCGTGGACCCGAGAACGAGAAAAGAAGTTCGAGGAGCTGCGCGAAGAGAGTCGGGAATTCAACCGCGAGATCCTGCTCCGCAACGAGAAGGTCTACACGAGCATGATCGTGCAGATGGAAGAAAACACGGAACAGATCCGGGCGAACACCCAGGCTGTGCTCAGCATGCTCGATCGGCTCAACGGCTCCTCCGCTTAGACGGTCGAACGATCTCAGGCGGTTTGGAGCGCCGGCTCGACGCCGGCGCACTCGCACGGCTCGGGCATCGGGAAGAGGCGGAGGAAGCGCTTGGCGGCCTGCTTGGAGCCCTCGAGCTGGGCGGCACCCGCAGCGAGGGCGTCGTCGAAGGGGAGCTGGCCGGCGAGGATCGCGGCGAAGGTCGGCGCGTCGGCGAGGGCGATCGTTGCGGCCGGATCCTCGGCCGCGCCGCGACCCAGCTCGAGCTCACCATCAGTGATCTCGACCCGGAAGCGGTTCTCGCCGATCCGCAGCTCATAGGTCGCGGTCAGCTCGGCCGCCGCCTCCGCGTCGAAGAGCGAGCGCAGGGCGAGGATCACCGAGTCGGGGCCGATCTCCTGCGAGTCGGGCGGGATCGGCGAGCGGGCGCCCCAGGCGCCCAGCTTGGTCACGATCGGCTCCAGCTCACGCCCCCACTCGGTCAGCTCGTAGACCGTGGACGCCGCCGGCGGCGGCAATTTGCGACGCTGTATGACGCCCCCGTGCTCGAGGTCGCGCAGGCGCTCGGAAAGGATGTTGGAACTGGCGTGGGGCAGCCCGGTGCGCAGGTCGGTGAAGCGCTTCGGGCCGAGCAGCAGTTCACGAACAACCAGCAGGGCCCAGCGCTCGCCGACGACGTCGAGGGCGTAGGAGAAACGACAGGCCTCCCCGTATGAGCGCTTTGTCGACATGTAAATAAGTTTACAACCATGAAATGCGGATAAGCAAGCTAGTGGTTGTTTTTCTGAACTACTTGATAAGGTGGCCGACATGACGAAGACGCAAGACAATCGCTGGCTCGCCCTCTACGTCCTCTGCGCGGGGATGCTGATGATCGTCCTCGACGTGACGATCGTGAACGTCGCCCTGCCGACGATTCAGGACAGCCTCGGCTTCTCCCAGAGCGGCCTGGCCTGGGTCGTCAACGCCTACCTGATCCCCTTCGGCGGCCTGCTGCTGCTGGCCGGCCGCCTCGGTGACCTACTCGGCCAGCGCAAGATGTTCCTGATCGGCCTCGGGGTCTTCGTCGCGGCCTCGCTGCTCTGCGCCGTCGCCGAGAACCAGGCGATGCTGATCGGCGGCCGCTTCTTCGCCGGCGTCGGCGGCGCGCTCGCCTCGGCGGTGATCCTGGGCATGATCGTGACGATGTTCCCCGAGCCGCGCGAGCAGGCGAAAGCGATCGGCGTCTACGGCTTCGTCGCCTCGGCGGGCGGCTCGATCGGCCTGCTGCTCGGCGGCATCCTGACCCAGGCGATCAGCTGGCACTGGATCTTCGTGATCAACCTGCCGATCGGCATCGCC
>Ga0105245_10000862_pt1 | contig 27532 bp, 23 predicted proteins | sample KBSM54metaG_FD_81523 | JGI IMG/M metagenome (GOLD analysis project Ga0105245, IMG submission 81523) | Miscanthus rhizosphere microbial communities from Kellogg Biological Station, Michigan, USA - KBS M5-4 metaG | ecosystem: Host-associated > Plants > Roots > Rhizosphere > Soil | place...
CGAAGGTCGCGAGCGTGTTGAGCTACGACCGCTTCACGAGCTTCGGGCTCAGCGAAGCACTGCCTGTCGCAGCGGTCCTCGTGCTGTTCGCACTCGTGCCGCTGGCGGCGCTGAGGGCTCTAAGACGCGAGCGCCGGGCATGACATCTGAACAGCCGACAGCCGGGCGCCGTTTAGCGCAGTCATGATCTCTCTCCAACTCGTCAACGCCAAAGCCGGCTCCTTCCACCTGACGGATGTCACCTTCGACGTCCCACAGGGCTCATACGGTGTCGTGATCGGCCCCGCCGGCTCCGGCAAGACGACGCTCCTCGAGACGGTCGCCGGTGTCGTGAAGACGACGTCCGGCCGGATCATGCTCGGCGGCGAGGATCTCACGGCGGCGCCCCCCGAGCGCCGGCGCCTCGGCATTGTCTATCAGCACGCGTTCCTCTTTCCGCATCTGAGCGTTCAGCAAAACGTGGAGTATGGCGCGTTGAGTGAATCCATCGCCGCCGACGTCGCCGAACGCTTCGGTGTGATGGATTTGTACGAGCGGCCCGTCGCGTCGTTGAGCGGCGGCGAACGTCAGCTGGTGGCGATCGCACGTTCGCTCGCGCGGCGTCCCGAAGTGCTGCTCCTCGACGAGCCGTTCAGCGCGCTCGATCCGCGGACGCGAACGTTCGCGCGGCGACAGCTCCGCGCACTGTACTACGAGCGCCGCTTCACCGTGCTCCAGGTGACGCACGACTTCACCGAAGCCGGGCTGCTCGGCGACGTCGCGATCATGCTCGACAAGGGCCGCGTGGTGCAGAAGGGAACGCCCGAAGACGTGTTCCGAAAACCCGCGTCGCCGTACATCGCGGATTTCCTCGGCGCCGAGAACGTGTTCGCCGGCAGCGCGCGACCGATCAAGGCCGAGCCGCCCGATTGGCTCGAGACCGCGGAGGACCAGGTGACGGAGATGCCCGTCGCGTTCACGACCGGTGCATTGACGTTCTATGCGTTGGGCGATGTCGTCTCCGGTCCGGCCCACGCGGTGATTCGCGCGGAGGAGGTGTCGCTGTCGGCCGAGCCGTCGACGTCGTCGATGCAAAACCAGTTCCGCGGACGAATCACGGAGATCGTGCCCGCGGGAGCGCTGACGAAGATCACTGTCGATGCGAGCGGAACGCCCATCGTCTCGGCGGTGACGGCGCGCTCGGTTCGCGAGCTGTCGTTGGGCATCGGCAAGGAAGTCGTCGCCGGATTCAAGGCGACCGCGGTTCACATCTGCTGAGCAGCTCGGCCCGCGCTTTCGCGCGATCGCGACGCGGCATATTGTCCTAGTTGGTCATTCCCCCCCCCCAGAGACATCCGCCATGCGGTTCGCGCAGCTCTCGTTTGCCCTCTCCGCCGCTCTGCCGGCGCTTGCGAGCCCGACCCGCGCTCAGGAATCGGACGGCGCGATCATCGCCCGCATCGATTCTCTGACAAAGGATTACATGACGGTGAGGAAGGCGCCCGCGGTGTCCATCGCCGTTGTCCGCGGCAAAGACACGCTGGTGATGAGGGGGTACGGCTTGGCGAGCCGCGAGGCGAATCGCGCCGCGACCGCGTCGACGATCTATCGCATCGGATCTCTCACCAAGCAGTTCACCGCCGCCGGGATCCTCCGAGAGGTCGAACAGGGTAAGGTTTCGCTCAACGACCCCATCTCGAAGTACTTGCCCGATGTTCCGACGCACGGGCAGCGAATCACCGTTCGACAGCTGCTCACTCACACGTCGGGCGTTCACAACTACACCGACTCGCCCGAGTGGGTGAAGCACTGGACGGAAGACATGACGCCGCGCCAGATCGTGGCGTTCGTCGACAAGGATACGCTCGATTTTGCGCCGGGGACGAAGTACTCGTACAGCAACACCGGCTATGTGCTGCTTGGCATGATCCTCGAAAAGGTGACGGGTCGGCCGTACGCTGCGTACCTCGAGCGCGAATTCTTCAAGCCCCTCGGACTGACGCAAACGAGCTACTGTCCCCAACGTCCGACAGACCCGCAATTCGCCGAGGGCTATGCGGCGAGCTCGGGGACTGTGAAGCCCGCGGAACCGCTCAGTATGACGCAACCCTTTTCCGCCGGCGCGCTCTGCTCGACGGTGCGGGATCTGGTGAAGTGGCACCGCGCGCTGCAAGACGGCCGCGTTGTCGGCGCGCGTTCGTATTCGCTGATGACCACCGCCGATACGCTCAACAACGGCTCGCGGATCAACTACGGATTCGGTCTCGTGCCGGGCCAGCTCGGCAGCGAGCGGACGATCGGTCATTCCGGCGGCATCAACGGATTCACGACTTACGGCATGTACCTGCCCGATCAATCCCTTAACGTCATCGTGCTAACGAACTCCGACGGCGGTCCGGGTCCGCTCGCGCAGAACATCGCGCGCGCTATGATCGGCATGCCGCTCGTGCCGCTGCCCAAGCCGCTCGTCGCGGTCGCGCTTGCCGACTCGCTCCGCAATCGCATACCCGGCGTCTACGACTTCGGCCGGATCGTCCTGCACGTGACCGTTGAAGATGGCCGTGTGATGGCGCAGCCGGACGGCCCGGGCCAACCCAAGTTCCCGCTCGTTCATCTCGGCAACCTTCGCTTCGGCGCGGAGGTCGATCGCTCGTTGTTGGTCACGTTCATCAACGAGAAAGGCAAGATCTCGAAGGCGCAGTTCACGCAGCGCGGCATTCCACCGGTAGAAGGAACCCGAAGGCCCTGAGTCGTTGCCGGATCGCACACCTCAACGGAGAGCGTCATGACTTCTCTCGCGTCGCTGTGGCTCCCGATTCTGCTGTCGGCCGTATTCGTCTTCGTAATGAGCTCGCTGCTGCACATGGTGCTGCCCTGGCACCGCACCGACTACTCCAAGGTGCCGAATGAAGACGCGGTGTCGGCGGCGCTGCGCGGCTTCTCCATTCCACCGGGTGACTACATGATGCCGCGCCCGGATAGCCGCGCTGAGATGGCGTCGCCGGAATTCGCCGAGAAAGTGAAAAAAGGCCCGATGGTCGTCATGACGGTCATGCCCGCCGGAATGAGCATGGCCGGCAATCTCGCGCAGTGGTTCGGCTTCCTCGTCGTCGTCAGCTTGTTCGCGGCGTACATCACGAGCCGCACCGTCGGCGCCGGCGCGGCATCGATGCGTGTCGTGCAGTTGGCGGCGGCGACCGCATTCGTCGCGTACGGCGTCGGTTTGTGGCCAATGTCGATCTGGTATCGCCGCTCATGGGGAACGACGTTCAAGTCGACGGTGGATGGGTTGATCTACGGACTGATCACCGGCGCTACGCTCGCCTGGCTCTGGCCGAAATAGTCACGGAGTGGTTCATGGACGCATGCATTCAGCAGTGCCGCTATCTCATCCTGCTTGCCGACTCGCTGCTCGAGGGAATCAACGATGCACATGTCGCGATCGAGCCGCGACCGGGCTTGAAGACGGTGGGGTGGCTCGTGGGCCATCTTGCCACGACCGCCGATTTCGGCCGGCACTTGTGCGGCCGCAAGGCGATCTGTCCGCGTGAATGGCGTGCGCTGTTTACTCCGGGAACCCAGCCGTCGATCGACCCATCGACCTATCCGCCGATCGCGATGCTCCGCGAGAAATTCAACGCGGTCTATACGGATTTGTGCGTCGCCGTTGTCGAGGCCGACCCGTCGCTGCTCGCGGCAGTGAATCCGTACGAGCCGGCGCGCAACCCATTTTACACGGCCGGCGAGTTCGTCGCGTACATGTTGAGCGGTCATTTGGCATATCATGTTGGGCAACTCTCGGCGTGGCGTACCGCCGCCGGCATCGCGCCGAGCGAACGCCCCGATCACCTCGCTGCTTGAACCGAACACCACTCTTCCATCGGAGTCATACATGCTGGGTTCAATGATGCCGTCCAACGGTCGTGTTATCGCGTTCGCCGCCGCCCTCATCGCGATCGGTGTCGGAGTTGGCGTCGCCGTCGATCGGGCGGCGTTTGCACAGCAACCCAGCAATGGCATCAAGCGCACGATTCTTCAACGCGCCGACGAACCGGGTGCCCCGAACTACGAAGCCGTCATGGCGATCGCGGAGATTGCTCCGGGCGCGTCGTCGGGACGCCACCGCCATCCGGGAATCGAGCTCGCGTATGTGCTGGAAGGCTCGCTCGTCGTCGAACGCGAGGGACAGCAGCCGGTGACACTGAAGGCCGGTGACGCACTCAAGAATGAGGCGGCCGTACATAACGCGAAGAACATCGGCAAGAAACCGGTGAAGATTCTGGCCGTATATCTCGTGGAGAAAGGAAAGCCGATGGCGGAAACGGTGCCCTAAGCCGCGAGATGCGGTGGCGCGCTTTCGCTCGTTCGTGCCGTTCCTTATTGTCCAAGATTCCCCCCCCCCACACCCCCCAGCCGAGTCATACTCATGCGTAGTCGTGCACTTCTCGCCGTTTTGATGCTCGCCGGTTCGCGCCTTTACGCCCAGGAGCCGGCCGGCGCGCCGCTCATCAAGCGCATCGACTCATTGGTGAACGATTACATGACCTCGAAGAAGGCGCCGTCCGTTTCGGTGGCGGTCCTGCACGGTCCGGACACGGTGCTGATGCGCGGCTATGGTCTGGCGAGCCGCGAGGCCAATAAGCAAGCGGACGCGTCGACCGTGTACGAGATCGGGTCGATCACCAAGCAGTTCACGTCGTCCGGCATCATGCGCCTGGTCGAACGCGGCAAGGTCTCGCTCGACGACCCAATCTCGAAGTATGTCCCCGACCTGCCCGCGCACGAGCAGAACGTGAAGATCCGCCAACTGCTCAACCATACGTCGGGCGTTCATAACTACACGTCGTCGCCCGAGTGGATGAAGACGTGGAAAGCGGACTACACGCCGCGGCAGATCGTCGCCTTCGTCGACAAGGATTCGCTCGATTTCCCATCCGGCACGAGATACTCGTACAGCAACACCGGCTACGTGCTACTCGGCATGGTGATCGAGAAAGCGAGTGGGCAAACGTACGCCAACTTCGTCCAGCGTGAGTTTTTCGGACCGCTGGGGTTGACGCAAACGACCTACTGCCCGTCGCACCCCACGGACGCGCACTACGCTGTCGGCTACCAGATGAAGGGCGACACGATGAGAGTCGCCGACTATCTCAGCATGACGCACCCCTTCTCGGCCGGCGCGATCTGCTCGACGGTTCGCGATCTCGTGAAGTGGCAGCGGGCGCTGGTCGGCGGAAAAGTCGTTTCGGCGAAATCCTTCGAGCAGATGACGACGCCCGATTCGCTTCCCGGCGGCCGACGGATGAACTACGGATTCGGCCTGACGGTCGGCCAGGTGGGCAATAAGAAAATGGTCGCCCACGGCGGCGGAATCTTTGGCTTCACCACCGCGGGGGTGTTCATTCCTGAAGACCAGATCAACGTCGCGGTCTTCACCAACTCCGAGGGTGGTCCCGACGCGCTCGCGGCGAACATCGCGCGCGCCGTGATGGGAATTCCGCTCGTCGCGCCTCCGGCGCGGCTCGTCGCGTCGCCGCTCCGCGACATCGACCGGGACCGCATGCCCGGCGTCTACGACTTCGGCCAGCTCGTGATCCACGTGACCGTCGAGGACGGACGTCTCATGGCGCAGGCAGAGGGTCAGGGGCAAGGAAAGTTTCCGCTGGTTCACGTCGGCGGCTTCAAGTTCGGGACGCAAGTCGATCCCACGCTCTTCATCACGTTCGTCGATGAGAACGGCAAGATCACGAAGGCCCGGTTCACGCAGCGTGGCAGCCCGCCGGTGGAAGGCACTCGCAAGCCGTGATCAGCGAGATACGACGGCTCCTTACCGGAGGAGACCGTCGCTCGATCGCTGATTCCAACCGCGTGCGGGCGATCGTCGAGAAAGACCCCGCGCGCGTACGTGAGCTTGCGGCGCTGGCCGCGGACGAGGAGTGGCTCATCGCGCAGCGCGCGGTCGACCTGATGGAAAAGCTTGCGCACGACCATCCAGAGTGGATCGAACCGCACAAGAAAGTCTTCATCGGTCCACTCGCCGACAGCGACAAGTGGGAAGTGCGCCTTCAGATCGTTCGCGCACTCCCACTATTTCGCTGGACGCCCGCTCAAATGAAACGCGTCGAGGCGATCCTGCTCGAGAACGTCGTCTTCCCACAGACATTCGTTCGCGCGTGGGCGCTCGACAGTCTCGCAACGTTGGCGAAGCGCCGAAAGCGACTGGCCCCGATCGTCGAGCGCAATTTGCACGAGTTCGAGACGTCGTCGAGCAAGGCGTTACGCGCCCGGGCCCGGCACATCCGCGCGCGAGAGTAGCAGTTTCACGATCTCGCGGCGCTGGAAGAATTCCGCCCAACCGATCGCGTCGCTGTCGTGTTTCGTGTCGTGGATTCGGGGATCGGCGCCGCGCTCCAGTAGCAGCCGCGCAACGTCCGGATGATCGGCGAGAATCGCCAGGTGCAGCGGTGTGACCACGGAATCCCAGTGCGCCCATCGCGCGTTCGCATCGGCGCCATGATCGAGCAGCCACCTCACACCTTCGACGTCCCCACGCTTCGCCATGAGGTGAACGGCGCCGGGTGTGTTCGCCAGTTGCGCATCGTCGCGTGCCAATCGCTCGGCGGTCTTCCAGTCGCGGACGGCGATGCTCGCCAGGATGTCGAGCAGGCCGCCACGCGCAGCGCGTCGTCCACGGTCCGCGCTGTCGACCTCGGCGAGTGTAAGCCGATGAATCGCCTCCATCACTGGATGGTCGGTCTCGGCAGACTCGGAGTACGCCGCCACAGGCATTCCCCAACCGTCGACAGCCAGCGGATCGGCGCCAAGCTCCACCAGGAGTGCCACCATGCGTGGACGCTCGTTCGCGACGGCGAATTGCAACGGCGTCTGATTGTTCTCATTCCGACTCAAACGCGACGCGAGAGCCAACGGATCCGCGGACACGATGCGACGCAGAACGTCCTCGAGATCCAGCGCGATAGCAGAAAAGACGTGGTGCTTCGCGCCGCGGCTGACGAGGAAGTCGACGACCGCGCGATGGGGCGCGTCGTCATTATGCCAGCACGACGCCCAACCGATCACCTCGAGCGCGTGATCGTCGCCACGCCCGACGACATCACCGCCGGCGTCGGCCAAACGCCGCACGACGTCGAGGTGCGCGGCGGCCGCGGCCCAATGCATCGGATAGGTGTTGTCGCCCTCCTCGCGCGCGTTCACGTCGGCTCCGCGCTCGATCAGTTCGTTGACCGCGGCGAGTTGGCCGTGCCGCGCGGCGATGTGCAACAACGTCCATCGGTATTCGCCTGATCGCGCCTGGACCTTGTCCGGGTACTCATCGAGGACCGCGCGAAGCGTATTCACGTTGCCCGAGCGCGACGCCGCGACCAGTTGTCCGTCGATCGTCAGCGAATCGATGTGTGCCTTGAGCGCGCGCCAGCTCGAGAATCCGTACTCGCGCGCCACATCCAACTGCGCGTCGGAGAGCTGCGCGTCCGGCCGCGTCTCTCGCAGCTCGGCGAGTCGCCGCTTCGCTTGCTTCTTGAGCCAGTCCAGGCTCGGCCATTCGGGGAGCTGCCGCGCGGCAGCATCGGGCGTGGGCGCATGGGCCCGTGAATCTTCCGTCATACCCACCTCCATTCCTTGACGAGATGACTCGTCGTATCGCCCGGTGTCCGCATCGAGGGCGGGGAATAGAAGGTGACGTCACTGAACCAACTGGGTGGGTTGAACCCTTTACGCGGACCGTCGGCCGCCCACGCGGCGCTGCCTCATGCTAACGCGGCCCATGCAACGCGCACAAGCGCGGGCCTTTCGTGGCAGTCTCGAGCACGACATAATCGCACACATGACAACCTCGACCCGTTCCATCCGCCCGCTCGTTCCGCTCTTCGCGGCGTTCGCCGTCGCCTGCACACCATCGGCGTCTACTACGCCGTCGCCGTCCGTCGGCTCGTTCGACGTGATCATCTCCAATGGCACGATCGTCGACGGCACCGGTGATCCGTGGTTCTACGGTGACATCGGCATCGCCGGCGGCAAGATCGCGCGTATTGCACCGCGCGGCCTGCTCGCCAACGCGCCGGCGCGGCGTCGCATCGACGCGCGCGGTCTCGTCGTCGCGCCGGGCGTGATCGACATTCAGGCACAGTCGTACGTCCAGATGCTCACCGGCGACAGCCGCATGGTCAGCATGATCACGCAGGGCGTCACGACGATGATCCTCGGCGAGGGCGACACGCCGGTGCCCGTGAACGACAAAGTGCTCGACGTCGCCGAGCGCATCGCCGCGGACGCCGCGCAACGCCGAGTGATGCGCGGGTTCACCGGCGCCCACGGATTCGCCACGTGGCTCGGCGCGATGGAGCAGCACCACGCGTCAGTCAACGTCGGCTCGTTCGTCGGCGCGGGGACGGTGCGCGCGTACGCGAAGGGAATGACGGCCGGGCCCGCGAACTCCGCCGAGCTGGATACGATGCGACGCGTCGTGCGCGACGCCATGCTCGACGGCGCGTTCGGTCTCGGCAGCGCGCTGATCTATCCGCCGGGGAGTTACGCATCGACGGAAGAGCTGATCGAGGAAGCGAAGGCAATGGCGCCGTTCGGCGGTCTGTACATCACGCACATGCGATCCGAAGGCGACAAGCTCGTCGAGGCCGTCGACGAAGCCATACTTATCGGCCACCGAGCAGGCGTTCCTGTGGAGATCTACCATTTGAAGGCTGCCGGCGTGAAGAACTGGCCGAAGGCGAAGATCGTCGTCGCCAAGATCGACTCGGCGCGCGCCGCGGGTCAGGACGTGGCGACCGACCAGTATCCGTACGTCGCCGGCCAGAACAATCTGTCGTCGTGCATTCCGCCGTGGGCGCACGCCGACGGCAAGCTCCTCGAACGACTGCGCGATCCGGCGCAGCGTTCGCGCATCAAGGCGGACATGACGAACGAGGCCGCGGACTTCGAGAGCTTGTGTCTCGCGGCGACGCCCGCGGGCGTCGAGGTCGTCGGCTTCTCCGAGGATTCCCTCAAGAAGTACGAGGGGAAGCGCCTCACCGAGATCGCTGCCACGTGGCGCAAGGACTGGCCGGACGCGTTGATGGATCTCACCATCCTCGAGCACAATCGCCTCGGTCAGGTGATTTTCGTCGCGTCGGACTCGAACGTCGCGATGCAAGTGCGTCAACCGTGGATGAAATTCGGCACGGACGCCGAGGCGTTCGACCCCGACAGCGCGAAGATCGCGACGCACCCGCGCGCGTACGGCACTTATCCGCGCATCCTTGGCCGGTTTGTACGCGAACAGCGGATCCTCACGCTCGAGGACGCGGTACGAAAGATGACGAGTGCCGTCGCGCAACGACTGTCGATCCAGGATCGGGGCGAGCTCAAGGAAGGGCTTGCGGCCGATGTCATGCTGTTCGATCCAAAGACGATCATCGACCGCGCGACCTACGAGCGGCCGCACCAGCTCTCGGTTGGCGTGCGCTACGTGTTCGTGAACGGCATCGCCGTCGTTGACGACTCGAAGGTTACGGGAGCGAAGCCCGGCGTCGTGCTTCGCGGACCCGGCTGGAGGCATTGAGCGAGCGAATGAGAGACGTATCCGAGGAAACGAATCCGCCGCCGATTCGCCCGCTGGAGCAGCAGCCGCATGCATGGGGCGCCGTCGCCGCCGACTATCACGCGTTCGCCGGCAATGTCACCCGGCCATTCACCGAGGACGCCGCGCGGCTCGTTCGCATTGGCAAAGGGACGCGCGTGATCGATGTAGCCGCGGGCACCGGCAATTTCACATTCGCCGCCGCCGGGTGCGGCGCGACCGTGCTGGCAACTGACTTCGCGCCCGGCATGGTCGAACACTTGCGCGACGAAGTCGAGCGGCGCGGCCTGTCAGGGAGCGTTCGCGTCGAGGTGATGGATGGCCAACGTCTCGACGTTGAAGACGCATCCTATGACGTCTCGGCGTCGATGTTCGGCGTCTTGTTCTATCCGGACATGGACAAGGGACTGCGCGAGTTGTCGCGCGTGCTCGTGCCGGGGGGACGCGCCGTCGTGTCGACGTGGGCGCCACCGCCGCGCGGCGAGATGGGGCGGATCATGGGCGACGCGATGGCGAAAACGCTTGGCAGTTTGCCATCACCGCCGGGAACGCCGGCGTGGGCGGCGCTCGGCGACCCTGAAATGTTTCGGGAGCGTTTGCTGCGCAACGGATTCTCGCGCGCTCACGTCGTCGAGCTGCGCCATGCCTGGATCTTCGACGACCTCAATGTGTTCGTCGACCTGATGGGAAAATGCGCGCCTCCTGCCGTCGCCCTGTTCTCGTCGCTCACGCCCGAGCAGCGCAAGACGTTCCGCGACGCGGTCGCCGGCGACTTCACGTCGCGGCAAGGCGACGGTCCATACGCACTGACGCACGAAGCGATGATCGCCGTCGGCACGAAGTAAATGCGCCGAACGCATATAAGGATGCTGAGGTCACTCACCCCGCCGCGGACATTGCTCGCAACGGATCAACTCGGGTGGCTCGTCGCGCCGGAATGAACGAGGCAACTAGCGCCACGACAACCAGCATCGCCGCCGCGGCCCCGTATGTCATTGGATCGCGCGCGTCGACTTGGAAGAGCATGGTCTTGAGTACTCGTGTCGCCCAGAATGCCGCCAGGCCGCCAACGACGATGCCGGTGATGGACAGTACGAGCGCTTGTCCCACGACCAACCGCACCACGTTGCGCGACGACGCCCCGAGCGCCAGGCGCACACCGATTTCGTGCGTCCGTTGCGTCACGAAGAACGCGATCACACCGTAGATGCCGATGGCTGCCAGCACCAATCCGGTGACGCCCAGCAACGAAAGCAGCAGCATGCTGAACCGTCGCGTGGCCATCGATCGGGCCAGCACGGTGGACATCGTCTGGACGTTGAAGATCGGGATGGCACGGTCGACTCGTCCGACCGCCAGCCGCATGGGCGTACCGAGCGCCTGGTCTCCGTTCGCGCGCGCGACAACGGTCATCTGGCGGCCAAACGCATCCCACGCTCCATCCGGCGCCTGCGTCATCGGAATGTAGATCTCTGGCGGAGAATCGTTGTCGCGCCCGAACGCTCGCGTGTCACCGACGACGCCGACGATCTGGCGCCACTCGGGCGTGTCCTTGCCCTTCGTCCAGCCGGAGATGCGCTTTCCGACGGCGTTCTCATCTCCGAACGCTTGTCGCGCAAAGCGGTCGTTCACAACGACGACCCATGGTGCGGCAGGTGCGAGGTCGGCGTCCGTCAACATCCGTCCACGGACCAGCGGCACACGGAGGGTCTCGAGGAAGCCGGCGGTCGACAGCCGGACGTGTCCGATCAGGTTGCGCTTCGGATCAGGCGCGCGACCCTCGACGGTGACTCCCATGTCGATGCTCACGCCCCACATCGGCACCCGGGTCGCCGCGGCCGCGCGCTGTACTCCCGGGGCTTGTCGAACCTCGTCGACGATGCGTTGAAAGGCGCTCGTCACCGCTGCCGCGTCCTGGTAGCGTTGCGGCGGAAGCGACATGCGCATCATCGTCACGCCGGTCGCGTCGAACCCGAGCGGAATCTGTTGAAGAAGGATCGCGCTCCGGATGAAGAGCCCCGCGCTCACCAGCAGGACGAGCGCAACGCCGATCTCGGTGACGATCAGCGCCGAGCGCAATCGGTCACGCACAACGCCGCTCGAGCCACGCCCGCCGTCCCGCAACTCGGCCTGGAGATTGACGCGTGTGGCTCGCAAAGCGGGAGCTAGGCCGAACAGCAGGCCGCAGACAAGCGTCACCGCGAGAGCGAATAATAGGACCTGGGGGCTGAGTGAGGTGTCCTGGAGTCGCGGTACGCCGTCGGGCGCGGCGCTCATCAGCAGCTTGATGCCGAGTTTCGCGACGGCGACGCCCACGACGCCGCCGACGAGCGCGAGGACGAGGCTCTCGGTGAGCAGCTGCGCGACGAGCCGTCCGCGCGCGCCACCGATGGCGCCGCGAATGGCGATCTCCTTGCGTCGGGCCGCCGCGCGAGCCAGCAGCAGGCTGGCGATGTTCGCGCAGCCGATGAGCAGCACGAACGTGACCGCGCCGAGGAGAACCCAGAGCTGCTTGTCGTAGCTGCCGATCAGCAGCTCACGGAACGCAACTACCTCGACGCCACGCTCCTTCATCTCGTCGGGGTAGCGCCGGCGAATACCCTCGGTCACACGCTCGAGATCGCGTTGCGCCTGTCCGACGGTGACCCCGGGCTTGAGCTTCGCGAATACGAAGAGGAAGTGCGCACCGTAGTTGGTGCGCTGCCCTGGCGCGAAGGTGATCGGTGTCCAGAGACGCTCGTCACCGTCCGACAGCGTAAACGCCTTGGGTGTGATGCCGACCACCGTGTATTTCTTGTCGTTCAGCGTGAGCTGCTTGCCAACGACCGCAGAGTCTCCGGCGAATCGCGACTGCCAGAACGGATAACTCAGCACCACGACTCGCGACTCGTCGGTCTCGTTCGGCAGGAAGTACCGTCCCGCATAAGGCTTCATATACTGCACGTCGAAGAAGCTCGGCGTCACGCGGAGGCCGTAGACGCGCGTCGGCTCGCCGTCGGCGATCACGTATGTGGCGCCTTGTGCCGCGGCCGTGGTGGTGAACGTCTGCGATTGTTCGCTCCAATCGAAGTAGTGACCGACGGAGGCGTTGCCGCGGCCACTCGACCCGTATCGCTCCATCGGCATCACGATGCGATCGGCGTCGACGTAGGGAAGGGGGCGAAGGAGCACGGCGTCGACGACGCTGAAGATCGCGGTCGTCGCGCCGATCCCGATCGCCAGCGTCAGCACGATGGCGAAGCTGAACGCCAGGTTGGCGCGCATGGTTCGGAGCGCGTAGCTCACATCCTGCCGGAGCACTTCGAACATCTCGGTCCTCCTGTTGTCATTTTCGCGTGCTTCGGCCAGGGCGAGGCAAGTGCGCTTGAGCGTTTCGATATCGCCGAGCGAGCGGAGTGCTTCTTCCGCCGCGGCGGCCGGGCTCAATCCGCGCTCGACGAGCGCGTCGATGCGTTCCCGGAGATGGAACGCGATCTCATCGTCGACGTCGGCCTTGGGGTTGGCGCGCCAGAAGCGCAGATATCGGCGCCAGCGCGCTGAAGGCGGTCGGAAGGTCGGCGCGTTCATCGATGCGAGCTTCTCACCGCTTCAGGTGCGGGCCGGCGCGTCGGTCGCGTTGAGGACGTTCCCGACGGCGGCGGCGAAATTCGTCCACAGCGATGCGTTGGCTTTGAGTGCCTGCCGGCCTTTGGTGGTGAGGCGGTAGTACTTCGCGCGCCGGTTCTTTTCCGACAGTCCCCACTCGGCGTCGATCCAGCCTTTTCGCTCGAGGCGATAGAGGGCGGGGTAGAGCGATCCCTCTTCGATATGGAGGGCGTCGCCTCCCTGTTCCTCGATCCATCGCCCGGTTCCGTACCCGTGCATCGGGCCCCATGACAGAGCCTTGAGGATCATGACCTCGAGCGTGCCGTGGAGGAGCTCGGTCTTCATGGCGCGTCCACCCAGATTATCTAGGGAAGGTCAGTCTACGACCCGCTCCTTAGATAATCAAGGGGTACGTCCGGCGGTTCACGCCCGCTCGGCGAACTGCTTGAACGCCGCCATGTGGCTGCGGTGCGCCTTCCTGATCGACCGCTGCGCGAGGAAGCCGAAGAGGCGACCGAGAACGCTCGGGAAGCGAAACTCTTCCACCGAGCGCAACCTCGTCGTTCCGCTGGGTGACAGGCTGAAGCGATCGGTGATTGAGACGACGACGTTCTTTCCGTCGAGGCGCAGTTTCACCTCGTCGGGGAGATTGCGCGAGACGACGGTTGCGACGAAGACCATGTCCCCTGTCTTGGGAACCATGCGGTAGGTCGACCCGGTCGTTCCAAAGCTTCCGGAGATCGGTTCGCACCGCGCGAGATCATTCATCCACCGCGGATTGTTCGCCGGGTCAGCGAACAGTTCGGCGACTCGTTCGCGAGCGCCATTGATGTCGAGTTCGACAACACTCTTCATGATTCATACGCGCGTGAGTGTCCTTTCGGACATGGCGCTAGAGCTTTCCGACGATCGCCTTGGCCAGAACCAACTCCTTCGCCTTCTCCTGCTCTAGCCCGAACCGGTTCGTCTTCGTTCCGGAGAGGCGAATGCTGATCGCGTTGTTCCCCTTGCGGAACCAGATGAATGGAGTGGCGTTCGGATAGATCTGGTAGAACGCCTCGTCGCCGACGCCACTGACGGGTTCGATCTTGATGGTCGTGATCGCCGGCTTTTTCGCGAATGTGAATGCCCGCAGCGTGTGTGCGTTCACCCCAATCTTTCGCGAGCTGTCGGAGATCTTCGGATCGGCCGACCAGAGACATCCCGGCGGAGTTCCTTCCGTCATATGCTTGCCCGGTTGGCTCGACTGCTCGAGCGCTTTGCTCGCGTCGGCGATCGTGAGAAGGTTGCATTCGTCCATTTGCAGCCGCGCTGGTGAGCGAGTGCGTGCGTGCAGCGCCGATCCGGAAAGAAGCAGCAACGCACCGCTGGCGATCGAGGCGAAACGGATTCCGTTCATGGTCGCGTCCCGTGCTGAGAATTAGAACGTCCTCACTCGGACGGCCGTCGGCGAACGCCCGGTCGGCAAACCATATTGCGCCTGGGGCCATACCTCAAGCGGGCGGGGCAGACCTTTGTGCGCATCGCGGGGAATGTCCGGTTTCTACCGCGCCCCGTAAGAGACGCGCTGCGTCGTGCGTTTTCTTGCGAGGACACAGACGTGCCGCGATGCGCGAGGCCCGAAAACTCGACCGACTCGTTGCAGAAACCGGGCGATCGCGTCGCTACGACGCGCGCTGCGCACCCAGGAGGTTCCTTGCAGCATCTTGAACCACGATTCGACCTGATACCATGGCCGGTCGTACAGGTAGTCGACTCGTTCGATTTCGAAATCGTGCCGTTCGATCTCGGCAACGAATTCCGCGAACCGGAACGCCCGCGTATGCTCCGTGAACAGTACGCGACCGGAAGCCACGAGTATGCGATGGATCTCCCCGAGACAGCGATTGCGGTCTCTGGATTCCAGATTCCAGCTATAGATGCCGTCGGCCGCAACCACGAAATCCATCCCACCGGAGGCAATCGGCAGCGCCAACGCGCTCGCCGCGGCGAAACGAACTGGTTGATCGCGTAACCGTGTGCTTGCCGCGCCGATCGCGCTGGGTGCCACGTCGATCGCCGTGAGCTCGAACGGTAGTCGAGCGAGCATCGCCGTGAGTTGCCCGCGACTGCATCCGAGATCGAGAACTCGCCCGCCCCCGCTCGCCGTCGCGGCGACCTGGCGCACGATCCACTGGTGGCGCAGGCGCTCGATCGCGCGTTCGCTATACGAGAACGGCTCTTTCGTCTCGCGATGCAAGTTCTCGAAGAATGCCGCCTGGAGCGTGGCGTTACCGTTGTCGGCGGTCACACGTCCACGAGCAACCGGTGTCCGGCGTGGCGCGCCGCGAGATTGACGTAGGCGCGACGCATCGCGGTGAGTGAAAAATGGCGGTTGGCACGCTCGCGAGCGCGAGCGCCCTGTCGCGCCGCTCGCTCAGGCTGCGACAGCAGGCAGCCGATCGCTTCGGCGAAATTCGAGGCGGAATTGGGAACGACAAGCGTGCCGCACGATCCGTCTCGCCCGACTACTTCCGGCAACGCCCCGCCGGCGCTGACGATCACCGGCCGCGCGCAGGCCATGGCTTCGAGAACCGCCAACCCGAAGGTTTCAACGCAGCCGGTGTGAACGAATGCCGAGCATGCGCTGTACGCCCCAATGAGCTCGGACCGCGGAACACGGCCGAGGAACCGCACATCGATGCGCAGTTGCTCGGCCTTCGCTCGCAGCTCGCGCTCTTGTGAACCTTCACCGCATACCAGGAGGCGCGGCGGGTGCTGCAAAAGGCGCAGCGCGTCGAACAGGACATCGTATCGTTTCTCGGGCGCCAGCGCCCCCACGCCAAGAAGAAAAGGCTCCGCGCCCGAGCCCGTCCATCGTCGAAACTCCGTGGCCGCGCGGCGGTTCGGTCGAAACTCCAGCGGATCCACTCCCTCGTGAATCGTCGTGGCCGGCACTCGCCGCATGAAAGGAACGTCTCCGAGCACGCGATCGCGGGCCTCTGACGAAAGAAAAACCTGCTCGCGCAACGTCGTTCGATAGGCGAGGCGGATCAATGCGTCCGTGGGTGGACGTTGGCGGAAGTGGTTGTAACGAAAGATCACCGGCATCCGCGTCCCGAATGTCGCGTAGGTGGCTACGCGAAGATCGTGTGCCCGGTCCACGAGCAGTGCCGCGACCTCGTGTCTACGCAAGTAGGCGCGCAGTCTCGTCGATTCGCCGCGTCCTCCGGGGACGCACGTCGCCTGCAGTCCAGCTGCGTTGAACTCGGCGGCAACGACCGGGTCGGTGGCGAGGATTCGTGGCACAAACCCACAGGGCTCGAGGGCGCTCGCGATTTCGATGAAGCTGATCCCTGCACCACGCCAGCAGTCGGCCGACGTGTACAGGAGAACGCGCGCACCGCGGCCGATGTCGGCGGCATGGCCCTGACGCGGCCTCGCACGATCGGCGCGGGGCGCCGCCCCGGCAACAGAGGAAGGCGTCATATCACTCGCCTCGCCACCGGAGCCGCGCCAGGTCCCACGCGAAGCGGGCGATCGACGTCTGGTTATTGATTCCGATGCGCCGAAGCGCGAAGGCCGACGTAGTGTCGAAGTTGACCCGCCGTCGGAGGATGACTCCGGCCGCATAGCCGGCCTGTCTCGCCAGGTCACGGACCCGCCGTGACGGATTCCCCCACGGATACGCCACGACGTCCACGGCAGTACCGAGAACACGCTCGAGCTCGACGCGTGATTCCGCGAGCTCAGTCAGCGCGTCGGCGACGGGTAGGCTGTTTAGGTCACGGTGCGTCCGTGTATGCGATTGGACATCGTGGCCTTCCGCCGCGATGCGTCGTACATCGTCCATGGAGACCAGGCGTTCCTGGATTTCATCCGCGTCCCACTGGTTCGTCGCGCCGAAAAGCCCGGTTACCACGAAAACCGTTGCGAAGAAACCATGAGCGCGAACCGCCGGAAGAGCAAAATCCAGCGTGCTTCGATAGCCATCGTCGAACGTGATGACGATCGGCCGGCCGGGAAGATCGGCCTCGCCGCGTCGGTACGCGAGCAGATCTCGAAAGGAGATTGCTTCGTAGCCGAGCGCGCGAAGCAACCGAAGCTGAGTGATGAATTGTCGGGGAGTGACGTAGTTACCGCGGTGTACCGCGCCGTCGGGTATTTCGGCGACCTTGTGATAGGCAAGCGCCGGCACGACGACGTCGCGCCACGACGGCGCGAGGCGCCGGGGATTCGAGAGCGAGAAGGATGAGGACGCCACGATCGTCCGCGAGTTGGTGGTGGCAAATCGCAGGGCGATCAAGGAGCGACACGGCGCGAAATGGCGTGGCGGCACTCGAGGGCCCGGAGCCCGCGTCGAAGCCCGCTGCAATTTCCGGGCTTCCTCCGTTGCAACACCGCCGTGCGGCTGACGCCTCGGTCCGCTACAACTGACCCGTCGTCAGCTCACCGTTTCCGCGACGGGCGCTTGAACGGAGATCGGCGGCGCGGCCACGCCGAAGTCCAATCGACGCGCGAACTCCCGGCGCAGCAGCAATAGCACAAGTCCGAGCTGGAAGTACGCCGTCGCCAACGACAGATACCAGACCCAGTGCAGCTGGAAGGTAGAGAGCCGCGCCAGCAGGAACACCGGAATCGTCAGCACGACCATGCGCGCTCCCGAAGCGATGAGCGACGGCAGCGTGTTTCCCATCGCCTGGAACATGCTCGACGATACGAAGATCAATCCCGATGCGATGAAGCTCCACGAGATGACACGGAGATATTCATCACCGACCGCGACTACGGCCGGGTCCTTGGAGAACACCCGCACCATCCCCGCTGCCGCGAACTGCACCAGGACAATGAAGAAGATCTGCCAGGCCACCGCGAGGCGCGCGCCGTCCTTGAACGTCGCCTTCACGCGCTCGCCGAGTCGGGCGCCGAAGTTTTGTCCGGCGACCGGGGACACGGAAAAGCCGAGTGCGACAACCGGCATGAACCCCGCCTGGATGACGCGCATGCCGATGCCGAATCCCGCCTGCGACGCCGCGCCGAACGGACGCGCGACCGTATAGACGATGAATTGGTAGAGCGCCATCATCCCGAACTCGAAGCCCGCCGGGAGCCCGATCGATAACATCCGCTTCCACTGGCCGAAGTGCGGGCGCCAGTGACTGAACGAGAAGTGGAGGAACGCTTCCTTCGACGTGAAGTAGGTCGCCATCCACACGATGCCGATTACGATCGAGACCAGCGTCGACATCGCCGCGCCGGCCACGCCGTACGCACGCCCCGTGACCCAACCGAAAATGAGAAACGGGGCCAGCGCCATGTTGATGAGCACCGTCGCCGTGGCGACGACCATTCCCGGCTTGAAATTCCCCGTCCCGCGCAACGCCGCACCCATCGACGAAAACGGAAACTGCAGCGCCATCGCCGGTATGAACCACTTGAGGTATTGGGCCGCCTGCGTCGTCGTCTCCGGGTCGGCGCCCATGGCGCGTGCGTACGGCATGCGCCCGAGCATCGCAACGACCAGGAACAGTGCGCCGGCGACGCACGACAGCGCCTGCGACTGGTTGAACAGGTGTTGCGCGTCGTCGCGGTCCTTTCGCCCGCAAGCGTGCGCCACGACCGTCGTCGTCCCGACGCCGAGCATCTGGCTGATTGCGAGGACGATGAACGAGAGGTTGCCGGCGATGCCGACGCCCGCCACCGCCTCCGTCCCCAGTCGCCCGACCCAGTAGAGGTCGATGAGGAAATACAGCGTTTGGAAGACCATCATGACGAGCATGTAGCTCGTGGTCTTCAACAGGTGCCGGGTGATCGAGCCCGTGGTGAGGTCTTGCATCGACGCAATATGAGGCTCGGGCCTCCGCGCTGCCAAAAACCGTCGCACGTTGGCCGCCCAATCATTGATCCGACATCCAATCGGACCGCCAGCCTCGGCGATTTCGCGAAAGGCTTTCTCGCCAATTCGGCTTGGTTCTCGGATACGGACTAACGATGGAAAGGCCGCGGGCTAACGCGGACACATGCGGGCTAACGCTGTAAACCAAGTTCATTTCTTTCGTTCAGAGTTGAGGCCTATCCGGCGAGGCGAAGGCGGCCTGAGACCGCGTTAGCCCGTCCGTGTCCGCGTTAGCCCGCGGCCGTTCAAGCGTTAACTCGTCCCAGCGTACCAGCCGGAAGCGGCGCGGCGGCCCCAACGTGAGTCCGTCATTCCAACCCAATCATTAGCAGTCGATTAAACACTCCGGTCCCGACACAACGCTCTTGACCGTTCGACACTCTAAGGATTAGCCTCAGCATCTACCACCCCCATAGTTGGAGCCGTCGATGCCCCCCCGCTCGTCGTCGCTGGACTCCTTTGTTCGCCGATCGTGGCTCGGTCTCGCGCTCATCGGCGCGATCACCGCCGCGGATCCGCGAGGCCTTCACGCGCAAGGGACGGACGTCATACGCGGCCGAGTGACGAACACGGAAGGCCTGCCGCTGCCGGGCGTTCGCGTGACCGCGACCTCGATTCCAGGCAACATCACGCGGGAAATCCGTACGAACAATCAGGGCGCGTTCCAGATCGCGTTCCCGAACGGGACCGGCGATTACATCATGGGCTACGCGTTAATCGGCTACAACTTCCGACAGTTCGAGATCAAACGCGTCGCCGACGAGGACGTCCTGATCGCCGACGCGCGACTTTCCGTGGTGCAGCTCGACACCATCGTCAGCACGGCGTCGAACCAGCAGCGCGTGAACCGCAACCAACAAACGCCCGACGTGAGCGGCACCGAGCGCGCGATCGCCACGGCGAATCTCCCGCCCGAGCTCCAAGGCGACATCGCCGCGATGGCCGCGTCGCTCCCCGGCGTCACGCTCATCCCCGGTCTCGATGGACAACAGGACGGCTTCTCCGTGCTCGGACTCGGCGCGGACCAGAACAGCGTAACGCTCAACGGGCAGCAAATCGGAGGAAACAACCTGCCGCGCGACGCGCAGATTCAGAGCTCGCTGTCCACGTCGCCCTATGACGGATCGCGCGGAGGGTTCAGCGGCGGAAACTTCAACATCCGGCCCGGTTCCGGGTCGAATTTCCGCACGCGTGGAATGAGCCTCATGCTCAACACGCCGCAGCTCGAGTGGACCGATCGTGCCGCGCAGGCTGTCGGCACCGAATACACCGGCGTGTCACTGGGCGGATTGCTCACCGGGCCGATCTCGTACAACAAATCGTTCTACAACGTCTCGTACCAGCTCGGCCGTCAGGCGCGCGACAACCTCACGCTGCTCAACGCGACCACGCTCGGATTCCAGACGTACGGCATCGCCCAGGATTCCGTGAACCACTTCGTGGACATCCTGCGCTTGCGCGGAATTCCGACCGCCGCCGGCCCGCTGCGCAGCCAACGATACAGCGACAACGGCTCGGTGATGGGCAACTTCGACTTCTCGCCGCCCACGTCATCGACCGGACAGTCGGTGAGCATGACGCTCACGGGCAACTGGTCGCGCCAGAGTCCCATCGGCGGCGGCGCGACGCAGCTTGAATCGGCGAGCGGCGACCGCGTCAACTACGGCGGCAACCTCCAGCTGCGCCACAGCGGCTATCTGAAGCTGGTGCTCAGCGAGTCGCAGTTCGGCGTCGGCGTATCGCGCGATCACGGCGATCCGTATTTGCAGCTGCCGTCCGGACGCGTGCGCGTCAATTCCGTGCTCGCCGACGGAGCGAGCGGCGTGCAGAATCTCACGTTCGGCGGCAACCAGGGTTTGAGCTCGAGCTCGCGCTCCGTCAACACGAGCTTCACGAACACGCTGTCCTGGTTCGACAACGCCAATCGTCACCGCATCAAGCTCGGCACGGAGTTGAACGCGAGCAACACCGCGTCGGACCAGTCGTCCAACCTGCTCGGCACGTTCACATTCAACTCGCTGTCCGATCTCGAATCGGGATTGCCGGCGTCTTTTTCGCGCACGCTCACGGCGCGTCGCCGTTCAACCGGCCAGCTGAACGGCGCCATGTCGCTCACCGATTCGTATCGTCGGAATCCGGACCTTCAGATCCAGTACAGCGTGCGCGTCGAGGGCGGACACTTCACCGCGAGCCCCTCGTTCAACCCCGAGGTCGAGCGCGTCTTCGGACTTCGCAATGACCGTCTGCCTTCCCCGATCACGATCAGCCCGCGAATCGGATTCTCGCGGACGCTCGGTTCGAATCCGGAGATCTCAGCGTTTGCCGGCGCCGCCCGCGCCCCGCGGGCCGTGTTGCGAGCGGGCATCGGCGTGTACGCGAACGCGTTGAGCGGCGGCCAGATCGCATCGGCGCTGGACAACACCGGGCTTCCCGATGGAGCGCAGCAGATCACCTGCACCGGCCCCGCGGTGCCGATTCCGAATTGGAATGCCTACGCGACAGATGCGTCTTCCGTCCCGACCCAATGCGCCGACGGTACGGGCGGCACGCTCTTCTCCAACACGGCGCCGAACGTCACCCTCTTCGCCAGGAACTGGCGGCCGCAGCGCTCCGTCCGCGCGAACACGTCGTGGAACGGCAGCATCCTCGACGCGCGCTTCATGACCAACGTCGATGCGACGTATTCGTTCAATCTCAATCAGCAGCGGTCGGTAGACCTGAACTTCAGTCCGATCGAACGATTCACTCTCGCCGGCGAAGGCCGGCCCGTTTACGTCCAGCAGGCGAGCATCGAGCCGGTCACCGGAAGCATCGCGTCGCGCGACGCTCGCGTGACGCAGGATTTCTCACGGGTCTCGGAAGTCCGCTCCGACCTCGAATCGCGCACCGCGCAACTGACGCTTCGCGTCTCGCCGATCCCTCGCGGACCCGTGCGGTTCACGTGGAGCGCCGCGTACACGTACTCGTACGGCCGCGAGCAAGTCTCCGGCTTCAGCAGCACCGCGACGAACCCGCTCGACGTCTTCTGGTCGCGCTCCTCTCAAGGCCCGCATTCGTTCAACTACAACCTCGGGTACAACCTGCTCGACGCCGTGCGGATCAACTGGAGCGGTGTGTTCCGCTCGGGCAACGCGTATACGCCGGTTGTCGCCGGCGACATCAACGGCGACGGCTACTTCAACGACCGCGCGTTCATCTACTCGAGCACCGCGGCCGATCCGGCGGTCGCCGATGGGATGCGCCAGCTACTCGCCAATGCACCGTCCGCATCGCGCGAATGCCTCGACAAGCAGATGGGCAAGATCGCGTCTCGCAACAGCTGCCACGGTCCGTGGAGCTCGACCGCGTCGCTCTCCATCTCGCTCGACCGCGCGAAGTTCCGCATGCCGCAGCGCGCCAACGTTCAGTTCTCGCTGAGCAACCCGATCGGCGCGGCGGACCTCGCCGTCAACGGCTCCGGCCATCTCAAGGGCTGGGGACAGAGTGTGTCGCCCGATCCGTCGCTCCTCTACGTGCGCGGCTTCGATGCGACGACCGGCCGCTTCAAGTACGAGGTCAACCAGCGCTTCGGCGCGACGCGGCCCGATCTCGTCATCTTGCGCCAGCCGGTCGTCCTCACGACGTCGATGAAGTTCGATTTTGGCGCGATGCGGGAGCGACAAACGCTGTCGCAGCAGCTCGGCATCGGCCGAACCCTCCCTGGAACACGGTATCCGGAAGCTCTGTTCCGCAGCGTCGGCGTGAATAGCGTGAACAATCCGATGTCGGTGATCCTGCGCCAGCAGGACTCGCTTCATCTTACGGCAGTGCAGGCGGACAGCATCGCGGCGATGAATCGTCGATACAACTATCGATCGGATTCGCTGTGGGCGCCCGTGTCGCGGTACTTCGCGTCGCTGCCCGAGAAGTACCACGAGGACGAAGCCTTCGATCGCTATCGTCAGGCGCGGCATGCGCAGATCGACATGCTGATGAAGGTCGTGCCCGTACTCAATCAGTTGCTGACGGCCGACCAGAAGCGAAAGCTGCCGCAGCTCGTCGTCAACATCCTCGATCCGCGCTATTTGGTCTCGATTCGTGACGGCACGTCGCTCTATGTCGGTGGCAACACGCCGTTGAACTTCGTTTCCTTCTCAGCGGCGGGAATGGTCGAGATGATGGCGGTGATGCGATGAGAAACCCAATGCGATTGTCTCGCGCCTTTTTCGCTGCGACACTCGTCGTCGCCGCGTCCTCGCCGCTCGCCGCGCAGCGTGACAGCACGGCGCGTCCGGCGCCCGCCACGGTCGGTCCGCCCGTCCGTCGCATCGCGACGGCCCAGGCGGTTTCGACGGAAGAACTGGGCGCCGTCAACAGCGTGTTGGAGCTCGCCGACGGACGCGTCCTCGTCAACGACGGAACGCGCCGCCGACTGTTGTTGATGGACACGACGCTCAAGACCGTGCAAGTCGTGCTCGATTCGCTCGCCGAGTTCGCGAACACCTACGGCACGCGTCCCGGTACGCTCATTCCATATCGCGCCGATTCGGTGTTGTTCGTCGATCCCGTTTCGTACGCGGTGCTCGTGCTCGACCCGGCAGCGCGCATCACGCGCGTCCGCTCGATCTGGCGCGTTCAGGATACGTATCTGTTCACCAACCCGGGGAACTATTACGGCTGGCCGAGCGCGGACGCGAAAGGGCGAATCGTGTACCGCGTCCCGGCGCAGCCCGCGCCGCCGAAGGTCGCGCCGCCGCCGGGCGTTCCGTACTTCCCGCCGGACCCCGACTCCGCGTTCGTCGCCGGAATCGATCTCGACACCCGCAAGCTCGACACGCTCGGCGTGATCCGCATTCCGAAGAACATCTACCAGATCAAGCAGACGGCCGAAGGCTATTTCTCGATCACGAGCACGGTGAATCCGCTGCCGAGCACCGACGACTGGGCCGTGTTGCCGAATGGGACGGTCGCCTTCGTGCGGGGCCGCGACTACCGCATCGAGTATCTGCACCCCGACGGCACGTGGTCGTCGTCCCAGAAGCTGCCGTACGACTGGCAGCGACTCGGCGACGAGGACAAGCAGAAGCTCGTCGATTCGGTCAAAGAGATGAACACGCGACAGCAGATGTCCGGCTACGTCGCGCAAATGATTCGCTGGGCGAACATGTACAACAAGCCGTATCCGTCCACTTTCAAGGTTCCGGACAGCTTCACCCCGCAGCAGGGCCTCATGAAGGACTGGAAGTTCCCGCCAGGGATGAAGTTTCCGGCGAACTACATCTACGGATGTCCGCCGGGTGTCGAGCCGACAATGAGTCCGTTGCCCGGCGCGGCGACGGAGCTCGCGGCGAAATCAGGCGAGGCCAAACCGGGAGACGCGAAGCCGGGAGACGCGAAGCCGGGAGACGCGAAGCCGGGAGACGCGAAGCCGGGCGAGGCCAAGCCGCCCGCGATCGCCGCCGCTCCGCCTCCGGGAATGTCGGCGATGCCGCCGGGAATGAACTTCGGCCCGCCCGGCTCACCGGCTGGTGTGCCTTCGTGCATTCCGCAGCCGATCATGATCGGCGGTGGCATTGCACCACCGCCGCCGCAGATGCGTGAGATCAACGTCATTCCCGCCGTCGAGCTGCCCGACTACCGCCCGCCATTCACGCAGGGAGCCACGCGCGCCGACGCGGACGGCAACCTCTGGATCCGCACGGTTCCGCCGAAGCCAGTTCCGGGTGGTCCGATCTACGACGTCGTGAACGAAAAGGGTGAGCTGAGTGATCGGCTTCAGCTTCCACCTGGGTACACGCTCGTCGGTTTCGGGAAAGGCAAGGTCGTCTATCTTTCCATGCGCGACGCCAAGGGGATTCATCTGGCCAGAGTTCGGCTGAAATAGAAACGCGGAGCCTCGACCGGATGCGCACCGTGAAAGGGAAGACGCCAATCGCGGTGCACGGAGCTCTGCTCGCGGTCTCTCTGCTCTTCGGCGCGAACTACGTCGTCGCCAAGTTCGCGCTCCGCGTGGTGTCGCCCGTGGGTCTTGTCGTAATTCGGGCGTGCGGTACCGCGGCGATACTGTTCGCGACGTCGGGACTGCTGCATTCGTCCAAGGCGCGCGCCCCGCTTCGGCCGTCCGAGTTCGGACAGCTTTTTCTCTACAGCCTGCTCGGCGTATCGATCAACCAGCTCTGCTTCCTCGCGGGGCTCGATCGTTCCACGGCGACCAACGCGTCCATTATGCTCGTGTCGATCCCGGTGCTGACGCACGCGTTTGCCGTGCTGCTCGGTCGGGAACGGGCCAGCGCGCCGACGATGATCGGGATCGCGCTCGGACTCGCCGGCGCGTTGTTGCTCATCGTTCCGCGCGGCGGAATCGATTTCAGTTCGCGAACGACGATCGGCAACGCGCTGCTCCTGCTCGGCGGTTCGTCGTACGGGCTCTACCTCGTGCTGACACGCGACATACTTTCGCGGCACGACCCGCTGCGCGTGATCAGCTGGACGTTCGTTCTCGCGGCGCTCACGGTCCTTCCTATCGGCGCGCGGGACGCGGCGCACCTGTTCTCGGAGAAGGTGACTCCCGGAACGTGGCTGGCGATCGCATTCGTCGTCATTGCCGCCACCGTGCTGCCATATCTGCTCAACGTCTGGGCGCTCGCGCGAGTCGAGTCGTCGTTCGTGGCGATCTACGTCCTCGTCCAACCGGTGTTCGCGGCGACGCTCGGCCGGATCGTGCTGCATGAGAGCTTCGGTCCGCACATGATGGCGGCGGCCGCGCTCGTCATCACCGGCGTGCTCGTCTCGAGCCTCCGCCCGCTCCCGTCGGCCCTCCAGCCGGAATCGTAGTTCCTTGATCGACACGACTTGCGCGGCGGGAACGATTCTAGCAATATGTCAATCAATTACTTGACATATTATCCGGAGTCGTCTCATGCAGCTGGCATCTCGGATCATGGTGACGCTAACCGCCGCAGCCGTGGTGGCTTGCGACCACGCGACCTCGACCACTCCCGACGAAAAGATCTCCCTCGACCCGGCTCTCGTCGCGCAGGGCAGGGATGTCTTTCGATTCAACACCTTCGAGGACGAACGCTTCTGGACCGACACTGCGCGGATGCACGAGGTCGTGCAAGCGGCCGTCAGTCCGGCCACGGCTCTGGCCGTCGGGCTCAAGGTCGACATCGACACCATCCCGCAGGCAGTTCGGGACGCGATCGCGGGCGGAAAGGTGGATCTCACCTCGCCGGCCACCACGGTGACTCTGCTCAAGCTCGGCGCGGTGGTCGGGCTCAAAGGCACCGTGCAAACGGTGAACGGTCGCGACACGCTCGTGCGCTTGGGTATCACCTGCGCGCTGTGTCATTCGACGGTGGACAACTCATTCGCGCCGGGAATCGGCCACCGCCTCGACGGGTATCCGAACCACGATCTCAACGTAGGCGCAATCGTCGCGCTGTCGCCGGCGATCCCCGCCGCACTCAAAGCGATTCTGAACTCCTGGGGACGGGGCAAGTACGATCCGCGAACGAACTTCGATGGGAAGAATCTCCCCGCGGTCATCCCGCCGGCGTACGGACTCAGTGGCGTTCGGCGCGAGATCTACACCGGCGACGACACCGTCTCATACTGGAACGCGTACGTCGCCGTGACGCAGATGCACGGCCAGGGTTCGTTTCGTGATTCGCGGCTGAATATCAACATCACGAAGTCGCCCGACGTCGTGACGCCGCTCCTGCCGGCGCTGCTCGCGTACCAACTCAGCCTGGCCGCACCGAAGCCGCTCGCCGGAACGTTCGACGCGACGGCAGCAGCCCGCGGAAAAGCGCTATTCGACGGCACCGCGCGCTGTTCGTCCTGCCACGCCGGTGATCTCTTCACCGACGTGAATCAGGGCATCCTCCATTCACCCGCCGAGGTCGGACAGAATCCGGCGTACGCGCTGCGAAGTGTCACCGGGAAGTATCGCACGACGCCGTTGCGCGCCTTGTTCCAGCACGCGCCGTACTTCCACGACGGTAGCGCGGCGACGCTCGCCGCCGTCGTCGATCACTATGACCAGCTCTTCGCGCTGCATCTCACCGCGCAACAGAAGGCGGACTTGATCGAGTACCTCAAGTCGCTGTAGCGCGTCAGTCCAGCCGCGCGCAGCTTTCGCGGCATGCTCTACATGATCATCGAACACTTCAAGAACGGCGATGCGGCGCCCGTGTACGCCCGGTTTCGCGAGCGGGGCCGCCTCGCGCCGGCCGGCCTCGAGTACGTCAACAGTTGGGTCACGCGCGATCTCGCCGACTGCTACCAGGTCATGAAGTGCGACGATCGCGCGTTGCTCGATGAATGGATCGCCGCCTGGTCCGACCTCGTGGACTTCGAGGTGATTCCGGTAATCACCTCGGCAGAGGCAGCAGCGAAGGCCTGAAAAAACCGGACGCCTTCACCGTCGGCGGGATCGGCGGTAACGTTGTGCGCATGCCGATTCGATCAAACCTCTCCGCGGCGCTCATCCTGCTCGCCGCGCCGCTCTGTGCGCAGCA
>Ga0105245_10000865_pt1 | contig 27482 bp, 22 predicted proteins | sample KBSM54metaG_FD_81523 | JGI IMG/M metagenome (GOLD analysis project Ga0105245, IMG submission 81523) | Miscanthus rhizosphere microbial communities from Kellogg Biological Station, Michigan, USA - KBS M5-4 metaG | ecosystem: Host-associated > Plants > Roots > Rhizosphere > Soil | place...
CGCTCGAGCGCCTCCGCGACGCGGAGGTGGAGCTCCGCGCGGCGCGCGGCGGACGCGCGGTCGTCCACCGCCCGGCGCACGAGCTCGTGGGCGAACCGGTACGAGAGGCCGAGCCCGGGCTCCTCGACGAGCAGCCCGCTGCGCACCGCCTCCTCGAGCGCCTCGACGAGCGTCTCCTCCCGCCCGGTCGAGGCGCGGCGCACGGTGTCAAGCTCGAAGTCCGCCCCCATCACGGCCGCCAGCTCGAGCACCTCGATCGTCTCCGGCGAGAGCCGCGCGAGACGCTGGTCGACGACCTCGCGCACGGTCGTCGGGACGCCGAGCTCGCCCGTGACGCGTGTGAGGCGCGCGCCGAACGGTGTCGTCTCCACGGCGCCGGAGCCGACGAGCTCGCGCCAGAGCTCGGTGACGAGAAACGCGTTGCCGCCAGTGAGCTCCTCGATCGCGGTGACGAGCCCGGGGCTCGGCTCGACACCCGCGGAGAGCCGGACGAACTCCGCGATCTCGCTCTCGGAGAGGCCGTCGAGCCGTAGCCGCACGACCCCCTCGGTCCGGTAGACGTCCACGAGCGCCTCGGCGAGCTCCGCCTTGAAGTCGGTCTCGGCGTCGCGGAACGTCGCCACGAGCAGCATCCGGGCATCGGCGCCGTTCCGCACGAGGTGGCGCATCAGCTGGAGCGTCGACGTGTCCGCCCAGTGCACGTCCTCGAGGACGAGGAGGAGCGGCTGCTCGACGCTGACCGCGACGAGCAGCTCGGTCACCGCCGTGTGGAGGCGGTGCCGCTCGGTGTCGACGTCCGCAGGCGCACGAACGGGCACGTCCCCGAGGCGGGCGGGAAGATCCGGCATGAGCCGCACGAGCTCGCCGCCGCTCGGCCCGAGGCTCGCGCGCAGGACGTCCGGGTCGATCTGGCGCACCAGGTGCTCGAGCGCGCTCGCAAAGGGCCCGTACGGGAAGCCGACGACGCCGTCGCAGTCGCCGTAGAGGACGGTGGCGCCCTCGTCGGCGACGTCGCGCGCGAGCTCGCGCACGAGGCGGCTCTTGCCCGACCCGGGCTCACCCGCGACGAACGCGGCCCGCCGGCCCTCTCCCGCGGAGCGGGGAACGAGTGCGCGGAGGGTGGCACGCTCCTGCACGCGGCCTGCGAAAGCGAACGCGGGCGAGAACCGGAGCGGGCCCGGAAGAGGGGCGCCGGTGCTCATCGGGTGATCAATCTTGATCATTGCGCATTCCACGCCCTGTCGAAAGTCGGTCAGGCTCGGTCATGACAGCGGGGATGCGGCCTCCTACCCTCGGGCGACCGAGAGAACGACGACAGGAGGAGGACGCATGAGCACGACCATCTCCGCGCTCGAGAGCGCGCGCGCAGCGCTTCCGGCGTTCGGCGATCGCCTGATCGGCCCCGACGACCCGCGCTATGACGAGGCACGGACGCTCTTCAACGCGATGATCGACAAGCGGCCCGCGCTGATCGCGCGCTGCGAGACCGCCGACGACGTCGCGGCCGCGATCCGCTTCGCCCGCGACCAGGGCCTGAGGATCGCCGTGCGCGGCGGCGCGCACAACGGCGCGGGCCTCGCGAGCGTCGACGACGGGCTCGTCATCGACCTCTCGCCGATGAAGGCGATCAGCGTCGACCCCGGCACGCGGACCGTTCGCGTGGGCGCGGGAGCCGTCTGGGGCGAGGTCGACGCCGCGACCGGGCCGCACAATCTCGCCGTCCCGACGGGGATCATCTCGTCCACCGGCGTCGCGGGCCTCACGCTCGGCGGCGGCCACGGCTACCTGGCGCGGCGCCACGGCCTCACGGTCGACAACCTGCTCTCCGCGAAGCTGGTCCTCGCCGACGGCACGCAGGTCACCGCCAGCGCCGACGAGCACCCGGACCTGTTCTGGGCGATCCGAGGCGGCGGCGGCAACTTCGGCGTCGCCACCGAGTTCACGTTCCAGGCGCACCCGCTCGAGACGATCGTCGGGGGGCCGACGTTCTGGGCGATCGAGGACGCGGACGAGCTGCTCAAGGCCTACCGCGAGTGGCTGCCGTCGGCTCCGCGCAACGTGGTCGGCTTCTTCAACTACCACACGATCCCGCCCGTGGCGGAGGCGTTCCCGGAGCAGTTCCACCTCCGCAAGGTCTGCGGCATCGTCTGGTGCATCGACGCCTCGGACGAGGACGCGGAGGCTGCGATGGCGCCGATGCTCTCGCTCGCGGAGCCGCTCATCCACGGCGTGCAGCGCATGCCGATCGCGGCGCTGAACGGCGCGTTCGACGGGCTCTACGGCCCCGGTGACCAGTGGTACTGGCGCGGCGACTTCGTCCACGAGATCCCGGACGAGGCCGTCGTCCTGAACCGCGAGTGGAACGAACGCATGCCGGGCTTCAAGGCCGGCTCGCACCTCTACCCGATCGACGGGGCGGTGCAGGACGTGAAGACCGAGGACACCGCGTGGGCGTACCGCGACGCGACGTGGTCGCAGGTCTTCATCGGCTGCGACCCGGATCCCGCGAAAGCGGACGCCGTCCGCGACTGGACGCGCGGCTACTCCGAGGCGCTCCGGCCGTACGCGGCCGGCGCGGGCTACGTCAACTTCATGATGGACGACGAGGGCGAGGGCCGCGTCAAGGCGACGTACGGCTCGAACTACCCGCGGCTCCAGCAGGTGAAGAAGGAGTACGACTCGGAGAACGTCTTCCAGGTGAACCAGAACATCGTTCCGGCTGGGTGAGGGGGGTGCCCGGGGATCGGCTGACGACGGCCGGTCCCCGGCCTCCACCACGCCCGTAAGGAATCGCGGGGTCGAGGGTTTCCCTCGTGAACGGCGGCACCGTGCCGCCGGGAACGAAGGAGACCCAGATGACCCGCTTCGTCCGCACCGTCCTCGCCGCATCGCTCGCCTCCTGCGCGCTCGCCGCTGCCGCCACCGCAGGCGGGCCTGTCCTCAGGGCAGGCTCCGGCTGCTCTCCCTCGTGCATCCAGTCCGCGCTCGTCACGCCGACCGCCTCGTCGGCGAGCGTCGAGATCAGGACGAGCGTGCCGGCGTCGGTCACCGTCGAGACGGCGCCCGTCGGCGCGGAGCTCGGGATCGCCGCAGGCAGCCCAGCGCCGCACGACGTGGTCGTGCCGCCGTTCCGCACGATCCGGACCGTCGTGGTCCCGGGGCTCCGGCCCGAGACGACCTACCGGATCGTCGTCCACGCCCGCGACGTGCAGGGACATATCGAGACCCGCTCCGGCACCTTCACGACGCGGAAGGTGAAGGTCGCGGTCGACCTGCCGGACGTCGGCCTCTCCGCGGGGCTCGGCTGCAAGGCCGACTGCCTCGAGCGCGGGACGCTGACGAGCGACCCGCAGGTGCCGGGCCGCGCGCGCCTCCAGCTGCGGGCCACCGTCCCCGTGACGTTCCAGGTCCTGCTCGTCGCGCGGGACGCCTCCGGGCGGCTGCTCGACCAGCGCGGCGTTGCGACCGGCGCAGGCAGGACGAGCTTCGAGACGACGCTCGACGGCCTGCTCACCGGCACGCGCTACACGGTCACCGCGAAGGCGACGGACGCCGACGGGCATCTCCGGAGCGAGCACGGGACGTTCGGCACCCGCTCGGCCGAGGCGACCGTCACCGTGCACGCGATCCGGATCATCGACGACGCCGACAACGGCTCGAACGCCGGCGAGATCGACCTCGACCTCCTCGCCCAGGGCGACGACTTCTGGACGATGGGCTTCCGGCGGATCGACTCCGGCACGACGTTCGCGCCGCGGATGCCCGGCACGACCCGTCCCGGTGTCTGGACGACGGTCTCGGTGGACGGGCTGAAGCAACTCGAGCTGCAGGCGGGCGGCGTGGAATGCGACTGGCAGCGGCTCTCGCGTTGCCCGCGGGAGGCCGGGCCGCCGATCGGCAGCGACTGGCAGTCGTCGGCGACGACGCACCTCGATCTGGCCGAGGCGTTCGTCGCGGACGGCTCGCTGCCGCCCGGGTACGGCACCGAACTCCCGGCCGGCCACGACGCGTACGCGATCTTCGAGACCACCGAGCACAGCCTCGAGTTCCGGGTCTACGCGACGGTGGACGTCGAGGTCGCCTGATGGCCGAGCGCAGAGACACGACCACGATCTCGGTCGACGAGGCGTGGCTCCACGAGTGGGCCGCCGAGGGCATCGCCGCCCTCGAGCGGCTCCTCGCGGCCCACGCGGCGTTCGACGAGTTCCTCCGCACGCGTCAGGATGAGGACGATGGCGGTCGCGCCGACGCGGACTGACGCCGGGCTCGTGCGGCGCCTCCAGGCCCGCGACCGAAGCGCCTGGGAGGAGCTGTACGCGGAGTATCAGCCCCGCCTGCGGGCGTTCGGCTACCGCCTCGCCGGCAACGCGCACGACGCCGACGACCTCGTGCAGGAGACGTTCGTCCGCGCGCTTCCCGCCCTGGACCGGCTCGACCCCGACCGGGTCGACCTCGCCGCCTACCTGTTCGCGACCGAGAAGAACCTGTTCCTCAAGCAGGTCGAGCGCGCGAAGCGGGCGGAGCCGACGGCCGAGGTGCCCGAGCCCGACCTGCCCACCGCGATCGAGGACGACCCCGAGCGGAGCGCGCTCCTCCACCGCCAGCAGGAGGAGGTCCGCGTCGCGAACGCGCGGCTCGACCCGCGCCAGCGCCTGGTGCTCGCGCTCTGCGAGCTCGAGGATCGCTCCTACGCCGAGATCGGCGAGCTCGTCGGGCTCAACGAGAACGCCGTCGCGCAGCTCGTGTTCCGTGCCCGCGAGCGGCTGCGGACCGAGCTTCGCCTCGTCCAGGTCGACCCGGAGAGCCTGCCGGAGGAGTGCCGCGCCTTCCTGCCGCTGCTCTCGCAGCAGCTCGACGGCAAGCTGCGCGGGCCGAAGCTCGACACGACGCTCGCGCACCTCGAGGGCTGCGAGCGCTGCCAGGCAGCGCTCGTGGACATGCGCGAGGCCAAGCGGCGCTACCGGGCGCTGCTCCTCCCCCCGCTCGGGATGTCGACCGAGGAGGCGCGCGCGGCGACCGAGCGAGAGCTCGAGCGCGCCGGGTACTGGCGTCCGGCGGGACCGTTCACAAGGCTCGGGCGTCCGCGGGGCACGACGGCGGTCGTCGTCGCAGCGGGCGCCGCCGTGCTGCTCGTCGCGAGCGGCGTCGGCACGGCGACGCTCCTCGGGCGGACGACGCGCGCTGCAGCTCCCTCGCCGACCACCGTCTCCGCGCCGACCCCGCCGACCGCGACGGCGGTGCCGACGCCGACGAGACCCCGCACGGCGGTGCCTCCCCCGACCCGGGCCGCGAAGACGACCAAGACAACGACGACAGGGACCTCGGCGGCGTCCGTCCCCGCGCCGACGGCCACGCAGCCGACGGTCGCAGCGACGCCGAGCACGCAGAGCCACGCGGCCACGACACAGCCTCGCGCTCCGGCGACGCCGAAGCCGAAGCGCACGTCGCCACCAGCTGCAGCCACCACGGCGGCCACGATCACCGCCACGCCGATCCCGGCGACCCCGACGGAGACGACGGCGCCACCGCCGCCGCCCGACACGCTCGCACCGGACGTGAGCTTCACGGCCGGCCCTCCGCCGAGCTCGACCTCACGCACGGCCCGATTCGAGTTCACGGCGAGCGAGCAGTCCGTCTCGTTCCAGTGCTCGTACGACGACACGCCATTCGCTCCCTGTGCGAGCCCGCACACGGTCGAGGACGCCGGGGTCGACGACCACTCGCTCGCAGTGCGCGCGACCGACGCCGCGGGCAATGTCGGCGCTCCGTCCGTCGCGCGGTGGACGGTGATCGCGTCGTTGCCCGATCTCGTCGCCGTCCTCGCGAACACGAGCGTCACGGTCACGAACGCCGGCGAGGCGCCTGCCGGAAGCTCGATCGTCCTCGTCAGAGGCGTGGGCTCGTTCACGATCCCCGCGCTCGGACCGGGTCAGTCGGTGACGCGAACGTATGCGTGCACGAGCGGCACGATCGTCGCGAACGCCGACGAGACAAGGCTCGTGACGGAGTCGGACGAGGGCAACAACACCGCCACGCGCACGGTGACGTGCCTCGGCTTCACGTAGATGGTTGCTACGGCAGCGCGGGAGCCCAGAGCCTCGACAGGAGCACAGCGCCGGTCAGCGCGAGCGCCGCGACCGCGACGACGAGGAACGTCACCTCCGTCCGCTGCTTCGCCCGGCCGAGCCGCGAGCCGAGGTCGTCGTACGCCGCCGACAGCGCGCCGGCCGAGCGGGCCGCGAAGTACTCGCCGCCGGTCGTCTTCGCGATCGCACGCAGGGTCTCGCGGTCGGGCGTCTGCGCGAAGCCGAACACGCCGGCCTGCTCGCTCGGATCGTCGGTGCCGAGCGCGACGGTGTAGACGGGGATCCCGGCGCGCTTGGCCAGCGCCGCGCCCGCCTCGGGCGGGAGAATGCCGCGGAACTGGCGTCCGTCGGAGAGGAACAGGATCGTCACGCCGGAGACGGTCCCGGTCGACGGAGCCTCGGTTCCGCCTCGCTCGCGGAACGACTCGCGCGCGAGCTCGACCGAGCGCGCAAGGGCGTCACCGATGGCGGTGCCGCCCCCGCCCGACTGGAACGGGTTGATCGCGTCGACCGACGCGTGGAGGAGGGCGCGGTCGTGCGTCGGGACGGCGGCGACGGTGGGCTCTCCCGCGAACGTGACGAGCCCGACGCGGAGCCGATCGGGCACGCGGTCGAGGAAGGTGCGCGCCGCCGCCTTGGCGGCCTCGAGGCGCGACGGGGTTATGTCCCCCGCGAGCATCGAGCGAGAGGTGTCGACGACGAGGACCACCGTCGCGTTCTCGACCGGCGAGACGCGGTTCACATGCGGTCGGGCGAGGGCGACGCAGAGCAGCGCGAGCACCGCGAGCAGGAGGCCGCCGACCGCGGCTTCCCGCCGGCTCGACAGCCGCGGGGTGACGCCGCGCAGCACCTCGAGGTTCGTGAAGCGGACGGCGTAGCGTGTGCGGCGCCTGCGCACGAGCACGAAGCCGAGCACGATCGCGGGCAGAAGCGCGAGGGCGAGGAGCGCGAGCGGGCGGTCGAAGCTCAAGCGATCAGTTCGATCGTAGCGCTCCGGTGCCGGGCTCCCGCCCGGGCCGGAGGCTCTACGCTGGCCACGTGATCCTCGCGAACGGCGTGATCCGCACGATGGACCCGTCGCTCCCGACGAGCGCGGCGCTGTCCATCGCGGGCGACACGATCGTCGGCGGCGTGGGGGCGCACGAGCAGGCGCTGCCCACACCGGAACGTGTCGATCTCCGTGGGCGCTGCGTCCTGCCGGCATTCACCGACTCGCACGTCCACTTCCCCACCTGGTCGCTCGCGCGCCGGGACGTCCAGCTGGACGGCGTCGCCTCCCTCGACGAGGCGCTCGCGCGCATCTCCTCCCACCCCCGCCACGGGACCTGGCTCCGCGGGACGGGTTGGCGGGATGCCCTCTGGGCCGAGCATCCGACGCGGGAAGCGCTCGACGCCGTGACCGGCGAGGCTCCAGCGGCGCTCTGGTCGAAGGACTACCACTCGCTCTGGCTCAACAGCGCCGCGCTGGCCCGGGCGGACGGCGAGCTCGAGGTACCGGGCGGCGTCGTCGAGCGCGACGGCGCGGGCGAGCCGACGGGGATCCTCAGGGAGGAGTCCGCCTGGCGCTTCCGCGAGCGGTTCGTCACGGTGACGGAGGACGAGTGGGTGGAGGCCACCCGCGAGGGGATCAAGGTCGCGAACGGCCGCGGCGTCGCGGCGATCCACGACAAGGACGGCTGGCTCGGCGCGAACGCGATCTTCGCCCGGATCCACGAGCGCGACGGGCTCACGCTGCGCGTCTGGCAGTCGCTCCCGCACGAGCGGGTCGGCGAGCTCACGGCGTTGCGCATCCGTTCCCGGGTCGGCGACGACTACCTGCGGCTCGGCTACCTCAAGGCGTTCATGGACGGCACTCTCGGCTCGCAGACCGCCTGGATGCTCGACGGGAGCGGCGTCGTGATCACGAGCGGCGAGGAGCTCCAGGAGATCGTCCGCGCCGCCGCCGCGGCCGGATGGCCGGTCGCCGTGCACGCGATCGGCGACCGCGCCAACCGCGACGCCCTCGACGCGTTCGAGGCGACGCGCGACGTCTGGCAGCCGCTCGGCCTCAGGCAGCGAGTCGAGCACGCGCAGTGCCTCGACCCCGCCGACCTCCACCGCTTCGCGGAGCTCGGCGTCGCCTGCTCCGTCCAGTTCAGCCACGCGCCCTCCGACCGCGACCTCGCGGAGCGGTTCTGGGGGGAGCGGCTCGCCGGCACCTACGCGTTCCGCTCGCTCGTCGCGAGCGGTGCGGTCGTCGCGAACGGCTCCGATGCGCCGGTCGAGGAGCTGGATCCCCTCGCCGGGATCGCAGCCGGGGTGCGACGGACGATCGACGAGCGGCCGCCGTGGCGCGGGGACGAGGCGGTCACGGTCGAGCAGGCGCTCCACGCCACGACTGTCGCGCCTGCCTGGCTGGCAGGCGACGAGCGGCGCCGCGGCACTCTCCTTCCCGGGAGGCTCGCCGACCTCGTCGTGCTCGACCGCGACCCGCTGACCTGCGAGGCGGGCGAGCTCGCGGAGATCGGGGTGGTCGCGACGATGGTCGGCGGCCGGTGGGTGCACAACCCACCACCGTGGGACTGACGACGTCGTACGGAAATCCGAACACCACCTCGCCGGGATGCTCCGTACACTTCGTCACATGGCCACGCAGGCCGAGTCGACCCGGACGATGCTTCCCGTCCACGAGGCGGGAGAGTGCTCGGTCGCGGCGGCGAGCGAGATCGTCGGGTCGAAGTGGACCGTCCTGATCGTCCACGACCTGTCCGAGGGCCCCCGCCGGTTCACCGAGCTCGAGCACGCGTGCGCCGGAATCAGCCCGAGAACGCTCGCGGAGCGCCTGCGCTGGCTCGAGGCCGAGGGCATCGTCGTCCGCCGCAGCTACGCCGAGTCCCCGCCCCGCGTCGAGTACGAGCTGACCGGGAAGGGTGCCGCCCTCCAGCCGGTGATCGACGAGATGCGCAGGTTCGGGCACGAGTGGCTCGGCTGCGAGGTGCATGCGCAGTAGAGCCGTGGGCTTTGCCCGCGTCCTCGGACGCGTTGGCTAGCCAGGGCGGACGCGGGCGGAGCCCACGTCCGAGGTCTCGCCCCAGAGGCGGATCAGCTCGACCGCCGTCGCGGCGGCGGCGGCCATGTCCTGGACGGAGGCCCACTCGCGCACCGAGTGGTAGTCCTGGCCGCCGGTGAAGAGGTTCGGCGTCGGCAGCCCGCGCTCCGTGAGCCGCGCGCCATCGGTGCCGCCGCGGATGATGCTGTGCACCGGCTCGACCGCGGCGCGGCGGATCGCGGTCTCGGCCGCGGCGACGATCTCCGGATGACGGTCGAGCACGCTGCGCATGTTGCGGTACTGCTCCTCGACCTCGAGCTCGAACGACGCCTGCGGCTCCCGCCCGACCACCTCGGCGGCGAGCCTTCGCACGAGCGCCACGTGCTCCGCGAGCTTCCCGTCGTCGTGGTCACGCGCGATGAGCACGAGCGTCGCGCTCGAGGCGCTGCCCGTGATCCGGCCGGGATGGACGAACCCCTCGCGGCCCTCGGTCGTCTCGGGCGACAGCGTGTCCCGCGGGAGTGCCGCGACGACGTCGGCGAGCAGCTTGATCGCGTTGACGAGACGGCCCTTGGCGGTGCCCGGGTGCACGCCGACGCCCCTGATCGTGAGCCTCAGCTGGTCGGCGGAGAACGTCTCGATCTCGAGCTCCCCGAGGCCCGAGCCGTCGAACGTGTACGCGAAATCGGCGCCGAACCGCTCGATGTCGAAATGGTCGGTGCCGCGGCCGACCTCCTCGTCGACCGTGAAGCCGATGCGGACGTTTGCCCGGGGCGACGCGTCGCGGGCGAGGTAGGCAACGGCGGCGACGATCTCCGCGACGCCCGCCTTGTCGTCGGCGCCGAGCAACGTCGTGCCGTCGCTCGTGACGATGTCGTGCCCGACGCGCTCCGCGAGCTGCGGCAGCTCGGCCGGGTCGAGCACCTGGGTCGGGTCTCCGGGCAGCCTGATCGGCCCACCGGGATACGCGAGGTGGACGATCGGCGAGACGCCGGTGCCCGGCGCGTCGGGCGACGTGTCGACGTGGGCGATCAGCCCAACGGTCGGCGTGCCCTCGACCGTCCCCGGAAGCGTGGCGAAGACGTACCCGTGCTCCGTGAGCTCGACCTCCTCCAGCCCGATCGCGCGAAGCTCCTCGACGAGGAGGCGCGAGAGGTCGAGCTGCTTCGCGGACGACGGGTACGTCGTGCTCTCCACGTCGGCCTGTGTGTCGATCACGACGTAGCGGAGGAATCGCTCGAGCACGTCGTCAGCGAGCTCTGCGGCAAGCGGGCTCGCGTACGGCGCGCCGTCGTTCCGGGACGCCGCCTCAGGCAAGCGTCCCGAACCTCCGCAGCAGCTCGACGATCGTCCCGAGCCCTTCGGTGAGCGCCGCTGCAGGGAAGTTCTCGTTCGGCGAGTGCATCTGCGCGGTCGGACGGCTGAACCCCGTGACGATCGGCGGCACGCCGCGCGCCGCGAGGCTGGCCACGACCGGGATGGAGCCGCCGCTCCGCGTGAGGATCGGGCGCGTGCCGAGCACGTGCTCGAACGCGTCCAGCCCTAGTTGCACGGCGGCGGAGCTCGGATCGACGTAGGCGGGCTCGCCGGTCGACCACAGGTCCACGTCGAGGGTCGTCCCGGCGGGGGCCGCCGCGCGCAGGAGCTGCTCGAAGACGGGGACGATCTCGGCCGAGGACTGACCCGGCGCGAGGCGGATCGAGACGTTCGCGACCGCCTCGACGGGGAGCACCGTCTTCTGGAGGTGCGGCGAGCCGGCCTCGATCCCGTTCACGCTGACCGACGGCTCGGCCGTGGTGCGGAGGAAGAACTCCTCCGCGGCGGTGCCGTCGGCAGGGCGTGCGCCCTGGGCGTCGAGCTCCTCGGCTCCGGAGGGCAGCGCCGACCAGCCGGCGACCTCGGCCTCGGTGGGCGGGATGATCCCGGCGCGGAGAGGCTCCGGCAGGCGGCCGTCCGGCCCCGGGAGCACGGCGGAGAGCGACCGCAACAGCGCCTCGATCGCATTCAGCGCGGCGCCGCCGGACATGCCGGAGTGGAGGTCGCGCTCCCCCGTGCGGGCGGTGACGTGGAAGTAGCAGACACCACGCAGGGCTGTGCAGAACGCCGGGAGCGTCGCAGTCGCGTACCCGCCGTCGAGGATCACGGCGGCGTGCGCCGGGCCGCTGTCCTCCTCCGCCCAGTCGCAGACCGACCGGCCGCCGACCTCCTCCTCGGCATCGATCATGAAGCGCACGGTCACCGGCAGCTCTCCCGCCTCGGCCAAGAGCTCGGCGGCCTTCAGCAGCATGAAGAGATGCCCCTTGTCGTCCGCGACGCCGCGGCCGACGAGGAGGCCGTCGCGCTCGGTCAGCGTCCACGGATCCGACTGCCACAGGGCGAGAGGGTCGGGCGGCTGGACGTCGAGGTGCGCATAGGCGAGCACCGACGGCGCGCCATCGCGTGAGGCGGTCACCTCACCGATGACCAGCGGACGCCCGTCCCGCTCCTGGATCTCGACCTCGCCACCCGCGGACCGGATCCGGGCGGCGACCCAGTCGGCCGCGCGAGCGAGATCGTCCGCGTGCGCCGGGTCGGCGCTGACGGAGGGGATCGCGATCAGCTCGGAGAGCTCGGCGACGAGCGCGTCGTGGGACGGCAGCACCAGGGCGATTCTAGGGATGCGGCGTGCGCCGCGCCCTACGTGTCGTCGTGGGGCTCGTCCAGTGCAGCCGCGCCCGACAGGCTCGGCTGCTTGGGACGGCGCGGCTCTCGGACGCCGGAGCCGCTCGAGTCGTCAGGCCCGTTCCGGAAGCTCGCGAGGACGCCCTCGCGTCGCCGGCGGTCCCACCACGCACGCAGGCGGGCGAGCATCAGCCGACGTCGCGGACGCTTGCTGCCTCGGCGAGCACGCGGAGCTTCTTGAGGCTCTGGTGCTCGATCTGGCGGATGCGCTCGCGTGTGACGTTGAACGCGCGGCCGACCTCGTCGAGGGTCCGCGGCTGCTGGCCGTCGAGGCCGTAGCGCATCTCGAGCACCTGCCGCTCTCGCGGGGAGAGCGCGTCGAGGATCGAGCGCAGCGCATCGCGCCGCAGGCTCACCTCCGCGGCCTCCTCCGGGAGCGGCTCCGACTCGTCGGTGAGGAAGTGGCCGAACTCCGACTCCTCCTCGTCGCCGACCGGCTTCTCCAGCGAGACCGGGGTCTGCGCGCTGCGCTTGATGTGCTCGACCTCCTCGAGCGACAGGCCGAGGTCGATCGCGATCTCCTCGGAGGTCGGCTCGCGGGCGAGCTCGGCGCGGAGCTTCCGCTCCGACCGGTTGATCTTGTTCAGCTTCTCGACGACGTGGACCGGCATGCGGATCGTGCGGCCCTTGTCCGCGATCGCGCGGGCGACCGCCTGGCGGATCCACCACGTCGCGTACGTCGAGAACTTGAAGCCCTTGCGCCAGTCGAACTTCTCCGCGGCGCGGACGAGCCCGATCGTGCCCTCCTGGATCAGGTCGAGGAACGGGAGGCCCTGGTTGCGATAGCGCTTCGCGATCGACACCACGAGGCGCAGGTTCGCCTCCACCATCGCCTGCTTCGCCGCGTGCTCGCCGCGCTCGATCCGCTTCGAGAGCTCGACCTCCTGGGCGGCGGTGAGGAGCGGGACCTTGCCGATGTCCTTGAGGAACAGCTGCAGCGTGTCGGTGGAGACCTCCGTCTCCGCCGCCCACGCGCGCTCGCGCTCGTCGTCGGCGGGCGTCTCCACGCCGACGACCTCGATCTGCTCCTCGTCGAGGGCGGTGTAGAGGGCGTCGATCTGGGTCGGGTCCAGGTCGAGCTCGTCGAGCGCGCGCGCGAGCTCGTCCGCGTCGAGGGCCCCGTTCGCGCGGCCATGCTCGAGCAGCGCGCGTGCCTCGTCCGACTCGAGTCCGACCTCGCGGGTCGGGCGTCGGGCGTCGGGTGCTGCGCTCAGGATCGCCCCCCTTTCGTCAGCTGCCCCGACACGGTACCATCGCGCTCACCCCCGTCAACTGACTCTTGTCAGATGCCTGCCTTGCGCAGCTCGGCGAGGTAGCGGCGGGCCTGATCCGCGAGCGGGGAGCCTGGCTCGACGGCGATCGCGCGGGTCAGCTGGCGCTTCGCCTCCTGCGGCTCTCCCGACCAGAGCAGGAGCAGGCCGAGATGGAACCGGACCGTGGCTTTGTGGGGAAACGCGCGCGTCAGCGGGCCGAGCCGCGAGAACGCATCCGCCGGGCGCGCCTTGTCGAAGCGCCCGACCGCCGCCGCGACGCGCGCCTCGACGTCGTGCGGCGCGTCGCGGGCGGCCGCGTCGTAGACCTTCTCCGCCGAGCGCGTCATCCCGAGGCGTTGCAGCGCCGCGCCGTAGAGGAGCTTCCCGGCGACGCTTCGCCGGGCGTCCCGCTCGAGCCTCCGCAGCTGGTCCGGAGGCGAGAGCTCGTCGAAGCCGGAGGGGAGCGGCGCGGTCGAGAGGAACACCGGGATCCCCGGCGCGTACTCCGGGTGGAGGAGGTTCCCCGCCGAGACCGCGTACGCGGAGTCGGGCTCGTCGGCGATCGCCTGGCGCCACGCCTCCTGCGCGCCCGCGAGGCCCGACCAGAAGAGCGCGACGCCGAGGTTCAGCTGGACGACCGCGCGATCGGCGTGGAGGCCCGCGAGGCGGTTCAGCCTGTCGACGGTGCCCGCCGGCCAGCGGGCGAACGCCTCGCCGACCCGCGCCTCGACCGAGTCCCAGCGCGCGAACTCGCGCGCCGCCCGGGAGCGCCGGCCTCCCGCGTAGGCGGCGGCCGCACGGCGGAGGGCGCGCGCCTCGGGATCGATGCGGACGCCGAGCGCGAGGGTCAGCGGGGGCGGGCCCGTGCGCGGTTTCGGCCCCGCTGCCGCCTCGGGGGTCGGCCCCGTCTGGAGGACGACGATTCCCACGACCACCGCGGAGGCGACCACGGCCGCCGCGGCGGTGAGGGCAACGACGCGCGACCGGGCCGACACGTGCCCACGGTAGCCGTGGGCGATCGCTATATTCTTGAAAGTAATGGCGACCTACAGGGAGCTGCTCTCGCAGGCGCGGGCGGAGATCGACGAGATCACGACCCCGGAGGCGCACCGCATGCTCGAGAGCGGTGTCCCCCATGCCTTCGTCGACGTCCGGCCGCGCGACGAGTGGGACGAGGGCCATCTGCCCGGCGCGCTGCACGTCCCGCGGAACAATCTCGAGTCGCGGGTCGAGGCGCTGCTCCCCGACAAGACGCAGACGCTCGTCGTCTACTGCGCGAGCGGCACCCGCTCGGCGTTCGCGACGAAGACCCTGCGCGACCTCGGCTACGAGCACGCGGTCAACCTCGAGGACGGGTTCGTCGGCTGGAAGCGAAACGGCTACGACTTCGTCACGCCCGCGGCGCTCACTGCTGCCCAGCGCGCGCGCTACGCCCGTCATCTCCTGATCCCGGAGGTGGGCGAGGAGGGGCAGCAGCGCCTGCTCGAGTCGCGTGTCCTCCTGATCGGGGCGGGCGGGCTCGGCTCCCCGGCGGCGCTCTACCTCGCGGCAGCGGGCGTCGGGACGATCGGGATCATCGACCCGGACGTCGTCGACGACTCGAACCTCCAGCGTCAGATCGTCCACTCGACCGACCGGCTCGGCGAGCCGAAGGTCGACTCCGCCAAGCGGACGGTCGAGGCGCTCAACCCCGACGTGAAGGTCGTCCCGTTCCAGGACCGCCTCACCTCGGAGAACGTCGAGTCCGTGCTCGCGCACGGCTGGGACGTGATCCTCGACGGCACCGACAACTTCCCGACCCGCTATCTCGTCAACGACGCGTCGGTGTGGCACGGGATCCCCGTCGTGCACGGGTCGATCTACCGCTTCGAGGGCCAGGTCACGGTGTTCGATCCCGCGAACGGCCCCTGCTACCGCTGCCTCTATCCCGCCCCGCCGCCGCCCGAGCTGGCGCCGAGCTGCGCCGAGGGTGGCGTCCTCGGCGTCCTGCCGGGGATCGTCGGCTCGCTCCAGGCGAGCGAGGCGCTCAAGCTCGTGCTCGGCGCCGGCGAGTCCCTCGCCGGCCGTCTCCTCCTGTTCGACGCGCTGCACACCACCTTCGACGAGGTCGCGATCCGCAAGAACCCCGACTGCCCCGTGTGCGGCGAGCACCCGACGATCACCGAGTACATCGACTACGTGGAGTTCTGCAGCCGCGGGACCGTGACGGCATGAGGGTCGTCCGGATCCCCCCCACGCTCCGGAACGAGGTCGGCGGCGCCCGCCAGGTGGAGGCGGACGGCGAGACGGTACGAGAGGTGCTCGACGACCTCGTCGAGCGCCATCCCGCGCTCGCGCCGCAGATCCTCCAGGACGGCGGGATCGCGCCGTTCGTCAACGTCTACGTCGGCGGCGAGGACGTCCGCACGCTCGATGGGCTCGACACGTCGGTCCCGGTCGGCGGGACCGTGATCCTGCTGCCCGCGATGGCCGGCGGGGCATCGCGGCCGTGGGCGCCGCCCGTCGCCTCGAGCCTGCTCGACCTCGTGGGCTCGACGCCGCTCGTCGAGCTGCCCCGTCTCTCTCCCAAGCCCACCGTCAAGCTCTACGCCAAGCTCGAGGGTCAGAACCCCACGGGGTCGATCAAGGACCGGGTGGCGAAGTCGATGATCGAGGCGGCGGAGGCGTCGGGCGAGCTCGAGCCCGGCCGCGCGCTCCTCGAGCCGACCTCCGGGAACACCGGGATCTCACTCGCGCTCGTCGCCGCGCTCAAGGGCTACCCGCTCACCTGCGTGATGCCCGAGAACGCGACTCCCGAGCGGAAACGCCTGCTCCGGCTGTACGGAGCGGAGATCGTCCTCTCGCCCGCCGCCGAGGGCTCGAACGGCGCCGTCCGGCTCGCGTTGCAGATGGCCGAGGCCGACCCCCGCTGGTTCGTGCCCTTCCAGTACGCGAACCTGGCAAATCCCCGGGCCCACTACGAGGGCACCGGCGCCGAGATCGCCGAGGCGCTCGGCCAGGTCGACGTGCTCGTCGCGGGGCTCGGCACCGGCGGCACGCTGATGGGTGCCGGCGAGCGCGTCCGCGAAGCGTTCCCCGACCTCGTCGTCGCTGCCGCCGAGCCGCTTCCGGGTGACCCGGTGATGGGCCTCCGCTCGCTCGACGACGGCTACGTGCCGCCAATCCTCGACGTCTCGAAGCTCGACCGGAAGGTACTCGTCTCGAACGAGGAGTCCGTCGCCGGCGTGCGCGACCTGCTCCGGCTCGAGGGCGTCTTCGGCGGCGTCTCCTCCGGCGCGGTCGTCGCGGTCGCCCGACGTCTCGCGGCCGAGCTCGACGAGGGGGTCGTGGTGACGATCCTCGCCGACGGCGGCTGGAAGTACCTGAGCGCCGACTTCTGGGACGCGGACGAGGGCGAGGTCGCCGCGTCGATGGAGCGCACTGTCTGGTGGTGATCCGGCCTGGTGGTGATCCCGGCCGCGGTGCGGGCTGAGATCGCCGAGCACGCCCGCGCCGAGCTCCCGAACGAGGCGTGCGGGCTGCTCCTGCTCGAGGGGGACGTCGCGGTCGAATACGTGCCCGGCGAGAACGCGTCGCCCTCGCCGTACTACTTCGAGCTCCGGCTCGATCCCGTCGTCTGGGCCGACCTCGGCGACCGCGACGTCGAGCAGGCGGTCGTCCACTCCCACGTGTCCTCGCCGCCGAGGCCGTCCCGCACCGACGTCGAGCGCATCGGTCTCTGGCAGGGCCTCCCCTACGTGATCTACTCGGTCCGCCTCGACGAGCTCGCAGCGTGGCGGATTGCCGACGGCGGGATCGAGCCCCTGCCGCTCTCCGCTCCGGTCAGCGGATCTTGAAGGATCCCTTCATGAAGCTCTTGTGCGGATCGCACACGTACGTGTAGGTGCCCTTCTTGAGCGTGACGGTGAACGTCTTCGTGCCCTTGCCGCCGACCGACGTCTTCACGTTGACGCCCGGGCCGGTGAGGTGGAAGTTGTGGCTCGACGAGAGGTCGGCGACGACGATCTTGGCCTTCCCGGCCTTCGTCGGCGCCTTGGCCAGCTTGATCGTGAAGCCGGGCCCGACGGTTCCCTTGTAGACGGGTGTGGCGGCCGGCGCGGTCGCGACGAGCACGGCGGTCGAGAGCACTGTCAGACAGGCGATGGCGACGAATCGCCTCATACGCACCTCCTCTGAAGGGGTTTCCGTTGTCTACGCGGAAGCTGCGCCGGCGGTTTCGCCCGACGGAGCGACCGCCACGGTCCGACCCTCGTCCGCCGCGCGGTAGAGCGCCTCGATCGTGCGGGCCTGCCCGACGGCGTCGTCGCGCCCGAGGAGCTGCGGGCCCCGTCCCTCGACCGCGTCCGCGAGGTTCTCGAGCTGGACGCGGTACGAGTTGGCCCGCGGAACGTCGACCGCCTCGGGCTCCCCGAGGGCCTCGCCGTCGCGGCGCGCCAGGAGCACCGCGCCGCCCCAGTCGACCCGGAAGGGCGCCTCGACCGTGATCGCGCCCTCCTCCCCGACGACCTCGACCCGCTGCCGGCGCGGCGACCGGAACGACGCCTCGAACTGGCCGATCACGTCGTCGGCGCATCGAAGCGTCCCGTGGAACGCCATGTCGACCCCGGTCGAGCCGGTCACCTGCTCGCCGGAGACGCGCTGCGGCTCGCCCGCGAGCAGCCGGATCGCGCTGACGCAGTAGCAGCCGACGTCCATCAGCGCGCCGCCGTCCAGCTCCGGGAGCGCCCGGACGTTCGTGAGGTCCTCGAGCGCGAAGCTGAACATCGTCTTGACTACCTGGAGCCGGCCGATCGCCCCGCCCACGACGCGGTCGCGCAGCACCGCGGTCTGCGGGTGGTGGCGGTACATGAACGCCTCCATCAGCACGAGCCCCGCGGCGTCGGCGGCATCGAACGCCGCCTCGGCCTCGGCCGCATGCCGCGTGTAGGGCTTCTCGACGAGCACGTGCTTGCCCGCCGCGAGGGCGTGCAATGTCCACTCGTGGTGCATGCCGTTCGGCAGGCCGATGTAGACGGCGTCGACGCCCTCGTCGGCGAGGAGTGCCTCGTACGAGCCGTGTGAGCGCTCGATCCCGTGCTCCGCGGCGTAGGCCTGCGCCTTCGCGCCGTCGCGGCTGCCGACCGCCACGATCTCCACGCGGTCGGTCTCGCCGGCCCCGCCGAGGATCTGGGCGTTGATGTTCGCGGTCGAGAGCAGGCCGAGGCGGATGGGAGCCATGGACGGGATTCCTACCACGGCGCCGCTGTACGCTCGCCGCGATGGAGGTGACGCGGATCGCGGACGGGCTCTGGCGCTGGAGCACCTATTACGGCGAGTGGCGGGACGAGGTCGGCTCCGTCTATGTCGAAGCGGACGACGCGGTCGTGGTCGTCGACCCGCTCGTGCCGGAGGAGCGCGACGAGGCGGAGCGCTTCTGGCGGGCGCTAGACCGCGACGTCGAGCGGGCAGGGGCCCCGGTGCACGTGCTCGTCACGGTGTTCTGGCACGTCCGCAGCGCCGCGGAGATCGTGCGCCGCTACCACGGCCGGCTGCACGCGTCCTCGCGCGCGCGGGTGCCGATCGAGCGCAGAGCGGGCCTGCGGAGCCACGTCTTCCGCTCCGGGGATCCCCTGCCTGCCGGGCTCGAGGCGTTCCCGAGCGGACGGGCGACGGAGGTCGTGCTCTGGGCCCCTGCCCATGGGGCGCTCGTCCCCGGCGACGTGCTCCTCGGCGACGCCGACGGCGGCGTCCGCTTCTGCCCCGAGTCGTGGCTCCCGGCCGGAGTGGGTCATGCCGAGCTCCGCGCGGCGCTCGCGCCGCTGCTCGAGCTGCCCGTCGAGCGGGTGCTCGTCTCGCATGGCACTCCGGTGCTCGAGGACGGCCACGCCGCGCTCTCCCGGGCGCTCGCGGCGTGATCGCCGACGCTCACGTCGACCTCCTGATGGAGGTCGCCTACCGCGAGCGGCGGCTCGGCGAGACCGACGTCTTCGCCTCGACGTGGCTCCCGCTCCTCGAGCAGGGCGGCGTCGGGCTACAGGTCTGCCCGATCTACGTCGACCACGCCGTGCAGCCGGAGGGGGCGCTCCGCGAGGCCCTCTCGCTCGCCGCGTCGTTCCACCGCGCGCTCCACGAGTGCGGTGACCGGGTCGTCCAGGTCACCACCGCGGCCGACCTCGACGCGGTCGAGGCCGGCGAGCGGATCGGGCTGATGCTCTCGCTCGAAGGCGTCGAGTGCTTCGGTGTCGAGACCTGGCCCGCCGACGTGTTCCACGCGCTCGGGGTTCGGATGGCGGGTCTCACCTGGAACAGCAGGAACGCGTTCGCCGACGGTGCGGCGGAGGAAGGGGGGAGCCTCTCCCGGCTCGGACGCGAGCTCGTCGACCGGCTCGTCTCGCTCGGCGTGATCCTCGACCTCGCGCACGCGTCGCGGGGGACGTTCGCCGAGATCCTCGAGCGTGCGGCGGGAGCGCCGCTCCTATACTCGCACGGCGCCTGCCGCAGCATCCACGAGACGCCGCGCAACCTCGACGACGACCAGCTGCGAGCGCTCGCCGACGCGGGTGGTCTCCTCGGCCTGATGCTCCACCCCCTCGTGATCGGCCCGGAGCGGAGAACGGTCGACCGCGTCGTCGACCACCTCGAGCACGCGATCTCGGTGATGGGGCCCGAGCGCGTGTGCCTCGGAGGGGACTTCACGCAGCGTCTCTGGGAGGCGATGCCGGTGCCGAACGTGACGAAGGACGGCCTCGCGCCGCCCGGCCTTGCGCCGGGCCTCGGGATCGAGGGCCTCACGGGCCCCGAGCAGTACCCCGCGCTGGTCGAGCGCCTGGCCGCGCGGGGCTGGGGCGACGAGGAGGTCGCCGCCGTGACGGCCGGCAACCTCCTCCGCTTCCTTCACAAGGCGCTCTAGCCGGGAGCGTCCTGCCGCGCACGGGCCAGCGCGCCTTTCGCGATGCCGACGGCCTGCTCCACGCCTGACCGCCTGCCCTCGTCGTGCAGCCCCTCGCGCTCGGCCGCGCCGAGCACGTCGTCGAGGGCCGCATTCATCTCGGCCGTCCTTGCTGCCTCGGCCGACTGCATGGAGCAGCCCGCCCGGACGAGCTCCTCTTCGGCGGCTCCCAGCAGCCGCGCGGCGTCTCGCGGCGCCGACTCGACCACGAGCCCCGCGACGAGCACGAACTCGTATGCGAGCAGCTCGTGGAAGCGCAGCAGCAGCGTCTCGTCGAGCGCCCGGTCGGCCCAGTCGGCCGCCTCGGAGTGGGCGCCGACGTCGGAGGCGACGCAGGCGAGCATGTAGAGCGCGTACGCGAGGGACGGGGTCGAGCCTTTCGGCTCGAGCACGGCGAGCGCGTCCAGCAGACGGCCGCGGGCGATCTCGTGCTCCCCGCGCCGTTCGTGGATCTCCGCCAGCTGCGTGAGCGCGTGGGCCATCCGACGCTCGTCGCCGATCTCGCGAAGCACGCTCGCCGACCGCTCGAGATGGTGGGCGGCGTCGTCGAGCCGGTCGGCGCCCGCATGGGCGCTCCCCAGATACGAATGGACGCGCCCCGCGGTCCTCAGGTCGCCGGCCTCCTCGAGCAGCGGCAGCGCCTCGTCGAACAGTGCCACCGCACGCGCGTGATCCCCGTCGTCGTTCGCATAGGACACGGCGTCGGCCAGCACAGCCCCGCGCAGGCCGCCTGGCGCCGCCGCGCTGCGCTCCACCGCGGCGAGGATGGCACGTCTGCCTTCGCCGCCCTCGCCACGCGTGGCGAGCCAGAAACGCCACGCGACCACCAGGCGGAGCTGGCGCTCGGGGTCCCGCTCCGCTTCCGCGTGGACGAGGGCGAGGCGGAGCTCGGCGAGCTCCGCGTCGAACGCGTCCAGGAGAGCCGGGGTCGCGCCGGCCGCATGCTCCTGCTCGCCGAGCGACTCCGCGACGCCGACGTAGTGATCGAGATGACGGTCTCGCGCGGCGTGCTCTTCCCCCGTCTCGGCGAGCTTCTCGAGCGCGTATTCGCGGATCGTCTCGAGCATCCCGAACCGCGGCTCGCCTGCGGCATCCGGATGGTGGACGACGAGCCCTGCGTCGAGCAGCGCCTCGAGGCTCTCGACGACGTCGGCCCCGGCGACCGCCTCGATCGCGTCGAGCGTCGCCGTGCCGGCGAACACGCCGAGCGAGCGGAAGAGCCTGCGTGCGTCGTCGTCGAGGAGCTCGTAGCTCCAGTCGATCGTCGCGCGCAGCGAGCGGTGACGCTGCGGCAGATCGGGAGCGTTCCGAGCCAGCAGAGCGAGCCGCTCGCCCAGACGTCGCGCGGTCCCCTCGGGCCCGAGCACCCTGACCCGCGCCGCGGCGAGCTCGACCGCGAGCGGGAGCCCGTCGAGCGCCCGACAGATCCTCGCGACCGCGGCGGCGTTCTCCCCCCGGAGCTCGAACGACGGGATCGCCGCGCGGACACGTTCGACGTAGAGCCGCACGGCGGCGCTCCGGCCGATCGACTCGGCATCGCCGTCGCCCGCGTCCGGCACCGACAGCGGCGGGACGCGGTACTCGTGCTCGAGTGCGAGGCGAAGCGGGACACGACTCGTGACGAGCATCGTCAACTCGGGCGCCGCAGCGAGGAGCTCGCCGACGAGCGGATGCGCCGCCGGCAGATGCTCGAGGTTGTCGAGCACGAGCAGACCGCCTCCTCGCGCGAGTGCCGCGGCGACGCCGGCGACCCCCGTGTCCTCTGCCCCGACACCGGCCGCGATGGTCGCGAGCACGAGCTCCGGATCGGAGAGGGGAGCGAGGTCGACGAACGCCGCCCCACCGATCAGGTCGGCCGCGGCGAGGGCGAGCCGCGTCTTCCCCGTCCCGCCCGTCCCCGTGAGCGTCACGAGCCGAACGTCACCGCGCCGGAGCTGCGCCGTGACCGCGGCGAGCTCGAGCTCGCGACCGATGAGCTCGGTCGCAGGCGAGAGGGTAGGCCCGGACGCCTCGGGTGACGGCGCGGCGAGGGACGCGTCCTGACGCAGGATCGCCTGCTCGAGCTCGCGCAGCTCCGAGCCCGGCTCGATCCCGAGGGCCTCGACGAGCTCGTCCCTCGCGCTTCGGTACGCGGCGAGCGCGTCGGCCTGGCGGTTCGAGCGATACAGCGCGAGCATCAGCTGCGCCCGAAACCGCTCCCGCAGCGGGTGCGCGGAGACGAGTGACTCGAGCTCGGGGACGAGCGTCGCGTGACGACCGAGTGAGAGATCGGCGTCGAGACGCCGCTCGAGCGCGACGAGCCGGAGCTCCTCGAGCCGCTCGGCCTCGCGCTCGACGGACGCTTCGAACACCAGATCCGCGAGCGCCGACCCGCGCCAGAGCGCCAGCGCCTCGACGAGCAGAGCGTGTGCCTCGCCGGGGCGGCCCGCGACGGTGCACTGCTCGGCCGACTCGACCAGGCCCTCGAACCGAAGCGCGTCCAGCTCGCCGTCGTCGACGCGGATCACGTAGCCGGGCGCCCGCGTCACGATCCGATCGGCGCCGAGCGCCTTCCGCAGGGCGTGCACGTGAACCTGCAGCGCTCCGGTCGCGCTCGGCGGCGGCGCCTCCCCCCAGACGGCGTCCACGAGGCGATCCGTGCTCACGACCTCGTTCGGGCGCAGCAGGAGCTGCGCGAGCACCGCCCGGACCCGCGGGCCTCCCAGTCTGACGGCGCGTCGTTCGTCGTCGACCGCCTCGAGCGGCCCCAGGATCCTCAGCTCCATCGGACGGCGGATCATACGGACGGGCACGCCGGTCGAACCCCGTGCGGCCCGACCGCTCGTGGCGGCCGGGCCGAGGGGTGGTGCGCGATCGGTGTGGGGGACCGGACGGCTCAGAAGCCGAGAGCCGTCGGGGCCTTCGGAGCCTGCGCCTCGTACGTCGGCTTGTAGCCGAAGAGGCGGCCGAGCGGAGCGCCGAAGGCGAGGCCGAGGCGCTGGAGCCAGGCCGGCGGGAACGGCAGCCGGACGTCGTCGAAGTGGTGCCTGGCGATGACGGCGAGCCGCAGCGGGTTCGGCATGCCCTTCTTCGAGACCTTGCCGTCCTCGGCGAGCGAGAACATCGTCTCGATCAGCTGCTCGAAGCCGAGCGCGGGCGTGACCTCGCAGACGAAGTGCGCCGTGTCGTCCCCGACGTTGCGGAACTTGTGCGGCGTTCCCGCCGGGACGAGCACGCGGTCGCCGGGCTTCGCGACGAGCTTCCGCTTGCCGAGCCGGAACTCGAGCTCGCCGGCGAGGACCTCGAAGCGCTCCTCCTGCCCCGGATGGACGTGGGCGGCGGCGACTGCGCCGTTCGGCTCGACGAAGGTCTCGACGACGACGCGCTCGCCGTTCGTGTCGGCCGAGGTCGTGCGGAACACGAGGGTCTCGCCGGTGACGCTGTTCGTGATGGACTGGCCGGTGGTGATCATTGCTCTCTCCTTCGGTGCGGTTGACGTGACCGGCGCACCATCGGCCAGACCGCTTAGGATCGACTCAAGTCGGGCTTAAGGGAGGCTTTGGGGTCATGGAGTTCCGGGTGCTCGGGCCGCTGGAGGTGCTCGGGGACGACGGCGAGGCCCTACCGCTCGGGGGGAAGCGGCCGCGGGCGCTGCTCGCCGTGTTGCTGCTGCACCCCAACGAGGCGGTCTCGAGCGAGCGGCTGATCGACGCCGTCTGGGGCGAAGATCCCCCCGCGAGCGTCCGTGGCGCGCTCCAGGTACACGTGCACGCCCTGCGGAAGACGCTCGGCGCCGACCGGATCGTGACGCGCGCGCCCGGCTACCTCGTCCGCCTCGAGCCGGAGGAGCTCGACGCAGCGCGGTTCGACCGGCTCGTCTCGGAGCGCCGCTTCGCCGAGGCGCTTGCCTTGTGGCGCGGGCCCGCGCTCGCCGATGTCGCGGAGGAGCAGTTCGCCCTGCACGACGCAGCCCGCCTCGACGAGACGCGGGTCGCCGCGATCGAGGGCCGGATCTCCGAGGAGCTCGAGGCGGGCAGGCACGACGCCGTCGCTGCGGAGCTCGACGCGCTCGTCGCAGCCCATCCCCACCGGGAGCGTCTCAGGGCGCAGCAGATGCTCGCGCTCTACCGCGCGGGCCGCCAGGCCGACGCCCTCGGCGCCTATCGCGACGCGCGCGCAGCTCTCGACGAGGTCGGGCTCGAGCCCTCGGCGGAGCTGCGTGCCCTCGAGCAGCGGATCCTGCGGCAGGACCCCGACCTCGACCTCGCGACCGGCGAGGGCGAGCGCGAGCCGCACGCCGAGACGCTCCCCGCGCCGCGGACCCCGCTGATCGGGCGTGAGCTCGAGGTCGCGGCGGTGCGCGCGCTCCTCGGCCGCGCGGACACGCGGCTCGTGACGCTCACCGGGCCCGGCGGCACGGGCAAGACGCGCCTCGCGATCGCCGCGGCGGAGGAGACGCCCCGCGCGGTGTTCGTCGACCTGTCCGCAGTGCTCGATCCGCGCCTCGTCCTCCCGACCGTGGCCCGGGCGCTCGGCGCGGTCGAGGCGCCCGGCGAGAACGACCTCGAGACCGTGATCGCGGCCGTCGGCGACGAGCCGACGCTGCTCGTGCTCGACAACTTCGAGCAGGTGCTAGAGGCCGCGCCGGACCTCGCCGCGCTCGCCGCCGCGACCCCGGCGGTCGACCTCCTCGTCACGAGTCGCGCGCCGCTCCGCGTCGCCGCCGAGCACGTCTACGCCGTCCCTCCACTTCCGGTGCCCGAGCTCGGCGACGAGACGGCCCAGGCGATCGAGCGCGTCGGCGCAGTCCGGCTCTACACGGAGCGGGCGCGCGCCGCGCTCGGGGAGTTCGAGCTCACCGACGCGAACGCGACCGCGGTGGCCCGCGTCTGCCGGGCGCTCGACGGCCTGCCGCTCGCCGTCGAGCTCGCCGCGGCGCGCGTCCGGACGCTCGGGCCCGCCGGGACGGCCGACCGCCTCGGCGAGCGGCTCTCGCTCCTCTCCCGCGGCGCGCGGGACCTGCCGGAGCGCCAGCGCTCGCTGCGCGCGACGCTCGACTGGAGCGTCCAGCTGCTCGACGACGCGCCGCGCCGTCTGCTCGCAGTCTTCGGCGCCTTCAGCGGTGGAGCCTCGCTCGAGGCGCTCGAGTCGGTCTCCCGGGACGCCGACCTCACCGACGCGCTCGAGGATCTCCTCGACGCAGCCCTCGTCGGGCGGCTCCCCGCGTCGGAGGCGCCGCGGTTCGTGATGCTCGAGACCGTGCGGGAGTACGCGGTCGAGCTGCTCGCAGCGTCGGGCGACGAGCGCGAGATCCGCGACCGGCACCTCGACTGGCTGCTCGCGCTGGTCGAGGGAGAGGGCCTCTACTGGCAGCGCCTGATGGACGCGCCGTGGCTCGACAGCGTCGAGCTCGAGCACGACAACATCCGCGCGGGATTCGCACACGCGCAGGCAGTCGGCGATGCCGAGCGGGAGATCCGCCTCGCCGCGGCGATGCGCTACTTCTGGCGCGTGCGGGGGTACGTGGAGGAGGGTCAGCGCCGCCTCGAGCGCTGCGTCGAGCTCGCTCCGACGGTGGACGACGAGCTCCACGCGCGGGCGCTCGGCGAGGCGGGCGTGATGGCGTTCACCGCGGCCGACCACGAGCGCTCGCGCGCGCTGTGGCTCGAGGCGCTCCCGCTCTTCGAGAAGATCGGCAGCCCGCGGGAGGTCGCGCGGGCCACCATGGAGATCGGCGCGAACTGGCATGCCGAGGACGACCTGCCGCGCGCGCTCGAGTACTACGAGACGTCGCGGGTCCTCCTCGCCGGGGTGGACGACCCGAACGCGATGGGCGTGGTGCTCGCCAACCTCGGGTCGGTCTACGAGGGCCTCGGCGACATCGACGGCGCGATCAGGGCGACGACCGAGGCCCTCGAGGTCGCGAAGACGATCGGCGACGAGGACGGGCTCGCGATCTCCAGCCTCAACCTCTCGACGTACGAGCTCGCGCGCGGCGACACCGTGGCGGCCGCCGGGTACGCGCTCACGGCGATCGACAAGGCGATCCGGCTCGCCTACCGCGAGGTCGTGGCCTACGCGCTCGGGATCGCCGCTCGGGTCGCGCTCGACACCGGGCGGGCGGAGGACGCGGGCGTCCTCGGCGGTGCGTTCCTGGAGCTGTTCGCGGCCATCGGCGCGGAGCCTCAGCGCGCAGAGGCGCAGCGACATGCGGCGACGCTCGAGGCCGTCGCGCGCCTCACCGACGCCGATGCGGCGGTGGCGAGAGGGCGCGCGTTGACGCTCGAGGAGGCGGCCGACCTCGCCCGCGAGGTGCTCGCGGCCGCGCTCGCCTGAGGCTCAGGCGCGCAGGGCCGGGTACAGCTCCCGGTAGCGCGGCAGAAGCGCCGCGTACGCGTCGCGCCAGGCGGGGTCCGGCTCGACGACCTGCGCGATGCGGACGCAGCGCGCGACCGCCTCGTGGACGTCCGCGAAGACGCCTCCGGCGACGCCACCGAGAAGGGCGGCGCCGAAGGCGGATCCTTCCTCCGAGGCCGTCAGCTCCAGGGGGACGTCGAGCACGGAGGCGAGGATCTCGAGCCACAGGCCGCCCCGCGCCCCGCCGCCGGAGACGCGCGCCGCCCCGGCCTCGACGCCGAGCGAGCGGAGCAGGTCGAGGCAGTCGCGGAGGCCGAAGGCCACGCCCTCGAGCACGGCGCGGACGAGTGCGCCGCGGTCGTGCCGCAGCTCGAGGCCGACGAACGCGCCGCGGGCGTCGGGGTCTGCGTGGGGGGTTCGCTCTCCGGCGAGGTACGGGAGGAAGAACAGGCCGCCCGCGCCCGGCTCCCAGCTCTCCGCCTCGGCGACGAGCTGCGCGTAGGGAGCGTCGGGGGCGAGCCGCGCCCGGAACCACTGGAGGGAGCCCGCCGCCGAGAGCATCACCCCCATCGCCTGCCAGGCGCCCGGCACCGCGTGGCAGAACGCGTGCACCCGCCCGGCCGCGTCGTGCTCGTACGAGGACAGCGGCGCGAGCACGACACCCGACGTGCCGAGCACGACCGAGAGCACGCCCGGCCGGTCGGCGCCGACGCCCACCGCCGCCGCCGGCTGGTCGCCCGCACCGGCCGCGACGGGAACCCCTTGTGACACTGTGTTGCTCGCGGTGACCACCCCCACCGGGTCGGGCGACTCGAGCACGGGCGGGAGCCACGCGGCTGGGATCTCCAGCGCCTCGAGCACGTCTCGGCTCCAGGCCCTCCGCCCGACGTCCAGGAGGAGGGTCCCCGACGCGTCGGACGCGTCGATCGCCCACTCGCCCGTCAGCCGGAGACGCACGTAGTCCTTGGGCAAGAGCACGCGCGCGATCCGCGCGTAGGCGTCGGGCTCGTGGCGGCGCAGCCAGAGAAGCTTGGGCGCCGTGAACCCCGTGAGAGCCCGATTGCCGGTCAGCGCGACGAGCCGCTCGGTGCCGATCCGCCGCTCGATCTCGGCGCACTCGGCCGCCGTGC
>Ga0105245_10000866_pt1 | contig 27454 bp, 30 predicted proteins | sample KBSM54metaG_FD_81523 | JGI IMG/M metagenome (GOLD analysis project Ga0105245, IMG submission 81523) | Miscanthus rhizosphere microbial communities from Kellogg Biological Station, Michigan, USA - KBS M5-4 metaG | ecosystem: Host-associated > Plants > Roots > Rhizosphere > Soil | place...
CCTGTCCCGGATCGCCACAGGAACGTACTCGGTGTCGGGCGGGAATGCCGCATGGTATGGGGCATCCGACGGGATGGGCCGTCCGGCACATCACGGAAATCGGTGCCGTGATCGACCGCTCGCATTGGCGCTCGGTGCCAGGGCGTGACGACCTACTTGTGGAGAGAAAACGATGGGCAGGAAGCAGCTTCGAAGAATCGAGTCTGAGGCAGAACGAGCCCTCCTGGAAATAGGGCTCCGCTTTCCCGGGTCGCCGACGCGGGACCACGCGCGCGGTTCTGAGCTGTCCCGCCAGCTCGAGGAAGTCCGGGCGGCATGGCTCGGCGGAGACGGCTCGATTTGGCCAGATACATCCTGGCCACCGGCGCCCTTGTCGATACCGGAGCTATTCGCGTACTGCGCCACCGTCGACTTCGCGCTTCGTCGGGCCACGGATGGAGTCCGCCCGTCTCGGCCGATAGCGGTCGATGCGCTGAGGCTGTCCGAACGGCTGGAGACGATGGACCGTTCGCTTCGTGCACACCTCGTCCGCGTTACTACTTCGAAATGGAGGAAGGCCGCCGCTGACATCGCTATGCTTCGGTTTCATCTTTGCAGGTCGATTATTCTCCATCTACAGACGCATGAATGCCCGGATCTGAATGCGGCCGATGATCCCAACAGTTGGCTCGATCCGGTTAGTTCAGACGACATGCGTCTGTCGATGATCGACCGACTTGCCGCGGCCCATGACGCCCTAGAAGCCTGGTTCTTAGCGACCGGCGACCAAGAGAAGTTTAGAGATCAGCGAGCGGAGTTGTTTGCTTACCGCGTGATGGCCCACTCGACACTTGATAGCCGCACAGACGCGGATACGCGACAACGAACTGGCTTCACCGAGGAGTTGGTGGTTCAGGCCAGGGATCTCATCCGGACGTTTCTCTCCAGCGTCAGGGGACAGGGAGAACACGATGCTCGCGTCCCCTGCCTACTCGCCGAGGCGATCCTGTCAGTCCAATGGGAGGGTGATTGGTCCGGTTTTGCGTGTCGGCTACGCGAACTGGCTAACGACCCAGTTCTACAGCCATATGAGCGTATTAACCTTCTGCGGTCTGCTCTACCCACGGGTGACCAGGACCCGGAGGGTACAATGGACACAATCGAGCAGATTCTGGACGTTGCAGACGCCCAACCACCGACGCTGCGGGGGCAGCTATTAGCCTCCATTACCCCGTTCTTGGTCGCCACTCTTACAGGAGTATGCCGGAGCGAACCACAGAGGGCCTCCTCGATCAGCGGCCGACTAGGTGGATTCGGTGCTGATAGGAGCAGGTGGAGCAGCAGGCCTCACGTCTGGCTTCTCAGCGGTCGTGAGGCGATCGCACTGATCGACCGATCAGATTCGGTCGAGGTGTTCGGCCTGCCAACACTCGGGGAGGGCGGCACCCTTGAAAAGCTTGTCAACCTCCATGCCGAGGAGCACGAGCAGATTCACGACCTCGGCAGACTGCGAAAGCAGCTCACAGAACAGATGAGACCGCTGACCGCACGGCTCTCCGAGTTCGACGTTCCCGTGACGATTTTCGGGTTCGGGCATCTCAAATACCTGCCGCTCGGTGCACTTACAGGTTCAGGCGCGATTCTCGCGACCACACCGGGCGTCCGAGGCCTGGCGCGACGACAGGACTGGGAAGTGCCGTCGCCGGAGTGTGAAATCCAACGGCGACTGGTCATCGACGATGCTCTTGTGCAGTCGCGGAGCATTCCGACGGCGCAGGGCGCGGTAATTCATTTTAACTCTGCGGCACCCTTTGTGTCTGAGGAGGAGGCGGTTCGGCCCATGGAATCACTTATCGAACCGGCGCGGGAGATCGTCTTCTTTGGACACGGATTTGTTGACCAGTTCCGGAGCGCACACTTTGGTCTTGTAACCCGCCATGATTTCGTTAGGGGAGGCGCCTACTTCGTGCCGGCGACATTCCTCTCTTCGGGAGATCTGCGCTGCACTACATTCGCCTTGATCATGGCCTGCGGTTCGGGACAAGGGGGCGTCTTCTCAAATACGGAGATTAGTGTTGCGGACGCCTTCTGTATCGCTGGTTGTCAACTCGTCATCGCTCCGCTATGGCCGATCGAAGCGACCGTCGCAGCTGACTTCACGAGAAAGTTTCTTGCCGGGATCGATAACGGGGCGAGAGCGGAGGACATGTGGTCCCAGCTTCTCTCCCAGGAGCCAAACCGATTCTGTTCTATCGCCCTGTTCTCCGACTAAGTGCTTCATACTAAGGCCCTCGCCCTTGACTTTGAAGTTTATCCGCAGTTCAACCGCGGCGCTAGATCGCGGTCACGCGACGAGCAATTGTCCATTGATGCCGGTACGCTTTAGCTCCGTCTCCGATGTGCCGGTAGGTTGCGGCGATAACCGCTGATCCTGGCCATACCGACCCCGTACTCCCGGCGACACGAACGTGCCCTTCCTCGCCGCCCTGGGTTCGCCGTGAAGGCGGTTCTGTCGGCGGACTGGCCCGATCGGTATCGCCCCGGTTCTGCTCACGCAATCGCACCACGTGTCGACGGTCATCTGAGCCCCCGAGCGTCGGTGGCGGCGGGCATCCTGGCGGCGGCTGAGAGTCGCTGCTCCAGGTACTGGGCGGGGTCTCGTTGCTCAGGCGGGAGGTGCTCGCCGCCGTTGCTCTCGGCCATGACGAACACCCGATTCCGCAGCCGGCCTCTCGTCAGGGCGGTGTAGCCGGACTCGGCACGGAGGTTCTCGCCCCAGACCAGGGCGACGTCGCAGGTGGCGCCTTGGGCCTTGTGGACGGTGAGTGCGTAGCCGTGGCTGAGGTTGCCGGCGGCCAGGTAGGCCTCGGGTAGCTCGACGTCTCCTCCATCGACGGTGACGACGAGGCCGTTGTCGCCGGCGCCCACGACGGTGCCGATGTCGCCGTTGACGACGCCCAGGCGCTTGTTGTTCCTGGTGCAGACGACCCGGTCGCCGACGGAGAACTCGACGCGGCCGACCTGGGCCACGACCTGGCCGAGGGAGCCTTCGGCCTCCATGCGCTGGCGTGCTCGGGCGTTGAGCTCGGCGACGGTGTCGCGGGTGGGGGCGAGCATGAGCACGTCCTTGCCCGCCTTGGTCGCTACTGACCAGTCCTCGACCATGGCGTCGGCCAGGGCATCGGCGTTGGCGAACACGGCCATGCCGCCGAGGCGGCGAAGACGCTCGATCGCCCGCTGCACGTGGCCGTCGCGCAGGTCGGCCACCACCACCCGCTCGCCGGGATGCTGCTGGCGGCGGTTGCCGGTGAGCTGTGTCGTCCCCAGACGGGAGGCGAGAGCCTCGAACAGTCCCCCGGCCTCGATGGCCGGCAGCTGCTTGGGGTCGCCGACGAGCACCAGCTTGGTCTCGGCCCGGGCGCAGGCGTCGACCAGGCGGACGAGCTTGCGGGTTCCCACCATCGCCGCTTCATCGACCACGACGATCGTTCTCCGGTCCAGCAACTCGTTGCCGGCGTCGAGGGCGAGGAGGAGGCGATCGATGGTGTGGCTGGAGATGCCCGAGCCCGCCTGCAGGCCCCGGGCCGCTCGGGCGGCGAGGGCGCAGCCCAACACCCGGGAGCCGCCCGCCTGCCACGCGGCCCGGGCGGCGTCGAGGGCGAAGGTCTTGCCCGAGCCGGGAGCGCCGACGACGACGTCGATGTGGTCGCCGCTGGTGGTGATCCGCCGCACCATCGCAACCTGCTCGTCGGCCAGCGACGGCCGGGCACCGAGGGCGTCGTCGACACTGCTGTGATCGGCGGCTCCGTACCCGCCGGCCCGACCACCCAGGGCGATGGCTACCACCCGTTCCTCCAGCGCCAGCATCTCGGTCGTCGTCCACTGGCCGTGGGCTACCTCGACGACGAGCGGGCTGGCCACGAAGGCTCGCGCCCGCTCCTCGATCTCAACCAGCTCGGCGCCGTCCGGTGCGGCGGCGGCCACCGCCCACACCGCCTTGGCCGCGTCGAAGGTGGCGTCGTCCAGGGTGATGCGACTGGCGAGGGCCTCGTCGGTGGGCAGGGCGGCGAACAACCGTCGGGGCGAATGGGGGACGGAGGTCGCGTCGAAGCCGCGCTGTTCCGCCTCCTGTCGCCATCCGATGCGCAGGTCAAGCTCGGAGACCGCGTGGTCCTTGGCCTGGCGGGTGGCCAGGGTGGCGACCTCGGCCGCCCTGGGCCCGGACGTGCCCTGCTTGCGCATGTGCTCCTTGATGGCGGCCCGGCGCTTGCTGAACCGGGCCCGCACCTCGGCTGGGACGCCGACGATGTCACCGGTGCCGTCCCCCGACAGCTCGAAGCTCAGTCCCAGCCGCTCGACCAGGCCTCGGCGCAGGAGGGCCTGGTAGACGGCCGTGGCCGCCTTCGCGTGGGCAAACAGGCCGGCACTGTCGATGCCGGTCCACCGGCCGTCCGGCCCAGGCGTGGCGTTGACGATCAAGACGTGGGTGTGCAGCTGGGGGTCCCCGGCTCGGCTGGTGTGGTGGACGAAGGCGGCCGCCACCAGCCCGCCGCCGGCCTCGAATCGGACCCCCCTACCGTGAATCCCTCCGCGGCGCACGCGACATGCTTGGCGCTCCAGGTACCCGATGGCTCCTGCCACCGCCGCGTCGTGGCCGGCGACCACCGCCCGGACGTCGTCGCGGTCGCCCAGGGCGTATAGGACCGACACCGACTTGGGGGCGGAGAAGGTGGCGTCGTAGCCGGGGCGGAGCACCCAGCCGTCGCGCAGGTCGCCGCCGTCGGGCCGCCGGCCGGCGAGCAGGGATCGCAGGTCGTCAGCATCGACGGTTCCCGCCAGGCCGAGCGCCTCGGAGCAGCGCCCCAGCCAGCGGCCGGGCACCTCGCCACGGCTCAGGTAGTACTCCTCGGCGCCGAGGGAGACAGCCTCGATGTAGTAGCGGGCGGGGTCCGACGTTCGCAGCGGGAAGATGCTCAACATGTCCAACTAGGCCCGCAGAGGCCCCGGAATCTCGCGTCCCGCGCCGCGGGACGGACGGTCGCACCCCTCGGGGTGCCAGGGTGTGCTCAATCTGCGGGACGGTTCCGACGCTGGTGGCGGGCGGCTCGGAGACCGGGGCACGCGCGCGTTCGGGGCCGGGTGGGTGTTGAAGATCGAGGCCGGTTGCCCGCGAGATCTGGAGGGCTTCGATGGCCTAGTTGCGTGCGAGGTTCGAACGACTGAGGAGGTTGTCGTGACCGCAACGAGGCATTCGGCTGTCATCGAGCAGCTGCCGCTCATGGACATCGAGGGGGTGGCACGGCGGCTCGGGGTGCCCGTCCGTCACGTCCGTCGGCTGGTGGCCGAGCGGCGGATCCCCTTCCTGAAGTGGAGCCACCTGTTGCGCTTCGACCCGGCCGAGATCGAGGCCTGGCTCGACCAGGCCCGTCGGGGCTGAGGCCATGGGAGCGGTGCTCGAGGACCTCTACGACCACGAGGGATTCGCCGCCCGCCGGCTGGCCGACGGGACCCTGACGGCGACGTGGACGAAGGAGACGGCCCAGTTCGACGCCTACGTCGCCGCCTGCGACTGCGGGTGGCGGGGGGACGAGGATCGTCCCCCGAACGACGCCGGCCATGAGATCGCCATCGACGACTGGGAGCAGGCGCATGCCCGGCCGCTGTTGGCTCGCACGGTTCCCGCTCGGGTGACCAGGATGATCGGCGAGCTGCGGACCGAGGTCGGAGCCCTGGCCAAGGAGCGACCGGCGGCGGCGCAGCAGGCCCTTCGCGACGTGCGGGCATGGACCGATGCGGCGTTGGCATTGGCCCGCGGTACGGTCCCACCGCCCAGCAGGGGCGGTGGGTCGCTCCGCCGGTAGCGGGACTACGATGGACCTGCCGGCCTGCATGGCGGCCTCGCCGACCACTCGGCCTCCAGCACGACGAGGCCTTCGGGCGCGTCCGGTCGCCGGCAGTCTGCGGCCCCTTCTGACACGCTCGAACGTACGCCTCGTCTCCTGATCTGAAGGAGCGACGGTGGCCTACGTGCGGCCGGTGTTTCCAAGGAGTTCGGGCGCCGATCGCAGGCCCATCGGCTACGAGGTCCGGTACCGGGACGCCGACGGTGTGCAGCGCACGAGGGGTGGGTTCCGTCGCAAGCGGGACGCCGACGCCTACGCAGTGGAGATCGAGTCCAACCGGCAGCAGGGCGTGGTCATCCCGCACAGCTTCGGCGGCGTGCCCCTCGGCGAGGTCGCTGACGCGTGGCTCGTGTCCATCCATGGACGTCGGAAGCCGAAGACAGTCGCGGGTTACGAAATGCTGCTCAACGCCTACGTGCGCCCCGCCTTCGGCCGTCGACCAGTCGGTTCGATCACGTACGCCGACGCCGACCGGTTCGTGCGATCCCTGGAGGAGAAGGGCCGGCGCCCGGGCACGGTCCGCAACGCCTACTTCGTCCTCAAGATGGTGCTCGACTTCGCCATCAAGGACGGGCGGATCAGGGTGAACCCGTGTGCCGGCGTCGAGCTTCCGTCGCCCCGCTCGCCGGAGATGCTCTTCCTCACCGCAGCGGAGGTTCGCACCCTCGCGGCGGCGGTAGATCAGCGGCGCCTGCAACGGTCTCAGCGCCGACCGGATCAGCCCGTCGCTCCGCCCTACGGACTGCTGGTCGAGTTCGCTGCCTTCACCGGCCTCCGGGCGGGTGAGATCTCCGCCCTGCGAGTTGGGAGCCTCGACCTGCGGGCACGCACCGTCCACGTGGCGCGCTCGGCCTCGACCGTGAGGGGCCAGAGGATCGAGGGTGAGCCGAAGACGCGAGCAGGTCGCCGGACGGTGTTCGTGAACCAGACGCTCTCCGAGCGGCTACGCGCTCACCTCGGCGACCGGCTGCTGGACCGGGCCGGCTACGTCTTCGCCAGCGCCGACGGCGGGCCGCTCAACTACGGCACGTTCTACAGCCTGCACTTCAAGCCCACGGTGCGGGCAGTCCTGCCCGAGCGCCTACACGGCCTCCGATTTCATGACCTCCGCCATACCTTCGCCAGTCTCCTGGTCGAGCAGGGAGCGCACCCCAAGGAGATGGCCGAGCTCATGGGCCACTCGTCGGTGCAGATCACCCTCGACCGCTACAGCCACGTCATGCCTCGCCTGACGGCCGCGCTGGCCGACCGGATCGACGCCGCCTACCGGGCCGCCGAACCGGCACCCTCGGCCGCGGTGGCGCAACGGACGACGACCGTGCTGCTCCGAGACGGGGTCGAGTCGTAGTCGCCCGTAGAGTGATGTCGCGATATCATCACCTCGTGAAACCGAGACAGACAACAGTTCGGCTCCCCCAGGAGTTGGCCGACGAGGCCGAGGCGGTCGCCCGTGTTCAGGGGGTGAGCGTGAACTCGCTCATCGTCGAGGCACTCTCGGCCGAGATCGAACGAGTGCGTGCCGACGTTGATTTCACATCCCGCGCCAAGCGACTGCTGGAGCGAGACAAGGAGCTGCTCGACCGCCTGGCACGGTGACCCGCTACATCACGCTGGCCGAGTACGTCTGGCTCGCGGAGCAGGTGACGGGGTTGCCTGCGCCGGTTCTTTCCAAGGCCGGCCGCCTCGACTTGGCAGACTCCGCGCTCCACGCGCCCGCCGCCGGCTTCGGTGACGACGAGTTCTATCCGGACCTGTACGACAAGGCTGCCGTGCTCACCTGTCGGCTTGCGTGGAACCACCCTCTCTCGACGGTAACGAGCGCGCCGCGTGGGCCAGCCTGCTGTTGTTCGTCGATCTCAACGGCGGTCAATGGAACCCCGATCCTCCCGACGTCGACCAGGCCGAAGTCGCCATGCTGGCGGTGGCTGGGGGTGAGGTTGATGAGGCGTGGTTCGCCGGCTGGCTTCGAGACCGGGTCACGTTCCCTGGAGGCCAGCCAGGGGGAACGGGGTCAGGCGCGGCGGAGTAGCTCGTGAGCGACGCGGCGTGCCCGGTCGTCGCCGGCACGTTCGAGAAGGTCGACGGCGGCAACTTCGGGCCACGCCACGCGTTCCCCGTGAGCGAAGGGCCACGGTCCGCGCACAACCCGGGCGATCAGGTTGGGCTCGGCGGCACTCTGGTCGGGGACGTACCGGTCGACGAGTCGATCGAGGACGTCACCGGCGATGTAGACGTCGATCGGACCGCTGTCGCGGAGTTGGGCGCTGGCCCTCGCCCCGCCGACGACCACACCGTCCTCGGCGAGGAAGTCTTCGATCATGCCGGGGTGCATGTACCAGGAGCGCCGGTCAGCGCGCCGGCGAAGCTGAGACGCCATTTCGGCGACGCTTCGGTCGGCGAGCACGTCGTGCAGCCGACGGATCTCGGCCGGTGCGAGCCAGGAGACGTCACGGTGGGCGGCGAGGGCCAGCAGCCCCCATGCCCGAGCCGCCGCCCATGGCCGTCCGGCGCGGCGCTGCTCGTGGGCGAGGCGGTCGACTCTGTCCGGATCGACCAACCATCGGCCGGAGACCTGGCGTGCGTCGAGTCGTCCGTCTCGGATGAGTTGACGGACGCGTTCGAGCGAGACGTCGAGGGCCTTGGCGGCGACGGCGGCGCTCATCCGTTCCACGAGACAATCCTACCGGAAGACCAAGTGATGTTAACTGGTAATCCTTTGTCTACACCAAGCATTGTCAAGATCGGATCGCGCGCAGCGTGGTCGTCCAGGAAGCCCGACTCGAAGCCACTGGTGACCGGGATTCGCCGGCATGCCGTGATCATCGTGGGGTGCGAAAGGGGTGTAGGGCTCGCCGAGGAACGGCCTGGTACGACCCCTGTATAGCCTCTGACCTGGACTTTTGCCGCTCAACGAGCCGCCAGCGCGACCACCGTGAACGGTCTCGAAAACCGTTGTGGCGCAAGTCACCGTGGGTTCGAATCCCACTCCCTCCGCTCCCGTCTGACCAGCCCGTCCGCCGCGAAAGCGCTGGTCAGACGGGCACGCTCCGACCGAAACCCGAGGCGGCCGATTTCGTGGTCCTGCAGGGCACGGCGGCCTGACCATGGAGCACCCGCTCGGTCACGGCCCGGATGCGGATCGAGAGTCTTCGTCTTGAAGATGCCGCGCCACCGGCGCCAGCTCGAGCGGCGCCCGGATAGCCTGGTGGACGTGGCGTTCAAGGGGTGGCCGCCGGAGGCGATCGAGTTCTTCGAGGGGCTGGAGGCGGACAACTCCAAGTCGTACTGGCTGGCCCACAAGGCGTTCTACGAGGCGTCGGTGAAGGGTCCGATGGACGAGCTGCTGGCCGAGCTGGCGCCCGAGTTCGGCGAGGGCAGGGTCTTCCGCCCCAACCGTGACGTGCGCTTCAGCACCGACAAGTCGCCCTACAAGACGTCGATCGCGGCCATGGCGGGCGACATCGGCTACCTCCAGCTCTCGGCCAAGGGCTTGGGCGTCGGCAGTGGGATGTGGATGATGGCCTCCGACCAGCTCGACCGCTACCGGCGGGCGGTGGCCGACGACGGCAGCGGCGGAGAGCTGCTGGACGTGGTGGCCGAGGCCCGGGCCCACAAGCTGGACGTCACCGGCCACGACATGCTCAAGACCGCGCCCAAGGGCTATCCCAAGGACCATCCCCGCATCGAGCTGCTCCGCAACAAGGGCCTCATCGCCTGGAAGGAGTGGCCGCCGGGCGTCTGGCTGGGCACCCGCAAGGCCAAGGACCGGGTGGTCGACTTCCTGCGGGCGGCCCGGCCCCTCAACGCCTGGCTGGCGGCCAACGTGGGCCCGTCCGAGCTGCCCGACGACCGCCGCCGCTGACCCCACCCGGGCGACCGGGACACGTCAGCCGACCGCCACCGATTGGGTAGCGTCGGCCGCACCTGCGATCGGAGGTCGGATGTCTGCTGAGAACGAGGCGCTCGTGCGGCGGTACTACGAGGACATGTGCAACGGCCGCCAGAACGGGTTGGCCGGCGACCTGTTCTCCGACGATCACGAGTACCACGACCCCTCGATCCCCGGGGCCGAGGGACCCGAGCCGATGGCCAAGATGGTCGGCGTCTTCCAGGACGGCATCGAGGGGAACTGGGACGTCCACGACCTCTTCGCCGGCGGTGACCGGGTCGCCGTCCGCTGGACGCTGCGGGGCGAGCACACGGGCGAGATCATGGGCGTCCCCCCGACCGGCTACGAGATCGGGGTCGAGGCCCTGTCCGTCCACCGCGTCGAGGACGGCAAGATCGCCGAGACCTGGACGGTGTGGGACTTCCTCGGCTTCCTCCAGCAGCTGGGCGCCCTGCCCACGCCCCCCGAGGAGGACTAGCGGACGAGCCCCGCCACCTGGAGTTCGACCCCGGCCATCTGGACGAGGTGGTGCAGGTCATGGACACCCTCGCCGAGGCCCACCGGGGATGGGTGAACTTCGAGCCGTCGGTCGACCCCGACGACCTGTCCCGGACGCCGGGCGGTGGCTTCTTCGGGATCTTCTCCGGACGCGGCCCCGAGGTCGCCCTCGCCACCTGGACCCCGCCGACTGAGTCCCGCCGGGGACGGGTCGAGCCGGCCATGATCGGCCTCCAGCACGGCGCCGGCCGCCGCATCAGGTCGGTGCTGGCCGACGCCGGCCACTCCGTTCCCGAGGGGTGGCGCGTGACCCAGGACTACGTCAGGAAGGGGCTGGTGATCGCCCTCCCGGCCGGCGTCGCCCACGCCGACGTGCTCGCCTGGCTCCTGGGCGCGGCTCGGGCCACCTCGCCGGTGCCCATCGGGCCGATGTGGCGGGCGTCCGTCTACGACGGGTGACCGGCGTGGCAGCATGGCCCCCTGGACGAGCCTGCCCGTCCCGGGAGCAGCCGGCGGTCGATGCTGGCCCGCGGCTTCGAGGGCGTGGAGCACCTCCTCAACGCCGCCATCGCCATCGCCCTCGCCCTGGGGGGGATGGCCCTGTTCGTGCACGTCATCGTCCGCTTCGTCCGGGACGTCGGCGATCACCCGTTCGTGGCGGTCATCCTCGGCCTGCTCGACGGGCTCATCCTCGTCTTCATCGTCACCGAGCTGCTGCACACGCTGCGGGCGGTGATCTCCGAGGGTATTCTCACCACCGAGCCGTTCCTGGTGGTGGGCATCGTGGCCATCATCCGGCGGCTGATCGTCATCAGCGCGGAGGCGGCGGGTGTGGTCGGAGAGAAGAAGTTCGACGACCTCATGCTGGAGATGGGGCTGCTCATCGGCGCCACGCTCGCCCTCGGACTGGTGATCTACCTCCTGCGCCACACCGAGCACGCCGAGCCGCGGCCCCGCATGGGGGAAATCATGGCCGGCGGCGGGTCGTCGCCCCCGCCACCGCCGTGAGCACGGCGACGACGAGGGCCACGACGAGGAGGAAGCGGAGGGCCCTGATCAGCAGTCCGATCACCGACAGGGCGAGCAGGACGGCCAACAGGACACCGATGACTCGCCACACGAGAGGCTCCTCTCTGCCGGGGCCCGACGATACCCGCGGCCAGGAGGGCGACGACGGGTGACCGACCTACCCCGGCGGAGGGGTCCCCGACCTACCACCACGCCGACCAACCCCCATACCCAGCTCGATCAGCAGCCGGCGGGCACGGGCCAGCGGGACGCACTGGCCCGAGCGGTCTTCGCCCTGCCCGGGGTGATCGAGGTCCCCAGCCGCATCTCGGTGCCCGGGGCCCGGGCCCTGTGGCTGCACGAGGGCGCGGAGGGCCCGCCGGAGGCGTTCCTGGCCGGCAACGAGTTCGCCCACCTCCATCCCGGCGCCGACCAGAGCCTGCACGCCATGTTGCCGGGGCCGCTGGCGATGGCGGTGGTGGGTGCGGGGTGGGCCGAGCATCACCCCATGGCCCGCCAGGGCCTCATCCCCGGCACCGCGGTGATGGTCTACGCCCCCCGCGACGACGCCGAGCGGGCGGTGGTGGAACAGCTCGTCCGCGCTTCCCACGCCTTCGCCCGGGGCGACGCCTGACCCCGGCCGAGGGTCAGTCGTTGTCGGGCAGATAGGTGTTGCTCGAGTAGTACTCGAAGAGGTCGCAGAACCCTTCGATGTCGTAGACCACCAGCTCGTTGCCCTCCCACACCGCGCCCAGCTCCTCGGCGTCCTCCACCTCGTACAGGGCCTGGGGGGCGGCCTCGGTCCAGCGCACCTTCACCATCGACGTCTCGCCCCTGCGCCCCAGCACCACCCGGTCGGCCATGCCCGAGTTTTACCACCCGGCGGACCGGGGAGGCGCGGGTTCGAGGCGGCCGGGGCGGTCGACCGAGGCCCGTTCCGGCCAGGTAGCGGCACCCCACGCCGTAGCCTGGCCGGAACCGTGAGTGACTTCGGCTTCCGCTACCACCGGATGCGCGACCCCGACCTGGTCGCCAACCGCACGCTCGACCGGTCCGTGCTGCGCCGGATATGGAAGTTCGCCCGTCCCTACCGGCTGTTGCTCACCGCGCTGCTCGGCTCGATCCTGGTGGCCTCGCTGGTCGCCATCCTCCCGCCCCTCGTCTTCCGGGAGATCATCGACAAGCACGCCATCCCCCGGCGCGACCTGGCCGGGATCAACAAGCTGGCGCTGTTCGCGTTGGCGCTGGCCGTGGCCGACGCGGCCATGGGGGTGGTGCAGCGGTGGCTGTCGGCTCGCATCGGCGAGGGCCTGATCTTCGACCTGCGGTCCTCCCTCTACGACCACGTCCAGCGCATGCCCCTGGCCTTCTTCACCCGCACCCAGACCGGGGCCCTCATCAGCCGGATGAACAACGACGTGATCGGGGCCCAGCAGGCGTTCACCGGCACCCTGGGCACGGTCGTGCAGAACGTCTTCGAGGTCGTCGTCACCCTGGGCGTGATGATCAGCCTCGAGTGGCGGCTGACGACCATGGCCCTGGTGGTGGTGCCCACGTTCCTCATCCCCGCCAAGCGGGTGGGCAAGGGGATGCAGAAGCTGACCCGGGAGTCGTTCCAGCTGGACGCGGCCATGAACAACAACATGACCGAGCGCTTCAACGTGTCCGGCGCCCTGCTGGTGAAGCTGTTCGGCAGCCCGGAGCGGGAGTCGGCCGAGTTCCGCGACCGGGCCGGACGGGTGCGCGACATCGGGGTGCGGCGAGCCCTCTACAGCCGGGTGTTCTTCACCGCTCTGGCCCTGCTGGGGGCGGTGGGGACGGTGGCGGTCTACTGGTGGGGCTCACGGCTGGTCTTCAGCGGGGCGATCACGGTGGGGACGCTCACCGCCCTGGCCGTCTACGTCAGCCGGGTCTACCGGCCGCTCACGAGCCTCACCAACGCCCACGTCGACGTCATGACCGCCCTGGTCTCGTTCGAGCGGGTCTTCGAGGTCCTCGACGCCCCTCATCCGATCGCCGACGCGCCCGACGCCGTCCCCCTCGTCGACCCCAAGGGCCGCATCGAGTTCGACGACGTGTGGTTCCGCTACCCGGCCGCGTCGAGCGTGTCGATCGCCTCCCTGGAGGCGGCCATGACCACGCCGCTGAGCGACGAGCCGTCGGGGATGATCCTCAAGGGCGTGTCGTTCGTGGCCGAGCCGGGGCAGATGGTGGCCCTGGTGGGCCCGACGGGGGCGGGCAAGACCACCACCTCGCACCTGGTGCCCCGCCTCTACGACGTGGTCGCGGGGGCGGTGCGGGTCGACGGCCACGACGTCCGCCACCTCACCAACCGCAGCCTCACCGACGCCATCGGGATGGTCACCCAGGACCCGCACATGTTCCACGACACCATCGCCGCCAACCTCCGCTATGCCCGGCCGGACGCCTCCGACGAGCAGCTGGTCGCCGCCTGCCGGGCCGCCCGCATCCACGACCTCATCGCCAGCCTGCCCGAGGGCTACGACACCATGGTCGGCGAGCGGGGCTACCGCCTGTCGGGGGGTGAGAAGCAGCGGCTGGCGCTGGCCCGGGTGCTGCTCAAGAGCCCGGCCATCGTCATCCTCGACGAGGCCACCGCCCACCTCGACTCGGAGACGGAGGTCCTGATCCAGGCCGCTCTCGACGAGGCCCTGGCCGGTCGCACGTCACTGGTGATCGCGCACCGGCTGTCGACCATCCAGGCCGCCGACCAGATCCTGGTCGTCGACGGCGGGCGGGTCGTGGAGCGGGGCACCCACGACCAGCTCTCGACTGCCGGCGGGCTGTACCAGGAGCTCTACCGCACCCAGTACGCCCGCACCGCGGCGCCGGTAGCCACGGCCGAGGCCGAGTAGCCCGCACCGGGAGGTTCTGGGTACGAAAAGGGGCGGCAGGCGCACCTTTTCCCACCCAGGACGGCGGGCTCCCGGGGGGTCAGCGGGCGTCGGGGCGGTGCTGACGGCGGCGGAAGCGGCGGTGGCCGGTGTCGGCGTCGTCGATCACGGGGTCGGTGGCGACCACCCGGTTGCTGACGACGGTGTTGTCGTCGACTCCCGCGGCCGTGCGCCCGATGAGGACCCGCTGGCCGTTGCGGGACGCGGCCCGGTCCCGGTCCCGGTCCCGGTCCGTGTCGGCGTCGTCGTCGAGCACGCGCCGGTCGGCCGCCGACAGGGCGTCGCGGTCGACCCGGCGGGACCGGACCGGGTTGGTGGTGCGAGCCCGGTCGAAGGCAAGGGTGCGCTCCTCCTCCGCCTTGGCCATGTCGGACTGGGCCCGCTTGCGGGCCTCGGCCTCGGTGCCGATGGTGGGGTTGACCGCCCGGGCCAGGAGCTTTCCGTGCCAACGCTCGCCCAGGGCGCCGCCGACCAGCGACCCGAGGAGGATGGCGGCCAGCGACGCGATGCCGGCGACGGTGAAGGCCTGCCCGTACTCGTCGGCCGTGGTCGGCACGCCCAACGAGCGCAGGTTGGAGTTGATGGTGGCGGCATCGGTCGAGCGCACGATGGCGGCCACGCCGGCGGCGACGGCCAGGCCGAGGATGGCGACGAGGAATCCGTTGAACAGGCCCGCCCGCCGGGCCATGCGGCCGGCCACGTAGCCCCCGAACAGGTACGACAGGAGCAGGATGCCGGCCACGATCAGCCCGCCCAGGATGCCAAGCCGCTCGTAGTCGGTGGTGATGTCGGTGTCGATGTTCAGGGCGTCGACGACCGCGGCCGCGATCCCGACGAGGATGGCGAAGGCGCCGTAGGCCACCAGCACCCCGGCCAGGACCGATCCGATCGACAACGATCCGAAGCCGGCGTCGGCCGCCAGCGCCCGCCGGTCCCGCCCGCTCTCCAACAGCCCTCGTCTGCGCGTCATCGGCTCGTCCTTTCCTGGTCGGCGTCGGAGATGTGCTCGCCGGCCTCGGACCGGCCCTGCTGCATGAGCTCCGCCTCCAGGCCTTCGCGCTCGAGGACTTCGTCGTCCTTCACCGCTTCGGCTTCGGCCTGGTCGTGGGCGGGGTCCGGGGTCATACCCGGCCCGTACCGCATCCGGAATGGGGCCAAACCTCTCCTACGATCGGCCGGCGATGCGCCTGCCCACCCTGTCGCCGGTCGCCTACCGGCGGCTCACCCTCGTGGCCCTGGCGGCGCTCTCCTTCATCGTGGTGTCGGGCGCCGCCGTCCGCCTCACCGGATCGGGCCTCGGCTGCCCCGACTGGCCGACCTGCGCCCGCGACCGGGTGGTGGCGCCGCTCGAGTACCACGCCATGGTCGAGTTCGTGAACCGCACCATCACCGGCCTGGTTTCGGTGGCGGTCATCCTGGCCGTGCTCGGATCGCTGGGCCGCCAGCCCCGCCGCCGCGACCTCACCTGGCTCTCCGTCGGGCTGGTGGCGGGGGTCGTCGGCCAGATCGTCCTGGGCGGGCTCACGGTGCTGTTCGAGCTCAGGCCGGGGTTCGTGATGGCCCACTTCCTGCTGTCGATGGCGATCCTGGCCGATGCCGTCGTCCTCCACGACCGGGCCGGTCGCCCCGACGACGGCGGCGCCCCCCCATCGGTGGTCGACCCCGACGTTCGCCGACTCGGATCGCTGGCGGTGGTGGCGGCCGGCCTCGTCCTGTTCCTGGGGACCGTCGTGACGTCCTCCGGTCCCCACGGCGGCGACGAGAACGCGGAGCGGCTCCGCTTCGCCGTCCCCGACGTGGCCCGTTTCCACGGGGTGAGCGTGTTCCTCTTCCTCGGCCTGGTCCTGGTCACCCTGTGGCGGCTGCGAGCGGGCCGAGCCCCGGCGGCCCTGCTGGGCCGGGGCGAGGTGGTCCTGGCCGTCGCCGTCGCCCAGGCGGCCATCGGGTACGTCCAGTACTTCACCGGCGTTCCCGCCCTCCTCGTCGGCTTCCACGTGGCCGGGGCGACGGCGGTGTGGATCGCCACCCTCCGCTTCCGCCTCGCCTTCGCCGGCGCCGGTGTCGGCGGGGCCACCACGAAATCGCTGAATCGGGTGACTTAGTAGCCTGGAGGCGTGTCGCCGTCGCTCTCCGTCGCTCCCGTGGAGGTCAAGGAGCCCGAGGTCGGCGAGGTCGTCACGCCCGACCACCCGTGGGTGGTGATCGTGTGGAACGACCCCATCAACCTCATGTCCTACGTGACGTTCGTGCTCCAGAAGCTGTTCGGCTACAGCCTGGACAAGGCCACCAAGCTCATGCTCGACGTCCACCACAAGGGCAAGGCGGTGGTGTCGAACGGTCCACGGGAGAAGGCCGAGCTCGACGTCTTCCGCCTCCACGAGCACGGGTTGTGGGCAACCATGCAACATGACGAGTAGGGCCGTCCGGCGCAGCCGGAAGGGGCACTACGAGATCCGGCTGCCGGAGGCGGAGCGGGCCCTGCTGCGATCCCTGGCCCCCCAGATGCGCGAGCTCCTCGACAGCGACGACCCCGTCCTCGACCGCCTCTACCCGGTCGCCTACCCGAACGACGAGGACCGGGAGACCGAGTACCGGCTGCTGGTGCGGGACGAGCTGCGGTCGTCCCACCAAGCCGCCCTGGCGGCCCTGGAGGAGAGCGCCGACGCCGAACGGCTCGACGAGGAGCAACTCCTGGCCTGGATGCGGGCGATCAACGAGGTGCGGCTGGTGGTCGGCACCCGCCTCGACGTCACCGAGGAGGGCGACGAGCGCCCCGACGAGCCGGGCGATCCTCGGGGCCCCGCCTTCGCCGTCTACGACTACCTCACCTGGCTGCAGGGCACGATCGTCGAAGCGCTGTCCCCGTAGCGATGGGTTGCCACCTGCGACGCCTACCATCGACCCTGTGTCGGTGATCGAGCTCGAGCCGGGCTTGCACGAGGAGGTCACCCTGCGCCTGGCGCGGGCCGGCCAACGGTGGACAGGTGGGCGCCGGCAGGTGGTCGCCGCCTTTGCCCGGGCGACGGCCCCGCTGTCGGTGTCCGAGGTCCACGACGTGGTCGGGCCCGACGTGCCGCTCTCCTCGCTCTACCGGATCCTGGGCGACCTGGTGGCGGCCGGGGTCCTCATCCGCCTCGAGTTCGCCGAGGGCTTCGCCCGCTTCGAGCTCGACGAGGCGCTGGCCGAGCACCACCACCACCTGGTCTGCACCGGCTGCGGCATCGTCGCCGACCTCGAGCTCCCCGACCTCGAGCGCACCCTCGACACCACCGCGGTCGACATCCGTCGGCGGGCCGGCTTCGAGGCCCGCACCCACCGCCTCGACTTCTTCGGGCTGTGCGCCGCCTGTAGCTAGAGGGGCGACGGGTAGAACATCGCCCCCGCCGCGCCCGGGCCGGTGTGGGCGCCCACGCTCGGCCCCACCCGGTAGCGGATGATCTCCCGCACCTCGGGCGCATCCCGCAGGAGATCCTCCAGGGCCTCGACCACGGGCAGGGTGCCCCTGTCGGCCACGCAGACCCCCACCCGCAACGACGTCCCCGCCGCCAGCACGTGAGTGGCCATGATCCGCACCGCCTGGCCCAGGTCGGACGCGAGGCCGGCCATCCGCATGGCGCCTCCGGTGAGGGTGAAGATGGGGACCAGGCCGGCGCCGGTGCCGGGGTCGGCGCCGGGGTCGGCGTCGGCGGCCAGGCGGCCGCCGGCCCGGGCCAGGTCGAGGGCCCGCATCACGTAGACGTTGCCGACCAGTGCGCCCACCCGTTCGGCCGCCGCCACAACCTCGTCGATCGTCCCCCCGGCCGCGGCCGCCTCCGCCGCCTCCATGGCGCAGAAGGCGACGGCGAAGGAGGCGGAGCCGGTGTCGACCACGCGGACGGGCACGGGCGAGCCGGCCGCGGCCAGGCGGGCCGAGTTGACGGTGCCGGAGATGGCCGAGCCGATGTGGACGGAGACGATGTCGTCGGCGCCGGCCTCGGCCAGGGCCTGGTAGGCGGCGGCGAACGCGCCCGGGCTGGGCTGCGACGTCGACACCTGGGGCGTGCCCGACTCGAACCGGGCGTAGAAGTCGTCGGCGTCGAGGTCGACGCCCTCCTGGTAGTCGACGCCGTCGAGGGTGACGGTGAGGGGGACGACCTCGATGCCGAGCCGACGGGCGAGATCGGCCGGGATCTGCGAGTTGGAGTCGGTGACGATGCCGATCACGGCGGGCCGATCATGGCCCAGGCCGTTTGGCGGTGGCGAAGCGGTAGAGGATCACCGCGCTGCTGACGGCGGAGGCCAGGGGCAGGGCGGCGGTCGGCGGCGGTCCCCAGAGGTTCGGCCAGCGACGGGCCGACCACAGGGCCCCCGCCGCCACCCACGTGGCCGACGCCGCGGCGGTGCCCGGCAAGGCCCGTCCCGACCATTTCCCGACGCCCCATGCCACGGCCAGGTCGACGGGTACGTAGGCGGGGAACGTGGCCACGCACTGGCCCACGCTGACGGCGACGCCCTTTCCCCCCCGGAAGCGCGTCCACACCGGGAAGCAGTGGCCGACGACGGCGGCCGTCCCGCCCACGTGGGCCCCGGAATCCCCCGCCAGCCGCCGCCCGACGGCGCACGCCAGGGCCCCCTTGAGGATGTCGGCGGCGAGGATCCCGTAGCCCCACCCCTTGCCGAGGACGTCCATGGCGTTGACCGCCCCCGGGTTGCCGCTGCCCCGCGTGCGCAGGTCGACCGACCCGCCGGTGGCCAGACGGGCGGTGATGTCGGCCGACGGGATGGTGCCGACGAGGTACCCGGCCACGGCCGAGGCGACGGGCGCGAGCGCGGAGTCCAAGGACGGCGAGCCTAGGAGCACCGCCCGGCCTCGTAACCTCGGACGCGATGTCTCCCACGGTCCACCGCCTCCCCGCCGCCACCGACGTCTCCTTGCACGCCCTGGTGTGGGACGGCGGCGACGGCGCGCCGGTCGTCCTCCTCCACGGGCTCGCCTCGAATTGCCGCACATGGGAGGCGGTGGGCGCCCGCCTGCACGGGCTCGGGCACCCGGTCGTGGCCCTCGACCTGCGCGGTCACGGCCGCAGCGACAAGCCCGACGACGGCTACGACTTCGCCACCATGGGCGACGACGTGCTGGCCGTCGTCGACGGGCTGGGCTACCGGAGCTCGGTGCTGGTCGGGCAGTCGACGGGCGGCAACCTCGTGGTCGACCTCGCCCACCGCGCCCCCGACCGGGTGGCGGCGGTGGTCGGCGTCGACGGGGGTTCGATCGAGCTCCAGGATCAGTGGCCCGACTGGGACGACTGCGCCGCCGCCCTGGCGCCGCCCCGCCTGGCCGGCCTGCCCGTGGCCGACATCGTCGCCCACCTCCGGCGGGCGCATCCGACCTGGGACGAGGCCGGCATCGAGGCGACGGTCGCCAACATGGAGGTCCTCGCCGACGGGACGGTCCGCCCCTGGCTCACCTTCGAGCGCCACCTGCGGGTCCTGCGCGCGCTCTGGGAGCACCGGCCGTCCAAGGTCTTCCCCGACCTCGCTGTCCCCGCCCACCTGCTCCTCGTCGACGGCGGTGACGATTGGGCCGTCGCCAAGCGGGCCGAGGCGAAGCGAGCCGAGGCGTTCGGCGTCCGGGTCACGTGGTTCCCCGGCGCAGACCACGACGTGCACGTGGAGCAGCCCGACGAGGTCGCGGCGGCGGTGCACGAGGTGGCGGTGTCCGCCCGGTGACCCTCCCCCGCATCCTCACCATCATGGGATCGGGCGAGACCAGCCCGACGATGAGCAAGGTCCACCGCGACCTCATCTCCCGGATGGGGGCGCCGCCGGTGCCGGCGGCCATGCTGGACACGCCGTTCGGCTTCCAGGAGAACGCCGACGACATCACGGCCAAGGCGGTGGCCTACTTCCGGGAGAGCGTGCAGCGGGACATGGCGGTGGCGTCCTTCCGGTCGGCGGAGGCGGCCGACGCCGACGGGGTGGCCCACGAGCTGATGCTGACCCGCCTGCGGGAGGCCCGGTACGTGTTCGCCGGGCCGGGCAGCCCGTCGTACGCCCTGGCCCAGTGGAGGGGGACCCAGGTGCCGGTGGTGCTGGCCGACAAGGTCCGGACGGGCGGGTGCGTCACGTTCGCCAGCGCCGCTGCCGTCACCCTGGGCGCCTTCGCCCTGCCGGTGTACGAGGTCTACAAGGTGGGCCAGCGCCCGTACTGGCTGGACGGGCTCGACCTGCTGGCCGAGGCCGGCCTGCGGGCGGTGGTCGTCCCCCATTTCAACAACGCCGAGGGCGGCAACCACGACACCCGGTACTGCTACATGGGCGAGCGCCGCCTGGCGTACCTCGAGGGCCTCCTGCCCGACGACGTCTTCGTCCTCGGCGTCGACGAGCACACGGCCCTCATCCTCGACCTCGACGCGGGGACCGCCACCGTCGCCGGCATCGGGACGGTCACCGTCCGCCACCGCTCGAGCTCGTGGACCGTGGCGCCGGGGGAGTCGGTGCCGATCGGGGAGCTGGCGACGCCTCCCGCGGCCGCGGCCGGAGCGACGGCGACCAAACCGCGCAATTCCACGCGTGAGGGGGCAACCGCGCGGACTGATCGAGCGGCGGAGGAGTGCGACCCCCTGCTCGAGGGGATCGCCGGGTGCCAGGCCGACTTCGACGACGCCCTCGCCGCCCGCGACGGCCGGGGGGCGGTCAAGGCGATCCTCCAACTCGACGACCTCCTCACCGAGTGGTCGCGGGACACGCTCCAGTCCGACCACCTCGACCGGGGCCGGGCCGCGTGGCGGTCGATGGTCGTCTGCCTCGGGGAGGCGGCAGCCGGCGGTCTTCGCGACCCCCGGGAGGTCGTCGCCCCCTTTGTCGACGCCCTCCTCGACGCCCGCCGCCAGGCCCGGGCCGACCGCCGCTTCGCCGACGCCGACACCCTCCGCGACCGCCTGGTCGACGCCGGCGTCGAGGTGCGCGATACCCCCGACGGCACGGAATGGGTCCTCCCCTAAGCTGAGGCCCTCGCTCGGCCCCCATCGTCCAGCGGCCTAGGACACCGCCCTTTCAAGGCGGCGACACGGGTTCGAATCCCGTTGGGGGCGCCGGTAAAAGCCCAGGTCAGAGGCATCTGACCTATGCTCCTTGCTTTCAGCGACCCAGTTTGCCAATCTCTTGCCAATCCACCTGTTGGCGAAGGAGGGCCATGTCCGGGTTCATGAGGCAGCGCGGAAGCTCTTGGGAGCTCCGCGTTTACGCCGGTCGGGACGTCGTGACGGGCCGGAAACGCTGGGTTTCGAGGACGGTCAAGGGCGGCAAGCGGGAGGCGCAGCGGGCGTTGGCGGCCATGGTCGCGGAGGCCAACCGGGGGGCTCTCACCCACACGACGGCCACCGTGGGCGAACTCCTGGAGGAGTGGTTCGCCCTGGCGTCGCCCGGATTCTCGCCCAAGGGGGCGAAGGAGACCCGGGGCGTGATCGACCGCAACCTGCTTCCGTTCCTCGGCAACGTGCCCCTCTCGAAGCTGGGCGCGGCCGACCTCGACCGCTTCTACCGGCGCCTACGGGAGAAGGGCGGGCGAGCCGGCCGGCCGCTGGCGCCGGGGACCATCCGCCGGGCCCACGGCGTGCTCCACCGGGCCCTCGGCCAGGGCGTGCGCTGGGGCTGGCTGGGCGTCAACCCGGCGTCATCGGCGACCCCACCTCGGGTGCCGATGCCCGACATCAACCCGCCTGCCCCCCACGAGCTGGCGATGCTGTTCGCCCTCGCCACCGAGGCCGACGTGGACCTGGCCGATTTCATCCTTCTGGCCGCCGCGACGGGGGCTCGGCGCAGCGAACTGATTGCGCTGCGGTGGACCGACTTCGACCTCGACCGGGCGACGGTGTGGATCTCACGGGGGATCGTCGCTGGCGCCGACGGGTTGGTCGAGAAGGACACCAAGACCCATGCCGCTCGCCGCGTGTCCCTCGACCCGACCAGCGTCGCTGCGGTGGCCGCTCACCGGGCTCGTGCCGTGGAACGGGCACGGGTGTGCGAGCACCAGCTCGACGAACGGGCCTTCGTCTTCAGCCACGAGGTCGAGGGCTCCAAGCCCTGGCACCCCGACTCGGCGAGCAGGGGGTTCGCCCGTCTCTGCCGCAAGGCCGGGCTCCGCGGGGTACGACTGCATGATCTCCGCCACTACGTCGCTACCCGACTGCTCGCGGCCGGCGTCGACGTCAGAACCGTCGCCGGCCGGCTCGGCCACCGCAACGCGTCCACGACGCTCAACGTCTACTCGCACTTCCTCGCCGAGACCGACCGCGAGGCCGCCAACGTTCTCGGCCGGATCTTCGACGACGCCGTGACCGCCGGTGGAGCCGATCCGGTCAGGTGATGTTCGGGATCACGTCGAACGTCTCGTCGGCGGCGTCGATGACGACCCGGAACCAGCGCAGAAACCCGAGCTGGCCGACGATCTGAAAGTCGAACGGCCAAGGGTCGCAGAACGCCACCGGCGCCTCCCAGCCGAAGTCGTCGAGCTGGAGCTGGCAGGTCACCGTGCGCGAGCTCGTCGTGATGCCTCCGACGGCAACCAGTTCCTCGTCGACTCCTGTGAGATCGACTCCCGCCAGCTCCGCCACCCAGGGCGCGAATCGGTTGTGGAGCGATCCGGTGTCGACGAGGCACAGCACAGTCACGGTCCGAGCCGGTCCTGCAACGACGATCTCAAGCGCGGGTCGAGCAGTATCGGGGCCAGCGCCTGGAAGGCGCTCGAAGGCAAGCCTCACATGCCGTGCATGCCCATGTCGGCCATAGGGTCGACAGGGACGCGGAACACGACGGCGCCTTCTATGCCGTGTTCGCGCAGCCAATTCACGACGTCGTACGGGTTGTCCGCATCGACAAGCACCTCGTCGTCCTTGCGCCCCACATACCGCCCGATGTACGGACGGAGGATGTCGGCGCCGGCCTTGCGGCGCGCTTCCACCTCGGGGCGGACCGCCGGCTCCGGGAGTCGGATCACCTGACGCATGGATCCAGTATGCCTCTCGACCTTGCTCACGTCGCACTGCTTTCGCCGGCTCCCGACGTCGTTCGAGGCCGATGCTGGGGGGTGGCACGATCCCGCAGAAGCTCCTCGGCCCGGTCGTACACGGCAGCCAGGCGCTTGACGGTCTCGGCGTCGTCGAGGTCGATGACGTCCTCGATTGCGTTCGGCGAGGCGAGGCGGCTCATGAGCAGGGTGTAGCGGTCCGCGTCGCCGACATCGGCGGGGTCTGCCTGCGAGGCCCGCAGCACCCTGTCGAACACCGCCTCACCGATGAGGGAGTGGGAGATCGCCCGATACGCGGCCCGTGGGTGCGACGCGTAGTGAGCCCGTTGGGAAAGGTCATCGAAGCGGGTGACCACCCGGCGGAGGTCTCCCATCAACCGCTCGATCTCCGAGGACTCCTCCTCCACCAGGGCGAAGACCGCCTCCTCTCGCGCTCGCTCGAAGTGCTCCCAGCTCAGCCCAGGCGGGAACCCACCGACCTCGGCCACCGCCTCGCCTGCTGCGGACGGGTGGGCCTCCTGCAACTGGAGCATGCGAGCCCGGACGTCCGCCTGCTGGTCATCGCTGCCGAGCAGGATCCGGACGAGGGATAGGAGCGACCGCCCCGTGGTTTCCAGCTCGTAGTCGCCCGCCCCCGGCGGCGGGAGCAGGAACCACACGATCGGCAGCTCGAACGCGAGCGAGAACGCGACCATCTCCTGGGCATCAAAGAACCGCCGGCGGTCGCCGTCGAAGGACCGCTCGATGCCCGAGATCGACGCCTTGGGCAGCTCCTGGCCGAGGTGGGGGGCGAGCCGGCGGGCCGTTTCCTCCTGGGTCCAGCCCCGAAGCTCCCTCGCCGCCCGGAAGTTGTATGCCACCACCTGATTGGCATCGAGGGACTTGGGCGGCGGCGATGGCTCAGTCGGAGCCGCGTCCTTCTTTGCTCGTCTCGGCACGGATGTCAGCCTAGCCGCATACGTCGTACGTCGCCAGCATGTATGCTTGGGGGCTTTCATCGTCTGCCGCTGCGCTGACTTGCCGAGGAGGGACCATGCCGCAGAACGAACGTCTGGTGTTGTCGGTGACCGAGGTCGCCGAGCTTCTCGGGATCTCCCGAACCCACGCCTACGAGCTCGTGACCCGCGGCGAGCTTCCGTCGATCCGCCTGGGCCGGCGAGTCCTCGTGCCCTTGCGCCCGCTCGAACGTCTCGTCGAAGCCGGCGCGGTGCCGCAGCCGTGACCGTCGCTAGGGGAGTGCTCCTGGGCCCAGACTGCCGACTGCTGCGCCAGCGCCTGCCGGCGCTCGAGTGGATCGTTCTGGAGGACGTCGCCCTCGATGCCGCGGCCAGCACCGAGGGCACAGCGATCGCTCCGACGAGCGCCCGCGCCATCGCCGCGAACCTTGATGTGGACCCGGCCGCAGTCGCCTCCGCATTGTCACGTCTCAGGTCGCTCGGACTGATCGCCCATACGCCCGCGGTCGGCACTCCGGACCGCTTCGGACTGTTGGCCTACGTGCTCAAGCCCCAACCCGGCCTCATGCTCGTCGACTTCGACCGAGTCGCAACAGACCTACGGACAACCCGCCGTCCTCCCGCACGTTCGCTCTCACCCCGAAGCGCGCGAACCGAGCACGCGGAACCCGCGCAACTCACGCTCCTCGGCAACGACGTTGCACATCGCCATGAACGGTCCCACCCATGAACCTCCTCCCCACCGCTCCGACCACCCCCCTGGTTGCAACACGGCCAAGCCCGACCCCAAGCGCCCACAGACACTTGCCACCCTCCGGGTGGCACCCCGCGGGACGCCCGTAGCGGGATGCTCGGCATCACCGCGTTGCGCGACGCCGAGTACCTCATCTCGTCGGTCGCCCTCGGCATCGACGAGTACTACCTCGGCGTCGGCGAGGCGCCCGGCGTTTGGCAGGGCCGGTGGGCGGCCGGCCTCGGCCTAGAGGGCGTGGTGGAGGCCGACGACCTACGCGCCCTCGTCGAAGGCCACCATCCAGGGACCGGCGACGACCTGCTCGCCGGCAGACCGTCCCGCAAGGCCCACGCCTTCGACGCCACCTACTCGTGTCCCAAGTCGGTGTCACTCCTGTGGGCCCTGGGCACCGACGAAGTCGCCAGCATCGTGGTTCAGGCCCACGTCGAGGCGGTCGCCACCGCCCTCGCGTTCCTGGAGGAGAAGGCGGCATTCACCCGCCAGCAGCTTGGGGGCGTCCGCCGGCGGGTGGCGACGGAGGGCTTCGCGGTGGCGACCTTCGTTCACCGAACCTCCCGTGAGGGCGACCCCCAACTTCACACGCACTGCCTGATCCCCAACATCGTGGAGCGCGCCGACGGCTCCCATGTGGCTTTCAACGCCCACCCTCTTCACGAGTGGGCGAAGGCCTCCGGTTCGCTGTTCCAGTCCGAGCTGCAGCGGCTCCTGTCTCGCGACCTGGGCGTCGCGTGGGGCCGGGAGCGAAACGGGTGCCGGGAGATGGAGGGCTTCTCCCGCGAGCAGCTGCGCACCTTTTCCAAGCGGACGCTTCAGATCGAGGCCGAGCTCGAACGACGAGGGGAGGTCTACGTGACCGCCGCCGACCGCATGCGGGCGGACGATCAGGCTTCCCTCGCGACCCGCCGGCCCAAGGACCGGCACCTAACCCCGGCGCTCCTGCGGCAGGCGTGGGAAGCCGAAGCGAGGACGGCCGGCCTCGACTCGCCTGAGCAGGTCGAGCGCCAGGTCATTGAGCGCGACCCCGTCCTGGCCGAACTGTCGCAGGACGACGTGTTCGCTGCCCTCGTCGATCCCGACATCGGGCTGTGCGCGAAGGAAGCCCGCTTCGGCGAGGCCCACGTCTACGAGAGGGTGTGCGCGCTGTCGCAGGGCCGATGGCGTCTGGACGAGGTGCGCCGGCTGGTCGACGCGTTCCTTGCCTCGCCCCACGCCGTGCGGCTGGTTCCCTCCCACGACTCGTGGCGCCAGGGCCGGTCATGGTCTACCGCCGAGCACCGGGCGCTGGAGGACCATGTGTTGTACCGGCTGGAGCAGCTCGCCGGCCGAAGTGACGAAGGCGTGGGTTCCTCTCACTTCGATGCCGCGTTGGGTCGAGCGCCATCGCTGGGAGACGACCAGGCCGACGCGGTTCGGACCCTGTGCGCGCCCGGGCCGGCCCTTCGCTCCCTGGTAGCTCCCGCCGGCTTCGGGAAGACCACCGCCATTCATGCCGCGGCCATGGCCCACACCGCGTCGGGGCGTCGGGTCCTCGGGCTCGCCACCACGAACAAGGCGGTGGCGGAACTTCGGGCCGTCGGTCTCGATGCGATGACCTTTGCCCGCTTTCGGATTGAGACGCGGGACCAGGCGCTCGAACCTGATGCCCTGCTGATCGTCGACGAGGTGTCCCAGGTTTCCACCCGTGACGCCGCCGTCGTGCTCGACTCGGCGGTCGTCACGCCCGGCACGCGGGTGTGGTTCCTCGGCGATCCCCGGCAGACGACGCCAGTAGCAGCGGGCGGCATCGCGGCCGAACTGGCGCGCATGGGCGCGACGGGCCTGATCCCCGCTCCGGAACTGACCGAGAACCGTCGGCAGGTGGAGGAGGCTGATCGCGAGGCCCTCGTCAAGCTACGAGAAGGAAAGCCAGCGGAGAGCCAGACCATCCGGACCGACCACGGCTGGGAGCACGAGTGCGAGAGCGCGGCGGAGACGAGGAACGCCATGGCCTCTGCGGTGGCCGCCGACATCGCTGTCCTCGGCCCTGACGCCGTGGTGGCTCTGGCCGTGTCACATGCCGACTGCGAGGACATGGCCGATCGCATCCGTCGTCACCTAATCGATGCGGGCCGAGTCACGGCGAACGGGATCGCGGGACCCGGGTTCGCGCGTGGTCAGCGAACCTACGGGGTCGGCGACCGGGTCCTGCTACACGCGCCGTACCGGGGAGCCGGCAAGCACTTCCATAACGGAACCGTAGTAACCGTTGTGGCGGCCAATGATGAGGGTCTGTTGGTTCGTGCGGCCGGAGATGGGGCGGCACTTCTACCGGTGACATTCGTCACAGGCCTTCGTGACGACGACACTCCCAATCTCTCCCACGCCTGGGCGAGAACGATCGAGGGCGCCCAGGGCGGCACCTGGGAGGCCGTCCATTTGCTCGGTACGGCCTCCCTCGACGCCTTGAGCGGCTACGTGGGACAGAGCCGCGGCCGCCGGCCCACCCACACCTGGAACACCAGGCCGATTCCCGATGTCGACCATGGTGGCACCCTGGCCGACGACC
>Ga0105245_10000871_pt1 | contig 27350 bp, 31 predicted proteins | sample KBSM54metaG_FD_81523 | JGI IMG/M metagenome (GOLD analysis project Ga0105245, IMG submission 81523) | Miscanthus rhizosphere microbial communities from Kellogg Biological Station, Michigan, USA - KBS M5-4 metaG | ecosystem: Host-associated > Plants > Roots > Rhizosphere > Soil | place...
CGCGGCTGCAGGGCCTGTTCGTGGGCGGCACGATGAAGCAGGAGGCGGCGGTGCTGGTGACCGCGGCCGGTGTCGCCCCAGGTGCGGCCGAGCTCGTCGACTTCGGTGACGACGAGTACACGACCGGCCGGGCCCATCCGATGATCGACCCGTCCCTGCGCCTGGAGCGGCTGGCCGAGGTCGCCGCCGACGAGACGACCGGCGTGGTGCTGATGGACGTGGTGCTGGGGCACGGCGCCGAGGAGGACCCGGCAGCGGCGCTGGCGCCGGCGATCGAGGGCATCGGGCCGCCGGTAGTGATCACCGTGGTCGGCACCTCGCACGACCCGCAGGGGCTGGACCGCCAGGTCGACGCCCTCGCCGCGGCCGGGGCCGAGGTCCACCTGTCCAACGCCCACGCGACCCGGCGCGCGCTGGCGATCCTGGGCGGGTCCCGATGAGCACCCCGACGAGCGAGCGCGTGGTCAGCGTCGGGGTCGACCTGCTCGCCCAGGCCCTGGAGAACCAGGCCGCGCCGGTCTCACGGGTCGACTGGCGACCGCCGCTGGCCGGCACGGAGCACGACCTGGCGACCGTGGCGCTCGACCCGCTGCGACCCGGCGCCAACGCACGGGCCCTGGAGCGGATGCTGGCCGTCCAGGCCGTGCTCATCGACGTCCTGCCCGCGCACGAGGCGCTCGGGCTGGAGGCGGGACGGTTCCTGCACGCCGGCCCGCCGATCGCCTGGGAGCGGGCGTCCGGCCCGCTGCGCGGAGCCCTGATGGGGGCGGCCGCGCTGGAGGGACTGGTCGACGACCCCGAGGACGCCGTGGCGCTGTTCGAGGCGGGCACCTCGGTGTCCCTCGAGCCCTGCCATCACCATCGCTGCGTCGGGCCGATGGCGGGCGTGGTGACCCCCAGCATGTGGGTGTTCGTGCTCGAGGACCCCGCCACCGGAGCCCGTACCCACTGCACGCTCAACGAGGGCCTCGGCAAGGTGCTTCGGTACGGCGCGTACTCCCCCGAGGTGCTCACCCGCCTGCGCTGGATGAACGAGGTCCTCGGTCCCCTCCTCCAGGGCGCCGTGCGGGCAACCACGGACGACGGCGAGCCCGTCGACGTCACCGCGATCCTCGGCCAGATGCTGCAGATGGGCGACGAGGCCCACAACCGCAACCGGGCCGGCACCCTGATGTTCCTGCGCGACCTCGGCCCCGCTCTGGTCGCCACCGGTGGCGACGTCGCCGACGTCGCCGAGGCACTGCGGTTCGTCGGCGGCAACGACCACTTCTTCCTCAACCTCGCGATGCCCGCCTGCAAGCTCGCCCTCGACGCGGGGCGCGACGTACCCGGCTCCACGATGGTGGTGGCGATGTCGCGCAACGGCACCGACTTCGGCATCCAGGTCTCCGGCACCGGCGACGAGTGGTTCACGGGCCCGGCGCAGATCGCCGACGGGCTCTACCTCGGCGACTTCGGTCCCGACGACGCGAACCCCGACATCGGCGACTCGGCGATCACCGAGACCGCCGGCCTCGGCGGCTTCGCGATGGCGACGGCGCCGGCGATCGTGCGGTTCGTGGGCGGGTCGGTGCCGGACGCGCTCGCGACCACCCGCCGGATGCAGGAGATCACGCTCGGGGAGAATCCCCGCTGGAGCGTGCCGATCCTGGAGTTCGCCGGGGTGCCGTCGGGCATCGACGTGTCGAAGGTCTGCCGTACCGGGATCCTCCCGCAGATCAACACCGGGATGGCCGGACGCGTGGCCGGGATCGGCCAGGTCGGCGCCGGGCTGGTGACGCCGCCCGACGAGATCTTCCCGAAGGCACTGACCCGGCTGGCCCAGCTCACCGCAGGGCGGGCGGCCTCCAGAAGGCCCGCTTGATGTCGACGTTCCCGGTCGGGCGCAGGGGCGTGCCCTCCTCGAGGTAGTAGGGCCGCGCGTCGACGTCGTGGCTCGGCGGCAGCGAGCCGTCGGCCCGGACGACGCGCCACCAGGGCACCGGGCCGCCGTGCTGTGCCATCACGGAGCCGACGAGTCGCGGACCACCGCCGCCCGCGACCTGGCCGACCACCTCCGCGATGGCGCCGTACGTCGTGACCCGGCCGCGCGGCACCCGCTCGACGCAACCGAGCACGAGCTCGACGTACTGCTCGTGGTCGAGGGCCATCGGCTCACATCCGCCGGTCGCCCGACGAGGGGTAGAGAGCGGTCGCCAGCACCGCCATCGCCAGCCCGGCCGCCAGCCCGATGACCCAGTACGACGCGGAGGTGGCCCGGCCCGCCTCGGCGTCGACCACCAGCCAGGTCAGGGGCGCGATCGTCCACACCAGGACGCCGCGGCGGGCCCACAGCAGGACGGCGCCCGCGTCCGGAGCCAGCCGGGCCGGCCCGTACGACGCCAGGGTGCCGGCGAGGTGTGCGGCCAGGAGCGCCGCCGCGGCGGCGATCGAGGAGAGCGGAAGGCCGTCCTCCATCTCGACCGTCCACCAGGCCACCACGATGGCCAGCGCCCCGTTGCCGACGTAGTGCTCGGGCATCACCGCGAAGGCGAACGAGAAGATCCCGACGACCACCACGAGCCACGTCGGCGGCGTGCGGCCCTGCGGCGACGCGGCCAGCAGAGCCACGATCGGGCCGAGGAAGATCACCAGCCGCAGCGCCCACCCGCCGCCCGGGAACCGCCGGATCACCGGACACCCGCCCGGGGCAGCTGGGCCCGGAGCGCCAGCCGCCGGACCACCTCCTCCAGCGTCCGCGGGCCGTGCCACGCGACGATCGGGCAGCCGGCCGCGGCGAGCCGCTCCAGCACGTGGCGCCGCTCGATCAACCTCATCCGCCAGGCGAGCGACGCGATCTCGGGGTCGGTCTCGGTGGAGACCGACGGCGCGGCGTCGTCGGGCAGGGTGTCGACCACGATCACCGGCAGGCCTCGGCGCAGGAGCCGGACCGCGAGCGTGGCCATCCCGTCGGAGAGCATCGGGCTGAGGACCACGACCATGGTGCCGGCGACCGTCCGGAAGTCGATGTGCTCGACCTCCACGTCGTGCGGCAGGCCGGGCCGGGTGTGCGCCATCTGGCCGAGGATGCGGCGGAGATGGCGGGTGCCCGACCCGTAGCCGACGTGCTCGGCACCGGGGCCCACCACGCGCAGGGACACCCGGTCGCCCTGCCGGATGTACTGCTGGGCGATGGCCGTGGTCGCCCGCATCGCGATGTCGAGGCTCGACTCGTCACCGTCGACCCCCTGCGAGACGCCGTAGTCGGCCAGGGCGTCGACGATCAGGAGCAGGGCGGTGTCCTCCTCCGACCTGGTGGACACCACGTGCAGCGAGCCGGTCCGCAGCGAGACGCGCCAGTTGATCCGTCGCATCCGGTCGCCCGAGTGGTACGCACGGACCGAGGAGAACTCCGTGCCGTCGCCCTCGCGGCCGGAGCGGTGCGCGCCGATCAGCCCGATCGGCTGCGGGGCGGCCGCGGTCGCGTCGTACGCCGCGGCCGTCGGCAGCACCGAGACCTCGCGACCGACGAAGGCCACCGGTCCCCAGCGATAGCCGGCCCATCGGCTGAACAGGGCGACCTTCTCCTCCCCGATCCGGCGCTGTCCCCACCGGCGCGGGGAGATGTGCAGCGGGCGCGGCCGGTCCACGAGGTGGCCGAGGACGCCGGACACCGGACGCAGGGCGACGTGCTCGGCCTGGGCAGCGACCCGGGTCACGAACTCGGTCTCGTCGGCCGGCTCGATCTCCAGCCGCGACGTGGTGCCCTGGCCCTCGTGCAGCACCGGGTACGTCGTACCGGGCAGGACGAGGGGGCGCTCACGCGGCTTGTTGAGCAGCCCGGCCGCGCCCATCACCACCAGCGGCGCCACCAGCACGACCGCCACCGGCCGGCCCAGCACGAGCGCCAGGGCCAGCCCCACCCCGGACACGAGCAGGGCACGGGCGAGCGCCCCCGACGCGCGCCACTCGGTCATCGCTCGAAGCTCTCCAGGGTGCTCGGGCTGGGCACCGAGCCGAGCACGCCGTCGACCACCCGTGGGCCGCTGGCCTGCGTCATCCACAGCTCGGGCTTGACCGTGATCCGGTGCGACAGCACGGCGCGGGCGACGGCCTTGACGTCTTCGGGGATCACGTAGTCGCGGCCACGGACGAGGGCGAACCCCCGGGCCGCGAGGGCCAGGCCCAACGACCCGCGGGGGGACGACCCGGTCAGGACGTCCTTGTGGTCACGGGTGGCCGTCGCCAGCGCGACGCAGTACTGGGTGACCGTGTCGTCCACCGTCACCGTCTCGACGGCAGCCTGCATCGCCCTCAGTCCGGCGCCGTCGGTCAGCTGGTGCAGGTCGACCTCCTCCTGCCCGCGGGCCAGCCGGCGCTGCACCACGTCGTACTCCTCGTCGGAGGTCGGGTACCCGAAGCTGACTCGCATCAGGAAGCGGTCCAGCTGCGCCTCGGGCAGCGGATAGGTGCCTTCGTACTCGATCGGGTTCGCGGTCGCCAGCACGTGGAACGGTTCGGCCAGCGGGAACGTCTCGCCCTCGACGGTCACCTGGCGTTCCTGCATCGCCTCGAGCAGCGCCGACTGCGTCTTGGGTGGTGTGCGGTTGATCTCGTCGGCCAGCAGGATCCCGGTGAACAGCGGTCCGCGCCGGAACTCGAAGGACCCCTCCTGCTGGTTGTAGAGGAAGGAGCCGGTGATGTCGGCAGGCAGCAGATCGGGCGTGAACTGCACCCGGCTGAACTCCAGCCCCAGCACCCGGGCCAGGCTGCGCGCCGCGAGGGTCTTGCCCAGCCCGGGGAAGTCCTCGAGCAGCACGTGGCCCTTGGCGAGCACCGAGGACATCACGAGCGTCAACGGCAGGCGCTTGCCGACGACGGCCTGTTCCACCTCGTCGAGCACGGCCTTGGCGAGCTCCGAGGCCTCGGCCACGGTCATCGCCGGGGCGGGCGGGGACACGGATGACTGGGTCACGGTGACAGCTCCTCGATCCTCCGGATGCACTCCTCGAGCGTGCCTCGACCGAGCTGACGAGGCGCCGAGTCGAGAACCTCGCACAGCGTAGGCCCCAACCGCTCGTCGACCCCTGGATCGCCTCGCCGGAGGCCGAGCTCGGCGAGACGTCCCCGGGTGAGCACCGACAGGCGGTGCTGCAGGACCGGCTCGACGACGCGCGACGTCAGGTGGTTCTCGAGCATGCGCACGTTGCGGTTGAGGCCCGGGTCCTGACCGGCCGGGTGCACCGAACGGGCGGAGACCACCTCCCAGTCCGGAGCCGGCACCGTGGTCAGGTCGACCACCAGACCGATCGCGAAGACCCCGACCGCGATCAGCAGGACCAGCCGCAGCAGGTCGGGAGTCACCTGCTCGTAGCGGGAGACGCCCACCGTGGCCAGCAGCAGGACCAGCGAGATCACCACGCGCGGGACCCACCAGCGCTTCCGGGTCGTGGTCATCGCGCGACCGTCCGACCCGATCCGATCGTGTCGCGGATCCGTGCCAGGGCCTCGACCGCGCGCTGTCGGTCGGCCTCGGTGATGTCGTGCTCGGAGAAGCGGGCCTCACGGTAGAGCACGGCCAGCCGCGACACGGCCGAGGGATCGGCCGAGACCACGTCGAGCAGCCGCAGGGTGAACTCCGACGAGGTCTCCCAGGGCTTCCGGGCCAGGCCCACGCGCTCGGCCTGCTCCTCGAAGCGCTCCCAGCACGCCACGATCGCGTTGCGCGGCTCTCCCCCGAGCAGCAGCTCGAGCTGGAGGTCCGCGTCCCGCCGCATCTCCTCGACCAGCGGCTCGGGATCGTCGAGCACGTCGAAGTCCACCTCGAGCGGCGCCGGCTCGCGGCTCCGCCTGGCCTGCAGGTCCTGGGCCAGCCAGCGCAGTCCACGCCACACCAGGGACAGCAACCACAGCGCCAGGGCGATCCGCAGCACGGTGCCGATCAGGCCCGCGAACGGCAGGTCGGAGTGCCCCTGCGGGAGCTGGTCGGTCCGGTTCGGCCCGGGCGACTGGGTGGGGCCGGAGGACGACGGCTGCTCCGTCGGCGCATGGAAGATCGAGTCGCGCGGCGTGCCGTGGACCAGACCCGACGGGCCGACCCCGGCGGCCACGCCCACGAGCAGCACCACCAGGACGACCCCGGCCAGGCTGAACCCGAGCGCCAGGGCGCCCGCACGGCGGGGTTGCATGTGCGCAACCTAGCCCGAACCCGGGCGGGCTCCATGCGTGCCGCTCGACAACGATTGGGTAACGCCCCTGGACGGCGACGAGCCCCCGCGCGGGTGCGGGGGCTCGTCCTCCGGAGGCTCCGTCAGAGGATCGGGTCGAACGGCTCCGTGCCGTTGACCAGCTGCAGTCCGGCGATGCCCGAGTGCGCCTGGGCGAACGCGAGCTCCTTGGCGAGGTCGCCGATGTTGTTCGACAGCGGCAGCGGGGCGAGCCCCAGCGTCGACAGGACGCCGATCGCCTGGCCGCCCTGGGTCATGAAGCCAGAACCCGAGTCACCGGGGATGCCCGGGGACAGCGTGTAGAGCGGGTGGCTCCACCCGCCGTCGGCGGCCTGGTCTCCGAGACTGATCCCGGTGTGCGGCGACAGCTGCGACAGGCCGCCCCGCAGGCTGGAGTTGCCGTACGTCCACACCTGGTCACCGGCCGCCGTGCCGTCGGTGTCGATACCGGTGGGGCCGCCCCAGAACGGCACGCTCGGATTGACCTTGGACACGTCGCCGGCGTCGAGCCTGACCAGGGCGAGGTCGTTGTACGCGCAGGTGTTGGCGTCGGTCGTGCCGAGCTGATGCTCGGTGATCCATGAGCTGTAGGCGAGGGTGCCGTGCCCGACGATGGTGCCCTCGCTGGCGACGTTGCCGTCGTTGCTGAGGTCGACCCTGGTGCCGAGCGGCACGGAGTCGGTCTGGCACCCGTTGGTGTCGGTCGAGGAGCCGGTGCCGGCGCAGTGGGCCGCGTAGCCGAGGTAGGTGTTGCCCGCCGCGTCGGTGAACACGAAGTTGCCGGTGCACTGGGCGCCGGCGGTGTACATCATCGTGCCGGGATGGATCTGTGCGGTGGACGCGGGTGCCCAGGCGGCACTCGGGCTGAGTCCGGAGAGCAGGGAGCGGGCGCCGGCCGCGGCCGCGGGCTGCGAGCTGATCATCGCCGTCGCGACCGCCGCCGCGGTGAGCACCGCGAACGCGGCCGACACCCGGCGCGCGAACGAAAAGACGGATCGGGTCATGAGGATGGGGCCTCCTGTGGTCCGGCACCGGCGGGACGCCGGCGCCTGGGATGACACGTGGTTCGCCAGGTCCAACGCGCCGGCCGGGCGCAGGTTACGGGCCGGTAACCGGCCCGGGACATGATGGGCGCGTGCCCGGCTACTTCCCGTACGACGTGGAGCCGCCGCCGCGGACGAGCGGGCTCGTCGCCGACCGGATCAGCACCCCGCTGGGCCGGGTCCGGGTGCTGCGGCCGAGCACGGTCCCGCCCACGACGGTGTTCCTGCACGGGGTCTCGCTCGACAGCGCCTGCTGGACGCCCCTGGTGCGGGCGTCCGGCCGCGACGACCTGCCGTGGCTGCTCGTGGACCTGCCGGGCTTCGGCGGCTCGGACCCGCTGCCGGGGCCGGTCTCGCTGGACGCGATGAGCGACGCGCTGCTCGCCGTCCTGGACGCCGCCGGGACCGACACCGTGGACGTGGTCGGTCACTCGATGGGCGGCTTCCTGGGTCTGCACCTCGCAGCCCGGCACCCCGACCGCGTCCGGTCGTTGGCGACCCTGAACGGCACGTACGTGACGATCCTCGACCTGGTGAACGACCCGCTCCGGGCCGCCGTGCGCCACCCGCGCACCTGGGCGACGTACCAGGGCGTGCGACTGGTGGCCGGCGGCGGGCACCTGGTGCAGACGGCCATCGCCGCCGGCGCGCGGACCGGGCTGCTCCGCTGGGGCACCGCCGGGCTCGCGGCACGGCCGTCGGCGCTGCCGGACTCGCTGCTGCGGGCCCTGGCGGAGGGAGGCCGGCCACGGTCCTTCCGGTACGCCGAGGCCACCGGCCGCGGCTACGACTGGCGGACGACGTGGCGCGGGATACGCGCGCCGGTGCTCGCCGGCTTCGGCGACCGCGACCGCCTGGTCACGTCGTACGACGCACGCTCGCTGCGCGAGGTGCTGCCGACCGCCCACCAGGTGGTGCTCGGCGGGACGTCCCACCTGTCGCCGATGGAGCGCCCCGACGGCTGGATCACCGAGCTCACCAGGTTCTGGGACCGGGCCTGATCCGATCATCCGCTCGACCGACGACGCCCGCCGGCACGGAGGGCTACCGTCTCACCACCGCCGCACTCGGAGTCGCCATGTCCGAACCCGCACCGAGCCAGGCATCGGCGCCCCCGACCGAGCACTGGGTCGAGCTACGCATCCACGGGGTGAGTGGCACCCCGCCCGAGGTCATGCTCGAGAGCGCCCACGTGAAGCAGATCGCCGGCGACTCGTGGGGCCGCTTCTTCCGACCCGAGGACGGGGTCGGTCGCGAGGTGCAGACCTCGCCCCCAGGCATCCCCGAGGGGCGGGTCCTCGAGGGATACCACTGGGGCAGGTACACCTCCGGCAGCGCGCTGAAGGGGCTGTGGCTGATCCTGGTCCCGTTCGGGTTGGTCAACGCGGCCGCGTTCATGTGCCCTCGACCGAACAGCAAGCTCCAGCGCGGCCTGCACTTCCTGATCCAGTCCCTGATCCGCGGGGTCGGCGTCGGTGTGTCGGCGACCTTCGCCCTGGCCGCGGGCCTGATCTCCGTCGACCTGCTGGCCTACCAGTGGGCCGCCAAGCTCGACGTCCTGCAGAAGTTCGGCTTCGGGAAGGTGCTGGGCCTCGGCGTCGTCCTCGGCGGCGCCGTGATCGCCGTCCTGTTCGCGCTCGGCAACCAGAACCGCGCCTCGGACTTCGGCGCGGCACCCTTCGGCTCGGTCGCGCAGCCGCCGCCCGATCCCGACGAGCCGCCCTCGGGGCTGGTCAGACGCGCCTTCTTCTACGTCGACCCGAGGAGCGCGCCGGTCCTGGGCCAGCTGCACCTGGCGGCGGGGTTCTGCGTGGTGATCGTGGTCGCCACCCTGACCTGGGACACGGTGGTGCCGGACGGGACGCTGACGACGCAGACCGACATCGAGGACGGCTTGCGCGTCGCCGCGATCGTCCTCCTGGGGTTGGTCACGCTGCTCGCCGCCCTCGGTGGCGACGTGGGGGGCGCCGTGCGCGGGGTACCGCTCGCCGGGTGGCGGAAGCGGGCCATGGAGATCTCCGCCCTCACGGCCCTCGTCGGGTCGGCCGCGGTCCTCGCCTGCTCGGCGGGGATGCTGACGTACGCCGACCACTCGACCCAGCCGCTCGACTTCGACGCCTACACGGAATGGCTCGCGCTGATCAGCGGCGTCACCATGTCGGTACTGGCTCTTGCGAACATCTGGCTCGCCGCGCTCACCCCGCAGCAAGCGGACACGCCCCCCACCTTCAGGCGCTACGCCTGGGGCATGGCCCCGTGGGCGGCCACGTCGGCCGGGGTGTTCCTGGCGGTCGGGTTCAGCAGCGCCTTCGTCCTCGGTCTGGCCAAGACCCTGAACTCGAAGGCGGACACCGAGTTCATCCACCGGGTGGCCTACTCGTGGGGTCTGACGGCGGTGCTGGGGGTCGTCATCGCGGCTGGGCTGGCCGGTGCCTGGTGGCGCGGCGGCAGCACGATGCTCCCTCGGGCCGAGGCCGCCTACGGAGCCGTGTCCGCCCCCTTGGGGAAACCGACCGCGGGGTGGTCGCCCGAGATCGCCAAGGCGATGAGCGCCGCCAGGATGAAGTTCTGCGTGGCGCCGCCGATCGTGATCTTCGCGCTGGCCGGGCTCGCCATGACCGCCGTGACGTCGTTCGAGATGCGTGGCGGGAGGAACCTCCCGGTCGTGGGGCTGCTGAGCGAGGCCAGTCCGGCGGCGACGGCGGAGGGAGGGAACCCGCAGGTACCCACGCACATCGCCTTCTTCACCAACCTCGGCACCCTCGTGCTGATCGGCCTGGCCGGTCTGCTCTTCCTGCTCGGCCGCCGGTCGCTGCGTACCGAGCAGACGCGACGTGGCGTGAACGTCTTGTGGGACGTGATCTCCTTCTGGCCGCACGCCGCTCATCCGTTCGTGCCACCGGCGTACTCCCAGTTCGCGGTCCAGGACGTGCGCAAGCGCGTGGCGTTCCATCTGTCCGCCCCACCGGTCACCGACAGCGGCGAGCCACCGCAGCCTCGCGCGTCCTCGATCGTGCTGTCGGCCCACAGCCAGGGGAGCCTGGTCATCTTCGCCGCGCTGCTCTGGCTCTCGCCGGAACACCTCGAGCGGATCGGCGTCCTCACCTACGGCTCGCAGCTCCAGGTCGGCTACCCGCGCGGGTTCCCGGCCTTCATCCACATCGACCTCCTGAAGGCCGTGCAGGAGCAGCTGGGCTGCCGGTGGGTCAACCTGTACCGAGAGACCGATCCGATCGCCGGGCCGGTCCTCTCGTGGCAGCGCTCCACCATCACCGAGCGGACCGAGCCGGGCGCTGCCGCCGCGCCCCTGACGACGTCCATGCGCCTCGGTGAGGACAGGCGGCTGACCGACTTCCAGAACCCGGCCACCGGCCGCCGCGAGAGCGGGCACGACTGGCGGGTGCTGGACCCACCGCCGGTCGATCCCGGGCTGCAGCTGGGGACGCTGACCCACCTGAGCCGGCACTCGGGCTATCCCGCGTCCGTGGACTACCCGGACGCCGTGGCGCATGTGAAGCCGATGTGACCGGGTCCGGTCAGTACGCCGGCTGGCTGGGGTCGATCTGGTCGACCCACGCCGAGACGCCACCGCCCACGTGGATCGCGTCGGCGTAGCCCGCACCCTTGACGACCGCCAGTGCCTCCGCGGAGCGGACCCCGGTCTTGCAGTAGAGGACGACCTGCGTGCCGGAGTCGACGCCGGGCAGCTGCCCCAGGGCGTGGCCGTTGAGGAACTCGCCCTTGGGGATCAGCACGGAGCCGGGGATCTTGTTGATCTCGTACTCGTTCGGCTCGCGCACGTCGATCAGCACGAAGTCCTTCTGACCGCCGTCGCGCTCCTTGAGCAGGTGCGAGAGCTGGGTGACCGAGATCGTCGACCCGGCGGCGGCCTCGGACGCCTCCTCCGAGACGGCGCCGCAGAAGGTCTCGTAGTCGATCAGCCCGGTGACGGTGGGGTGGTCGCCGCACAGCGCGCAGTTCGGGTCCTTGCGGACCTTGAGCTTGCGGTACTCCATCTCCAGGGCGTCGTAGATCACCAGCTGCCCGGCGATCGGCTCGCCGATCCCGGTCAGGAGCTTGATCGCCTCGTTCACCTGGATCGAGCCGATGCTCGCGCAGAGCACGCCCAGCACGCCGCCCTCGGCGCAGCTGGGCACCATGCCCGGCGGCGGGGGCTCGGGGTACAGGCAGCGGTAGCAGGGGAGGTCCTCCCCCGCCACGTCGCTCAGGGTCGGCGCGAACACGCTCGCCTGGCCGTCGAAGCGGTAGATCGAGCCCCACACGTAGGGGATCTTCAGGAAGAACGCCGCGTCGTTGACCAGGTAGCGGGTTGCGAAGTTGTCGGTGCCGTCGAGGATCAGGTCGTAGCCCTCGAAGATCCGCATCACGTTGTCGTTGTCGAGGCGCTCGTCGTACACCACGACGTCGACCAGCGGGTTCACCTCCGCGACGGACTCCTTCGCCGACTGGGCCTTCGGCCGGCCCACGTCCGACTGCCCGTGGATGACCTGCCGCTGGAGGTTGGACTCGTCGACCTCGTCGAACTCGACCAGACCGATCGTGCCGACGCCCGCAGCCGCCAGGTAGAGCAGGGCCGGGCTCCCCAGACCGCCCGCCCCGATCACGAGCACCTTGGCGTTCTTCAGCCGCTTCTGACCGTCCATGCCCACGTCGGGGATGATGAGGTGCCGGCTGTAGCGGCGCACCTCGTCGATGGTCAGCTCGGCGGCCGGCTCGACCAGCGGCGGGAGGGACACGGCGTACTCCTGGGTCTGCTCGCTCGGGGGCGGTACTCGGATGGTGCTCGGGTGGTGCTCGGGTGATGTTCGGGTGGTGCTCGGGCCTGGCTGCGCCGAGATCATCCCGCACCGGGACAACAGGGATCCGGCCCTCCATGTTCCCCAGCAGGTACGCCGCGGACGAGCGCGTCCGTCATCCGGACCACGGTTCCCGCTGGGTAGGGTGCCCACGTGGGCACGACGGAGCACCCGATCGGGCAGCCGACCGCGCAGAAGCCACGCGGTGGCAGGCTTCCCCGGCGGGAGCGTCGCGTCCAGCTCCTCGACGCCGCGCTCGAGGTGTTCGTGGCCCAGGGCTACCACGCCGCCGCGATGGACGACATCGCCGAGCGGGCCGGGGTCTCCAAGCCCGTTCTGTACCAGCACTTCCCCGGCAAGCTCGAGCTCTACCTCGCCCTGCTCGACTCCGCGTGCGACGCGGTGATCGACCACTGCCGACAGGCGCTGGCGTCGACGCACGACAACAAGACCCGGGTCGCGGCCGCGATGGCCGCGTTCTACGCCTACGTCGCCGGCGAGCGCGGCGCGTTCCGCCTGGTCTTCGAGTCCGACCTGACCAGCGAGCCCGCCGTCCGCGAGCACGTCGATCGGGTGACCAGCGAGTGCGCGGCGATGATCGCCGACGTGATCCACGACGACACCGGACTGCCGCCCGAGCAGTCGCGGCTGCTGGCGGCGTCCCTGGTGGGAATGGCCCAGGTCAGCGCGAGGTTCTGGGTGTCGGAGTCCAGTGGCATCGCGCAGTCCCAGGCGGTCGAGCTGGTCAGCGGGCTGGCCTGGCGCGGCATCCGCGGCTACCCGCTCACCGACGACCACTGACCCATGTACCGGCCCGCGAGTACTGGCCGGCGTTGACGCCGCGCCACCAGACGAAGGAGAACGATGGAAGTCAAGATCGGGGTCCACCACGCGCCCCGCGAGCTGGTGCTCGAGACCGCCGACTCCGCCGAGGAGATCCAGGCCACGCTCGACAAGGCGCTCGCCGCGGACGGCACCCTCGCGCTGAGCGACACCCGCGGCCGCCTGGTGATCGTGCCCGCCCGCAGCATCGCCTACGTCGAGATCGGCGCCGGAGTCACCGGACAGGTCGGCTTCCGCGGCTGACCGGGGCCCCTTTCTGGCCCCGGGACGTTTGACACGTCATGATCGAGGTAACGGGGCCCCTGCGTCCGCCACTGCGGCGGACACGAACAAGGAGGATCTCATGGGCTGGCTGTTCGTCCTCGTGATGGGCGTGATCATCGGACTGCTCGGCAAGTGGGTCGCCCCCGGCGGCAAGGACAACACGCCGCTGTGGCTGACCGTGGTCTGCGGCATCGCCGGCGTGGTCCTCGGCTACGGTCTGTTCGGCGGAACCAAGGGCATCGACTGGATCGCGTTCTTCATCTCCATCGTCCTGGCCGCGGTGTTCGTGGTCATCGCGACCAGCGTGACCGGACGCCGTACCAGGGTCTGAGTCGGACCCGACCTCGGATCGCCCCTCCTCGGAAGGACACCCGTGACACTGACGACGATCGCCCCGCTGCTGGTCAAGTGCGGTCACCACTGGAGCCTCGGCGGGATCCTCTTCCTGCTGATCGGCGGTGCCGTGATCGGCATCCTCGGCAAGATGGTGGCACCCGGGGACCGGGACCGGATCCCGTTCTGGCTGACCGTGCTCTGCGGCATCGTGGGCATCTTCATCGGCAACTGGCTCTACGTCGACGTGCTCGGCGGCCGGTGCGCCACCAGCGGGATCGACTGGCTGCGCCACATCGTGCAGGTGGTCTCGGCCGCGGTGATCGTGATGGTGGCGGCCGCGCTGACCGGTCGGACCCGCAGCCGCGTGCACTGACCCCCCGGGTCGCGACGCCTCACGAGGAGAGACCGAGCTCGGCCATCCGCTCGTTGTGCCGCTCGGTGATCCGGGTGAACATCCGGCCGATCGCCGCCAGGTCGAGGCCCGGCCGGTCGATGCCGCCCGCGAGCAGCGCCGTCAGCGCGTCGCGCTCGGCGGCGACCCGCTGTGCCTGCGTCAGCGCCTCGCCCATCAGCCGACGCCCCCACAGCGCCAGCCGGCCCGAGAGCTTCGGGTCGTCCTCGATCGCCTGCCGGATGTGGCGCACCGCGAAGTCCGCCTGTCCCGTGTCCTCCAGCGAGGCGATGATCAGGTCGCGGGTGTCCGCGTCGAGGTACGCCGCGATCTCCCGGTAGAAGTCCGCCGCCATCCCGTCCCCGACGTAGGCCTTGACGAGTCCCTCGTACCAGTCGGAGGGCGCCGTGTGCTCGTGGAACAGGTCGATCGCCGCCTGGAACGGCGACATCGCGTCGAACGGGTCGGTCCCCAGCTCACGGATGCGGTCGTGCAGCCGGGCCACGTGCCCGAACTCCAGGCTGGCCATCGCCCCCATCTCGACCTTGTCCCGCACGCTCGGGGCGAGCTTGGCGTCGTCCACCAGACGCTCGAACGCCGAGAGCTCGCCGTAGGCCACCGCGCCCAGGAGGTCGACCACGGCCAGGCGGTAGTCGGCGTCCTCGAAGACCAGTCCGGGCTCGGCCGGTGGCTCCTGGGGCGCCTGATCGGCCTGGGAATCGGACATGCGCACACGCTACCGATAGACTGAGGTGTCCCCGCACGAGCGGTGAGGACGCGCGCCGGCCATGACCGCGGCGCTGGATGTGCGCGGCAGACGCCGGGTGTCGAGCAGCTTCGAGCCTTCGTCCGCCGCTGGACGACTGGCTCGAACCCCCACCCCTGACCAGGGCTCGAACGAAAGCGAACTGAACACCGTGACCACCTTCCGCGAGCTCGGCGTGCTGCCCGAGATCTGCGACGCGCTCGAGCGCGCCGGCATCACCACCCCCTTCGCCATCCAGGAGATGACCCTGTCGGTCGCCCTGCTCGGCACCGACCTGATCGGCCAGGCCCGCACGGGCACCGGCAAGACGCTCGCCTTCGGCATCCCGGTGCTGCAGCGCAGCGTCGTACCGACCGACCCCGCGTACGCCGACCTGCCGCAGGGCAAGCCGCAGGCCCTGATCGTCGCCCCGACCCGAGAGCTCGCGCTCCAGGTCAGCGGCGACCTCGCCCTGGCGAGCAAGGACCTCGGCCTCCGGGTCCTGACCGTCTACGGCGGCGTCGCCTACGAGCCGCAGCTCGATGCGCTCAGCACCGGCGTCGACATCGTCGTGGGCACCCCCGGGCGCCTGATCGACCTGTGCAACCGCCGCGCCCTCGACATCTCCCACGTGCACGCGCTGGTGCTCGACGAGGCCGACGAGATGCTCGACCTCGGCTTCCTGCCCGACGTCGAGAAGCTGCTGTCCATGACGCCCGAGACCCGGCAGACCATGCTGTTCTCGGCGACGATGCCCGCGGCGATCGTCTCCCTGGCCCGCACCCACATGCGGCACCCGATGAACATCCGGGCCGAGTCGTCGTACGACACCCAGCTGGTGCCGGCGACCGCACAGTTCATCTACCAGGCCCACGACCTCGACAAGCCGGAGATCATCGGCCGCATCCTGCAGGCCGAGGACGCCGAGAAGATCATCGTCTTCACCCGCACCAAGCGGCAGGCGCAGCGAGTGGCGGACGACCTGTCCGAGCGCGGCTTCCGCTCCTCGCCGCTGCACGGTGACATGGCGCAGATCGCCCGCGAGAAGGCGCTGACCAAGTTCCGGGACGGCAAGCTCCGGGTCCTCGTCGCCACCGACGTCGCCGCCCGTGGCATCGACGTCCAGGGCATCTCGCACGTGATCAACTACACCTGCCCCGAGGACGAGAAGACCTACATCCACCGGATCGGCCGCACCGGTCGCGCCGGTGCCTCCGGCATCGCGGTCACCTTCGTCGACTGGGCGGACCTGCACCGCTGGAAGATGATCAACAAGGCGCTCGACCTGCCGTTCGACGAGCCGCAGGAGACCTACTCCACCTCCGAGCACCTCTTCCACGACCTCGGCATCCCGGCCGGCACCAAGGGTCGGATCGTGCCAGCGAGCCCGGAGCCGGAGAGGCGCCCGAGCGGCGAGTCCGACCGCCCTCGTCGCGAGCGCGCCCCGCGCGCCACGACGCGGCAGCGCACCCGCACCCGCAACGGCGAGAAGGTCCGCGCCGCGAGCGGCGACACGGCGAGCGCACCCGCCGAGCAGACCGCCGCTGCCGAACGTCCCGCGGGCCAGTCCCGCACCCGCCGGCGTCGCCGCCGCAGCTCCGGCTCGGGCACCACCCCTCGGGCCTGACCGCGGACCCGGCGGACTCGTCAGTCGGGTCCAGGTGGGCACCAGGGCTCGGTCAGGCGACGACGACGACCTTGGTGCCGATCGGGGCGAAGTTCCACAGGGCGATCGCGTCCGGCATGTTCTGCCGGATGCAGCCGTGCGACTGGGGCGTGCCCAGCTGGGCCTTGGTCTGCAACGGGACGCCGTTCTTCGACGGGATCGAGTGGAAGCCGATCGCCGAGCCGGTCGGACCACGGGTGAACCGCACGAAGTACTGCATGACACCGGAGTCGTCGACCCCCACCGCCCAGCGCGACTTCGAGTACACCGAGTAGGTGCCCGGCTCGAGGTTGTGGGTCACGCTGCCCGAGACCAGGTAGGTGCGTTGCACGTCGTCGGGACGCTGCCCCAGCAGCCAGACCCGCTGGAGGCTCTGGCTGAAGACGATCCGTCGGCCCGAGCCGCTGTCGGGCGGGATCGCGGTCTGTGACGCCACGTCCGGGGACGAGCTGTCCGGCGCCGAGACCGCGTTCAGCGAAGGGGGGCCCGTCGTCGCGCTGCTCGAGGCGTCCACCCGTGGCACCTGCGTGGCCGGCGTGCCCTGCGTGTACGACGCGGGCTTGGCCGCCGCACCGGCCGTCGCCGAGCCGCTGGCGAGGACGCCCATGCCGGCCAGCGCCGCGACCGCGGTGATGGTGAGCGAGGTCGCGAGCACCGCGATCCGTCCGTAGCGGGGCCGCACCTCGCGGCGGTGGCTGCTCACGACCGGGCCTTCGCCCCGCTGCGCTCCAGCAGGTTCACCGCGACCTCACGATAGGCCTGCGCGCCCTTGCTGCTGCGACTGGTCGCGAGGATCGACCGACCCGCCGCCGGCGCCTCGGCGAACTTGATCGTCTTCGGGATCGGCGGCTCGATCACGTCGAGGTCGTAGGTGTCGGAGATCGTCTCGAGCACCCTGCGCGCGTGGTTGGTGCGCCCGTCGTACAACGTCGGCAGGACGCCCCACACCTCGAGGTCGCGGTTGGTGAACCGGCGTACGTCGTGCACGGTGTCGAGCAGCTGTCCCACGCCACGGTGCGAGAGCGTCTCGCACTGCAGCGGGATGAGCACGCCCTCGGCGGCGGTGAGCGCCGCGACCGTCATCAGGCCCAGGGACGGCGGGCAGTCGAGCAGCACCCAGTCGTACCCGTGCCCGTCCGGGTGCTCGGCCAGGTCGTCGAGCGCACCCCGGAGCACGTGCTCGCGACCCGTACGGGTCAGCAGGTCCGCCTCGGCTCGCGCCAGCTCGATCGTGGCCGGGAGCAGGTCGACGCCGTCGTCGGTCTCGATGATCACCTCGGACGTGTGGAGCCCCTTGGTCAGCACGTGGTGCACCGAGAGCTCGAGATCCTCCGGGTCGATGCCCAGCGAGAACGTCAGGCACGCCTGCGGGTCCAGGTCGACCAGCAGCACCGACTGCCCCAGCTCGGCCAGTGCCGCCCCGATGGACGCGACCGAGGTCGTCTTGGCGACGCCGCCCTTCTGGTTGGCGACCGCCACGGTGATCGGCGCAACGCGTGCGGGTGTGGTGGACATCGCCTCCCATCATGCACGACCGGCCTTGCCCGGAGGGCGCATACGCGGGTTGGCTTTGGGGCATGTCTCTGACCGGCTCCGCACCAGGTTCCCGCCCGCTCGCGCTGGTGACCGGCCCGACGTCCGGCCTCGGGCGCGTCTTCGCCGACCGGCTGGCCCGGCGCGGTCACGACGTGGTGCTGGTCGCCCGGGACGAGGCGCGGCTCGAGACGGTCGCCGACGAGCTCGCCACGACGTACGGCGTGACCTGCGAGGTGCTGGTCGCGGACCTGGCCGACCGCGACCAGCTGAAGCTCGTCGAGGACCGCGCGGCCGACCTCGAGCACCCGGTCGACCTGCTCGTCAACAACGCGGGCTTCGGGCTCCGGCAGAAGTTCCTGCAGAACACCGTCGAGCAGGAGCAGGCCCTCCTCGACGTCCTGGTGACCGCGCCGATGCGGCTCACCCACGCCGCGCTCCGACAGATGACCCAGCGCCACACCGGCGGGATCATCAACGTCTCCAGCGTCGCCGGCACCCAGCCCCGCGGGTCGTACAGCGCCGCCAAGGCCTACGTCAACCGCCTGGGCGAGTGGGCCGCGCACGAGTACGCCAAGGACGGCGTCCACGTGATGACCGTGCTCCCGGGCTTCACCCGCACCGAGTTCCACGGGCGGATGGAGGTCGGCCGCGACGCCGTCCCGAAGCTGCTCTGGCTCGACGTCGACCGCGTGGTCGACGAGGCACTGGCGGACTTCGACGCCGGCAAGCGGGTGTCGATCCCGAGCAAGCGCTACAAGGTGATCGCCACCGCCGGCAAGCACCTCCCGGTGCGGCTGCTCCAGCGCTTCCAGTCCCTCGGCCGCCGATAGCCGGGACGGCCGTCACCACACGGGCGACGGACCCCCGAACGCCATCTCCACCAGTGGCGGGCCGATGCCCGACACGTCGCGCAGGATCCACTCGTCGCGCAGCAGGAGGATCGCCGAGGCCGGTCGGAGCACGACCCACAGCCACCTGCCGCCGGCCTCCCCGGCCACGACCGACCGGTCCAGCTCGCCGTCGGAGGTGGCGGTCGACACCGCCCACAGCGGCACCGGCTGGCTGCCTATTCGCACCCGCACCATGGGTGGCCCGAGCCCGATCTCGGGCCCCGCGTCGAGATGGGTCGTGCCGGCACACCGGGCACCCAGCCCCGTGCCCGACTCCTCGCTGACCACGAACACGTCCACCGGACCGTCCAGGGCGCTGGTCCCCGAGCTGCAGGTCATCGTCGCCAACGCGTCCCGCTCGCCCACGACCGCGAAGTCGCTGACCGTCCAGCCCGGGCTCATCGGCCACGGCAGGTACGTCGGGAAGTCGCCGGCCGCGGACAGCACCTCCACGAAGCCGTCGTACGTCGCCTGGTCGGGCCGCCTCAGCGCTGGCGTCGGTCCGTGCTCAGGGCAGATCCAGCCGTCCCCATGCGCGTCGACGGCCGACTCCCCGAGCGGGGCGGGGCAGCGCGGACACTCGGTCCGGAGCGGCATGGGTCCACGGTCCCGACGCCGCGGCCCGTGGTCAAGGGTCGTCGGCACTCGCCCGGTCAGGAGTTCCAGCGCAGCACGACCGGCGTCTCGCGCTCCCACCCGAGCACGGACACGGTCGCGGTGTCGAGGCGGAGATGGCGGCCGTCGGAGACCGGAAGCTCGAGCCAGCGCGCCGCCAGGGCTCGCAGGCTGTGCCCGTGCCCGAAGACGAGCACCCAGCCGCTGGCGGACCGGCAGCGTGCCACCACCCGGTCCAGCCTGGCCGAGATCTGCCCGGCGTCCTCGCCGCCGGGCACCGGTCCCTGCCAGATGGTCCAGCCCGGATACGTCTCGCGGATCTGCTCGGAGGTGCGGCCCTCCAGGTCGCCGTAGTCCCACTCGGCCAGGTCGTCGTCGAGCTCGGCCTCCGGATGACCCGCGAGGCGCGCGGTCTCCCGCGCCCGCTGCCGTGGGGAGCAGAGCACGAGCGAGAACCCACTCGGGTGGTGCGGATCGTCCAGCCGGTCACGAAGACCCTCGGCCACCCGGCGTCCCTCGCCGGTCAGCGGCAGATCGGTGGTCGAGGTGTGCCGGCCGTCGCGGCTCCACTCGGTCTCGCCGTGCCGCACCAGCCACACCTCGTCAGCCATGGGCGTCATCGTGCCAGTCGGCGTCTGCGGGGCTCGCCGTACCGAGGATCCTGGCGAGCAGCTGCTGCCGGTTCCGCGCACCCGTGCGCCCCAGCACCGCCTTCACGTGGTCGTTCACGGTGTGCTCGGACAGGTGGAGCCGGCGCGCGATCTCCGGCGAGGTGAGGCCGGCGGCGAGCACCCCGAGCACCTCGGTCTCGCGGTCCGAGAGACCGGCGCTGCGCGCGACGAGGTCAGCGCGTTCGGCCGCGGTGCTCGGCTCGATCGACACCGCGACGTCGTCCCCGAGCCGCGAGGCCCGGACGGTGACCCACCGGCTGCCACCGAGGTGCACGCGAGCCCAGGGCTCACCGACCGGGATGCCCGCCTCCAGGGCCATCAGGGCGGCACCGACGTTGTACGCCGATGCCGGGATCGGCGCCATCGGCTCGTCCGGAGGGTTGAGCCGGAGCAGCGCCTCGGCGGCGGCGTCGGTCTGCGAGCGCACGGCGAGCCCGCGGTCGAGGACGACGACGGCCGGCCCGACGGACCGCAGGTCCCCACCGGGGTCGGTGAAGGTGCGCGCCACGGCCGCCCGCAGGCCACCGGTCACGGCGGGCACGATCGAGGTCAGCAGGTCCAGCTCGGGATCGGTGAAGGGAGTCGTCAGCCGCCACAGCTCCAGGAAGCCCCAGACCCCGTGCCGGTCTGCGAAGGAGACGGAGGCCGTGTCGACCACGCCCAGATCGCGCTGCACGTGCCGCCATACCAGGGACTCCTCCGGTGAGGTCGTCGCCCCGAGCAGCGACCGAGCCCCGGCACCGAGCAGCGCGTCGACCCGGTTCACCGTCGTCAGGTAGCGCCACCGCACGAGCTCGGGCAGTCTCGGCCACGGCAGGCCGGGCACCTCCGCGAGCGGTGAGGTGTAGACGCGGGTGACCGGGTCGCAGAGGCCGAACACGTGTCCGTCAACGTCGACACGCTCGCGCAGCCGCGCGAGCACCTCCTCGCGCAGACGCTTGGCGGGGACCGGGCGTCGACACACGGCCTCGACCCGCGCCAGCCAGTCCCCGCTCACCGCGTCAGGGTAGAACCCCCAGGATCGGGGGTGGGCAGACCGCGGCTCACGGCGAAGGCTCGCCGTACCCGGCCCGATCGACGGGCCCGAGACGGGAGGCCACGATGGCCACGCTCCAGATCCTCAACGAGGTTCGCGACTTCGACACCTGGAAGGCGGCTTTCGACAGCTACGAGCGCCTCCGCGCGGACCACGGCGTACGCCGGTACCGCGTCCTGCGCTCGGTCGCCGAACCCGACCGTGTCACGGTCCAGCTCGACTTCGACTCCGACGACGAGGCCGCCGCGTTCCTGCCCCGGCTCGAGCGCATCTGGGCCTCCCCGCGGTCGCAGGCGCAGCTCGTCGGGCACGCGCCACCGGAGCTGTTGACCCTGGTCACCGACCGCGCACCCGAGAGCTGAGCGGGACGTCGTCCGCCCGGCTCGCGGCCGACGTGCCACGATGCCGCCCATGGCGACGACCCCCGAGCTCGCGGCACCCGCTCACGCGCGGGCCCGACTCGCGGCCGCGGCCGGGTTCTTCACCCAGGGCTTCGTCTTCATCAGCCTCACCACGCGGCTGCCGAAGGTGCAGGACCACTGGGACTACAGCGACACCACCCTCTCGCTGCTCCTGCTGATGATGGTGCTGCTGGCCGGTCTCGGCAGCGTGCTCGCGGAGACGGCGTGCCAGCGCATCGACAGCGCGACGATCCTGCGCGCCGGGCTCCTCGGGATCGCGGTCGCGGTCCCGGTCTTCGCCGTGGCCCCTGACCGCGCCGTCTTCATGGCCTCGATGGCGGTGTACGGCGTCTCGCTCGGTGCCGTGGACGCCACCACGAACATGCAGGCGGTGGCGCTCGAGCACCTCTACGGCCGGCCGATCCTCCCGTCGTTCCACGGCGCCTGGACCCTCGGCGGGTTCCTCGGCTCGGCCGTGGCGCTGGCCATGGGCCACCTGCCGATCTCCGCCACCGCCGTGGTCGCCGTGCTCCCGCTCGCGGTCGCCTTCGCGCCGTTCCTCCGGCGCGCCGAGCAGTCGGTCGTGGCGGCTCCTCGGATTCACGTCCCGTGGCGGCCGATCGTGCTGGTCGGGCTCGCGATGGTGCTCTTCTACATGGTCGACACGGCGGCGTTCACCTGGGGTCCGCAGTACCTCGACAAGGTCTTCCCCACCCCGTCGGGCCTGGTCGCGCTGGCGGTCTTCCCCTACCTGCTGGCCAGCGGCACGGTTCGCCTGTCGGGTGACGCCCTCGTCGCCCGGTACGGCGCCGTCCCGGTGCTGCGTGTCGGCGCGGTCGTCGCCTGCGCAGGTCTGGCGATCACCGTGTTCGCACCGGTCTGGCCGGTCGCCGTCCTCGGGTTCCTGGTCACCGGCGGTGGGGTGGCCGTCGTGGCGCCGCTCAGCTTCTCGGCGGCGGCGCGGATCGCCGGGGAGGACGAGGCCGACCCGGTGCTGCGGCATCTGCGCGTCGACGCGGTGATCGGCCGGTTCAACCAGTTCAACTACGTCGGCGCGCTGCTCGGCGCGGTGATGACCGGACTGGTCGGTGCCGGCAACCTCCGGCTCGGGTTCGCGGTGCCGATGGTGCTGGTGCTGGGCATCCTGCCGCTGGCCCGCGCCTTCGCCCCCCGCTGAGGCGTCGGGTCGTCGTTCCGTCGACCTTCAGGAAGTGGGTGGGCCCGGCCAGCTCCGATCGGGCTGCGGCACGGGCCGGCCCGGCTGCTCGCCGCCGCGCGCATCCAGGTAGCTCTGCTTGGGCACCATCACCTTGCGGCGGAAGATGCACACCACCTTCCCGTCCTGGTTGTATCCGATGGTCTCCACGTGGACGACGCCGCGGTCGTCCTTGGACGCCGACTCCCGCTTGTCGAGCACCGTCGACTCGGCATACAGGGTGTCACCGTGGAACGTCGGTGCGACGTGCCGCAGCGACTCCACCTCGAGGTTGGCGATGGCCTTCCCGGAGATGTCCGGCACGCTCATCCCCAGCACCAGCGAGTAGACGTAGTTGCCGACCACCACGTTCCTCCCGAACTGGGTCGTCTCGCCCGCGTAGTGGGCATCGAGGTGGAGCGGGTGGTGGTTCATGGTGAGCAGGCAGAACAGGTGGTCGTCGTACTCGGTGACCGTCTTGCCGGGCCAGTGCCGGTACGTCGCGCCGACCTCGAACTCCTCGTAGCTGCGGCCGAACTGCATGGGCAGCATCCTGCCGCAGGCACCGGTCCCACTGGACGGAGCCCGTCGTGGGAAACCTCACCACGCCGGTCGCCACGGTCCCCGGGACCGCACCACGGCCGGTCGAGATCGCTCTGCGGCCGTCCCCGGCCCGCGGATGGGGCACGATGACACGATGGACGTCCTCTGCTCCGGATTCGGTCTGGTGGAGTCACCCCGGTGGCACGACGGACGGCTGTGGTTCAGCGACTGGACCGGCGGAAGGATCGTCGCGGTCGACGACTCCGGTGCCACGGAGGAGATCCTCGAGCACCGGTCACTTCCGATGTGCTTCGACTTCCTGCCCGACGGGCGGATGGTGCTGGTCTCCAACCAGGAGCGCCCTGCTCACGCTCGAGGCGACGGTTCCCTCACGCCGTACGCGGATCTCACCGGGATCTCGGACCTCGGCTGCAACGACATCGTCGTGGACCGACAGGGCCGGGCCTTCGTGAACAGCCCGCACTTCGACTTCGCCGCCGGCCCGCCACCGGGCGAGGTGCAGCCCGGCCGGGTCGGCGTCGTCTCGCCGGACGGCGCCGCGCGCGTGGTGGCCGAGGACTTCGCCTTCCCGAACGGCATGGCGATCACCGCCGACGAGCAGACCCTGGTCGTCGCGGACTCCTACCGCCACCACCTGGTCGGCCTCACCATCGCCGACGACGGGTCCCTGACCGACCGGCGCATCTGGGCCGACCTCGCCGAGGACAACCCGGACGGGATCTGCCTCGACTCCGGCGGCGCCGCCTGGTACGCCGACGTCCCGCACGAGCGCTGCGTCCGCGTCGCCGAGGGCGGCGAGGTGCTCCAGACGGTCGACCTCGACCGGGGCGGCTTCGCCTGCATGCTCGGGGGCACGGACCCGGCGTACCTCTACGCCGTCACCGCGAACTGGCCCGGCGCGGAGGGACTGATGACGCACACCGACTGGGACGGCCAGGTGGTGCGGGTCCCGGTCGACGTCCCGGGAGCCGGCTGGCCGGCCCGCTGAGGAGCTCTCAGCCGGTCCCCGCGCCGGGGGCGGCCGGCCCCGTCGTCCCGGCCGGCACGAGCACCCCGAGGAGCGGCGCCTGGGCGTCGTCGAGGTCCAGCGACCACTGCGAACCCTCGCCCGCGCTGACCACGGCGACCACCCGGTCCCGTGCCGTCCGCACCGCGCCGCGCAGGGCGGTCGCCCGCGACCGTTCGCCTTCCCCCGGCGCCGTCGACACCAGCTGCGACAGCTGGTCGTCCAGGCTGGTGACCCGGGCCGAGGCGACGTGCCAGCCGCCCGCCACGCCGGCGAGCGACCCGGAGCCGCGCAGCTGTGGGATCAGGTCGCGGGCGAACCAGCCGACCTCTCCCTCGGCGGCCGTGAGTCTCGCCGTCCAGGCGCGCCTGCTCCTGGCGCGCCGCATCAGGAACCAGGCGACCACGCCACCCGCGACCAGGACCACCAGCACCAGCCACCACCAGGCGTCGTTGCTGCCGGACTCCTCGCCGGTGGTGCTCCCCGACGGCGCCGTCGACTCGGTGGACGACGAGACGGGGGCGCTGGACCGCGGCGGCTCCCTGGTCGCCGGCGCGGACGTGGGCTCGGGCGCGGGCTCGGACGTCGGGCCGCGCGTCGGGCCGCGCGTCGGGCCGGCCTCCGACGACCCACCCGGCGTGTCCGGCTCGCGGGTCGCTGTCGGGCGCTCGCGGGTCGGCGACGCAGTGATGCCCGGGCGATCGGCCGCCCCACTGCTCCCGCTGCCGCCGCAGGCGGTGAGGAACGCCAGCAGGAGGACTCCGAGCAGGGCGGAGCCTCGCGTGGAACGGCGGCGCATCATCGGGGACCTCGCTCGCGTGGGAGGAGGATCCACGATCGTCCATGCGCCCGGGTGTCGGCCTCACCCCGGGCGGGTGAGTGCCGACGAGTGACGCGGGTTCCGGCCGATCCGGCTCAGCGGAGGCGGCTCAGCTGCCCCCGCCGCCGGCCTTGCGCCGGTGCATCTTCGGGCCGGCGCCACCGTGCACCTCGGAGCCGTGGGCCTTCTCGCGGACCGGCGCGTCCTCGCGGACGCCCTTCGCCTTGGCGTTCTTCCGGTCCAGGGCCTCGCGCATCTTGGCCTTCACATCATCGAGGTCGTCGTTCGCGTGGTTGTCCTGGCTCATGTCCTCCACCCTGCCACTCGGCCGGTGGCAGGGTCGAGGGGGTTACTGGACCGGCACGGAGGGCTGGTGCGAGGGCTGCTGGGGCGCGCCGCTCTGGCTGTAGCCCAGACGCGCGGCCGTCTCGCGGGCCGCATCGGTGACCGGGACCGCGACGACGGCGGTGCCGTAGGCACAGATCTCGGTCCAGGTGTCGCCCATCTCGGAGGTGTCGAAGCGCATCGCGATCACCGCGTTGGCGCCGCGGTTGCGCGCCTCGTCGATCATCCGGCCCATCACCTCGTTGCGGCTGTTGATCAGGTTGGAGGTCATGCCCTTGAGCTCTCCGCCGACCAGCGACTTGAACCCGGCGCCCATCTGCGAGAACGCGTTCCGCGAGCGCACGGTCAGGCCGAAGACCTCTCCGCACACCTGGCGGATCTCCCACCCGGGAATGTCGTTCGTCGTCACCACGAGCATGGGGTCCTCCATCGAAGCTCTCTCCCGGCTGGTCTCGGCCGAGCCGGTGCTCGCGGCCGCGAGCGCACGCACAGCGTAGGGGCCGGGACAAGCGGCCGAGCCTGATTTCGCCGGCGTTCCGCGGTGCCGGTCACTCCCAGGTGACCGGCACGCCGTGCGGCGCCATCAGGCCGAGGAACGCGCGCTCGCCGCCTCCCGGCCAGACCTCGGCACAGACCCAGAACCGGTGCTCCTCCCCCGGAGTGCGCCGGGTCGGCTCGGCGAAGAGGTGGACCAGTGGCGATTCCGGCGTCGCCGTGGCTCCCAGCGCCGCCAGCCGCGCGGTCACCCGCTGCTGCTGGTCGCGCGGGACGTACTGCCACATCACGCTGTGCCAGAGCACCGTCAGGGTCCCCGGCAGGACCTCGAGTCGCTCGACGTACGTCGCGGCGTCGGCCAGCTCCACGGGCACCGGCGCCTCCCGGGCGAGCTCGATCGCGCCCGCCAGCCGCGCGTGCCGCTCGGTCATGTCCGGCCAGACGTACGACGTGAGGGTCAGCCGGCCGTCCTCGGTGGTCACGTCGACGGGGTGGAGGTCGGAGCCACCGCGGGCGACCACCTCGAGCGGGGCCGCCGGTGGCAGCGGCTCGCCTTCCCAGGCCCGGTCGAGGAGCACGGGGCTCGCAGGGTCGCCCCATCCGCCGCCGACGGCGCCGGTGATCCGGAACCGGTCCGCCTGGAGGTTGAGTCCGCCACTGGAGCCGATCTCGAACAGCCGCACCGGGTGCCGCCAGCGGTCGGCGAGCCGCAGCAGCCCGCCGACCAACGCCGCCGCCCGGCCCACCTCGTTGGTCTGGGGCGGGCGCTCGAGCAGAGGCCGGACGTCGCCGCCGCGGCGGTCGAGGAAGTCGAGCACGGCCGGCACGGCGGCGGAGCTCCACGTGCCGCCCGCGGTCGGGTACACCCCGGCCAGCTCCGTCGCCTCGCCGGCCAGGACGAGCCGGTGGATGCTCCCCGCCAGCCGGAGCGCCAGCCCGGAGGGACCGGGGTCTTCCTCGTGGCCGCTCAGCACCCGCGCGGTCGGGCCGCCGGCCTCCAGGTCGTCGCCGAGCGCGGCGAGCAGCTCGGCGTACATCGGCGACCCGAGCTGGTCGCACGCCTCGGCCTGCTGCCGGAAGAGCGCCGGCTGGGAGCGGGTCGCGCCAGCGGTCACAGCCGGTAGTCCTCGAGCAGCCGTCGACCGATGATCATCCGCTGGATGTCTGCCGTCCCCTCCCCGATCAGCAGCATCGGGGCCTCGCGATAGAGGCGCTCGATCTCGTACTCCTTGGAGAACCCGTACCCGCCGTGGATCCGGAACGAGTCCTCGACGACCTGGTGGCAGTACTCCGAGGCGAGGTACTTGGCCATGCCGGCCTCGAGGTCGTTGCGCTCGCCCTTGTCCTTGACCCGGGCGGCCTTGACCATCATCTGGTGGGCGGCCTCGACCTTGGTCGCCATCTCGGCGAGCTTGAACTGAATCGCCTGGTGCTCGGCGATCGGCCGGCCGAAGGTCTTGCGCTC
>Ga0105245_10000873_pt1 | contig 27322 bp, 24 predicted proteins | sample KBSM54metaG_FD_81523 | JGI IMG/M metagenome (GOLD analysis project Ga0105245, IMG submission 81523) | Miscanthus rhizosphere microbial communities from Kellogg Biological Station, Michigan, USA - KBS M5-4 metaG | ecosystem: Host-associated > Plants > Roots > Rhizosphere > Soil | place...
GTAGCGCGGGAATTCGAGCAGGTCATCGTTCGGCTTGCGCAGGATGGCATCCGCGTTGTGCCGATTTTGTCGCCCTATCACCCGAAGGTGTGGGATTGCCAGGCGCCGAATGTGTGCCCCGCGCTTACCGCAGTTGAGGCCGAAGTCCGGTCGCTAGCCCGCAAGCATGGCTTGCCAGTCGTAGGGAGCTATGATCCGCGCCGGTTTGGCCTGACGGGACCGTCCTTCCAGGACGACATCCATCTCTTTGCTGAGGGGTTGGAGCGTGTGACCGTCACCCAGTAGGCGGCGACCTTTCGACCGGCTTTGCTTGAAATTTTTCGCGCGGCTGTCGAATTGCGGTCTGCCCGCCCGTCATTGGGTTAGCGGCACGGTGCCGCACATAGGGAGATGATCATGAAATACATGTTGCTGATTTATGGGAACGAGGCGGGCATGCAGGCGGCCAGCAAAGCCGACATCGACCAGATGATGGCCGCCTACGGCGCCTATACCGAGGCGCTCAAGAAGGCGGGCGTGCTCGTCAACGGCGACCGCCTCAAACCGTCTGCGGCCGCCACCACGATCCGCTCTTCCAGCGGCAAGATGCAGGTGCTCGACGGGCCCTACGCCGAGGCCAAGGAGCAACTCGGTGGCTATTACATCATCGAGACGCCGGACCTTGATCAGGCACTGGTGTGGGCGAAGCGCTGCCCGGCGGCTACGCACGGCGCGGTCGAGCTGCGACCGTTCTGGTAATGACCCACGCCCAAGCGCGCGCGGGCGAAGCCGACGTGCGGGCCGCCGCCGAGGCGGTGACCCGCCAGAGTTACGGCAAGCTTGTCGCGTTGCTCGCGGCGCGCATGCGCGACGTCGCGGAAGCTGAGGACGCCTTGTCCGATGCTTTCGCCGCCGCGCTGCGCGATTGGCCGGTTAACGGCATTCCCGCGGCGCCGGAGGCCTGGCTGATCACGGTGGCCCGGCGCAAATTCGTTGACGCCGCACGCCGGCGCCGGAGCAGCGAAGTTGCGGCCGATCACTTGAAGCTGATTGCCGAAGAAGTCGAGGCCGGCAGGAAGCGCGACATGACGATCCCCGACGAACGCCTGGCCTTGATGTTTGCCTGTGCCCATCCCGCAATCGATCCGGGCGTGCGCGCACCGCTGATCCTGCAGACCGTGCTTGGTTTCGACGCTGCGACCATCGCGGGCGCTTTTTTGGTGTCCCCGGCAACCATGTCGCAGCGCCTGGTGCGTGCCAAATCGAAGATCAAGCAGGCCGGCATCCCCTTTCGCGTTCCGGAAGGTTTGGAACTGGCGGAACGGCTGGCGACCGTACTCGAGGCGATCTACGCCGCGTACGCCGAGGGCTGGGCCGACCCCGCGGGTACGGAAACGCGCCGACGCGATCTTGCGAGCGAGGCGATCTGGCTCGGCCGTCTTGTCGCGTCGCTCTTGCCGGATGCGCCTGAGGCGCTCGCGTTGCTCGCCCTCATGCTTTACGCCGAGGCGCGGCGGCACGCGCGGCGCGGCGCTAAAGGGGAATTCGTGCCGCTGACCGAGCAGGACCCGTCCCGATGGGATGCGGCGATGGTCGACGAGGCCGAAGCACTGCTCACGCGCGCCAATGGCGTCGGCGATACCGGGCGGTATCAGCTGGAGGCGGCTGTGCAGTCTGCGCATATCGCGCGGCGCTTCAGCGGCCGCACCGATTGGGCTGCGATCGAAGCGTTGTATGGGGCGCTGCTTGCGATCAGTCATTCGCCTGTCGTCGCCATCAATCGCGCCGTGGCTATCGCCGAGGCGCGGGGCGCCGCGCTCGGGCTTGCGGCGCTCGACCAGATCGCCGACGACGCGCGCATGGCGCAGTATCAGCCTTATTGGGCGGCACGCGCCGACCTGCTGGCGCGCATGGGCGAAACGGCGCAAGCGCGGGCCGCCTACCAGCAGGCGATCGGGCTCGAGGCCGATCCGGCGGTTCGGCGCTTCCTGCAGGATCGGTGCGCGGCGCTCCGGGCAGCCTAGCCGCAATATCGCCAATTCGTTCGCGAATGTGAGCAGGCCGGGCTTGTCCCGGCCTTTGGTTTTTGTGGCCTGAGGGCAGAAAGCCGTGGATGGCCGGCCAAGAGCCGGGCATGACGGGGGCACGGCAGCGATCGGACGATTCGGCAATCAAGATGCTTTCCCGTTTTCTCACCGTCGGCGGCTGGACGCTTATTTCGCGCGTGACCGGCTTTGCGCGCGACATCATGCTGGCCGCGATTCTCGGCGCCGGGCCGATCGCGGACGCCTTCTTCGTTGCGCTGCGCTTGCCTAATCATTTCCGCGCGATCTTCGCCGAAGGCGCGTTCAACGCGGCCTTCGTTCCGGCCTATGCCCGTGTGCGCCGGCAGGGTGGGACCGGGGACGCCGCGCTGTTCGCCAGTCGGATCTTCGTGCTGTTGCTGGGCGCCGAACTCTTGCTATTGGCGATAGCTCTTGCGTTTACGCCGACGATGATTGCGTTGCTGGCGCCGGGCTTCTCCTCCGACCCGCAGCGCTTCGCGCTCGCCTCAGAGCTGACGCGCATCACGTTTCCTTATCTCGTGCTGGTTTCGCTGGTCACGCTCTACGGGGGTATCCTCAACACCCTCGGTCGGTTCGCATCGCCGGCCGCCGCTCCTGTCATGCTCAACCTCGCAATGATCATGTCGCTGGCACTGGCCGCGTTCTTCCCCACCGCCGGGCATGCGGCGGCGTGGGGCGTGCTCATCGCTGGAGTGCTTGAGGCGCTGGTGGTCGGCGTCGATGCCCAACGCCGCGGCGTATTGCCGACCTTCGTCGCTCCACGTTTCGACGATGACGTGAAGCGCTTCTTCAAGGCGCTTGGGCCGGCGACCCTCGGTTCCGCTGGGACACAGATTGCGCTGTTTGCCGACACGATCATTGCGAGCTTTCTCACGGCGGGCGCGATTTCGGCGCTCTACTATGCTGATCGCATCAATCAGCTCCCCATCGGCGTCATCGGGATTGCGGTGGGAACTGTGCTGCTTCCCGAGATGGCCAATCGGATTGCCGGCGGAGATGAAGCCGGTGCCAAATTTGCCCAGAACCGTGCCGTTGAATTCACGCTGCTGCTGTCGGCTCCATGCGTCGTCGCATTCCTGCTCGTGCCTGACGTGATCATGCTCGCGCTGTTTGCGCGCGGCGCCTTCACCGCGGCGAACGCGGCGGCGGCGGGTGCCACGCTTGCGGCCTACGCCATCGGCCTATTGCCGTTCGTGCTCCTGCGCAGTGCGACGGCCACGTTCCTGGCGCGCGGCGACACGTTCACCCCGATGATGGCGCTGTTCGTGTCCGTCGCCGTCAACGTCGCCCTCAAGCTCGCGCTGATGGGCACCTACGCCCAGGTCGGCCTCGCGTTTGCGACCTCGGCCGGCGCCTGGATCAATCTGTTTCTGCTGCTGTGGCTTGCGCAGCGACGCGACCTTGTCGTCTGGGACCAGCGTCTCAAGACATCAGTCGCCAAGTTGGTCATCGCCGGCGTGCTTCTCGCGCTGGCGCTGTTTATCGGACTGCGCGTGCTAGGGCCGGTAACCGCGGCCTTGCCGCAATTGCGCTCGGTGACACTGCTGGCTGCGCTGGCGCTTATCGGAATGGCCGTCTATTTCGGCGCACTGGCGGCACTGTTTGGCCGCCAGTGGTTCACCGCATTCCGCGGTCGCCGTGGTGCTAGCCCGCCGCCGGACGTCGCTCTTCCGCCGTCAGAGTAAAGCTTCGGCGCTCCGTCCGGCGCAACACGTCGAGCGTGACCTCGCGACCGATCTTGTCGGCGGTCAGCAGTCGGATGAAGTCATCAGCGCCGGTGACCGGCTGACCATCGAGCCCAATCACGATATCGCCGGTCATCAGGCCCGCGCGCGCGGCGGGCCCACCCTGATCGATGTTCGAGATCATCACCCCGCTGTCCTGCGTCAGCCCGAAATGCACGCGCACGCGGCGCGACAAGGCGCTGTGCGCGGCGCCGATACCGATGAAGGCGCGCCGGACGCGGCCGTGCCGGACAAGCTCACCCAGTACGAATCTCGCGGTGTTTGATGCTATCGCGAAGCAGATGCCTTGGGTGCCGAGAATGATCGCGGTGTTGATGCCAACGACCTCGCCACGCGAGGAAACCAGCGGGCCGCCGGAGTTGCCGGGGTTGAGCGCCGCGTCGGTCTGGATGACGTCGTCGATCAGCCGTCCACTGCGAGCGCGCAGCGAGCGCCCGAGCGCGGATACAACGCCGGCAGTCACCGTCGACTCGAATCCCAGCGGGTTGCCGATCGCAACCACGACATGGCCGCGCTTGAGTGTCTTGGAGTCGCCGAGTTGAGCCGCCGGTAGGGTGACGTTCTCGTCGACCCGCACCAGCGCCAAATCGGTATCGGGGTCGTCGCCGACAACGCGCGCGTTGAGGCTGCGGCCGTCAGCGGTGGTCACCGCCATCCGCCCCGCGCCACCCACAACATGGGAGTTGGTCAGAATCAGCCCATCCGGGGCGACGACGACGCCTGAGCCGGAGCCGCTACGCCGGCCCTCGCGGGTGCCATGCAGCCCGACGACGGCGGAGCCGATCCGATCGGCTACGTCGCTGACCGTGCGGGAATAGGCGTCTAGCAGCAGTTCGTCGGATGCCCCGGAGGTATTATGAGAGGTATCTTCCAGAGGTTCAGTGAACATTGGCGGAGTCCCTCCGACACGTGCGACTGCGTTGTCTGCTCGGGCAGTGTGTGTCGGGGCGCAAATATGGGTATTGTCGGCCGCCGAAAAAGACCGATCTATTTCAAGGCATTTTGATGCGGGGCGGGGGCTGTACTGCAGTGCAGCAAATCTATAGGTAGCCTCAGCTACACCTGCTTGCCGCACTGACGGAGAGGGTATGTCGAAGCTGTTGTCGCGCGCCGGCGCGGGTCTGGTCATGGCTGCCGCCGTGGCCCTGGCTGGCTGCGGCCAGAACGCACCCCAGGCACAGGGCGGGCCACCTCCGGCGCCGGCGGTTACCGTCGCGAAACCGGTCCAGCAGACCGTCGTTGAGCATGACGAGTACGTCGGCCGGTTTGTGCCGGTCGATTCGGTCGAAATGCGCGCGCGTGTGTCCGGTTACCTCGACCGAATCCATTTCACCGATGGTCAGCTCGTCCAACAGGGCGATCTCCTCTTCACGATCGACCGGCGTCCGTTCGAGAACGCCCTCGAGCAGGCGAAGGCCAACCTGGCGCAGTCGCGTGCCAATCTTGCTTTTGCCGAGGCCGATCTCGAGCGCGGGTCCCAGCTTGTCCGCGACAAGACCATCACCCAGCAAACATTCGATCAGCGCACCCAGGCAAAGCGTGTCGCCGAGGCATCGGTCGCCGCTCAGGAAGCCGCCACGCGTCAGGCAACCCTTGATCTGCAATTCACCGAGCTGCGGGCGCCGGTCAGCGGACGCATCGGCGATCGGCGCGTGTCGATCGGCAACCTGGTCACCGGTGGTACTGGCGGCACGACGACCCTGCTGGCGACCATCAACTCGATCGACCCGATCCGCTTCGAATTTACATTCGATGAAGCTTCCTACTTGCGATACGAGCGTGCGGCTCAGGGCGGCAAAGACGTCACCAGCCGCGAGGGCAGCGTCATCGTCGACCTGAAGCTCATCGACGAACAGGACTTCAAGCACCAAGGCCGGATGGATTTCGTCGACAACGCCATCGATCGGGCGTCGGGGACGATCCGCGGCCGCGCGGTCTTCTCCAATCCCAACGGTGTGTTCACCCCAGGCATGTTCGGTCGCGTCCGCGTGCCGGGATCTGCGCCGTACAAGGCGTTGCTGGTGCCGGACGTCGCGCTCGGCACAGACCAGGTGCGCAAATATGTCCTAGCCGTCGAGGCCGACGGCACCGTCAAGCAGAAGTACGTCACGCTCGGCCAGCTTGTCGGCCAACTGCGCGTGATCAAGGACGGAATCACCGCGGATGATCGCGTGATCGTCAACGGGCTGATGCGTGCGCGTCCGGGCCAGAAGGTCACGGCGCAAGAGCAGGGCAGCAGCGCGGCGCCGGCAGCGCAGGCCGGCCAGACGTCAGCCAAGGCCGATTAACGGCGGAATCGCCCATGCGCATTTCGCACTTCTTCATTGATCGCCCGATCTTCGCATCGGTGTTGTCGATCATTTTCATCATTCTTGGCGCAGTCAGTTTCTGGCGGCTGCCGGTCGCGCAGTATCCGGAGATCGCGCCACCGATCATCAACATCACCGGTTCCTATCCCGGCGCCAGCGCGGAAACCGTCGCTGAGACCGTCGTCGCTCCGATCGAGCAACAGGTCAACGGCGTCGAAGGCATGCTCTACATGTCGTCGAACTCAACCGCCGACGGCCGCTTCTCAATCGCGGTAACGTTCGATATCGGCGTCAATCTCGATATTGCGCAGGTCCAGGTGCAGAACCGCGTCTCGACCGCAGCGCCGCGACTGCCACAGGCGGTGCAGCAGGTCGGCGTGACGGTCGCGAAAAGCTCACCCGACATCCTGATGCTGGTCAATCTGACCTCGCCCGACGGGTCGCGCGACCCGATCTTCATGACCAATTACGCCAACATCCAGATCAAGGATGTGCTCAGCCGTGTCGACGGTGTGGGCTCGATCACGGTATTCGGCGCGCGCGACTTTGCGATGCAGATCTGGCTTGAGCCCGACAAGATGCAGGCGCTGAATATGACGGCGCTCGACGTCACGACTGCCTTGCAGGGCCAGAACGTGCAGGTCGCGTCGGGCGTGCTCAACGCGCCACCAACCGCCAACCAGCTGGCGTTCCAGGTGGCGGTGCGCACGCTCGGACGCCTGTCCGATCCGGCCGAATTCGCCAACATCGTCGTCAAGCAGACGTCCAATGCGGTGGTCAGGTTGCGCGACGTGGCGCGGGTCGAACTAACCGGGCAAGACTATTCCTCAAACTCCTATCTCGACCGCGATCCCTCGGTTGCATTGGCAGTGTTCCAGCGCCCCGGCTCCAACGCGTTGGCGACCGGCAACGCTCTGCGTCAGACCATGGCCGAGCTCGGCCAGAATTTTCCGCAGGGGCTGAAGTATTCGACCATCTACGATCCGACGCAGTTCATCGCGGAGTCCGTCTACGCGGTGCTCGATACCATCGTGAAGGCGGTCATCCTGGTGGTTTTAGTCGTCATTTTGTTCCTGCAGAGCTGGCGCGCCGCCGTTATTCCGATCGTCGCCATCCCGGTATCGCTCATCGGCACTTTCTTCGTGATGGCGATCTTTGGGTTCTCGCTTAATAACCTGTCGCTGTTCGGACTCGTGCTCGCCATCGGCATTGTCGTCGACGACGCCATTGTCGTGGTCGAAAACGTCGAACGTAACATCGCCACCGGACTATCACCGCGCGACGCCGCGATCCGCAGCATGGACGAAGTCGGCAGCGCGTTGATCGCAATTGCGCTGGTGCTGTGCGCGGTGTTCGTGCCGGCTGCTTTCATCACCGGGATTTCCGGCCAGTTCTATCGCCAGTTCGCGCTCACCATTGCGGGTGCCACAGTCATTTCGCTGATTTGTTCGCTAACTCTGTCGCCGGCCCTGTGTGCTCTTCTGCTCAAGCCGCACGATCCGGAACATCGTGATACCTGGTGGGAACGCCCGATCCGAGGATTCTTCCGGCTGTTCAACCGCGGCTTCGACGCGGCGCGGCATGGCTATGCCCGGACGGCCACCTTGGCAGTTCGCAAGGCCGGCGTGATGCTCGTCATCTATGCCGGCGTGCTGGCACTTGGCTTCGGCATCTTCCAGTCCGCGCCATCGGGCTTCATCCCGCAGCAGGATCGCGGCTTTCTGATCGTGGCCTCGCAGTTGCCGCCCGGAGCATCGCTTGCGCGCACTGATGCGATTATGCGGCGCGCCGGCGACATTGCTCTGGCAACGCCCGGGGTCGCGCATGCAATTAATATCGTCGGCTTCTCCGGCGCGAGCTTCACCAATGCGCCCAACGCCGGCGCGATCTTCCTCGTCCTCGACAGCTTCGAACACCGCGCCAAGGATCCGCGTCAGTCGGCGGCCGCCATCCAGGGTGCGTTGTTCCAGAAATTCGCAGCTATCCAGGAAGCGTTCATGGTGGTGGTGCAGCCGCCGCCCGTGCAGGGTATCGGTAACGCCGGCGGCTTCCGCATGATGATCGAGGATCGCGGCGGGCGCGGCTCGCAAGCGCTGCAAGGTGCCGTCTACGCCATGATGGGCCGCGCAGGGCAGACGCCTGGCGTCATGCAAGTGTTCTCGCTGTTCGAGACGCAAACACCGCAGCTCTATCTCGACATTGATCGCAGCAAGGCGCAGCTCCTCGGCATCAACATGCCGGACGTCTTCAACGCGCTGCAGGTCTTCATCGGCTCGGTCTACGTCAACGACTTCAACCTGCTCGGGCGAACCTTCCGCGTGCAGGCGCAGGCGGCGAGCGATTTTCGGCTCGACGCCCAGGATGTGCTGCAACTGCGTGTCCGCAACTCGCAGGGCGAGACCGTTCCACTCGGCTCATTCACCACCGTGCGGGATACGTCCGGTCCTTATCGGGTGCCGCGTTACAACATCTACCCGGCCGCCGAGCTCGACGGCGCGTCGGCGCCCGGCTACTCGCAGGGGCAGGCGATTGAGATCATGGAAAAACTGGCGCGCGAAACGCTCCCCGAAGGGTTCGCTTTCGAGTGGACGGCGTTGGCGTATCAGCAGATCCGTGCGGGCAATACTGCAGCGTTCGCCTTCGGACTGGGCGTGGTGTTCGTTTTCCTCGTTTTGGCGGCGCAGTTCGAGAGCCTGACCCTTCCGCTTGCGGTCATCATGATCGTGCCGATGTGCCTTGTCTCGGCGATCACCGGCATTCTTCTGCGCGGTCAGGACAACAACCTTCTAACTCAGGTTGGGTTCATAGTGCTGATCGCGCTCGCCGCCAAGAACGCGATCTTGATCGTGGAGTTTGCGACCCAACTCGAAAAAGACGGGCGCGATCGCGCCGAGGCCGCCCTCCATGCGGCGGAGCTACGCTTCCGGCCGATCCTCATGACATCGCTTGCATTCATCTTCGGCGTGGTCCCGCTGGTGTGGTCGGTCGGTGCCGGCGCGGAGTTGCGTCAGACGCTCGGGACCACGGTGTTCTCCGGAATGATCGGCGTCACGGCCTTCGGCCTGATATTCACGCCGGCGTTCTACATTGTCGGCCGCTGGTTGGCGACGCGCCGGCGGCGGCGCGCGTCTGCACAGCCGCAACCCGCGGAGTAGTTGTCGGGCCCGATCTGACGCTGTTAAATCGATAAATTCAAACACGTGAGAATTCCATGGCTCAATTGAAATTCGGCGTTTCCCAGGCCCTGACGCGCAAGGAAGACGACGCCCTGCTGCGAGGGGCGGGCCGTTATGTTTCGGATTACGCGCCGGCGGGAACGCTGCACGCTGTGGTGCTGCGATCGCCGCATGCGCATGCATCGTTCCGTATCACCGACACGGGCAAGGCAAGCGCGATGAAGGGGGTGCATCTCGTCCTCACCGCCAAGGAGACGGCTGGCCTCGGCAACCTGCCGCTGATGTTTCCAATTCCCGGCGTGACGATCACGGCGGTTCCCTATGAAATCCTCGCCAGCAAAGAAGTTCGCCACGTCGGCGACGCCATCGCTTTCATCGTTGCGGATACGGTCGAGATCGCGCGCGACGCAGCCGAAGCTATCACGGTCGAGTGGCAGCCGAAGCCCGCCGTGATCGACGGCACGGCCGCGCTCAAGCCGGGCGCGCCACTAGTGTGGTCCGATCGTGCTGGAAATCTCGCCTTCGAGAAAGCAGTGGGCAGCAAGGAAAAGACCGATGCGCTGTTCAAGAGCGCAGCCAAAGTCGTCACGCTAACCATCGTGAACCAGCGCCTGGTCACAAATTATCTCGATACGCGCGCTGTGGTCGCCGAATACGATGCTGCGCGCGATCACTTTACGCTGACCGTTGGCAGCCAGGGGCCGCATCGCATCCGTGACGTCCTGTGCAAGATGATCATGAACATTCCGCCCGAAAAGATGCGGGTCATCACGCCCGATACCGGCGGCGGTTTCGGAACGAAGCTGTTTCCGTTCCGAGAATATCCGCTCGCGGCTGTGGCGGCGCAGAAGCTCAAGCGTCCGGTGAAATGGGTTGCCGATCGCACCGAGCATTTCCTCGGCGATGCACAAGGTCGCGACAACGTGACGACGGCGGAGCTGGCGCTCGACGACAGCAACAAATTCCTTGCCTTGCGCGTCGAAACCGTTGCCGACATGGGCGCCTATTTTTCGGCCTTTGCGCCTTACATTCCCTATGGCGGCTCGTTGATGCTGCCCGGCGTGTATGATTTCCAGGCCTGCTACGCGCGCGTGCGCGCTGCTTTCACCAACACGCTTCCGGTTGACGCCTATCGCGGCGCGGGGCGACCTGAGGCGTCCTATCTGATCGAGCGGTTGGTCGAAGTCGCCGCGCGCGAGCTCGGCGTCAATGTCGATACGCTGCGCAAGAAAAATTTCATCAAGCCGAAGCAGATGCCGTACACGACGCCGACCGAGAAGGTCTACGACTCCGGCGAGTTCGCGGCGCACATGGCGCGTGCGCAGGAGGTCGGCGATTGGGACGGCTTTCGCAAGCGCCACGCCGACTCGCGCAAGGCGAAGAAGCTGCGCGGCATCGGGCTTGCGACCTATATCGAGGCGTGCGGCGGCGCCGGTCCGCAGCTCGCGCGCGTCAATCTCGAGAAGGATGGTTCGATCAAGGTCGTGATCGGATCGCAATCGACGGGACAAGGGCATCAAACCGCTTACGCCCAGCTCGTCGCCGAGCATCTCGACGTACCGCCGGAAAAGGTCACGGTCGTGCAAGGCGACACGGACAGCATTCCGACCGGTTTCGGGACAGGCGGTTCGAGCTCAATCCCGGCTGGCGGCGCGTCGGTTTCGAATGCGTCGAAAAAGCTCGCAGATAGCTTGAAGAAAGTCGCTGCCGACCGCCTTGAAGCAGGCGCGGGCGATCTCGAGATCGCCGACGGCAAAGTACGTATCGCGGGCACCGATCGTGCGGTGACGTTTGCGGAGCTTGCGCAATCGGACAAGTCGGACCAACTCAAGGGCGAGGATGCCTGGGCCGCGCAACCGACGTACCCCAACGGCACGCATCTCGTCGAAGTCGAAATTGATCCCGAGACGGGCCAGACCGACATCGTGAAGTATGTCGTGGTCGACGACTTCGGCGTCACCATCAATCCGCTGCTGCTCGAAGGACAGGTGGTCGGCGGCGCCGTGCAGGGTATCGGGCAGGCGCTGATGGAGCAGACCGTTTATGACAAGCAGTCAGGCCAACTCCTGACCGCGACCCTGATGGACTATGCATTGCCGCGCGCCGACGACTCGCCGGATTTCCACTTCGAGACGCGCAACGTGCGCTGCGTGACCAACATCCTCGGTGTGAAAGGGGCAGGGGAGGCCGGCACGATCGGCGCTGCGCCGGCGGTCATGAACGCCATCGTCGATGCCCTGTGGCGGGCCTACAAGATCCGAAATGTCGACATGCCGGCGACCCCGGAGCGGGTTTGGGCGGCGATCCAGGAGGGCAAGAGGCTGCACACCCTGTAAAACCTGGGTCTTTGCGCCGCGGTCACGGGCTTGTGATCGCGCTGGCGCGAGGCGCCGGAATAAGGCTCGGGCGCGCATGTCCGGACCGGAATAATCGCCAGAAACCGGTGTTGGATTGCAATAGCGCGGTTCTGCCCGGATCGTGCTGTCCTTGGACGTGAAACCCAGAGAGGGAGGGATTGGAATGTTTATTCGCACAGTGCTCGCTGTCGGCGCGATTGCCATCGGCATCTCGGCCGCTGTCGCTCAGCAGGACGTCATCAAAGACCGTCAGGCGGCGATGAAGGCGCTCGGTGGCCAGGCCGGACAGGGCGCCAAGTTTATGAAGGGCGAAGAAGCGTTCGATCTCGCCAAGGCCCAGAACATCTTCGCGGTCTACGCGGCGACCGCTGACAAAGCTCCGGGCCTGTTCCCGGAGAATTCCAAGACCGGCGGTGACACCGCAGCGCTTCCGGCGGTTTGGGAGAAGAATGCCGACTTCAAGGCCAAGTTTGCGAAGTTCGCGGCCGACGCCAAGGACGCCCAGGGCAAGGTGAAGGACGAGGCGAGCTTCAAAGCTGCCTTCCCCGAAGTCATGAAGAACTGCGGCGGTTGCCACGAGACCTATCGCGCGAAGAAGAGCTAAGCTCGATCTGATCGCGTTAGAATCGAGAAGGGCGGCATCATCACATGCCGCCCTTTGCTTTTATGGGTTCAGGAATTTCTGCCATTGGCACTGCCGTTTGAGATGACAGCGGGCGTTGCCTCGTCGAAACTACGCTGTACGAGTCCGGAGCGAGCCCACGCATGCTGCGCAAGCTGATCATTCTCGCCGTCATCCTGGGGGTGATCGGTCTCGGCGTGTTCTGGGTCGTGACCATTCCGAAAACAGTCACCGACAGCGAACTGTCTCGCCAGTACATCGCCAATCTCGCAAATGGCAAGGAGATGTTCTACGCGGGCGGTTGTCCGGCCTGCCACGCGGTGCCGGGACAGGAAGACCGCACGCGGCTCGGCGGCGGGCTCGGTCTCAAATCGCCTTACGGCACGTTCTATGCGCCGAACATCTCGCCGGATCCGCAGGACGGCATCGGGCTCTGGAGTGCCGCGGAATTCGTCACCGCCGTGATGAAGGGAACGTCGCCGGAGGGAACCCACTATTTTCCGGCGTTTCCCTATCCGTCGTATCAGCGGATGAAGGTTGAGGATGTGCGCGACATGTTCGCGTTCCTGAGGACTTTGCCGCCGGTGAAAGGCAAGGTGCGCGATCACGACGTGCAGTTTCCGTTCAACATCCGCCGCCTGCTCGGCGGCTGGAAGTTCCTGTTCCTGGACGGCAAGCCGTTCACGCCCGATCCCGCGCAGTCGGCACAATGGAACCGCGGCGCTTATCTCGTGAACGGGCCGAGCCACTGCGCGGAATGCCACAGTCCGCGCAATATGCTTGGCGGCATCGTCGGCGGTCAGCGCTTTGCCGGTGGCCCGAATATTGAAGGCGAGGGCTGGATCCCGAACATTACGCAGAAGGGGATCGGGTCATATTCCGAGAAAGACATCGCCTATCTGCTCAAGACCGGGGATATGCCGGACGGCGACTCCGTCGGCGGGGCCATGACCGCGGTGATCCGCAATACATCGCAGCTGACCGACGAGGATCGCGCTGCTATGGCGACCTACATCAAATCGCTGCCGCCGGTGGAAGGTCCGCCCAAGCCGGCAAAGAAATAATCCCTCGTCGTCTTGGAGCGTTAGTTCGGCCGCGTAGCCGGTTCCACAGCTGATGGCGCGGCGTCATGCGCCTTGGCTTCATCGCCGGGCGAGTCGGTGTCGGGCTTGGGTGTCGTTGGTCTGCGAGAGCCTCCGATTGCGGCCACAATCCGCGCCACCGCCTCGTTCTGGATGCGCTCGACCTTCTCGATATTGAAGTGATTCACGTCGGCTGCCTTGTCGAGATTGATGTTGGTCAGGGCACCGTGAAAGCCCGGGCCGCGGACGATCTGCCCGTGCCAGGCGCTGTTCGCCTGATAGTAGTTCACAGCGCGGGCGACATTGGGGGTCGCGCGCGGATTGTTGAGTGGCCCGAACGTCATCACCAGTGCGACCGGCACTCTGGCGTCATTGAGCCGCTGGGCCATGCTGACCGCGGCATCGGCGCCGAGTGAGTGTCCAGCGATGACGATTGGTCCGCGCGAGCCCGCGCGATAGGCCCGGATCACCTCGTCGGCCAGCGAGTCGGACGAGGCATGGCTCGCGACCCGCGCAGTGATGCCTCGGCGGCGCAGCTTGGCGGCGAGCGAATCCATGCCCGACGAGAACACGTCGGCCAGGCCCTTGAGCAGATAGACTTGGGGCGCGGACTGCGGCGCAACCGCACGCGGGACGGCCCACGGATAGGGCTGTGCCTCTGCACCGGGGGTCACCGCGAACGTCGATGCCGCGACCAACGCGATCGCGGCCATTCGTACCAAAAGCATTACGTCCCTCCGCCTGCTGGTTGCGTGCGAGGCTCTGACGGAGCACGCCCGCGTCCTAGGACTGCTGAAATTCTCGCGATCGTCTCCGCGTGGAGGCGAGCGGCCTTCTCGATATTGAAATGATTGATGTCCGCCGCACTGTCCAGATTGATGTTGGTCAAATGACCGCGAAAACCGGGGGCAGGGACCATGCGGCCACGCCACGCGCTCACGGCTTGGTAGTAATTGACCGCCTGCGCGACGTTCGGCGTCACCACCGTGTCACTGATCGGACCGAAGGTCACCAGCAGCGCTATCGGGACTCCGCGATCGTTGAGCCGGCGGGCGATGCCGCCGGCCACGTCCGCTCCCAGCGAATGGCCGACGAGGATGATGGGTCGAGCGCCAGACCGATAGCGCTTGGCGATGTCGTCGGTCAGGCTTTCCGAATCGGCGTGGCTTTCAATGCGGGACGCAATCCCGTGCCGGTGCAGCTTTTCACCGAGATCAATCATCCCCGACGAGAAGACACCCGCGAGCCCCTTGATCAGAATGACTTGCGCCGATGCGGCTGCACGATGAGGCGCGGCGCTGCCTGGGGCCGTTGTGTCCTGCGCCCAGGCGTGCGTCGCGATCGCCAGGATTGAAACAGCGAAGCAGGTTATCGCGACAGAGCGTGCCGCACGCATCGAACGTCTCCGCGGAATGAAGCTAATTTGATCGCGCTGCGGCTCCGGAATCCGCCGGTGCCTCAGTTGAAGGTTTTTCTTCAGCGGCGGCCTGGCTGGCAGGTCTCGGCTCAGCCGATTTGCGCGGCCTGGCCACGAGCGCGGAGATCTTGGCGATCGTTTCATTCTGATAGCGCTCGGCGGACACGATGGTGAAATGGTTGATGCCTGGCGCGTTGTCGAGGTTGAGGTTGATCACCGCGGCTCGGTTTCCGCTCATGGGTATAAGGCGTCCGCGCCAGGCGCTGGTCGACTGAAAATAGTTGAAGGCACGCGCCACGTTAGGTGGCACCTGTACGTCGGCCATCGGGCCGAACACGATCATCAACGCGACCGGGATCTTGACCTCGTACAGGCGTCGGGCGACGCCGCCTGCGGCATCGGCTCCCAGCGAGTATCCGAAAAGGATGATGGGCGCGCGCAAGCCGCCCTTGTATCGCCGGATGATCGCGTCCGCGATCGTGTCGACTTCGCCGTGCGTCTCAATGTGCGGATAGATGCCGCGTTTGCGCAGCTTCTCGCCAAGATCGACGACGCCGGTCTGGAATCCGGCGAGACCCTTGATCAGATAAACCGCCTGGTGCGCGGTCGGGTCGGTTGCGGCTGGTGTGTAAGTCACCGCAGCGACCTGCGGCCTCGGAGCGGACGGGGCAGTCTGCGGCTTCGGAGCCGTCGCAACCGCCCGTGGCTTGGGTGTCGCTGCAACGGTCTGAAGTCTTGGCGCTGCCGGGACGGCGGCGGCGGGCTTCGGAGCAGCCTTTGCTTGGGCTCTGTTCACCCGGTCCTGCGGGACTGCACTGACGCCTTGCGGCACGGCGGTCATCGACGCCTGCGCCTTGCGCGCGGCCGATGATGCCTTCGGCTTGGCTGCCGTCGTGTACGGCGCGGGCGCGAGGTCACCCGACTGCGCCCACGCATGGCTGCCGAGCCCGGCAATCAACAGCAACGCGCTTAAAGACCCTGCGACAAGGCTTGCCGCACGCATCGAAGCACTCCAAAAACGGGCTGCCCGCCCCTGGTTGGATGACCCATAGCGTCCGGACTAGGCGACTGTAAACAGGGGAGTTTTCGTTCCGTGAAATGCCGGTCCGAGGGTGACTTTTCGGCAACGCAACAGCCGCCTTGCCCGGTTAATCGAGATCGATTGCCGGACGACGACGGCAGTGCCGCGCACCTGGCATGAACCTCGCTACGGGGATCGCCCTCAAGCTCGTCTCGGTGCTGCTGTTTGCGGCGATGAGCATGTTGATCAGGCTGGCTGGCCAGAAATTCCCCCTCGGCCAGATCGTATTTTTTCGCAGTGCCTTCGCCATTTTGCCGGTCGTCCTGATCTATGCCTGGCGCAACGAGCTGCGCGCTGCCGTTGTCACCCGGCGCCCGCTTGGCCACCTGACGCGCGGATGCCAGGCCATCATCGGCATGTTCCTCAACTTCGCCGCGCTCACTCGTCTGCCTTTGATGGATGCGACCGCGATCTCGTTCGCCTCGCCCCTGATCACGGTTGCGCTCGCGGCGCTGATCCTCAAGGAGCGTGTGCGCGTCTATCGCTGGTCGGCGGTTGCCGTTGGCTTCGCGGGTGTCGTGATCATGCTGTGGCCCTATCTCGACGTCTGGAGTCTGTTCTACGTCGGCTCAGTCGAACGAACGATCGGAGCGGCCTGTGCGCTTGCCGGCGCATTCTCGAATGCGGGGACGGTGATCCAGACGCGGCGCCTGACTGACACCGAGACCACGTCGTCGATCGTGTTCTATTTCTCGCTGATCTGCACTCTCGCCGGGCTGTGCACGCTGCCATTCGGCTGGTTGATGCCCAGTCTGGGCGAGCTGGTGATGCTGGCGCTGATTGGAATCATCGGGGGCCTGTCGCACATCCTGCTCACAGAAAGCTATCGCTACGCAGCGACTTCGCTCGTCGCGCCGTTCGACTACACCTCGATGGTTTGGGCGTTCCTGCTCGGCTACTTCGTGTTCGGCGAACTGCCGAGCGCATTCGTCTATGCCGGCGCGGCCGTGGTCGTCGCCTGCGGACTGTTTGTGTTGTGGCGTGAGCGTCGGAGTGCAAAGCCGCGGGTGCTCGAGGGACCGCCGGCGATGGAATGAGCGAAGTTAGAACACCTTGAAGCAGATGATGGTCTGCGTGTCCTGGATCCCGGAAATCGTCTGCACCTTCTCGTTGACGAAGTGCCCGATATCGGTCGCCTGATCGACGTAGAACTTTGCAAGCAGGTCGAATTGTCCTGCCGTCGAATAGATTTCTGAGGCGATCTCAGCATCGGCCAGCGCGTTGGCCACGTCATAACTGCGGCCGAGCGCACATTTGATCTGGACAAAGAAGGGAACCATGCAGACCTCCGGTGGGCCAATGCAGCAAAATCGCAGGGCCGTGGCAAGGTTCTTCGCAGGCTAGGCTTTCAGCCGGGGAATGAGGCCTATGGCATTGCCGCTCTCGATCGCGCGCAGGTCGGCTTCCGGCAGCTTCATCTGTCGCAGGGCCTTCGACTGGTCGAGTTGGAAGTACGGATAATCCGTGCCGAAGGTGATCTGCGACGCCGGTACGAGCGCCAGCAACGACGCCATAGCGGGCGGGAAGACGGCGTTGGCCGTGTCGTAATAGAGCCGGCGCAATTCGTTCTCGATGCCGTCCGGAGCGAACTCCGGGCGCCTGGGACTGTTGGCATAGAACGCGTCGATGCGTCCGGCCAGCGTCGGGAGCGCGCCGCCGGCGTGCGAGAACAGCCAGCGAACGTCACGCGTGCGCACCAGCGATCCCGAGAGCAAGAGGCTTGTGATCGTGCGCGTTGTGTCGAACGGCACTTCGAGCGCGGCGGGATTGGCGCCGACGGCAAGGTTGCTGCAGCAGGCGCCCGCGACCGGATGCACGTAGACCACGGCCTTGCGACGGTTGAGCTCATCGAGCACCGGTTTGAATGTCGCGTCGCCAAGCCACTTCGGTCCATAGCTCGACTGCAGTCCGATCCCGTCGGCCTTCAGCGTGTCGAGCGCGTATTCGATCTCCTTGAGGGTGGCGTCGGTGTCCACCATCGAGAGGGGCGCGAACAACCCGAAGCGGCCAGGAAAGTCGCGAACCATCTCGCCGCCGAAGTCGGCGCAAGCGCGCACGATACGGCCTACGTCTGCGGCGCCGCCGTCGAACCACACCCCCGGCGTCGAGGCGATTGACAGCAGTGACGTGCGGATGCCGTTCCTGTCCATCTCTTCAACAGCCTTGTCGCGGCTCCAATTCATATGGGCAGGCAGATGCGGAAGTTTGCGCGCGTTTTCCCACTCGACGAACGTGCTGAGATAGGCCGGCGGATAATAGTGATGGTGTGTGTCGATCAGCGTGCGTGCGGGCGCTTGCGCCAGCGCTGGGACCGCAGCGGCCGCGGCCAACGCGCCGAACCCGCCCAGGACCGCCCGCCGCGACACCGCGCCGCAACAGCTGCAACCGATATGCTGGAACCGTTGGGCCGCCATGGATCGCCTCCCTGATCGTTCGCTTCCCATTACACGGCCCTTGGCGCATTGCTGACAAGCCGCCCAATGGCTTGAAGCCTATGCGCGGCAGGTCTAAATGTTGTTTCGCAATCTCAATGGGGTGCCCTTGCGCATATCCGCGTATGGGCTGAGAGGCGAAAGCCAACCCATCGAACCTGATCCGGATCATGCCGGCGGAGGGAGCTTGAGATGCTGTCGCAAGACAGAGCTATTTCTCCCGGAACGATCGCGCCCAAGGACATCCCGGCCGCGGCTGCCGATGTGCTCGAACGCATTCGCGCGCAGGCGCCGCGCGTACATTGCATCACCAATGCGGTCGCGCAGAATTTTTCCGCCAACATGCTGCTGGCGGCAGGCGCTATTCCGTCGATGACAATTTCGGTGGACGAGGTGGCGGCGTTTGCGCAGCGGGCCGATGCACTCCTCGTCAATCTCGGCACCTTCGATGCGGAACGGCGCGCGGCGGCCGAAATCGCGATCGAGGCCGCAGCTGCGGCCGGCAAGCCCTGGCTGCTCGACCCTGTGTTCATCGAGCGCTCGCCGCGGCGTACGGCGTTCGCACAAGCGTTGTTGGCCAGGGGGCCGCGCGCGGTGCGTCTCAATCGACCCGAGTTCACGGCGCTCTCCGGCCACGACGTCGACGGTGCGGGGTTGGCGCGTTTTGCGCAGAGCCACGGTCTAACGATCGGCCTTACAGGCGAAACCGACATCGTGCTCGCGGAAGGGAAACTTGCCTGCGTCAGCAATGGCGATCCAATGATGACGCGCGTGACGGCCATGGGCTGCGCCGGTAGCGCGCTGGTCGGCGCCTGTCTCGCGGTCGAAGGCGACCCCTGGGTCGCGACCGCCTCGGGCCTCCTGATCCTTGGCGTTGCCGGCGAGATCGCGGCCGCGCAGGCGCGGGGACCTGGAAGTCTTGCCGTGGGGATTCTCGACGCCCTCCACACGCTCGACCGCGCCACCCTGACCGACCGCGCTCGCGTGGCCTGATCATGATTGAGGATCTCGACCTTCGGCTCTATGCCATCGTCGATCCGGAGCAGTCCGGTGGTCACGCGCTGCCCGAGCTGGCACGTATGGTCGCAGCCGGCGGCGCCACGCTCATCCAGCTCCGCGACAAGAAGAGCGAGACACGCGCGATGATCGCACTGGCGCGCGCGGTCAAGGCAGCGCTACCGGCGCATGTTCCGCTGATTGTCAACGACAACATCGACGTTGCGTTCGAGGCGGGAGCGGACGGTGTTCATCTCGGACAGGAGGACACCAATGTGGTCGCGGCGCGTGAGCGTCTCGGGCCAATGCCCTTCATCGGCCTGACGGTGCAGACCGTCGAGCATGCGCGCGCTGCTCCGCTTGCGATCGTCGACTATGTTGGAATCGGGGGCGTGTACGCGACGTCGTCGAAGAACAATCCGCGGCCTCCCATCGGCGTTTCGGGGTTGCGCACGATCATCGACGTGTTCCGTCACCGGATCGGCAATTTTCCGGCCTGCGCCATCGCTGGCGTCACGAAGGATAATGCCGCTGATGTCATCAAGGCCGGCGCTGACGGTGTCTCCGTGATTTCTGCGCTGTCGAAAGCCCCTGACCCGGTCGCCGCAGCGCGCGCGTTGCGCGCGGTGGTCGACGATGCCCTCCTGGTGCGCGCGCCCGCGGTGCCGGATACGCGCGAGCGTCGCCGCGAGGCCAGCATATGAATGCCATTGCACTGACCATCGCAGGATCCGATTCTGGCGGCGGCGCCGGCATCCAGGCCGATCTCAAGACGTTTTCGGCGCTCGGGGTCTATGGCACATCGGTGATCACCGCGCTCACGGCGCAGAACACTCGCGGCGTCTCCGCAATCCATGACGTCCCGCCCGCGTTCGTGGCGGCGCAGATGGAGGCGGTGTTCTCGGACCTCGCCGTCGACGCGGTCAAGATCGGCATGCTGTCGCGCGCTCCGGTTATCGAGGCCGTCGCCGACGGCCTCGATCGCCACAAGGCAAAGAATATCGTGCTCGACCCGGTGATGGTGGCGACGTCAGGCGACCGCCTGCTCGACGGCGCGGCGATCGAGGTGTTGCGCAGCAAGCTCATCCCGCGCGCGGCGCTGATCACGCCCAATCTCCCCGAGGCCGCGGCGCTGCTGGGCGTTGGTCTTGCGGTGGGTGAGACGGAGATGCGCGCCCAGGCCGAACGGCTCATCGCCGACGGCGCGCGCGCGGTGTTGATCAAGGGTGGCCATGGCAAGGACGCCGAGTCGGTCGATCTTCTGGTGGACCGCAGCGGGGTCACGCGGCTTGCTGCCAAGCGGATTGCGACGAAGCACACGCACGGCACCGGCTGCACGCTGTCGTCGGCGATTGCGGCGGGGCTCGCCAAGGGTGAACCCCTTGGCGGCGCCGTGCGCGCCGCCAAGGACTACGTAACGGCGGCGATCGCGGCCGCCGACAGGCTACGCGTCGGCCAAGGCCATGGACCGGTGCATCATTTCCAGGCTTGGTGGTGAACAAGGAGAACGATCATGCGCGCGCTCAATCGCAGAACATTCCTCGGCGGCGCCACGCTGGTGTCGGGCGTCGCTGCGCCCGCGATCGCGCGCGCTCAGACCCGGCGCTGGCGCATGGTCACGTCCTGGCCAAAGCGCCTGCCTGGGCCCGGCATGTCGGCCGAGCGCGTCGCCGAGCGCATTGGCGCGCTTTCCGGCAGCCGCATCCAGGTGACGGTGCATGCGGCGGGCGAAATCGTGCCCGCCTTCGAGGTCCTCGACGCGGTCGGCGGTGGTGTCGCAGAGCTCGGCCACACTGCGTCGTTCTACTGGCAGGGTAAGCAGCCGGCAGCGGCCTACTATACGACGGTGCCGTTCGGCCTCACGCCGCAGGAGCACGTCGCCTGGGTCGACGCCGGCGGCGGTCAGGCACTGTGGGACGAGCTCTACGCTCCCTTCGGCGTCAAGCCGTTCATGGGCGGCAACACCGGTGTTTGCATGGGCGGCTGGTTCCGCCGCGAGATCAAGAATCTCGACGAGCTAAAGGGCGTCAAAATCCGCTCGCTGGGCCTGGGTGGCGAGATTTATCGCCGGCTCGGCGCGACGCCGCAGACGACGCCTGTCGGTGAGATATTGACCAGCCTGCAATCCGGCCTTCTCGACGCCGCCGAGTTCGTTGGCCCGGGCACTGATATTGCGCTCGCGCTCTATCGTGTGGCGCCGCTCTATTACGGTCCCGGTTTCAACAAGCCGAACGGCACCGGCGAATGCATCGTGTCGCTCAAAGCCTGGGAGGCGGCGGACGCCGAGACCAAGGCAATCATCGCGCACGCTTGCGCCGCCGAAGCGAGCTTTGCGCTGTCCGAGATGGAGCGCCTCAACGCCGAGGCGCTGAGCGCGCTCGTCTCGCGCAACAACGTGCAGCTCAAATCGTTTTCCGCCGACCTGGTGGCAGCGGCGAAACGTGAAGCTGCGGCGGTGCTTGGCGAGCTCGGTGCGCGCAGCGAGATCGCCCGTCGTGTGCACGAGTCCTACGTCGGCTTCCGCGATCGCACCGCGGCCTGGTCGCGTATCTCGATCAAGGGCGTGCTCGACGCGCGCGAAAGTTAGTCGCCAGCCGCGCGGCGAACTATTTCTTTACCTTAAGGGTCTATTACTGGGTAGTCCGCGTGTTTCCGGACGCCGCTCGTGCGGCTGTAGCGTCGTGTGGAGTTCGTGTCATGCGTAACGCGTTGCGGATGGCGTTCGCGGCGGCCTGTCTGCTGTCGCCGATGGCGGTGCAAGCTGCCGACTATCCGATGCCGCCGCCGGTCGCGTACCGGCCGCCGCCGCCCATGCCCTACCAGCCGCCGCCGATGCCGGCCTACCAGCCGGTGTTCGCACCGCCGCCGTTCTACGCACCGCCGATCGTGCGCGTGGACTCGTACGGCAGTTGCGGCGGGTCGTACGGCACATCCTGCGCACGTCCTGCACTGACCAACTGCTGCTATCAGCCGCCGCGGCCGAACTGCTGTCAGACTTACGGCTATGGTGGATCGTATGGCTATGGCTACGGCGGGTACGGCCAGCAAAGCTATGGCGGTTACGGTCAGTACGGCTATGGCTACGGCCAATACGGCTATGGCCAGCAGTACGGTTATGGCCAGCAATATGGCTACGGCTCATACGGGTACGGTCAACCCTATGGCTATCCCTACCGCCCGACCGGCCTGCGCCATCCGCCGAAAAAGATGGCAAAGCCTGCTGGCTCATCGACCCAGGCCTCTGCCGATCCCGTGCAACAGCCGCCAACTGCGCGCATCAGCGCTGCGGCACGTCCGAAGCCGACGGGCTTGCGTGGCGCTTCGACGCCGCTGCCGCCGCTCAAGCCGGTGGCGGATGCATCGGAAGTCGTGGAGTAGGGGGTTAGGGCGCCGCGTCAGTGACCAGCCGCAGGCGTGTCCATTCCGACGCGGGAAGCTCGATCGCGCGCGGCGAGTCGTTCGCCCGCTTGAGCATATCCATGATTTCGGGATCGATCCCCATCTCGGCAAAGTAGCGGCGCGTTCGGTCGCTGTAGAAAGTGGTCAGACCCTCGCGGCGCTGTTCGGAGACGCTCGCTCCGAAGCGATTGAAGATCTCGGTTCCCGAGATCTTCAGCTTGGTATCGCGCGGAATGGTTCGGCGCACGCCGCCGGACAAGATCAGAAGGCACGCAAGGTCGCAGTGCAGACGCGTAACATGCAGCTCCGAGTTCAGCGGCGTTGAAGCGGTGCGTTTGAGCTCGAAGCACGCGGATTCTGTCTCGCGGGCGCAAATCTGCGGGTAGGTCATGCCGACCGTGGTCGAAAGCCCGCGGTCGCGAATGATACGGCCGAGGCTGGCTGCGACGTCGAGGTTGGCGTCGCCCCAGGTGTCGACCGCCACTGGCAGCTTGAGTCCTGGGTGGCGATCGACAAATGCGAACAGCCGCTTGTGGGTATCCCACTGCACGGAGCCTTCGGCGACGGCCCAGTCGGCGCAGCCCTTGCCGCAACTGTCGGCCGGTCCATGCGCCATGAAGAAGATCATCGCGTCCTTGGGCGACGCGACGCCGCCCACCGGCGGACGCATGCCGGGCTGTTGTTGCGCTTGCGCCGACACCGTCAACACGGCGGCCACCGCTGCGAACGCAATGGTGCGCGTGACGATAGACCGCATGCTCACCTCTTCAAGGCGACGATCTTCTGCGTCTGCTCGCCGAGCCCGGCGATGCTGAGCTTCACGACGTCGCCCGCTTTGAGGAATTTCGGCTCTGGCTTCATGCCGAGCGCGACTCCGGGGGGTGTGCCGGTGACGATGATATCACCCGGCTCCATCACGAAGAACTGCGAGCAATACCAGACCAGATGCTCGACCCCGAAGATCATAGTGCGCGTGTTGCCCTTCTGCCGGGTCTCGCCGTTCACGGTGAGCAACATGTCGAGGTTCTGCGGGTCCTTGATCTCGTCCTTGGTGACGAGCCACGGTCCGATCGGGCCAAAGGTTTCGCAACCCTTTCCCTTGTTCCACTGGCCACCCGAGCGCTCGATCTGGAACACACGCTCCGACACGTCGTTCGACAGGAAATATCCGGCGACCGCGCTCATCGCCTTGTCGCGCGCAAGATAGCGCGCACGAGTGCCGATCACGATGCCAAGTTCGATCTCGTAGTCGAGCTTGGCGGACTCCTTCGGAATGATGGTGTTGTCGTTGGGGCCGCAGATCGACGTCGGCGCCTTGTTGAAGATGATCGGTTCCTTCGGCAGTGGCATGCCGGCTTCTGCCGCGTGGTCGGCGTAGTTCAATCCGATCGCGATGAAGTTGCGGACGTCGCCGACGCACGGGCCGATGCGTGGGTTTCCTTTTACCACCGGCAGCTTGTCGATTTTCGCCTTGCGGATCTTGGCGAGGCCCGCAGGCGAAAGTGTTTCGCCGGTGATGTCCTTCACAACCTTCGACAGGTCGCGGATGCGGCCATCCTTACCGATGATGCCGGGCTTTTCTTTGCCAGACGCGCCGTAGCGAACGAGTTTCATGGTCCCCCCAAAAGCCTCTCATTGAATGGGCGCGCACTATGCGAGCGGTTGGGGCTTCGGACAAGCCATTCAGCGCGGTGATGAGCCATCGCAATCTGAAGTAGCTATGTGGAAATATTACAACAGCGAACGGGTTTCCAACCGCGCCAAAAGCAATGCGACTGATCCTGCATTGCTTTGAACAGGAGACGTGTCAGGCTGACGCTGCCTGTTACCAATCCTGCACGGCCAAGAGGCGGCGGCATGGGAACCTGGCTAAAGCGTCATATCGGACTGGTTCTCGCCACAACGGCGGTCGCGCTTTGTATTGAGCGCGCGGAGGCTGGCGGCTTTGCCGTGCGCGAGCAGAGCGCGGCGGGGCAGGGCGCGTCGTTCGCGGGCGTTGCCGCCGGCGGATCGGTCGCCTCGATGTTCTGGAATCCGGCGATCATGACCCAGTTCAACGGACTGGTGTCGGAGATGGACACCGCGCTGATCTTTCCGAAATCGGAGCAAACCGGATTCGGATCGCTCAACGCGGTCGGTTTCACCGGCGCCATCGACAACAGCGCCGAGCCCGCCCTGATCCCGGCGAGCTACACGAGCGGGCAGCTCAACCATCGTTTCTGGGTCGGCATGTCCGTGAACTCGCCAACCGGCCTGAGCGTGGGCTTCTCCAACAAGGCATGGGTGGGGGCGGCCTACGGACAAAGCTCGATCTTGCAGACCTATAACGCAACGCCAAGCGTCGCGTGGAAGGTCGCCGACTGGCTCAGCGTCGGCGCCGGCGTGCAGATCCAGTACGCGCGCACCAACCTTACGAGCTTCAATGGCGTTGGCGGCATCGCCAGTCCCAACCTGTTCATCATCTCGGGGGCCGGTTGGGGCTGGGGCTTCACCGCCGGCGCGACCCTGACGCCGACGCCGACCACACAGATCGGCGTCGGGTATCGCTCGCGCATCGATCAGGACATTTCCGGCGCGCTAACGGGGTCCGGCGGATTGACCACGATGGGTCCCGTGCAGGCCACGCTGCGCCTGCCCGACATGATCAGCGTGGGTCTGCGGCAAGGCCTCGTCCCCGGCTGGACGCTGCTTGGCACTTTCGAGTGGACGAACTGGAGCCGCATCGGGACCGCGGTGGTGACGCAGGGCAGCGGCGCTCCCGCACTCGCGTCAACCGGCGCCCCGGTCACGCTGCCGTTCAACTACGAGGACGGCTTCTTTTATTCGGGCGGCCTTGAGTACGCGATCTCGCCGACGTGGACGGTGCGCGCCGGCTTCGCCTACGAGAAAAGCCCGATCGTCGATCTCGTGCGCACGCCGCGGCTCCCCGATAACGATCGCTATTGGTATTCGGTCGGCGCGACCAACAAGCTCACCGATCGCATCGTGGTCGATCTCGGGTATTCCTTCGTCGACGTCAAGGATACGCCGATCAATATCACGGCGACGTCCGGCAATCCGTGGTTCATCCCCGGCGTCAGCTACACCGGCACGGCATCGTCGCACTCTCATATCCTGGTGCTCGGCGCGCGCTATCGCTGGAATTAGCTGGAGCGGTGCGGCCGGCTTCAGGTGCGGCGCGCCTCGCCCGGCGCCTCGGCCGAGACGACGCTGCTCATCGGGTTGCCGCGCCATACGAAGTCCGACCCGAGCCAACCGTTGATCCAGAGCACCGGCAGCGTCAGGTCGCGCGCAGCGCCATAGAGCGGATAGGCCAAGGTGAGGGGCCAGCCGGCGGCGCGTGCCAGGATCATCTCGGTGCCATACCAGACGCCGGCAATCGCGAGCAACGCCGCCGCAACCGGCACGCCGGTCTCGAACGCAAGCGCTGCGCCGGCGATCAGCGGCCACAACGCGCCGCAGCCGAGCTCACCCGTGTAAATCAGCGGGAACGACGAGCGCCGCAGCTGCGCCCAGCGCACCTGCCGCCGCCACACGTCGAAGGCCGAGCGCGCCCCGAGCGGCTGCGCGAACGGCGCATCGACAAGATGCACGTTGAGGCCTGCGGCGCGCACCACCTTGGTCGAGGCGGCGTCCTCCGCCGCTTCGCGTCCGAGCACGCGCATGCCGCCGGCCGCCTCGAGGATGTCGCGCCGCCACAGCATGGTCTTGCCCTGCGCAAAGCCGACGCCGACGGTGTCGGCGACGTATTGCCAGCGCGCCTGGTGGGTGTTGAGGAACGCGCACTCGATCTCGGCCCAGAAGCCTTGCGGACACGACCCCGCCGGCGGTGAGCACACGAGCCCGCTGTCCTCGCGCCAGGCCGCCATCAGTCGTGAGAGATAGTCACGCGGCATCTGCACGTTGGAGTCGGCGAGCACGATCCACGGATGCGCGGCGGCGTTCCAGCCCTTGAAGCAATTGTTGAGCTTCGGGTTCTCGCTGATGCGTTCGTCGCCGACGAGCAGCCGCGCGCGGGTGTTGGGATGCGCCGCGATCAGCTGGCGCACGATCGGCACCACCGGATCGCGCGCCTGCGCTACGCAGAACAGCACCTCGTACTCGGGATAGTCGAGATCGAACGAGGACGCGATCGTCGCCTCGACGAAATTGTCGAGGCCGCACACCGGTCGCACCAGCGTGACCGCAGGCGCGTCCGGCGGCGGCGGCATGTGGCGGCCGCGGGCGCGGCAGCGGACGAGCCCGATGCCGATGCTGGTGAGATGCAAGCCGAGGGTGAGGACGAGGAAGGCAGCTGTGAGCGGGATCGCAGTCGTCATTTCGGCCGAAGGTAAGAAGCCGCGATGACATGCCGGTGACGCCACCGTTAACTATACGGTAATGCCCGCAGCCACTTACCCGGCGAGGCGCGCGATCAGCAAAAGTGGTCACCGGTTTTGCGTCCGATCGCGCGCCAATTAACTGTCTGCGCATGATCTTTATCGGCGAACCGGTTTCCACTTCGCCGGATCATGCGCTGTCATCGCACCGTCATCGCGAATCGGCAGAACGATACGCATGATTCGCATGCAAGTTTGTGCACCGTGACGACAGACGAAGCCCACCATACGTTCCGCTCCCTGTTCATTTCCGACGTGCATCTTGGCGCCCGCGGGTGCCAA
>Ga0105245_10000874_pt1 | contig 27313 bp, 27 predicted proteins | sample KBSM54metaG_FD_81523 | JGI IMG/M metagenome (GOLD analysis project Ga0105245, IMG submission 81523) | Miscanthus rhizosphere microbial communities from Kellogg Biological Station, Michigan, USA - KBS M5-4 metaG | ecosystem: Host-associated > Plants > Roots > Rhizosphere > Soil | place...
CTCCCCGTCGGTGTTGAAGAGGGCCATCCCGATCGGCGCCGCGTCGAAGGCGACGTCGAAGTAGCGCTGGGCCTCGGTGGCCACCCGCTCGCGGTCGAACTCGACGAACAAGCAGGTGGCGCCGCCCGCCGGGCCCGGGAAGCGCCTGGCGCTCACCTCCAGGGTCAGGGGGACGCCGTTCTCCCGCTGGCCCTGCAGGCGGCCCCGGAACCCGTCCCCGGCCGACCCGCCCGACCCGCCGAGCCACGCTCGGAACCCGGAGACGGCCATCACCGCCTCCGCCAAGGTGGCCGTAGTGCCCGACGGGGACGATGCGCACATGGCGACCGCGAGGCGGTTGGCTTTGACCAACCGGCCCTGGCGGTCGAGGCGCAGGGCCGCTTCGGGCAGATGATCGAGGGCGCCTTCGGTGATCCCTTCGGGGGTGGGCTCGGCCACCGACTGAGGACGAGGGTTGCGACGGTCGGCCATTGCCGCCGCGGCCCGTTCGAAGGCGGCGACGATCCCGTCCAGGAGGGCAGGGGCCCCTTCGAGACCTCCCGCCGCGGCCCGTTCCTCCAGGTCAGCCAGGAGCCTGGTCACCTCCAACGCGCCGACGTTCCCCGAGGAACCCCGCAGGCGGTGGGCGGCCCGGCCCACGGCGGCGGCATCGTCGCCGGCCACCAGGTCGGCGAGCTCGGCGAGGTGGTCCGGCGTCCCGTCCAGGAAGGTGTCGACGATGCGGGCGAGCAGCGCCCCCTCGTCGTCGATCCCGGCCAGCTCGTCGAGGAAGTCGTCGTCGAGGACCGGGGGCCGGGGAGGCTCGTCCACCACCGGCGGCGCCGGCGTGGCGCGGTCGCCGACCACCCAGCGGGCGAGGGCGGCCTCGACGTCGCCCGGCCGGACGGGCTTGGCCAGGAAGTCGTCCATCCCCGCGGCCAGGCACCGCTCCCGGTCGGCGTCGGTGGCGCCGGCGGTCATGGCGATGATCGGTGTGTGCCGCCCGGCCCCCTCCCGATTCCGGATCTCGCCGGTGGCGGTGAAACCGTCCATCTCCGGCATCTGACAGTCCATCAGGATGGCGTCGTAGTCGGTGCGGGCCAGCACGTCGAGCGCCTCGAAACCGTTGGCGGCCACGTCGGCGCGGTAGCCGAGAAGGCGCAGGATGCCCGTGGCGACGAGCTGGTTGTTGGCGTTGTCCTCGACGACGAGGATTTGACCCGCGATCGCCAGTGGAGACGCCGTCCGGCGGACCACCGGCGGGGTCGAGCCCGGCACCGAGGGCTCCAGGACGGCCGCCAGGTGGGACATCCGTACCGGTTTGGTGAGGCACGCCGAGATCCCGAACCGCCGGATCTCGACCGCGGCGATGCCGGGGGCCGAGGTGAGCAGGACCAGCCGGATCTTCGCCAGCGTCGGGTCGGACGAGATCCGGGTGGCCAACTCGATGCCGCCCATGCCCGGCATGGACGCGTCCAGCAGGACGACGTCGGGCAGCCGGCCGGCACCGGACGCCTCCCGGAGCAGGACGAGAGCGTCGGGGCCGTCGGCCGCCACCTCACAGGCCAGACCCCAGGCTCCGAGCTGGTCGGCGAGGATCCGCCGGCTGGACTGGTTGTCGTCGACGATCATGACCCGGAGGCCCCGGGGGTGGGTAGCTGCCGGAGCCGCTCCGACCGGCACCGCCGACCCTTGCGGCAGCGGCAGGGTGAACCAGAACTTGCTGCCTTGGCCGGGTGTGCTTTCGAAGCACAGCTCCCCGTCCATGGCCGCCACAAGCCGCCGGGAGATGACGAGGCCGAGTCCGGTACCCCCGAAGCGGCGGGTGGTCGACGCGTCAGCCTGGGAGAACGCCTGGAACAGGTTCCTGGCGTCGGCGTCGGAGATGCCGATGCCCGTGTCGGCCACCTCGAAGCGGACCGCCACCCCGTCGCCCGGGTGGCGGACCCGATCGGCCCGGATGACCACTTCGCCGGCGGAGGTGAACTTCACCGCGTTCGAGGCCAGGTTGAGCAGGACCTGGCGGAGGCGGGCGGGGTCGCCCCGGACGACGCCCGGAAGCCCCGGCGCGCACGAGGCCATCAGCTCCAGGCCCTTGCGCTCGGCAGCCGTCGCCACCAGACCGGCGGCCTCCTCCACCACCTGCACCAGGTCGAAGTCGATCACCTCCAGCTCCAGCCGACCGGCCTCGATCTTGGATAGGTCGAGGATGTCGTTGATGATGGCGAGGAGCCCCTCCCCCGCCGTCCGGACCCCGTCCGCGTACTGCCGCTGCCGCTCGTCGAGCTCGGTGGTGAGGAGAAGCCCGGTGAGGCCGATCACCCCGTTCATCGGCGTCCGGATCTCGTGGCTCATGGTGGCGAGGAAGTCCGACTTGAGGCGGGAGGACTCCATCGCCGCATCCCGGGCCCCGGCCAGCTCCTGCTCGATGCGCTTGCGGGGCGAAATGTCGCTGACCATGCACAGCGACCCGACGTACGCGCCGTCCCCGTCGGAGAGGGGGCTGGCGTTGAGCAGCACCCAGACGTAGGTCCCGTCCCGGCGGACGAACGCGCATTCGAACTGGTCGTTGAGACCCTCCCGCCGGCGCTCGAGGTTCCTCGCCGCGTGGGGCTTGCCCTGGTCGTCCAGCACGTCGAAGATCGTGAGGCCGACCATGTCCTCCGGCGGATAGCCCAGGATCTCGGCGATCTTGTCGTTGGCGAACGTCGTCGCCCCCGCGGTGTCAAGCAACCAGATCCCCTCGTTCGCCGTCTCGACGATCCGGCGGAAGCGTGACTCGCTGGCCGCCACCCGGACCCGCAGGTGGACCATGTCGAGGGCGGTCGCCAGGATGCGACCCATGCTCCGCAGCAGGCTCACCTCCTCCAGGCTGAACCCGTCACCCGACCGGGCGAGGACGAGTCGACAGGGCCGTTCCGACGGCACCGGCACGACGACCGACCTGCAGAAGCCGGCCCCGGGCACGTCCACCCCGCAGCGGTCCCCGGATGCCACCTCGATGAGCGCCGGCGGGAGGGCGCCCTCGCGGCGGAAGCCGATCGAGGCGAGGATCGTCCCGCCCCCCACCAAGGCACCGATCTCCGACTCGAAGCACTCCGCGATCCGCTCGACCGACCCCTCCATGGCGGCCGCCTCGGTAGACGACGCGGCCAGGGTGGCCAGCACCTCGGCCATCTGCTCGACGGACCGGTTCGGCGGTGCGTTCACTGCTACCCGAGGGCGAGGACGACGAGCGTCTGGTTGTGGAAGCCGCGGCTGCCCCGGGTGCGCGCGATCTCGCCGTAGGTGTAGAAGCCGGCGACGGGCGCCCCGCCGGCGAAGGACGCGATGCGGTCGATCTCCCGGCGGATGCCGGTATCGCCGAGCACGCCCCGCCGGGCGATGCAGTCGAACGCCACCAGGCCGAGGGGAGGCTGACCAGCCAGGTCGGTCAGGGCGTCGGCGCAGGCGCCGTCGGTCGCCGCCAGCACCGACTCGGCGTCACCTTCCATGATCCACGCCATCCCGCCCTGGGGCACGCTGGCGATGCAATTGATCGAACGGTCGTCGTAGCCGGCCCCGGCGACGAAGCGGACTTCCTCACCGCTGCGGCGGCTGATCCCCAGAGGGTGGGTCAGGGCGAAGCGGGTGAACGCGTCGGGATCGTGGGCCGCCGCCTCCGGCGCGCCCGACCGGCGCAGGTACACGTCGAGGGCGGGCTCGTCGTCGAGGGTCTGGACGCGGTTGCCGGCGCTACCGGTGACAAGCATGGCCTCGCCCACCCGTCGCCAGCCATGGCGCACGCCGATGCCGATGGGTGCGTCGGAGCTGAGGGCGGCGGCCACGACGGATCCCTCGAGGACACGGTCGCCGAACAGCTGATAGGTGCGCTTCATCTTCAGGTCGTCGCCCGCGCAGCCCCCCACCAGGGGGATCTCGGCGCCGACGACTCCGTAGGCACCGCGGACGACCTCCATCTGGTCGCCACCGAGCCCGTCGGTGAGCAGGAGGATCACGGAGTGCTCCCGGCGCTCGAGCGCGGCCATGCAGGTCTCGACGGCGGTCGCCGTGGCCTGCCGGAGGTCACCGGACGGGTCGCCAGCGGCCCCGGTGGCCACCGAGAACCCCGGACCCCCGAGGGCGACCACGACGATGCCGGCATCGGACGGCCCATCGCTGGCGATCTCGCCCGCCGTCGAGCAGCCGATGACCGGTACGTCCATCGCCTCGTGGGCGATCCCCTTGGAAAGGGCCTCGAGGTCGTAGCTCTCGGAGCAGAAGACCACCACCAGCTTGCCGTCCGCCCGCCCGGCCATCGCGCCGCGGGTGGCGTCGGAGCCGGCCGTGAAGGCATCCTCCTCGGCCGAGTGACCGCTGGCAACCCATCGTTCGCGCCACGCGCCGGCGCCGTTGTCGTGCATTGGTTCCATCCGCCAGTCATCGACCGGCCGGGTCCCTTAATGAAGCCAAGTCTTTCTCAACCCTGGCCGGGTGGCCCGGTCGGCCACCTCGGGTCCGCACCTCCGTCACCGGCGCCATCCTCCGGCCGTAGCAGTTCCGGCGGCGGCACTCCCACGCTGCGGCAGAGCTGGGTCTCGCAACGAATACCGGCTGACGCTCTCTTTCGAGGCTTGTCTTGATGAATGATCCGTGGGCCGGGCCCGGACACCCACTCGGCACCGACCAGTCGGGCTTCCCCTCAGGGTATGTGCCGACCATAAAAGTCCAGGTCAGAGGCCATTCTCTCGGTCCGATGGCCAGTTGGGTTGGAACAGGTGCCATTGCTCCGGCGCTCGCCGGATGAGGCCTTCGAGCTCGGTGGCCATGCGTTGGGTCACCTCAGCGGCGGTTCCCTCGAGGGACACCGCGGGGCGGATGACGACGTGGTGGCCGCGGCCGCAGAAGAAGATGGCGGTCGGGTGGAGGGGGGCTTTCATGCGCCGGGCGAGGATGGCGGGACCGGCGGGGAGGGTGGTGCGCTCACCGAAGAAGTCGACCTCGACGCCCCCACCGCCCAGGTCGCGGTCGGCCAGCAGGGCCACGATCTGGTTCGCCCGCAAGGCCCGCACCACCGCGACCCCCGCACGCGTCCCGAGGGGCACGACCGTGAAACCGAACGACTCCCGCAGCTTCACGAACCACTCGAACAGCTCGGGTGGCTCGAGGGCCTCGACCACGACGGTCAGGGGGAACCCCCGGCGGACGAACCAGGCGCCGCCCACCTCCCACCCGCCCAGGTGGGGGATGGCGAGGATGGCGCCCCGTCCCGCGGCGCGGGCCGCCTCCAGCTGGCCCAGGCCCTCGATCGACAGGCCGGCCGCGATCCGCCGGGGGTCCATGGTGGGCACCCGGAGCGACTCCATCCAGTAGCGCCCGTACGACCCGAACGCGCCCCGCACGGCCCGCTCGAGCTGGCGCCGGTCGAGCGGCCGCGCCGCCGCCCGCCGCTGATGGCGGCCCACCATCTCCCGGTTGCCCACGAACGGCGCTGCGGCCGCCGCCAGCCGGCGGGCGAGCGGGACCGCCACCCGCTCGGGAAGGGCGTTGGCCAGCGCCGACGCGACCCGGAAGACGTAGTAGGGGCGCAGGCGGCGCCACGAACGGGACGCGTCCGCCGGGTCGGGAGCCGACGGCGGCCGGTCGGGCGGGTGCGGGTCTACGGTCGGCGCGGTCGGCGGCGGGCGCCGTCGGGCCGCGGGCGCCCGGCGGTGCCGGTGCCCGTCCCCCAACGGGGCCGTTCCTTGCCCCGGGTGGTGGGGCCGGTGCTCACGCCGGGGGTCCAGCCCCGCCACCGGCCGGCGACGCCGGCCAGCGTGGGCTTGGGCCTCGGGGGACGGGCGGCGCCGGCCTGGCGCCACACCATCACGAAGCGGTGGCCGGCGGTGAACATCGTCAGGGCCAGCATCACCCAGAGGATCGGCACCATCAGGGCGCTGAACAGCAGGCTGGCGCCCAGGGCCAGCATCCGCTCGGCCCGCTCCATGAGCCCGCCCCGGGCGGTGAAGCCCAGGGACTCGGCCCGGGCCCGTTCGTACGAGACCAGGCTGGAGGCCGCCATCACCGCGAGGGGAAGCATGGCCGCGTGGCCGCCGTCGACCGATTCGAGGTACCAGGCGAAGCCGCCCAGCACCACCATGTCGCTCGCCCGGTCGACGACGGAGTCGAAGAAGGCACCCCGGGGCGACGCCGTGCCCGACGCCTTGGCCACCGCGCCGTCGAGGAGGTCGGGAACCGCCGACGCGGCCAGGAGGAACGCGCCCAGGCCCAGGCGCCCCTGGGCGATGACGACCGCCGCCGCGACCGAGATCACCAGGCCGACGACCGTGAGCTGGTCGGCGCTGACGCCGGCGCGCCGCAGCCCCGTGCCCACGGGGCGCAAGCCCCGCTCCACGCCCGCGCGGCACCGCTTGTCGAACATCTCGACTACCGACGGTAGCAGCAGGTACCGGTAGGCTCGGTGGAAAACACCTGGTGAACAGTTCCTTGCGAGGCGCCTAGACAAGGAGTGGCCGTGAAAAGCTTTTCCCCGTCCCAGATCCGCAACGTCGCCCTGGTGGGCCACGGTGGAGCGGGGAAGACCAGCCTGGCCGAAGCCCTCCTGTTCTGCTCGGGGGCGATCAGCCGCCAGGGCCGGGTGGAGGACGGCAACACCATCACCGACTTCGACCCGGAGGAGGTGAAGCGGGGGCTCTCGCTGGCGCTCTCCCTTGCCCCTTTCGAGTTCGAAGGCCACAAGATCAACCTCCTCGACGCGCCCGGCTACGCCGACTTCGTCACCGACCTCCAGACCGCCCTCGACGTGGCCGACCTGGCGGTGATCGTGGTGAGCGGGGTGGAGGGCGTCGAGGTGCAGACCGAGGTCGCCTGGCGGATGGCCGCCGAGCGTGGCCTGCCGCGCATGTTCTTCGTCAACAAGCTCGACCGGGAGCGGGCCAACTTCGACCGCACCCTCGAGCAGCTTCGCGACATGTTCGGCGCCGGGGTCGCTCCCCTCGAGCTGCCGATCGGCGAGGAGGCCGGCTTCCGGGGCATCGCCGACCTGCTCACCGACAGCGCCGTCTTCTACGACGGCGGCAGGGCCACCAAGGGCGAGATCCCCGAGGAGATGACCGACCGGGAGCACGAGGTGCGCGACAACCTGGTCGAGGGCATCGTGGTGGCCGACGACGACCTCACCGAGCGCTACCTGGAGGGCGACCCCATCAGCCCGGCCGAGTTGGAGAAGGCCCTGGCCCAGGGCGTGGCCGACGCCAGCGTGTTCCCGGTGACGTGCGGGTCGGCCACCAAGGTCATCGGCATCGACCGCCTGGCCCAGCTCATCTGCGAGGTCGGCCCCTCGCCCCTCGACCGGCCGGCAGTGACGGTGCAGGCCGGCGACGGCACCGCCGAGGTCACCCCCGACCCGAGCGGCCAGCCCCTCGCCCTGGTCTACCGCACCATCGCCGACCCCTACGTGGGCAAGGTGTCGTTCCTCAAGGTGCTCTCCGGCACCATCCGCCCCGATGTGGTGCTCACCAACCCCCGCACCCACTCCGACGAGCGCCTGCACGGGCTGTTCACCATGCGGGGCAAGGAGCAGGTCCAGCTCTCGTACCTGCCGGCGGGCGACCTGGGGGCCGTCTCGAAGCTGTCGGACACCTCCACTGGCGACACGCTCGCCCCCAAGGGCACGCCCGTCACCGTGCCCGCCCCCGAGCCTCCGATCCCCGTGCTCTCGGTGGCCATCCTGCCCAAGTCCAAGGGCGACGAGGACAAGCTCATGACCGGGCTCCACCGCCTCCAGGACGAGGACCGGTCGTTGTTCGTCCGCCGCGACGACGAGACCCACCAGACGATCCTGTCGGGGATGGGCGAAACCCACCTGTCGATCGTCACCGAGCGGCTGGCCCGCAAGTTCGGCGTGGAGGTGCAGACGGAGGACGTGCGGGTCGCCTACCGGGAGACGATCACCGGCACCGCCGACGCCGAGGGCAAGTACAAGAAGCAGACGGGCGGCCACGGCCAGTTCGGCGTCGCCTTCCTGAAGGTCGAGCCCCTCGAGCGGGGCGGCGGCTTCGAGTTCGTCGACAAGATCGTGGGCGGGGCCATCCCCCGCCAGTTCATCCCCGCGGTCGAGAAGGGCGTGGCCGAGACCATGGTGACGGCCGGCGTGTTCGGCTATCCGGTGGTCGACGTGCGGGTCACCGTGTTCGACGGAAAGTTCCACCCCGTCGACTCGTCGGAGATGAGCTTCAAGATGGCGGGCTCGCTGGGGTTCAAGGAGGCCATGAGCAAGGCCGGGCCGGTGCTGCTGGAGCCCATCTCCGTGGTCGAGGTCACCGTGCCCACCCAGTACCAGGGCGACGTGATGGGCGATCTCAACTCTCGACGGGGCCGGGTGCAGGGCACCGAGGCCGTCGGCAACGGCGAGCAGACGATCACGGCCCAGGTCCCGACGTCGGAGATCCTCCGCTATGCCATCGACCTCCGCTCCATCACCGGCGGGCGGGGACGCTTCACCGTGGCCCACGACCACTACGACCCGCTGCCGGCCCATCTCGTCGACAAGGTGGTCAAGCACGAATGACCACGTGTGAGGAGTGTGGGTTCGTCTACGACGACCTGTCCGGGGCCGACGCGCCGGCGGCCATCCGGGCCTTCGGTCGACGGTACCAGGCGCCCCTTACCCGGTTCCTGCCGGGGGAGGACGGCGACGCCCTGATCCGCACCCGGCCCGCCCCCGACACGTGGTCGGCCCTGGAGTACGCGGCCCACGTCCGCGACGTCTTCTTCAACTACGACCGTTGGGTCCACGAGATCCTGGCCGAGGACGGTTGTGGGCTGTCTGGGCCCGGCCCGGACGAGCTGGCCGCCGAGGGCCGGTACAACGAGTCCGACCCGGTGGCGGTGGTCGACGCCCTCGCCGCCAACGCCGATCGGCTGGCCACTACGTTCGAGAACGTCCCCGACGACGCGTGGGACCGGTTCGGGATCCGCCGCGACGAGGAGCGCAGCGTGCTCCTCCACGCCCGCCGGGCCGTCCACGAGGGCAACCACCACCTGCTCGACATCGGGCGGGGCCTGCGAGCCGTCCGGGAGCAGGCCAAGCAGGGCTGAGGCGGTGCTGGCGCTGGTCAAGCCCGGCCCCGGTCCGGGACTCGAGCTGTGCGAGGTGCCGCTTCCCGAGTTCGGGATCAACGACGTGCTCGTCCGGGTGTCCCGCACCGGGATCTGCGGCACCGACCTCCACATCGAGGCGTGGGACGGGTGGGCCCGGCGCAACGTCCGGCCGCCCCTGGTCGTCGGCCACGAGTTCGTCGGGGTCATCGAGGAGGTCGGGTCGAACGTCACCGGCTTCGCCCCCGGGGAGATGGTCTCGGGCGAAGGCCACGTGGTGTGCGGGCGGTGCCGCCACTGCCTGGCCGGGCGGCGGGAGCTGTGCGCCCACACCGTCGGCCTCGGCGTCGGCCGTGACGGCGCCTTCGCCGAGTACGTCGTGCTGCCGATGACCAACGTCTGGCGCCACTGGCCGGGCATCGACGTCGACGTGGCCTCCATCTTCGACCCCCTGGGCAACGCGGTCCACACCGCCCTCGCCTTCCCCGTGCTGGGTGAGGACGTGCTGGTGAGCGGGGCGGGGCCGGTCGGGCTGCTCGCCACCGCCGTCGCCCGCCACGCCGGCGCCCGCCGCGTGGTGGTGAGCGAGCCCATCGCCTACCGCCGGGACCTCGCCCTGCGGATGGGCGCGACGGTGGCCATAGACCCCGCCGTCACCCGCCTGGACGACGTCTTCGGCGACCTGGCCATGGTGGAGGGCTACGACGTGGCCCTCGAGATGTCGGGGAACGGGGGTGCGCTGCGGGCGGCCATCGGGGCCATGGCCCACGGTGGCGGGATCGCGGTGCTCGGCCTGCCGTCGGAGGAGGTGCCGATCGACCTGACCGAGGTCGTCCTCAAGATGCTGACGATCCGGGGCATCTACGGCCGGGAGATGTACGAGACCTGGTACAAGATGACGGTGATGCTCCTCTCGGGGCTCGACGTCACGCCCGCCATCACCCACCGCTTCGACTTCCGGGACCACCGGGCCGCCTTCGCCGCAGCCCGGTCGGGCGAGTCGGGCAAGGTGATCATGGACTGGGCTCGGTGAACGACCCCCTCGCCTTCCTCCAGGCGGAGGTGGCCGCCCTCCGGGAGCAGCACCTCTACCGGTCGCTGCGGGTGATGACCAGCGGCCAGGGGCCGGTGGTCGACGTCGACGGCCGGCGGCTGGTGAGCCTGTCGTCGAACGACTACCTCGGCCTCACCCACCACCCCCGCCTGGTGGAGGCGGCGCTGGCCGCGGTGGCCGACTTCGGCGTCGGCTCGGGCGCCGTGCGCACCATCGCCGGCACCATGGCCGCCCACCAGGCCCTGGAGGCGGAGCTGGCCGAGTTCAAGGGGGTGGAGGCCGTCCTCACCTTCCAGTCCGGCTTCAGCGCCAACACCGGCCTCATCCCCACCATCACCGGCGAGAACGACCTGATCGTGTCCGACAGCCTCAACCACGCCTCGATCATCGACGGGATGCGGCTGTCGAAGGCCCCCCGCCGCATCTACCCCCACGCCGACGTCGACGCCCTCCGAACCATCCTCGACGAGGCCGCGGCCGAGGGCCGCTACCGGCTGGTGCTGGTCGTCACCGACGCCGTGTTCAGCATGGACGGCGACATCGCCCCCCTGCCCCAGATCGTGGACGCGGCGGAGGCGGCCGGCGCTGCCGTCCTGGTCGACGACGCCCACGGCTCGGGCGTCCTCGGCCGCCAGGGACGGGGGACGGTCGACCACTTCGGGCTCACCGGTCGGGTCGCCATCCAAGTCGGGACGCTGTCGAAGGCGGTGGGCGGGCTGGGCGGCTACGTGGCCGGGCCGACCGCCCTGCGGGAGATCCTCACCCAACGCGCCCGGCCCTTCCTGTTCTCGACATCGCACCCGCCGGCGGTGGTGGCCGCCTGTCGGGCGGCCCTCCGGGTGATGCAGGACGAGCCCGAGCTGCTCGAGCGGCTGTGGACGAACACCCGCCGGTTCAAGGTGGAGCTGGCCGGCCTTGGCTTCGACACCGGTCGCTCGGAGACGCCCATCACCCCGGTGATGATGGGCGACCCCGAAACGGCCATGCGCTTCTCCGACCGCCTGGTCGAGGAGGGGGTCTTCGCCCAGCCGGTCGTCTTCCCCACGGTGGCGCTGGACAAGGCCCGCATCCGCGCCATCGTCACCGCCGCCCACACCGACGACCACCTCGACCGAGCCCTCACCGCCTTCGCCACCGTCGGCCGGGAGACCGGAGTCATCGGCGGGTGACGCGCCGCGGCCGAACCTTGCCGCGCCCCCGAGACCGTGCCCATACTGGCGGGGATGCCCCGACGCCATCGCCTCTGGATCCTGGTTCTGGCGGGGGCGACGAGCCTGACCGCCTGTTCGTCAGGCGGAGGCGGGACGGAACCGACCACGTCCGTGGGCGTCACCACCACCACCGCTGCGCCCACGACGGCGCAGGCGACCACGCCGAGCACGTCGCCGCCGGAGACGACGTCGACCACGCCGAGCGCGTCGCCGTCGGAGACGACGTCGACAACGATCGCCGGCAACGTCATCGATTTTTGACCCACGTACGCACCCGACACTTCAACCTCGATCGCTGGGGAGGCAGAGATGGAATCGACTGGCCGGACGTTCTCTCGGAGGCAGTTCATGATCGCGACCGGGGCAGTGGCGACCGCCACCATCGTCCGCGGGCCCCTCGGCGGTCTCGCGCCAGCAAATGCCGCCGTTCTCGGAGGCCTGCTCCCCGGTGACCTCGCCCTGAGCCGCTTCTCGCCCTACGTGGGCCAGCAGTTCACGATCCAGGTGAACCTGCTGCACACAGAGAAGGCCACGCTGGTCGAGGCCACCCCGCGGCAACCTCGGCCGGCCGACCGGCCGGGGCTGCAGGGCGAGGCGTTCTCGCTGATCTTCGCGGGTGGCGGGGCCAAGGCGTTCGACAACGGCACTTTCACCCTCTCCCATCCCGCCATGGGTACGGTCACGCTCTTCCTGGTCCCGGTGGGACGCGCCCAACAGGCACAGCACTACCAGGCGGTCATCGATCGGCGCACGCCGGCGCCTTGAAGCCGTCTCAGTTGCGCGACGGGAAGATGCCCTCCAGGGCGATGATGTAGTTCAGGCCGAGGAACGGTTGCACGATGCTGGTCGGCTGGCTGCCACCGGAGTTCTTGATGAACCCGGCGTTCAACGTGGTCCCGTCGGTGGCGGCGCCGTAGATCGCCTGACCGGAGGCCGGAAACTGGTTCGAAGGTCGCGTCGATGTGCCCGCGGCCTGGGTCGAGGCGGCGCCGTGGCTGTGGGTCGGCAGCTGGTTCTGGGTGAGCGTCACCGACTCCGTGCCGCCGACCTGGCCGAGATCGATGTTCGAGAGACCGGGACCCTGGCCGACGCCCAGGGGCATTCGGCCGCGCAGGTCGGGAAGGGCGAACGTCGTCTGCCCGTTCCCGCCGAAGGTCGTCCCGAGCAAGCTGAACAGGGCGGTGTTCTGTGCGATCGAGAGGATCTGTCCCTGGCAAAATGCGTACCCGCGGGGTGCGAAGTTGTAGGGGACGATGAAGATCTCACCCAGAAACGGCTGCGACATCGGGCCTCCAGTGCGAATGCGACCGGTCAGGTCGAAGGACGGTGGAAAACTGCTTCGTAGTGCTGGCCGTCACCGTCGGTGATGACGGCGACGAGGAAGAGCGGGAACCGGCCGAGCTCCGCGTGCTCGACTTCCAGCAACCCGCTGCTGAACGCGGCCGGGCATGGTCCACCGAAGATGAGCGAGAACGACTCCCAACCAGGCCGGGTCCCGAAGACGTTGATCTCGTCGAGCGAGAGGGTGGCGAGAACGACTCCGCCGTGGCGCACGATGAAGGACGAGTGCAGCGACTCCTTGAACCTCGACAGCTCGGGCGCCGACGCGGGCATCGGGGAAACATCCTGCTGATCATCGCTCATGGTCGGCCCCTGTTGCGCTCCCGATGACCAGCCAACTGTAACAACGCCCCCAGCGCCCTCGCGGCTCGCCGTGACGAGGGAGGACCATAGTGTTGGTCCGTGCGGACTGACCCGGTGACCGCGCAGGGGACGGCGATTCGGCTCCGCTCGTTCGTGGGAGGTGACGAGCAGTTTCTCCGCGACCTCTACGGCGACCGGCGGGCGGCGGAGCTGCAGCTGCTGGGTTGGCCGCCAGCCGAACAGCAGGTGTTCATCGAGATGCAGTTCCGGGCCCAGCAGTCTGGCTACGGCGCCGCCTTCCCCGCCGCCGAGCACTGGGTCGTCGTCGTCGACGACGAGCGGGCGGCCCGGTTGTTGGTCGACCGGCAGGCGGATGCGGACACGGTCGTCGACGTCGCCGTGCTCAGCCGCTACCGCGGGCTCGGCATCGGCACCGTTCTCGTTCAAGGGGTGCTCGCCGATGCCGAAGCGGTCGACCGGCCAGTCCGCCTGACGGTGCTGGCCCACGACCAGCGGCTGATCGGCTGGTACGAGCGCCTCGGCTTCGTGAAGCTCGAGCAACACGGCCCGCACCTCGGCATGGAGTGGCGAGCGCCCCGGGCGGAGGGGAAATAGCCGTGTCTGCCGAGGGATGGGCCAGCTTCCGCATGGCAGTCCTGGCCGATCCCGTCCTCCAGCAGGATCTCCTGCTCGTCACTGAGCGGGAGCCGTTCTGCGCCTTGGTGGTCAAGCGTGCCCACGGCCTCGGATGGGACGTCGAGCTCGGCGACGTCGACGTCGCCCTGCGTGCCAGCATGCGAGCCTGGCTCGAACGATGGATTTGACTCCGGACGTCGACCTCAGGGGATGGACGCCGATCCATGTCGCATGGCGGGGGGGTCGGCCGGTCGTCGACTGGTGCCACACCGAGGGCGTCGACTTCACCGAGCCCTTCTTCACGGAGACGGTCCAACGTTGTCTCCAGCACCCGTTCCGGCTGCTCTTCCGCCACGAGACGACGATCGAGCGGGTTGGTCGGCACGTGGCCGAGCACCCGGGGCTCCCGCCGGCCGGGTTCGTCTTCCACATGTCCCGCTGCGGCTCGACGCTCGTCGCCCAGATGCTTGCCGCGGTTCCAGAGCATCTCGTGCTCTCGGAGCCCGGCCCGGTCGACTCGGTGCTCCGGGCCGCCCTGGTGCAACCGGCTCTGATCGACGAGGAGCGGGCGACGTGGCTCAGGTGGATCGTCGGAGCACTGGGCCAGGGCCACGAGGGCCAGTCCCGCCTGTTCGTCAAGTTCGACGCCTGGTCGGCGCTGGAGCTCCGCCTCGTGCGGCGGGCGTTCCCCGACGTGCCCTGGCTGTTCCTGTTCCGTGACCCGGTCGAGGTGCTCGTCTCCCAATCTCGGCAGTATGGCGGCCAGGTGATTCCGGGGGTGCTTCCCGCCCAGATGTTCGGCCTGACGCCCGCGACCGCGGCCGGCCTGCCTCTCGTCGAATATGCAGCCCGGGTGTTGGCTCGGATCTGCGAAGCCGCGCTGACGTGGGAGCACCACCCGCTGGTGACCTTCGCCGACTACGCCGACCTGCCCGAGCTGGTGGTCACCGACCTGCTGCCGGCCTGGTCCGTCACCCTGCGCGAGCCCGACATCGCCCGAATGGCGGAGGCCGGGAGCCGGGACGCGAAGAACCCGTACATCGCCTTCGATCCGACGGACCCGAACCGGCGGACCTCCCCCTCGCCCGCGGTGGAGGCCGCCGCCGAGCGTTGGCTGAGGCCGTTGTACGAGCGCCTCCGGTCCGTCCGGACCGTGCCCGCCGAGATCCGAGGACGGTGATCCAAGCCCCCCGCATGCGGCGATCGGCTTGGTATCGTGGCTTTGGCATCGTCCGTAGTGTCGGGTGGAACGAGGAACTATGGGATACCAGAAAAAGGTGGGCGGCGGCCGGGCCGCGGCAGCGATGGCATTCGTGCTCGGATGCACGATGATCACCGTGCTCGCCACGGCCTCGCCCGCCATGGCCACGTCGTTCTCGAACACCACCGCGATCAACACCACCGATCCCGTCTGCGGGTCGCCTGCCTTGGCGAGCACCCCCTACCCGTCGAACATCGCCGTCTCGGGACTCTCGGGCACCGTGTCCGACGTCAACGTGACGCTCCACGGGATGACCAACGACTGGGCCGGCGACCTCGAGATCCTGCTGGTCGGCCCAGGAGGCGGCTCCCAGAACCTCGTCCTCCTGTCGGATGCCGGCACCTCGATCAGCAACTTCACGCTGACGCTCGACGACTCGGCCACCGACTTCCTGCCCCAGAACGGGGCGGTTTTCAGCCCTGCGAAGCCCACCGACTATGCCGAGTTGGGAAGCACCGACAGCTTCCCGACGCCAGCACCACCCATCGCCAACCGACCCGGTGGCAACCCGTCGGGCGCCGGCACCGCCACGCTGGCCTCGGTGTTCAACGGCATCGTCCCGGACGGCACGTGGAGCCTCTACGTCGTCACCGACGATTGCACCGATCCGAGCGAGTCGATCACGGGCGGCTGGACGCTCGACATCACCACCGCAGTCGGCGCGGCCACGACGACCGTCGTGAACTCCGTCCCCAACCCGTCGACAACCGGCTCTGCAGTCACGTTCACGGCGACGGTCACCAGCTCGGGTAGCCCCGTCACGACCGGCACCGTCACCTTCACCGAAGGCGCCACCACGCTGGCCGCCAACGTGGCGGTGAACGGCAGCGGCCAGGCCAGCTTCGTCAAGAGCAACTTCGCCGAGGGCAACCACATCGTCACCGCCACCTACAACGGGGTCGCCCTCTTCAACACCAGCAACGGCTCGGTGAACCATCGGGTGAACAACACCACGACCGTCAACGGCTCCAGCTACTGCAACACGGGCGCAATCGCGGTCAACGCGCTGCCGACACCGGCCGCCACCCCCTACCCCTCGAACATCTTCGTCACCGGCGCGTCCCCGTACGTGGTGAAGGTCACCGCCACCCTCAAGAGCCTCAGCCACATGTTCCCCGACGACATCGACGTCCTACTGGTCGGGCCGGCCGGCCAGAACCTGGTTCTCGTGTCCGACGCCGGGCTCCCGGCGGCACCGCCGCCCGCCCTCGGCGCCAACAACGTCACCGTCAACTTCGACGATGCAGCCCCCGGGCAGCTCGCCCAGAGCGCGCCGTGGGGGGCCCCGGGATCGACCGTCTCCTCCAAGCCGGTCGACTACACCCCGTCCCTCAATGTCGACAGCTTTCCCTCGCCCGCCCCCGCCCCTTCGATCGCCACCACCCTGTCGACCTTCAACGCCACCAACCCCAACGGCACCTGGGCCCTCTACGTGGTCAGCGACGGCGCACCCGACACGGGCACGTTCGCCGGCGGGTGGTGCCTCAACTTCACCTTCGACACCACCCCACCGACCGTCGGCATCGTCCAGGGCGCGTCCCAGGTCGATCCCACGCAGCACTCGCCGATCACCTTCACGGCCACGTTCAGCGAGGCCGTTTCCGGCTTCACCGGCGCCGACGTGGCCTTCACGGGGAGCACGGCCGGCGGCACCAAGCTGGCGAGCGTCAGTGGCGGCCCGACCGTCTTCGACGTGAGCGTCACCGGTATGACCACGTCGGGCACGGTCGTGGCCACTATCCCGGCCGGGGGGGCCACCGATCCCTCGGGCAACGGCAACACGGCGTCGTCCGGCGGTGACAACGTGGTCAACTGGGTGCTCGACACGACCAAGCCGGCGTGCTCGTACACGATCGTCACGAGCCCGGCACCGACGCACGTCAACTTCACCGTCAGCGACGTCGGCAGTGGCCTGGCGTCGGTCACCTTCCCCACGCTCAACAACATCGTCACACCGGTGCCGGTGCCGGGCTTCACGGTCGGCTCCACCGCGCCGCTGTCGTTCACCGCCACCAAGGCCAACAACAACGTGAAAGCCCAGATCGCGGTGGTCATCACCGACGTGGCCGGCGTGCAGGCGTCGTGCATCTGAGACTCGGACCGGCCCGGGAGGCGGATCGGCTCGCCTCCTGACCTGGTGCGCACGCCGCCGGTCGGCGCCTACGGGCTACGGGTGTCCGGCATCGACGGCGTCGGCGCGTGGCTGGGGCCGGTGCCCGAGCAGTTCCCCACCGTGCACCTCGAGTTCGGGAAGGGTCGCCGGCCGGACCCGGACCGACCCGACCAGTCGATGACCGGCGACCGGGTCGCGCTCGAGCTGGACCTCGACCGCCGCCTGGTCGTGGACCGGGTGAGCAGAGCGGCGACGTTGGCCACGTATTGGGCCTCCCGCCCGCTGACGGTCGCCGAACGGGTCCACCCCCTGCTCACCGCCGCAGCCGCCGTCGCCGGCGCCTGGATGGGGTACGACTCGTTCCACGCCGCGGGAATCGTGGGAACCACCGGGGTCTGGGGGGTCCTGGGCGACAAGGGGTCGGGGAAGAGCACCCTCGCCGCAGCCATGGCGGGCAAGGGGCACCCGGTCGCCTGCGACGACATGCTGGCGCTGCGGGGAACCACCGCCTTTGCCGGCCCCCGCTGCCTCGACCTCCGCCCCGACGCCGCCGAGCACCTGGCGATGGGCGAGGACCTGGGAGCCGACGGGCCCCGCCCGAGATGGAGAGTGGCGCTGGATCCACTCGAAGCCGAGCTGCCCCTGGCCGGCTGGATCGTGCTCACGTGGGGTGCGGAGGTCGCCCTCACGCCGATCGCACCCCGCGACGTCGTCGTCCGGCTGGGGGCGCATCAGACCAGGCCGTGGGCACCGATCAGCCCCGTCGACCTCCTCGACCTGGCCGCGTTGCCGGCATGGGAGCTGCGGCGGCCCCGGGCGTGGTCGTCACTGCCTGCGGTCGCGGCCGCCCTCGAGTCTGCCGTCGGCTGACCCCGACCGCAGCGCGCCTTCGGGCGAGCGGCGGAACAGTTCGACGAAGCCCGCTCCGTGATCGGACTCGTCGCCCTCGACCCAGGCGTGGGCCCTGAAGCCGGTGGCGGGCGAGGTCACCCCCACCACGACGTCCCGTCGGTCGCCCTGGCCCTCGTACCAGCGCTGGAGCACCAACGCCCGCACCAGGCAGGTCGGTCTGCGCCGACGGAGGACCGCCTGCACGCCGCGAATGGCCCCGGCCCCGACCGTGGGCGGCGGGGGCAGGCGGCCCTCACCAAAATCACTCGGCTGGACGACCCGACGAGCGCGGGCCACCGCTCGGAGCGTCCACCAGGCCGCCCGCACGCACTCCGGGTTGGAGCGGCGCATCACGTCTCCAGGAGGCGCCGCTCGGCGAGGTCGGCGAGGAGCCTTTCGACATCGGCCGTCGCCCGACCGGAGTCGAGGCCATAGCGCTCGGTCAGTGCGGCAGCCAGTTGGTCCCGGGACGTGCCATCGACCAGATGACCCCAAAGGGCGGCTCCGCTCGGGTTCAAGGCCAGGAACTCGGCTCGCTCGACGTCGAGGAAAACCACCTCGCTCCCAACCAGACGCCATTCGAGAGATCCGTCGCGCAGCCGAATCGGACGGTCGCCCGGGGACGTCATCGCGGGCACGACCGCGGGTCGGCCCAGGTGACGAGTCTCACGCCGCTGGTATCCACAGTCGCCAGCATGGTGCGCCGTCCGCCCGGGTGTCCACCACCAAGGGTAAGATGGCGACCTGGCGTCGTGGCGACCAGAGCGGTGGTGGTCAGCACAACTGGAGGTCGGTGTGACGGACAAGCACAGCCCGGCTCGGGACATGGCGGGCCCGCCCGACGTCGAGCCCTACGAGCCACCGAAGATCGAGTTGCTCGGCACCGTCGGCGAGCTCACCCAGGGCCCTGACGGGCCCGGGGGCGACATCAACGGGCTCGTCATCTCCCTACCGTGATTCCAAGGCCATGATCGACGAGGCCGAGTAGCGATCTTTCTCGGCACGTTCGCCCGCACCGGCGCCATGCCGGCACCCGAGGACCTGGTGACCATGGCGGTTGGGCTGCCTGTCGCCGAGGACCGACCCCTCCGGGCGTGGGTCGGGCCCGGGGTGCGCCTGGCCCATCTCCCCCTGCCACCTGGCGTCGACCGGCCCGCGGGGGGCATGCCGGCAACCGACGACGCCGCCCAGCTGGCGGTCGTCGGCGACATACGCCTCGAGAACCGGTCCGACCTGCAGTCGGCGATCCCGGCGCCGTCGGGGGAGCTGACCGATCCCGAGCTGGTGCTGGCCGCCTACCGTCGCTGGGGCGACGGTTGCGCCGACCACCTCTTCGGCGACTTCGCCTTCGCCCTGTGGGACGGCCGACGGCGGAGCGTGGTCTGCGGTCGTGACCCCTTCGGGACCACCCCCCTCTATTACCACCTGTCGCCATCGACGTTCGCCGTCGCATCCGATCCCGAGGCCCTGCTCCGCCTCCCCGGAGTCACCCGGCGCCCGAATCCCACGGCGATGGCCGAATACGTGTTGGCGCGCTACGGGGACACCGGGTCCAGCGCCTGGATCGGGATCGCCCGGCTCCCTCCGGGGACGGCGCTGACCGTCGGTACCGACTGGGTCACGAGCCGGCGTGTCTGGAACCCGGAGTCCGTTCCCGAGCTACGGCTCGGATCCGACCGGGACTACGAGGAAGCGTTCCGAGTCGCGCTGCGCGACTCCGTCCGAGCCCGGTTGGCCCCCACCGGCGTGGGCGTCTATCTGAGCGGTGGGCTCGACTCGGCGGCGGTCACGTGTGTCGCCCAGCCGCTCTACCGGGGAGGCCGCCTGGCGACGTTCTCCGCTGTGTTCGACCTCGAACCGGGCAGCGACGAGCGGAGCTACGCGGCGGCGACGTCGGCCGCGGCCGGCACCGATGCCCATCTCGTCCGTCCGGAGCGGACCAGCCCTCTGGCCGACTGGGAGGCGGCGCCGTGGACCGGTCCCGCCCCCAGCTGCGATCCCCAGGTCGCCGTCGTCCGCGCCGTGACCGAGGGTGCGGCCGAGCGCGGGCTGTCGGTGCTGCTCAGCGGCTTCGGCGGGGACTCCGTGGTCTCGCACGGGGTCGCCTATCTCACCGAGCTCGTCGGTTCCGGACGTCCGGTTCGCTTTCTGGCTGAGACCCGGGCCCTCGCCCTCCGCCATCACCGTCAGGTGCCGCCCCTGGTCCGCAGGTACGGGATTCGGCCGTTCGTCCCGGACGCGGTCCGCCGGGCCCGGAACGCGGTGAGACACGAGCGGGGTGGCGATGACGGCACGTGGGCCCCGCTGCGGAAGGAGGTCGTCTCCGGCCTCGACCTCGAGGCCCGGGCCGCGGAGCACGGGCGCCTCCGCTCGCACCGGACGGCACGGCTGGCCCACCTGGCCGAGCTCACCAGCGGCCATCCGGTCTATGCGCTCGAGGGTTCGTTCCGCAACGACGTCGTGACGGGCGTGGAGCGCCGCTACCCGTTCCTCGAGCGGCGGCTCGCCGAGCTGTGCCTGAGCATGCCCGGTGAGCAGAAGCTGCGGGACGGCTGGACCCGCTCGATCATGCGCCGGGCCCTGGTCGGCGTCCTGCCCGAGGTGGTCCACCAACGACCGGGCAAGGGCGACCTCGCCCTGCAGTTCCGAAGGAGCCTGCTGGATCGCGACCGGGCCGCCTTGGAGGCGCTGGTCGCCCGGCCCGGGCTTGTCTCGGAATGGGTCGATCCCGCCGCGCTCACGCGACTGTGGCATCGGTGCCTGGCCGAGCGGCGGACGGACGACTGCTTCGCGATGTGGCGCGTCGCCGTTCTCTCCCGCTGGCTGACCCATCACGGCGTGTCGTAGTCCCGAGGGTTGACGGCCCTCCGGGGGAGGAGGCCGACACCTGCCCGAGGGACCGCCGCTACCTGTCGAACTCGGCCCAGTCCTCGGGGTTGTCCTCCACGAAATGGTCGAGGACGGCGCCGTCGACGCCGTCGACGAGGACCAGGCCCCGGCGTTTGGGGGGCTCCTCGTTGGAGTAGAGGAGGATCCGCCACGTGGGTCGGCTGCGGAGGCCACGCCAGCCGAGTTGCGCCGAGGCGTGGCCGACGGGGAAGCCCACCCGGCGGGCGGCGGCCACGAGGGCGTCGCCGTCGCCGATCGCAAGGGGCCAGGCCGCGGCCAGGTGGTAGGCGCCGATGGCGAGAAGGGCGAGGGCGGCGCCGAGCATCCCTCCGTTCACCAGGACGGCGTCGCCTCCGCGTGTGGCCCACAGGGCGAAGCAGGCGGCGGCGACGAGGAGGTAGACGTAGGCCGGCCACCGCCGGCGGCGGATGTCGGGGAAGGTGTACTGGCCGACGTAGGCGGTGACGTCGAGCTCGGCCGGAAGGGCGTCGCCCTGCTCGCCGGCCTCGGCGGCCGTGGTCTCGTCGTCCATCTCGGGTGCCAGCGTACGCTCGGGGCCGTGAGTGACCCGCCGCCGCCGGAGCCGCCGCTCCCGCCGGAGCCGCCGCTCCCCACGGAGCAGCCCCCGCGACCGCCTCCGGCGCTGCCCTCCCTCCCCGCCGCCGAGCGGGTGCGCATGGCCTACCAGCGGCGGTACGAATCGGACTACCTCTTCGACTACGCCACCGCGTTGGGTTGGACGATCCTCACGTGCAGCGTCTTCGGCTACTACGTCGTCTACCAGCTCGTCCGGCGCATGCGCGACCACAACCGCCGCCGCCTCGACCTGCTCGAGGCCGGCATCGCCTTCGCCTGGGAGCAGGCCCAGCGCCGGCCGGCGGTGGCCGACGAGCTGCGGCCGACCTTCGAGAAGATGGCGGGCAACCTCGGTGTCCTGCGCCAGATGTCGGCCGAGTTCCGCGATCCCGCCGTCTGGACCCTGCTCACGTGGATCAGCGGCGGCATCGCCACCATCGTCGCCTTCGTCCTCCTCGACGGCGACGTCGTCCGCCACACGGCCGCGGAACGGGCGGTGCAGGCCGATCTGGGCCGGGTCTACGCCCGCCTCGGCCACGACCTGGGCGCCGTCGACACGGTGGTGAAAGGCCGCCACAACTACGGCGGCCGCATCGCGGCCACCATCTTCAGCTTCGGGATCTACCTGTTCTGGTGGTACCGCGACGTCATGGCCGAGCCCAACCGCCACTTCACCGAGGACTGGGCGTGGGAGGACCGGCTGGGCGCGGCCGTGTACGCCCTCTCGAATCCGACCTAGGCGCCGGGCCAGGCCTTCCGCACCCGGGCGAGGGTCTCGGGCAGCGACTCGGGCAGGACCCGGGTCTCGGCCACGGTGGTCATGAAGTTGGTGTCGCCGTCCCACCGGGGAACGCAGTGCAGGTGGAAGTGGGCAGGGATGCCCGCACCCGCCGGTCGGCCCAGGTTGGCGCCCAGGTTCAGCCCGTGGGGCTGGTAGGCGGCCTTGAGCGCCGTCACCCCCGCCACCATCGTCGTCCACAGCGCGGCGCCCTCGTCGGCGTCGAGGTCCTCCACCTCGGCCACGTGCCGCACCGGCATCACCAGCAGGTGCCCCGACGTGTAGGGGTAGGCGTTGAGGATCGCCGCCACCCGGGCGTCCCGCCAGACCACGTTGGTGTCCTCCGGGGGGCCGTCGCTGGCCAGGATGCGGCAGAAGACGCACGTCTCGGCCGACCGGTCGTCGGGATCGCTGTCGGCGGCCCGGGTGACGTACTCCCGCCGCCAGCCGGCCCACAGCCGCTCGAGGGTCACGACTTGGTGGCGACCTCGTCGGCCAGCCGGGCCACGAAGGCGTCGACGGCGACGCCCCGTTCGACCTCGCCCCCCCGAGGGTTGACCCCGACCGTGCCCGCGGCCACGTCGGCGTCCCCGACCACCAGGACGTAGGGCAGCTTCTCCAGCTTCGCCCGCCGGATGCGTCCGCCCAGCGGCTCGTCGGCCACGACCGTGTCCACCCGCAGGCCGGCCCCCTTCAGCGTGGCGACGACCGAGTCGGCGTAGTCCTGGTGGTCGTCGCGTACGGCCAGCACCCGGGCCTGCACCGGCGACAGCCACGCCGGCAGGGCACCGGCGTAGTGCTCCAGCAGGATCCCGAAGAACCGTTCCACCGACCCGAAAAGGGCCCGGTGGATCATGAACGGGCGGTGGCGCTGGTTGTCGGCCCCGACGAACTCCATGTCGAAGCGCTGCGGCATCTGCAGGTCGACCTGGAGGGTGGAGATCTGCCACCGGCGGCCGATGGCGTCGCGCACGTGGACGTCGATCTTGGGGGCGTAGAAGGCGCCCTCCCCCTCGGCCAGCTCGTAGGGGATGCCGGACGCCTCCAGCGCCTCCCGCAGGGCGGCGGTGGCCACGTCCCACTCCTCGGGCTCCCCGACGAACTTGTCGGGCCGGGTGGCCAGCTCGGCCTCGAAGTCGGTCAGCCCGAAGGTGGCCAGGATGCGCAGGACGAACGCCAGCAGCGAGGTCAGCTCCCCCGCCAGCTGGTCGGGGGCAACGAAGATGTGGGAGTCGTCCTGGGTGATGCCCCGCACCCGGGTGAGGCCGTGGAGCACGCCCGAGCGCTCGAAGCGGTACACCGTCCCCAGCTCGAACAGCCGCAGGGGCAGGTCCCGGTACGACCGGGCCTGCGACTTGTAGATGAGGATGTGCATGGGGCAGTTCATGGGCTTCGGGTAGTAGGTGGCGCCCTCCATCTCCATGGGCGGGTACATGCCGTCGGCGTACCAGCCGAGGTGGCCGGAGATCTCGAAGAGGGTCGACTTCGACAGGTGGGGCGTGAAGACGAAGTCGTACCCGGCGGCCTCGTGCTCGGCCCGGGAGTAGTCCTCCATGAGCTTGCGGATGAGCCCGCCCTTGGGGTGGAAGACGGGCAGTCCGCCGCCGATCTCGGGCGGGAAGTGGAACAGGTCGAGCTCGAGCCCGAGCTTGCGGTGGTCGCGGCGCTCGGCCTCCTCCAGCCGGTGGAGGTGCTCGGCCAGGGCCTTGTCGGACTCCCAGGCGGTGCCGTAAATGCGCTGGAGCTGGTCGCGGTGCTCGTCGCCCCGCCAGTAGGCGCCGGCCACCTTCATCAGCTTGAACGAGCCCAGGCGCCTGGTCGTCGGGACGTGGGGGCCACGGCAGAGATCGGCCCACTCGTTGTTCGTGTAGACGCTGACCGCCCCGCCCTCGGCCCCCTCGGTCGGGTCGACGCCCTCGATGATCTCGACCTTGAACGGCTGGTCGGCGAACCGGGCCAGGCCCTCCTCGCGGGACAGCTCCTCCCGGACGAAGGGCTGGTCCTCGGCCACGATCTCCCGCATGCGGGCCTCGATGCGGGCCAGGTCGTCCTCGCTGAAGTGGGCCCCGCCGGGAAGGGAGAAGTCGTAGTAGAAGCCGTCCTCGATGGGGGGGCCGATGGCGTACTTGGCCCCTGGGAAGAGATCGGTGACGGCCTGGGCCATCACGTGGGCAGTGGAGTGGCGCAGGACGTAGCGGCCCTCGTCGGTGTTCGAGGTGATGATGGCGACGGTCGCCCCGTCGGCCAGGGCGTGACCAAGGTCGACCTGGCGCCCGTCGACGGTGGCCGCCACCGCCGCCTTGGCCAGTCCCCGGCCGATGCTCGCGGCCAGGTCGCCCGCGGTGGCGCCCGGGGGGAGGGTGCGGAGGGAACCGTCGGGCAGGGTGATTGAGATCGCTTCCGGCATGATGGGTCCGAGGTTATCGGCGGGGCGGGAGGGGTCCGGATGAGAAACTTGGCGTCATCGGTGACCGGTTCGAATACCGCGACGTACGGATGGACGGCGACGGCGGCCGGCCGATCGTGGCCGGCTTCTCGGCCCGCATCCCGGCCGACGGGCTGACGGCCATCGTCGGGCCGTCGGGGGCGGGCAAGACCACCCTCCTCCGCCTCCTCAACCGGCTCGACGACCCCGACCGGGGCGAAGTGCTCTTCGACGGGCGCGACGTGCGCACCTACGACGTCATCGCCCTCCGCAGGCGGGTGCAGTTCGTGGGCCAGGTGCCGGTGACGTTCCCCGGGACGGTGGCCGACAACCTGGGTCCGGGGGCCGACGTCGCCGCCCTGCTCGGTCGGGTCGGGCTCGACCCGGGGCTGGCCGGACGGGCCGCCGACCGGCTGTCGGTGGGCGAGGCCCAACGGATGTGCCTGGCCCGGGCCCTCGCCCTTGCCCCCGACGTCCTGCTCCTGGACGAGCCCACGTCGGCGTTGGATGCCGCCTCCAAGGGCGGGATCGAGGGCCTGGTGCGGTCGCTGGCCGACGACGGCCTGACCGTGGTGATGGTCACCCACGACCGGCGCCAGGCGGAGGAGCTCGCCGACCGCACGGTCGTCGTCGACCCGCCACCGCCAACACCGTGACCGAACTCAGCGGGCGCATCTCGATCGCCGACGTCGGCCTGTCCCTCCTCCTGGTGGCGGTGGCGGTGGTGATCTCCCGCGCCCGCCGGGCCGACCTCGAGCGCGACATCGCCATCGCCACCGCCCGGTCGTTCGTCCAGCTCCTGGCCGTGGGCTTCGTCCTCGACTTCGTCTTCGGCGGACACGCCTGGCTCACGCCGGTGGTGCTGGCGGTGATGATCGGCACGGCGACGCTCACGTCCGGGGCCCGGGGCCGGCGGGTGCCGGGCGCCTACGGCATCGCCCTGGCGTCGGTCGGCGTGGCCACCGCCGCCACCCTGGGCGTCCTCCTCGCCCTGCGCATCGTGCCGTTCGCCCCCCGGGCCGCCATCCCTCTGGGATCGATGATCATCTCCAACGCCATGAACACGGCGTCGCTCACCATGGGCCGGCTGCGGGACGACCTGGCCTCGCACCGGCGGGAGGTGGAGGCCCGCCTGAGCCTGGGCCAGACCGCGGCCGAGGCGTCCCGCCTGTGGCACCGGGCGGCCGTGCGCACCGGCACCTTGCCCATCGTCGACCAGACCAAGGTGGTCGGCCTGGTGGCGCTGCCGGGGGCGATGACGGGGATGCTCCTGGCCGGCGCCTCACCGTCGTCGGCGATCCGCCTCCAGCTGGTGGTGATGTACATGCTCCTCGGCGGCAGCTCCTTCGCCGCCCTGGTGGCGGGACACCTCACCGTCCGCCGCCTGTTCACCGCCGACCACCAGCTCATCCGCTCGCTGTCGCGCAACGACTGATCAGCCGAGCAGGCTGCGGCTGCCCTTCAGGTCGACCTCGACCTGTTTCGGGGCGTTGGCCGCGGCCACCGCGAGGACGCCGGCATAGGCCCCCGGTTGCGTCGCGGTGAAGGTCACCTTGATCTCGCAGCGGCTGTCGGGCGGCAGGGGCGACGCGGTGCACGTCACGTCGGAGGCGGCGAAGGCGGTGGCGCCCACGGAGATGGTGGGCTTGCGCACCGTCAGGGGGACGTCGCCGATGTTGCGCACGACGACCGTGGCTTCCTTGGCGCCGAGCGACTCGAAGGTGACCGAGTCCGGCTCGATCGTGAACTCTCCTTGCTTGCCGGCGACAACCGTCGTGGAGGTCGCCCCCGGCAGCGTGGAGGCGATGGTGGTGGCGACCCCGTCGTTGGACGACGCCTGGTTGTCGTCGCCGCCGAGCCAGCCGGCCTGCACGGAGATGCCCAGCAGCCCGACGATGGCCGTCACGATGGAGGCGACGCCGGTGACGACGCCGGGGACGGTGGACCAGTAGGACTTCCCGTCACTCATCTCCTTCGACCCTAACGGCCGGGCGCCGGGCCCTTTGACGCGGGGTCGGCGGCGCGCCTGGGCGAGCGACTGGCACGGACGGCGGGTTCGCCCTCCGGGTGGGGGCGATCTTCGGGCGCTGACCCGGCCTATGCCGGCGCCGGCGCGCCCTTCGACGCCCAGTACTTGTTGAGGGCGTCCTGGCACTTCCAGTACCAGGGGATGCCGAGGGCGAGGATCCAGAAGGCGGTGGTGGCGCTCACCGGGCTCGTCTGGCCGTCCGCCTCGTACATCTTCTTGATCTCGATGGGTAGCAGGAACAGGGTGATGATGCCGGCCAGGAAGTAGATCAGGGCCCCGATGGGACCGCCGATCCCGTCGCCGGTGTGCTGCTTGATGTCCTCGTGGCTCTGGTAGGCCCAGTACACGCCGTAGAGACCCAGCGTGATCACCGACAGGCCGATCTGCTTGGGAATCGACTTCTGCTTGCCGATGTACCGCCCGGCGTTCGAGTTCATGGCCCGAGACGGTACAGCGGAACGCCCTCAGCCGCTCGTGACGTCAACGCCCAGGAGGGCGGCCGCCAGCCCGACGCCCCGACCGGCGGCCGCGGCCCGGTCGATGGCGCCGATGGCGCCGGGGAAGTCGAGGTCCTCGTCGATGGCGGCTCGCACCGCGTCGAGGGCGGCGTCACCCGAACCGGCCGCCCGCCACCGGGCCAGGCGGTCGGTGGCCACCGTCAGCAGGCCGTCGTGCCACGACCACGGCGCCCGGTAGGAGTGGTCGAGGATGGCGAGCCGCACCGCCATCGGGTCCCAGTCCCGCACCAG
>Ga0105245_10000875_pt1 | contig 27306 bp, 20 predicted proteins | sample KBSM54metaG_FD_81523 | JGI IMG/M metagenome (GOLD analysis project Ga0105245, IMG submission 81523) | Miscanthus rhizosphere microbial communities from Kellogg Biological Station, Michigan, USA - KBS M5-4 metaG | ecosystem: Host-associated > Plants > Roots > Rhizosphere > Soil | place...
CTGCCCTTCAAGCGCTACTGCCTTCGCACATCTTGGGGAGCGCTGCTTCTCCGTCTCCCAGCGGGAGAGGGAAGGGGCCCATCGCCTTAGCGATGGGAAGGGTGAGGGTGACTGGAAGACCGTCGCGCCCTCAACCTCACCCCGCGCTGCTACGCTGCTTGCCCCTCTCCTAAAAGGAGAGGGGAAGAAGGGCGCCTGCACCTAGATAGCCCTCAAGCCTCGGAGGAAGCAGGCCCTTCGCGCGCACCGAGCAGGGCGGAAACATAGTTGATCGGCGCATGGTCAGCGAGCGCGCGCAACAGCACATTGCCCCCTCCGCCACATCAGCTGGGCATAAGCGAGGTGCGCCGCCCGCTGGTCTTTCGCGACAGCGATCGCCTGTTCATCGCCGACATGGATCCTGCCATCCCGGTCGATATAATGCAGACCCCGGACATGGCTGTAGATCAGGGGCGGCGGCAGCAGCGTGACCGCGTCGGCGCAGTTGACGTAACGCCGCACCGCCAGCGACGTGAGCGAAGCGACCAGCGCCTCGTCGCCGACCCGCGGCGATCCGAAGGTGACGAGCTCTATCGGCCGATCGCCATCCGCCAGCCGGGCCGCGAGCACCGTTGCCAGAGCGGCGCCGAGGCTATGGCCGGTGAGCAGCAAGCGCGAGGGATTGGTGTCGCGCAGCCATGATTCGATCGGCTCCAGGATCGAGGAGAGCGCTGCCGAAAAGCCGCTATGGACCCGGCCCGGCCGGTCCCAATTCTCCAGGATGAAGGTCGCGTCCGTGATGAGATCGCGGAAGGAATCCGCCTGGGTGCCGCGAAACGCAAGGATCGCCTGGCCCTGGTCATTGGCTGCGGCAAACCCCTTGGCGCTGAATCCGGTGGTGCCGGTCGCTTCCTGAAACCAGCCCGTAGAGCGATAGCCGATCGTCTCGATGGCGGCGTCGATCTGCCGCTTTTCGTCCGCGTCCACCTCGAAGCGCCGATAGGCGAGCCGGGAGAATTCGGCGGCGATGGCGTCGATGCTCCAGTCGTCGTCCATCACCAGCGGCGGCTGTGCCTCGGGCCGGTACAGTGCCTGGCTGGACGGGTCATAGGGAATGGGCGTCGGCATGGAGCCGCCCATCCTATCGAATTGCGGCGCAAAGCGCGACCGTCCCGCAATTCTCATGGTCATGGTGCGGTGACACGATGTGTCACCGCACCAGGACGATCAGAAGCGATAGCTGGCTGAAACCCCCCATTCGCGCGGCCGGCCATAGCTCACTTCCGCCAGGCCGAACGCACTGCTGGCGTTGCCGGAGACATAATATAGCGAATTGGTCAGATTGGTCACAAAGGCGGACAGCTGAATGGCGTTGCCAGGCAGGGCATAGGTCAGCCGCGCATTGGCAAGCACATAACCCGGCTCGGTGATCAACGGCGTATTCGCGACGTCCTGATAGGTGCGCGAATACATGGTCAGGTCGCCGCGCAGCGACAGCTTGCCCGCACTGTCGAATTCATGGGTCACTTCAGCGCCTGCGGTCGCTGTGAATTTCGGCGCCTTCACGAACTTGCTTGCCAGCGTGATCGGCAGGATCTGGGTTGGCCCAAGGCCTTGGCCGATCGAGGTATATTTCGCATCGAGATAGCCGAGCGACGCATTGGCGTTGAACCACCGCACCGGCCGCGCGACCAGTTCCAGCTCGAGCCCGTTGATGCGGCCGGCAGCTGCGTTCGCCACGAAATTCTGCGGCGTCTGGTTCACCGTCAGCTGGATGTTCTTGTAGATCGAGTGGAACCCGGCAAGGTTCGCCGTCAATGTATGGTCGAGCAGGTCGGCCTTGATGCCGACTTCGTAGCTGTCGAGCGTCTCGGGCTCATAGGCCGTAACCTCATCGGGGCTGGCCAGCGGCCGGCCGTTGAAGCCGCCCTGCTTGAAGCCCTTCGAATAGCTCGCATAAAGCAGGACGTTCTGGTTCGGCTTGTAGTTCACGCCGACATGCGGGGTGAAATCGGACCAGCTCGCCTCGCGGGTAACGTTGATGAACTCCACATTGTCACGCTGACGCCTGTTGATCGACGTGAAGACCTTGTGATCCTTGTTGTAGCGGCCGCCGACCTCGATGTTCAGCTTGGGTACGATCTCGAAACTCACCTGCCCGAACACGGCATAGCTGTAATTGTCGGTATAGTTCTTGATGAATACCGCCGGCGTCGGCGGTGGGCCAGCCGGCAGCAGGGGCGGCTGCAGACCGAGCGCGAGGTCGGCGCGCGCGATGTCGGATGCCTTTTCCTTGAAATAATAGGCGCCCAGCACATAGCTCAGCCGGTCATCTGCCGCCTTGCCGGTCAGCTGCAATTCCTGGCTGAACTGCCATTGCTTGTCGTCGTTCACCGTCTCGCGGAAGGTGAAGGGCGTGTTGTCGCCGTCGCGGTTGAAGCCCGCCTTCAGGTCGCGATACGCGGTCACAGATTTGATCTCGGCATTGCCGAATTTATACCGGATCACCCCCTGCAAGCCCCACAGATCGAGATCGTTGCGGTTGCGCCCGGTCGCATAGGTCGTGAACGGATCATTGGTGATATAGGATGTGTTCAGCGTGTTCAGTCCGTTCGGGGCGATGATGCCAAGGGTCGGCGCGACAAAGCGGTTGTAATTGGCCAGGAATGGCTGGCCGCTGATGCCCGGTGCATTGGCGACCGCGATCAGCTTGGACGGTGCCGAATTCTCGCGCGCCCGTGTATAATCGCCGCCGATATCGATCGTCAGGTCCTCGCTCGGCTGGATGCGCAGCTTGGCGCGGATCGAATCCGAATTGCGATTGCCCTCGGTCCCGCCGTCGCTCAGGCGCTTCACATAGCCGTCGCGATGGATCGTCGAGCCCGAAACGCGGAGCGCAACCGTATCGGAGACGATCGGGATATTGACATAACCCTTCACGTCGATCCGGTTGTAGCTGCCGTAAGTGCCCTCGATCTTGCCCGAAAAATCATGTGTGTCGGGCTGGCCGGTGGTGATCAGCACTGCGCCGCCGATCGTGTTCTTGCCGAACAGGGTGCCCTGCGGCCCGCGCAGCACCTGCACGCTGTCCAGGTCGACTGCGTCGAGCACGCTGCCGATCGAGCGGGCGTAATAGACATCGTCGACATAGAAGCCGACGCCGGGATCGGAGAAGATCGCGAAGTCGTTCTGGCCGACGCCGCGGATGAACACCGTGGCGTTGTAATTGCCGCCGGAAAGCGCGGCCGCGCCGTCGAAGCGGATGTTCGGCGTGAATTTGGCGATCTGGTCGAGCGTGTCGACGCTGCGCCGCGCGAGTGCATCGCCGGTGAAGGCGGTGACGGCGATGGGCACATCCTGCAGGCGTTCGGACTGGCGCCGCGCGGTCACCAGGATATCGCCTTCGCTGGCGGCTGGGGCATCGTCGGCGGCGGGCGCGGCCCCGGCGGGCTCGGTCTGGGGCGGTGCGCTCTGGGCTTGAGCCTGGATCGGGAGCAGGGCGGCGAGAGCGACCCCTGCGAGCAGCCTGGCGGCGTTTCGTGTCATAATGATTCCCCTCATTTTATCCTCCTCAGGATTGCGCTCTTTCTTGAGCGTTCGATCGGTACGTCGGGCGCATTGAGCGTCCGCAACTTCAGAATGATGCGGCGAAACGCCTGGCTCTCCTCGGGCGTCAGGCATCCGAAAAAAGCGGCGTCATGGTCGCGAAAGACATCTTCGAGTTCGGCGCGGAGCGCCGCGCCGGCGGCGGTGAGGCGAAGCGCGTTGCTACGCCGGTCGCGCCCCGGCTGCCGCTCCACCGCGCCGAGCGCGACGAGCTCGTTCACCGCGGCCATGGCACTGGCGGAATTGATGCCGAGCGCGCGCGCAAGTGCGGCCTGATCGCAACCCTCATGCTGGCCGATGAAACTGAGCGCGGTCGCGCGGGAGGGCGTCACGCCAAGACGGGTCACGCAATCATGGAGTAGCCCCATCGCCAGCAGATCGAGCCGGCGCAACTGGAAGCCGATCTGGTCGGCGACCATTCCAAAGGCAGTATCGTCGAGATCGCTGCGTTCGATCATGCCTCTCCTGATATGCCGCGATCTCATCGGGTCGCTTTGCCGCATAACTATATGCTTGACGTACAATCGCGGCAAGCGAGGATGGCACCAGCTCGGCGGGATTCAGCGGGAACTGTGGCCGAAACGGCACATTTTATCGAAAGGGAGACATTGATGTCGGCTGGCGGAGGCCGGATCCACCTGACGCTGCAGCCTCGCCATCGCCGAGATGAGCGGTGTGAAAACAGAACCAAAATGGTTGTAAATCTCCGCCATTAAACCAGCCTTGCTCCGATACATTGAGGTGACGAGTCGGCGTTGGGGGTGAGTGATGGCGTACGGGCATATTTGCGGCAAAGCGGTCCTGCTGCGCGTCATGCGAAACCTGACTATTCGTCTCTGCATGTTCCTGGCGGCGATATCGGGAGCGGCCACTGTAGATCTGACGCTGGCATCGCCAGCACAGGCTCAAACCAGTCCCCCGCCGACAGGTGGATGGTGTATCTCCGCAACAACTCAGGATCAATTTGGGATTTATGAGTCGTGCACTGCTCCGACCGCGCTTGCGGCCTGTCAGGACGGTGTGGAAAAAGCAAAAATCGAACTTCACTCACCTGATCTTCAGTTAATTGCGATGGTGCCGAACGATTTCTGGAACTCTATGCAGTGCTGGGATTTCGGCCACTTCCCTCACGATATCTCAGGTTATGGCTCGTGGCCGGTTTGGTTCAAATGTTATGACGGCACCGCAGTACCGTCATTGCGCTGCATACCAGGAGGCGAAGACTTTGAAGGGCGCGCGCCGGACGATATACATCAGCCCGACGACTGTGCGCTTCCCACGGGTGGACGAACGCCTCATCCGATAGACGTGCTGACCGGATCAAAGCTTTTCGAAGATATAGACTATTCTACAGCGGACGGCCAGTTGAGGCTAAGGCGACTCTATAACTCAGCGCCATATGGCGGCGCGTTTGCAATAAACGGCCGTGTCTCGGGGCTGGTAAACTGGAATTTCGATTTCCAGTTCGAAGTCCACATGAACGCGTTTTCAAATACGACCAATGGTGGCTTGGTCACACTACTGACGCCGAGCGGAGGTGCCTATGAGTTTCAGCTCCAGGCCGGTGTGATGGTGCCCCATCGTCCGTCAACAAGGCCAAATCCGCAGTCCGACTATACGTTAACACTGCTTGACGCGATTGATTGGCCTACCGGCAGCCCCGGAGCACGCCCGCTCTATTTTCAAGTTACGCACTGGAAGGTCGTTGATGCCGACGGGCGAACAATCACGTTTCAGTCGTTTCCTGATTCGACGGGGCGCTATTTACGTGCTCTGCCGACGCAGATCGTAGATCGATACGGCCACTCGCTTACCCTTGTATATAATTCGTCGGGCGCCCTCCAAAGCGTAACCGATAACTACGGCAAAGCGATAACGTTCGATTGGATGATTGACGGCAAGGGTTTCTCGACAGCAATCTCGGCCGCCCATTTGCCCAACGGCAACAAGATACAATATAACTATAATACTGCCGCTGCGGGAAATGTGGCAATGTCCCTTTCGGGGTACGTATTGCAAGATGTAAACTCAGTTGCTCTGGATTCAAAAACCTATCAGTACAGCAATCCTCTTTCCCCCGCGCAGATAACTAGTGGGGCGGATGCTGCCGGAGTTCAGCAGTTTTCCGTAACCTATGATGGTTATGGCCGCGCAGTTGACAGCAGTCTGGCGGGGGGTGTTGAGCGGTATCAGGTTGCCTATGACGGCAACGCAAACAGCATTACGCGGACTGTTACCAATCCGCTCGGCAAGAAGGCGGTCTATACCTATTCACGAACCAATTTGACGACTTACGATCAGAAGATGACAGGTGCGGCCGGCGTCGCCAGTACCAACTGTCCGAGCACCGCCACCAGCCTGACCTATGGAAGTGACGGATACGTGTCGTCGGCAACCAACGACATGAACGTCTCGACATCTTATACCTGGGATGCGCGGGGGAACAGGACCAGCATCGTCCAGGCCGCCGGAACGCCGCTCGCTCGCTCCTCCACAACAAGCTGGGAGGCAACCGGAAATCTGCCTCACCAGATAGTATATCCCAACCTGAAAGTCGATTTTGGTTACGACGCGCAAGGTCGAGTCCACACGCGCACCGAAACCGACACCACGACCCAGACCATACCCTATTCGACGGCGGGCCAGACCCGGACCTGGACCTATGACTGGAACGCCAACGGCCGCTTGCTGTCGATCAATGGGCCCAAGGGCCTCGATGCGACTGGCCATGATGACACAACCAGCTTCGCCTATGACACCAGCGGCAATTTGCAGACCTCCACCGATGCGCTTGGTCACGTGACCTATTTCGCCAACTATGATGTGGATGGCCGGGCGGGAAAGATGACCGACCCGAATGGGGTCGACACACTCTTCACCTATGATCCGCTCGGCCGGGTCAAGACCATCACGGTCAAGGACCCGGCGGGTGCTTCCGGTGATGCAACGACCACGTTCACCTATGACGTCGATGGTCGCGTGAACAGTATCGCGCCACCGGCCACAAAAGCGATCGTCATAAGCTATGATTCCGCCGGCCGGGTGAAAACGGTGGGCTCTCTCGGTGCGGAGAAGATCACCTACGACTATGACGGGATGAGCGACGTCACCGCCCAGACGGTCACCCGTGCCGACACCACCACAGCGCGCCAGATCAACAGGACGTTCGACGAGCTCGGGCGAATCCTGACGACCACGACGGGGACGGGCCGCACGGCGACCCTTGCATATGATAGCCTTGGAAATGTGCATACCATTACAGGGGCCCGTTCGAACGCAACCATTTTGGGGTTCGACGCACTGAACCGCCTCAAATCCACGCTGGCGCCCGATTCGGGTACGACCGACACCAACTATGATGCTCTCGACAATGCGACATCCTTCACCGATGCAAAGTCGGTCGCGACGACGTTCATCCGCGACGGCTTTGGCGATGTGATCCGCGAGATCAGCCCGGATCGCGGGACATCCACTTATTATTATGATGCGGCCGGCGACCGCATCGCCACAATCGATGGCCGGGGCCAGCGCATCGATATCGTCCGGGATGCCCTGGGCCGTATAGTGAGCAAGACCCCCGTCGGACGTCCAGCCTCGGAGACGCTTGTCTATAGATACGACACCGCCGGTATCGCCGGATCGTATGGCGTGGGCAGGCTCGGGAAAATCGTCAACGGGGCGGGGACCAGCCCGACAAAGTTCAAGTACGATCATCGCGGCAATCTGCTGATCAAGGAGCAGACGATCGGGAGTACGACCGCTGCCGACCTGCAATATACGTATGATCTGGGCGATCGAATAACCAGTATCACCTATCCGTCCGGCCGTGTGGTGAGCTACACACGCAATACCCGCGGGCAGGTAATGACGATCAAGACCCGGCCCACCGCGACCGGCACCGATACGATACTGGCCTCCGCCATCACCTATGAGCCGTTCGGATCGCTCCTGTCGGCGACGCTCGGCAACGGGCTGACCATGGCGCAGAGCTGGGGCAATGACGGCCGGCTGGCGAGCAAGCGGCTCTACAATACCGCGAGCGGCACCAATCTTTCGCTGCTGACCTATGGCTATGACAATGACGACAATATCACCTCGATCGCCGACGGCGTCGATGCCACCCGCAGCGTCACGTACAGCTATGATCCGGTCAATCGCCTGACCCAGAGCGTCCTGGCATCAGGCAGCATCCGGCGGCAGGATTTCGTGTTCGACGCCAACGGCAACCGGACGCGGGTGGAGCAGCGGACCAACCCGACCGATACGCTTCCGATCTCGACCGCGACCTATACTCTCAACAGCGGCACCAACCAGCTTGCCTCGGTGGTCGATTCCACCGGCACTAGGTCGATCACCTATGATGGCCGTGGCAACACGCTTGGCGAAACGCGGCCGACCTCGACGATCACCACCGGCTATGATGGTTATGGCAGGCTGACCAGCTACCAGACGACCGGCGGCGCCAGCCTGGTCAACGCTTATGACGGGCTCGACGACCGCGTCTCGGCGGGAACGGCCGCGGACATGCGTCAATATATCTATGACGGCGACGGCCGGATGATGGGCGAATATGGCGTCTCGGCCACCGACGTGAAGGCGGAAACGATCTGGCTGAGCCCCGAGGTCGGAGGCGACCAGCTATGGGGTGGTGATGACGGCGTCGGCGGCTATGCGCCGCTGGCGCTCGCGACCGGCACGGGCGGCGCGACGCTTTACTGGGTGCACGGCAGCCATCTTGGCGTGCCGATCGTGACGACCGACAGCGCGGGCAATCTGGCCGCGCTGACCGGATTCACGCGTGTCGGATTTCCCGGGCAGACCCAGACGCTCGCTGATCTCTATTATAATGAATATCGTGACTATGACCCCACGACCGGGCGATATATTCAGGCCGATCCGATCGGCCTTGGCGGCGGGAGCAACCCATACAGCTACGCACTTGGGAACCCGCTCAAAAATACAGACCCGCACGGCAAATTTGTCTGGATCTTCATCAGAGGCGCCGCGATGGGCGCTCTCACCGACCTGAGTATACAGCTGACCTTCGGGCATAAAAGCTTCGGCTGTATTGATTGGGGAAGCGTGGCGTTCAGCGCCTTTATCGGTGGCGCCACTGCTGGGCTCGGCGAAGAGTGGATCGCTGCCCGCGCTGCCCGTAATGCCCGGCAGGCTGAACTCGCTGCTGAGGCTGCCGCAGACAGTGCAGGCGTTGACCTTGCACTGACGTACAAGCCGGGCTGGACTGCGGCGCAGCGAGCCGAAGCCGATCTGAAAGTTCAGATGCTGACGGAAGCTGACACGGTTGTAAGTCAGTCAACTCGCTCTGGCACGTCCGCAGCCAGTAGGTATAGAAGTGCGGGGAATCAGATTCCTGCGGGCAACGACATCGATCACGCGGTTGATTTGCAGCTGGGCGGCTCGGATACGGTAGCAAATATGTGGCCCTTGAACACCAGCGTGAACCGTAGCCTCGGAGCGCAAATACAACAGCAAATCAAAAACCTGCCGCACGGGACCGTCATTAATCGGGTCACAATCGGAGAGCGATGATGTTCGAAACATTCCAGCAATCGTTCTCCAAGGACGCGGTTCTATCAATCGGGGGCGCTGGAAATGCACCGCAATCCGAGGTGGTCGGTTGGAGCGATTTGGTTGATCGGTTCGGGGGCGCGTCGTTCGAGCGCGGGCTCTATAGAGTGATCCGGGCGTCGGATGTTGGCGAGTGGAATGCTCGGGTCGCCGTCGCCTTTCCTGAGTTCGGGGGACGGATAACCTGCTTCGGGTTCGACTGGCTAGGTCGCGTGTTCGCGGTTGACCCGAAGCGTTCTGAGAGCGGTCAGCCAGGCGTTGTGATGTTCGAACTGGGAACGGGAGAAGCGTTGGAAATCCCGTGCAACATCGGCTCGTTCCATGACGAGGAGCTGATCGAATATGGCGACGCCGCATTGGCCAGCGACTTCCACAAACGATGGCTAGAGAATGGCGGTGCCGCCCCGCAATACGGGCAGTGTGTCGGATATAAAAAGCCGTTGTTCCTTGGCGGCGCCGATGAACTCGGCAATCTAGAGATGTCTGACATCGACGTTTACTGGCATCTTATGGGGCAACTGGTCCTGAAAGCTAAGGGTCTCCCGCCGGGCACTCCAATCCGCGTTAGCTTGTGATCGGAAGCGAGCTTGCGGGGTGATGGGGTGAAAGCAAGATAAAAGCAGTGGCTCCCCCTACGGGGTAAGCCATTGTCTGCACATCGTTTTTTAGCGAGATAGGCGGCACTGGTAGCGAGATTCCAGTGCCGCAGAGAGCGCGTCAATAAGCGAACTCCCTGCTATAGCACCTCAGCCAGGCAATACCTCCGTGTATACGTCGACTGCAAAAAACGGCGAAACCCAGTACGTTGGAATAACCGACGACATTGATGTGAGAGCAGCAGCCCACAACTCACAAAAAAGGAATTGAAATTGACCCTATACCTGGCTTAGAAAATATCTCGCGCGCCGATGCGCGCGCTGTAGAGCAAGTCCTAATTGAGGCGCACGGTCTCGGAAAAAATGGTGGGACGCTAATTAACAAGATAAATAGTATTGCAACAACCAACCAAAAATATGCTAATGCGCTCGCCCGCGGCGCAGGCATATTGAGTTCGGTTGGTTATCCAGGATTTTAAATTATGATCAAGCCGGGAGACGTTTTTTCTATCGAAGTAAGAGGTGGGAAGGCGTATTTTCAATTTATTAATAAAAATAAAACTATGAGCTCACTCATTCGGGTATTGCCGGGTATACATGAACAATCTTCAGGTGACATATCCGATATTGCTATACAACCAACTAGATTCTGGACTTTCTTTCCTGTTGCGGAATCTTTGAAAGCCTCCGTTATCCAAAAGGAGGGAAACTACCCGATCCCAGTTCACGCGCAAAAAATGCCGTTGTTTAGAACGGGAGTCGTCAATCCAGAGACTAAGCGAGTAGAAACTTGGTGGCTATGGGATGGTGAAAAGTCATGGAAGGCTGGCAATCTAACTGATGATCAACGGCGCTTGCCCATCCGGGGAAACTGGAACGATACTTTGCTTAAGGAGCGCATAGAGCAAGGCTGGCTTCCCGAACTAGATCCGCGTTAGTACTATAGGATTTACGGTGGATTTACGGTGACAGTCCGCTTGATTGACTCAAGAACGAAGAATGGCGGCTCGACAGGTTGCCTTGGAATTGCGGCGCCAATTTACTAGGGTTACCGTGAAGGTGCGCTCAACCCCTTTATTTTGATGGATCGGTCACCGCCCGAACATGCGAAGGCGCCGAGGCTGTCATGCATCCTGAGGAAGGCATTGCCATGATATCCAGCCTTTCTGACCTCGTGGCGCCCCTCTCGGTGTCCGAGTTCAAGGACCTGCTGCGTCAGCGCGAGCCGAGGCTGGTCCGCGGCGCGGGCGCCGGGCGCTACGCCGCGCTTCTCGACTGGGACGGCCTGATGAATGCGGTCCTGACCGGAACCTACCCTGCCAAAAAGCTCCGCCTGACGAAGCAGGGCGCGCCGCTGCCGCCGCTGTTCTACCGCGCCGATGATAGTCCGAAAGTCGAGCTTATCACCCAATTGATGGCCTCAGGCCGCAGCATCATTGCCTATGGTATAGACCCCTATGTTCCGGCGATGGGGCATTTGTGCGCCGCAATCAGCGAAGAGACGGGCGAGCACATTGTCGGATTGGCGTTCGCCACGACCGGATCGGGGGGCGCTCTCGACCTTCATTACGACGACACCGACGGCGTTATCCTTCAGGTCGAAGGAAGAAAGAACTGGGTGATCGAGCGCACGCCTGTGATCAATCCGGTTGTCGGCCTACCGGCATTGCGGGGAGACGATGATGCAAGGATATTGCTCGATATCGAGCTCGAGCCGGGTGATTTTCTTTTCGTTCCCGCGGGATATCGGCATCGCTGCGAGTCGCGGTCAGCGCGATCCCTACACCTTGGTTTCGCTTTCTATCCGCTCACCGTCCCGCGAACGCTCGATCTGCTCATGCGACAAACGGTACACGACGTTGATGCGCGACGGCCGTGGCGTTTCGAGGAAGCGGAGCAGCCGGCGGTCGAACTGGCGCTCAAGCAGGACCTCATTCGGCGAATAGAGGGATTGTCCCTCAACGATCTCCTGTCGGCGCATCGCGCAACGGACATGGCCCCCACGCGTCGAAACTAGCGTACTGTATCCCGACCCCCACCCCTCGCTCCTTTCCCCAGGGGCTATTCCGTCGCCGGATTGTGAGCGAGTTTGCTAAAAGTGAGTCCGGGTCGAAAACACGCTATGAGCCCGCCATGATATCCGGTCCGGCCTCATCTTCATCGATCGTCGCGGGCGTCACCTGGGTCGAGCACGCGCTGCTCGGCACGGTCGCCACCGCCGTTGCGGTAATTTGCGTCGCCGGCCTGGGCTACGCGTTCCTGGCCGGGCGCGTCCCGGTGCGCCGCGCGCTGACCGTCCTGACGGGTTGCTTCATTCTCTTCGGCGCGCCCACTATCGCCGCCGGGCTCAGTGCCTGGGTCGCGCCAGAGCAGCCATCGTCCCCGACGGGTCGCGAACGCGCGGCGCCCCAATTCGCGACGCTGCCCCGGGCTTCGTCGTCGGCGGCGACCCCTCCGGATCCCTTCAACCCATATCCCGGCGAATAGCCCGATCGATCGACCTGTCGCGCATCGTTCAAGGCCGGCCGATGCCGCGTCTCGCTCTTCCGCGATTCAACATCAGGCCCCGCTCGCGCATGCGGCTTCATGGCCCGACCCTCACATTATCGTCCCGACTTCGCCCGCAAGGCTCGCATGATGTGCGAACTCGGCGCGAACAACGCGGATCTCTCGCGCTTCACTTCGCGGTGAGCCCGGCCACCCTCTATCGCTGGTTCGACAAATATCCGGATTTCGCTTCCGCCGCCGCCATTGGCGAGGCGATCGCGGCCAGCCCGGTTGCGCCCTCGATGTTTCGGCGGGCGACCGGCTTCACCTATCGGGCCGAACGCATGTTCCGGTTTCGGGGCAAGAGGGAGCCGGTCGTGGCGACCTGTGAGCGCCGGGTCCTTTCCGATCCGAAGGTCGCACTCCGCTGGCTGCGCAACCGCCGCCCGGCGGCGTGGCGGCTTCCGGTTCAATATTGCGCCGAACAACCAGCGGGACTCGCGTTTCTGGCAGGAAGACGTGGGCGACCCGCTAAAGCAGCCATAGCAACCACGATCGATTCTCATAACCATTCCGCACCAAAGGGGTTGCAATATTCGCCGGAGGCTCGCGATCTCATTGTCAGCCTGCTCCGCTTTGTTGCTGACTACCTTGCAACATCGCGCGAGACCAAGCGCCGGGAAACGGCGCGCGCAGAATCGCATAACGACGTCGGGTCGCATAAATCGCGCTCGACTATCGGTTCTACTTGCGACAGCGCCGGTTTTACTATCGCCGCGCCGACCATCGCAATCCACACCCCGCCCGTTGCGGGTCCGGAATGCAGTCCGCTAAACCCGCTCCACCATGCTCACCGCGTCCGCCGCCCTCAGCGCGGCGATCAGCCGCGTCAGATGGTGCAGGTCATGCACCTCGACGTCGATCGTGTTGGTGTGGAATCCGGTGTCGCGGTTATCGAGCCGCATATTGACGATATTGGCCTTTTGCGCGCCGATGATCGTCGCGATCACACCCAGCGCGCCGGGCTCGTTCTTCACTTCGACCGAGATTCGCGCGGTGCCGCCATCGGTCTTGTCGCCCCAGGCGAGGTCGACCCAATCGGCATCGTCGCTGGTCGCGAGCATCGGGCAGTTGATGGTGTGGACTTCGATCCCCTCATTCGGCCGTCTCAGGCCGACGATCCGATCGCCCGGCACCGGATGGCAGCATTCGCCGAGATCGAACGCTACCCCCGGGGTCAGCCCCTTGATCGAGATCGCGCTGGTCTGGGGCGGCAATTCACGCAGCGCCTCGGAGCCGACCGAGCCCGGCATCAGCGCTTCCATCACAGCTGCGTCCGGAATGCGGCGCCGCGCGATCGCCTCCATCAGCGCCGCCTCGTCGGGCAATTTGAGGCGCTTCAGGGCGGCGCGGATCGCTTCCCCGGAGATCGGCGCGGGCAGGCGCTGGACGATCTCGTCGTAAATCTTGTGCCCGAGCGCCAGCGCCTCTTCCCGCTCCTTGTGGCGCAGGTGCCGGCGGATCGCGGCGCGCGCCTTGCCGGTGATGGCGAAGCTCAGCCAGTTGATCTGCGGCTCCTGCGCCTTGGAGCGCAGGATCTGGACCTGGTCGCCATTGTCGATCCCGGTCTTGAGCGGCACCACCCGCCCGTTGATCTTCGCGCCGACCGCCTGATCGCCGAGATCGGTATGCACCGCATAGGCGAAGTCGATCGGCGTCGCGCCCTTTGGCAGCTGGATCAGCTCGCCGCGCGGCGTGAAGGCGAAGATCCGGTCCTGATACATCGCCATCCGGGTGTGTTCGAGCAGCTCTTCGGGGCTGCCCGCGGTATCGAGGATCTCGATCAGGTCGCGGATCCAGCTCACCTGGGTCTCGGGGCGGACCTTGTCCTGCTTGTACGCCCAGTGCGCGGCGAGCCCGAGCTCGGCCTCGCTGTGCATCTCCTCGGTGCGGATCTGGATCTCGACCCTTGTATTGTCGGCATGGATGACGGTGGTGTGGAGCGAGCGATAACCGTTGCGCTTCGGCGTCGAGATATAATCCTTGAACCGCCCCGGCACCATCGGCCAGCGGCGGTGGATCACCCCCAGCGCCTGGTAACAGGCCTCCTCGCTCGGCACGATCGCGCGGAACGCCATGATGTCGGAAAGCTGCTCGAAGCTGATGTGCCGCTCGGCCATCTTCTTCCAGATCGAATAAGGGTGTTTCTCGCGGCCCGAGACCTCGGCGTCGATGCCGTGGCGCGACAGCAGCAATTTGAGGCCGGATCCGATCTTGGCGATGCGGTCGCCACCGCCCACTTTCAGCTGCAGGAGCCGCTTGTTGACCGATTCATAGGCTTCGGGCTCGAGCTGCTGGAAGGCGAGCGTCTGCATCTCCTTCATGAACTCGTACATGCCGATCCGCTCGGCGAGCGGCGCATAGATGTCCATCGTCTCGCGGGCGATGCGGCGGCGCTTGTCCTCGTTCTTGATGTAATGGAGCGTCCGCATATTGTGCAGCCGGTCGGCAAGCTTGACCAGCAGCACGCGGATATCGTCGGACATGGCGAGCAGGAATTTGCGCAGATTCTCCGCTGCGCGCTCATTCTCGGTCTGCGCCTCGATCCGCGAAAGCTTGGTCACCCCGTCGACCAGCCGGGCGACCGCGGGGCCGAACAGCCGCTCGATTTCCTCGATCGTGGCGACCGTATCCTCGACGGTGTCGTGCAGGATCGCGGTCGCGATCGTCTCGTCGTCGAGGTGAAGCTCGGTCAGGATGCCGGCCACCTCGATCGGATGGCTGAAATAGGGGTCGCCCGAGGCGCGCTTCTGGGTGCCATGCGCGTTGACAGAAAACACATAGGCGCGGTTGAGCAATGCCTCATTGGCCTGCGGGTCATAGTCGAGGACCCGATCGACGAGTTCATATTGGCGGAGCACGTAACCAAGATGGGGCCGAGCGCCGTTGCTTTGCAACATTCTTGTGCGAAATCGGCGAGATGTTGTCGTGGGGGCACAAAAAAGGCCGGCCGCGGCGTACCGCGACCGGCCGAGGAGATGCCCGGTGAAATCCTGGGAAAACCTTATTTTGCGCGCGCGTTGCACTTGGCGAGGGCATTGGCGTCGAGCGCCTGGCCCGCGACGGTGAACGCGCTGAGCGCGCCGACCCGCTGAACGATCAGCTCGCAAACGATAGTCTCGCGCTCAGGCGCCTTGTTGGCCACGAATGCGGTGTCCTGCCATTTCCATACCGTGCTGTGGGTGATGAGGCTGGTCTTGGTCGGCTTTGCGACCGGAACTGCGGTGTAATAGCCTCCGGCGGGTGCCTGGGCCTGGCCGGCGATCGGCGAGAGCAGCATGACGGAACCAACAAGGGCGGCGGCGATCTGGCTAAAGCGGGTCATTTCTGTCCTCCATGAATTTCAGTTGCGAATCACTACCTAGTGCATTAGGTCTCTAGTTGCAACTGAAAACTTATATGACGTTTCCATGGCGGCGAAAATGAGATACGCTGTGGAACGGTTGAGGATATTTATGGACGGCAAACTCCGCGAACCCCTGCGCGACCTGGCCGAATGCAGCCTCCCGGCGGCGCTCGAAGCGATGGGTGAGCGCTGGTCGTTTCTCATCCTGCGCGCGGCCTTTAACGGCCTCTATCATTTCGAGGAGTTCCAGTCGGAGCTCGGCATCGCGCGGAACATCCTCGCCAACCGTCTGGCGCGGCTGGTCGAGCATGGCATCCTCAAGCGCGACGCGCTGCCCGAGGATCGCCGCAAGATCGAATATCGCCTGACCGACAAGGGTATGGCGCTGCTGCCGACGATGATCGCGCTGCGCCAATGGGGCGAGCGCTGGGAAACCGGCGTGGCCGCGACGCCGGTGCTTGTCGACGCGCGCGACATGCGGCCGATCGCGCCGATCGATGTCCGCGCCTGGGATGGGCGGGTGCTGACCAAGCATGATCTGCTCTGGGCGCTGCCCGAGAATGTGAACCGCGAGCACGAGATCCGGGCCGCCGAATAGGCCGGCCGGCTATGCGCCGGGCAGCGCTTCCAGAAAGGCGCGGATCGGGCCGGCGATCGGCATTGGCTGCCCGCTCGGCAAATGGACGTTGACGATCACCATGTCGATCACGGTGTGAAGCGCCCCGGTTGTCGCATGGCAGAGCTCGAAGCGCTGGGTCAGGCTCGACGTGCCGATCCGCGCGATGCGGACAAAGGCCTCGATCGTGTCGCCGAGCGCGAAGGGCCTCAGATAGTCGATTTCGGCGCGGCGGACATGGAACTCGGTCTCGGTCCAGGCCTCGCCCAGCGCCGCCTCGATCCCGGTCCATTCCCAGAACTCGGTCACCGCGACATCGGCATATTCGAGATAGCGCGAGTTGAAGACGACCTTCTGGCCATCGATCTCCGCATAGCGGACGCGGAAGCGCGTGGAGAAGGCGAAGCCGGGACGGGTCATCCAGCGCCGATGACGGCGCGGGATGCTCCCGTCAATCCGGGTCGACCCAGCCTAGCCGGTGCGCGCCGGGGTGTTGACGCCCATGCTCAGCAGATAGCGCTTCACGTTGCGCGCCGCCTGGCGCAGCCTCTGCTCGTTCTCGACCATGGCGATGCGGACGAAACCCTCGCCATTCTCGCCGTACCCGACGCCCGGCGCGACCGCGACCTTGGCATGGGTAAGCAACTGCTTGGAGAATTCGAGGCTGCCGAGATGCGCGAGCGCGGGCGGCAGTGGCGCCCAGGCGAACATCGAGGCGCGGGGCGCCGGGATGTCCCAGCCGGCCCGGCCGAAGCTCTCGATCAGCACGTCGCGGCGGCGCTGATAGAGCTGTCGGTTCTGCTCGACGATATCCTGGGGACCATTGATCGCCGCGACGGCGGCCGCCTGGATCGGCGTGAAGGCACCATAATCGAGATAGGATTTCACCCGGGTCAGCGCCGAGATCAGGGTTGGATTGCCCACCGCGAAGCCGATGCGCCAGCCCGCCATCGAATAGGTCTTGGAGAGCGAGGTGAACTCGACCGCCACGTCCTTCGCGCCCGGCACCTGCAGGATCGAAGGCGTCGGGCAGCCGTCATAATAGAGTTCGGAATAGGCGAGATCGGACAGGACCCAGAGCTTGTGCTCCTTCGCGAACGCCACCACCCGCTCGTAGAAAGCAAGGTCGACCACCTCGGCGGTCGGGTTCGACGGATAGCCCATCACCAGCACCGAAGGACGCGGCACGGTGAAGGCCATCGCCCGCTCGAGCGACTCCCAGTAATGTTCGTCCGGCGTGGTCGGCACGCTGCGGATCGTCGCGCCCGCAATGATGAAGCCGAACGTGTGGATCGGATAGCTCGGGTTCGGCGCGAGTACGACATCGCCCGGCGCGGTGATCGCCTGGGCGAGATTGGCCAGGCCCTCTTTCGAGCCGAGGGTGACGACGACTTCCGTGTCGGGATCAAGATCGACACCAAAGCGTCGCTTGTAATAATTGGCCTGGGCCTTGCGCAGCCCGGGGATTCCCTTCGACGCCGAATAGCCATGCGCATCGGGCTTGCGCGCGACTTCGCACAGCTTCTCGATCACATGTGGTGGTGGCGGCAGATCGGGATTGCCCATGCCGAGATCGATGATGTCCTCGCCGGTCGCGCGCGCTTCTGCCCGCATCGCATTGACTTCAGCGATGACATAGGGCGGCAGGCGGCGGATACGGTAGAAATCATCAGACACAGGGCACTCCTCATGGTCGCAAAGGCGACATGGAGTGTCTATACCAGACAGGACCAGCGCATGCGAAACCAAAACACGCGCGCGCCGAAGGAGATCCAGCGATGGTCGAAAAACGATGAGCGATGCCGCGACGGAAACTGCCAGCGGCGCCGGGATTTCCGGCGGGCTTCCCAGCCTCGAGGAACTCCAGCAATGGACTTGGGTGATGGGACGCGCGCAGCAGATGATGCTCGAAAGCGGCCTGTCGGCAGCGTCGACGGCCGGACAAGATCTGGGTCTGCCGACAATAACGGGCTTCAACGACCCTGAGACGATCAAGCGCGCCGAGGCCTTCTGGACTGACAGCCTCGATCTCTGGCAGCGCTTTCTCGATCCCGCCAAGCCGGCACCCGCAGACGACAAGCACGCCCGCGACAAGCGATTCGCCGCGCCGCAATGGCGCGACAATCCGCTGTTCGACTGGATTCGTCAGAGCTATTTCCTGATCTCGGACCATATGCTCCAGGGCATCGACGCCATGCCGGGCGTCGACGAGCGCCAGAAGGAACAGCTTCGCTTTGCCGCCAAGGGCTTTCTCGACGCGATGAGCCCAAGCAATTTTCCGGCGACCAATCCGCAGGTGCTCGAAAAGACGATCGAGACCGGCGGCGAGAACCTCCTCAAGGGCCTGCAGCACATGCTGGCCGATATCGCCAAGGGGCAGCTGACGCACACCGACCCCGATGCCTTCGAGCTCGGCCGCAACCTTGCGACCACGCCGGGCAAGGTGGTGAAACGCACCCCGCTCTACGAATTGATCCAGTACAGCCCCACAACCGAGAAGGTGCTCGCGGTCCCGCTGGTGATCTTCCCGCCCTGGATCAACCGCTTCTACATCCTCGATCTGACGCCGGAGAAGAGCTTCATCCGCTGGGCGGTGGATCAGGGCATCACCGTCTTCATGGTCTCGTGGAAATCGGCTGACGCGAGCATGAAGGATGTGGTCTGGGACGATTATGTCGAGGCGCAGATCGATGCGATCGACACGGTCCGTGAGGGTCTGAAGGTCGAATCGGTCCACGCCATCGGCTATTGCGTGGCGGGCACCACGCTCGCCGCGACGCTGGCTGTGCTGGCGGCGCGGGAACAGGCCGAGAAGGTGAAGAGCGCGACCTTCTTCACCGCCCAGATCGATTTCACCCGGGCGGGCGAACTGCTCAACTTCATCGATGACGAGCAGCTGGCGCTGATTCAAACACTCGCGCCTGAAGGCTATCTCGACGGACGCTATCTTGCCTTGACCTTCAACCTGCTGCGCGGGCGGGATCTGATCTGGAACTATGTCACCAATAATTACCTGCTCGGCTCGGACTATACTCCGTTCGATCTGCTCCACTGGAATGGAGACACCACCAATCTGCCGGCGAAATGGCATCTGAGCTATCTGACCGATCTCTACCGCGACAATCTGCTGGTGAAGCCTGGCGCGCTCTCGGTCCACGACACCCCGATCGACCTCAGGCGTGTCAAGACGCCCTCCTATGTTCAGGCCGGGCGCGAGGACCATATCGCTCCCGCTGAAAGCGTGTGGACGATCACCGAGCATTTCGCCGGGCCGGTGAAATTCCTGCTCGCGGGCTCCGGGCATATCGCGGGCGTGGTCAACCCGCCGGCCGCCGGCAAATATCAATATTGGCTCAACCCCGAGCCGGTGAAGACGCTGGCCGAATTCGTCGCCGGGGCAACGGAGACGAAAGGCAGCTGGTGGCCCGACTGGATCGGCTGGCTGCGCGAGCAGGATGAGTCGATGGTTCCGGCCAAAGGCGCGCGCGAGCCTGGCAAGGGCACGCTCAAGGCTCTGGAGGATGCGCCGGGAACCTATGTCAGAACTCGCTAAGCCGCTGTCATAAAGTCTTATTCCGCACCATGACGGTTATGTTGCGGTGCAACAAAACTCTTGCAAAATGTGCGTCGTGCATTTATATTGCGTTGCAGCAAGCATTCAAGCAGGAGGCCAATATGGCCAGCAAGGGGCGCAAGCCCGGTACGACAGTAAAGGCAGCGGCAGCAACGCCGAAGCCTGCCGCCAAGCCGTCCATAAAGGCGCCGGCCAAGGCAGCGATTGTTGCCAAGCCTGTGACGAAGCCGCCGGTCGTGGCAGCAGCGAAGGCTGCTGTCGCTGCTCCGGCGAAGCCAGCGCCCGTCGCGATCAAGCCCGTTGAAACCAAGCCCGTTGCGGCTGCGGTCGAAACGGCTCCGATCGCGCCGGTCGCGCCAAAGATCGAGCTGCCCACGCCTGTTCCGGTAACCCCGGAGCCGGTGATCGAAATGGCCGCCGAGCCCGCAGGGAGCCCAGAACCCGTTGTTCCAGAGCTCTCGATTCCAGAGCCTGTACTTATTGCCGAAACGCCTACGCCCGTCGCCCCCGCGACGGTCGCCACCGTCCAGAAGGAAGTGACTATCATGGAAGCCAATCTGAAGAACGCCGCCGAAAAGGCGCAGACCTATTTCGCTGAAGCCAATGAGCGCGCCAAGGCCGCCGTCGAGAAGGGCACCAAGCTTTTCGAGGAAGCCAATGAGTTCTCGAAGGGCAATGTCGAAGCGATCGTCGAATCCGGCAAGATCGCTGCAAAGGGCCTCGAGACGCTCGGCCAGGACGCTGCGGATTACAGCCGCAAGCAGTTCGAAGGCGCGACTGCCGCACTGAAGAGCCTGTCGGCCGTCAAGTCGCCGACCGACTTCTTCAAGCTGCACAGCGACTATGTCCGTTCGGCATTCGATTCGATCGTCGCCCAGACGTCGAAGAACACCGAAGCGATGCTGAAGCTCGCCGGCGAGGTCGCCCAGCCGATCTCGAACCGCGTCGCGGTTGCCGTCGAGAAGGTGAAGATCGCCGCGTAAGTCACGTGTGCCGATCGACTGATCAGGAAAGGGCGGTCCGCTGGGGCCGCCCTTTTTTCTGATCGAAAGCGCTCGGGCGCCAAAACGCGCCTAATGACCCGCTACCCCTTGCCCTTGGGCGCCGGCTTGCCATATTTTCGCTTCACATGATCGATGATCTCACCACGACGGCAATGGCCGAGCGCCGCGATGGCGATGGCGGCGATGACGAAGGCACCGGCCTCGGCATCGCGACGCGCACCCGTACGCGGACCAAACAGCCGACGCCATACCGGGTGCTGCTGCTCAACGATGATTATACGCCGATGGAATTCGTCGTGCTGGTGCTCCAGCGCTTCTTCAAGATGGACATGGAGGCAGCGACTCGGGTGATGCTCCACGTCCACCAGAAGGGCGTGGGGGTATGCGGCGTCTTCAGCTATGAGGTCGCCGAGACCAAGGTGGCGCAGGTGATTGAGTTTGCCCGGCAGAACCAGCATCCGCTGCAATGTACGCTGGAGAAGGCGTAAGCTCCGGTTCCTGAGAGGTTACCGTCCCGCGGGCAGCCAGCTGAGATCCAGCCCCGCATGACGATCGACGAAATTCGCCGCCCTGGAGAGCGCGCGTTCATCCCTCAGCGTCACCCGCCCCGCCTCGCGGGCGATCACCCCCTCATCCTCCAATTGGCGCAGCATGCGATTGACATGGACGGCGGTGAGGCCGGTCGCGTCGCCAATCTCCTCCTGAGTCAGCCCGAGCGTGAAGCTGTTGCCCAGGCTTTTGTCGAGCGTCCGCGTCCGGCTGCAAATCTCCAGCAGGATCGCGGCGACGCGGGCCTTGGCTGATGTGCGGCCGAGCGCGGCAAGCCGGTCCGTCAGAGCGGCGCGTTCGATCTGGTTGTAGACAAGGATCAACGCCGCCAGCCTTGGATGGTCGCTGATCAGTCGGCTCATCGCTGATCGTTCGAACGGACAGACGATAGCGTCGGTCAGCGCGGTCAGCGTCTCGGGCGCCTCCTTATAGACCAGAGCGGAGACGGCGATCATATCGCCGGGAAACAGGAAGCGCAGAATCTGGCGACTACCGTCGTCCAGCAGCACCGAGCTCATCATCATGCCCTTGCGCAGGATGAACAACTCGGCGCCGGGGTCATTCTCGCGTTGCAGCGTCGCGCCGCGACGCACGGCGCGCTCGCGCTCCTCCAGCTTTTCGAGGGTGGCGTGTTCGCTCGGCGTCAATACGACCATGGCGCTTAATTTTTCGGCGAAACAGCTGCCCGACACCCAATCGCCCCCAAAACCCGGGACAGCCAGAGCATCGCAGAAGAATCAGTGCATTAAAGTCGATCAAGCATTGTTACAGTGGAGTTGCCGGGGCGCGAGCATGGACGCGGCGCTTGCGCGACGACGCGCAGGCGATAGAAGCCGCCAATGGACCGTATCCTCATCCGCGGCGGCAAGCGCCTGTCGGGCAAATTGCCCATCTCCGGCGCGAAGAACGCCGCCCTCACCCTGATGCCCTGCGCGCTGCTCACCGAGGAGCCGGTGACGCTGCGCAATCTGCCGCGGCTCGCCGATGTCGACAGCTTCGGCCATCTGCTCAACCAGCTCGGATGCTCGACCCAGATCGAGGGCGCCCGCCCCGAGGATTTCGGCCGGGTGATGACCATCCGCGCCGGCAAGCTCACCGCGACCGAAGCGCCCTATGACATCGTTCGGAAGATGCGGGCGTCGATCCTGGTGCTCGGGCCGTTGATCGGCCGTGCCGGTGAGGCAACGGTATCGCTGCCGGGCGGCTGCGCGATCGGCAATCGCCCGATCGACCTGCATCTGAAGGCGATGGAAGCGCTGGGCGCCGAGATCGAACTGGCGGCTGGCTATGTGAAAGCGATCGCGCCCGGCGGGAGGCTGCCCGGCGGACGCGTGACCTTCCCGATCGTCTCGGTCGGCGCGACCGAGAATGCAGTGATGGCGGCCGTCACGGCGCGGGGCGGCTCGATCATCGAGAATGCGGCGCGCGAACCCGAGATCGTCGATCTGTGCAACTGCCTGGTCGCGATGGGGGCGTCGATTTCGGGGATCGGTACCGAGACGCTCGAGATCGAAGGCCGCGACCGGCTCCACGGCGCGACCTATGCGGTGATGCCCGACCGGATCGAGGCAGGCAGCTATGCCTGCGCCGCCGCGATCACCGGTGGTGCGCTCGAACTGGTCGGCGTGAAAATGGACGATATGCGTGCGACGGCGGCAGCACTGATCGAAGCGGGTGTCACGATCGAGGAGCGCGGCGACAACCTCTATGTCGAGGCGAAGAACGGCCTTGGCCCGCTGACGCTGTCGACCGCGCCCTTTCCAGGCTTCGCAACCGACATGCAGGCACAGTTCATGGCGATGCTGACGCTTGCTGACGGGGCCAGTGTGCTGACCGAGACGATCTTCGAGAACCGCTATATGCACGTGCCCGAGCTGGCGCGGATGGGCGCCGATATCCAGGTTCGCGGCCGCACGGCGGTGGTGCGCGGCGTCGACAAGCTGGTCGGCGCGCCGGTGATGGCGACCGATCTGCGCGCCTCGATGAGCCTGATCCTCGCCGGGCTGGCGGCCGAGGGCGAAACCCAGGTGCAGCGGGTCTATCATCTCGATCGCGGCTATGAGCGGCTCGAGGAGAAACTCAGCGCGGTCGGGGCCGATATCGAGCGGGTCAGCGACGGCTGAGAGTCTGTCCGATAGGTCATTCAGGGGGCGATCTTGATCGCTTTGGAGTCCGCGACCATCTCCGCGAACACCATCCTGGTCGGCGTTGCCTTGATCAGCATCGCCTTGGTGTTGGTGTCGGTTGCCTGCGTGCCATATTTCGCCTGCCACGCGCGGCCCACCACGGCGACCAGCTCATTGGCGCCCTTGTCGGTATAGAGCCAAGCGCGTTCGGCCGCGACGATCTCGCGGAAATGCTCGCTCTTTGGTCCCCAGAATTGCGCGTCTCCGGCATAGGGTGCACGCCCCTCGGCCCTTTGATAGGCGCGGCCGATCATGGCGCTCCGCTCCACGGGCGACGCGTTGAGCTTGGCGCTCTCCTTCACCACGATCGACGCGAACCAGGCTTTGCCTGCCTTGACTTGAGCGTCCCAGCTTGCCTGTTCCACCGCAGTGGACGGGCGCCCATAGACCTCCAGATAGGCATTATCGATCGCCTCCGCGCGCAGCGCCGCGCCGGCCGGCCTGGCGATCAGCATCTTCAGGAATTTCGCGGCGTCGAGAAAACTGATTCCCTGTGCCACCTGCTGCGACATGCCATATTCGGGGGTCCCCATCATGGCGATCCATTGCGAAGGCTCGGATGGCTTCGGGTCGCGGCCGAGCACCAGGACGCTGCCCGCGGCAAAGGCGGCATTCATTTTCTGGACGCTGTCGATCGCCTTGAGGCGATTGTCGATGAGCTGCGCGGAGACACCGGCCGGCACCGTAGCGAGCATCGCCGCAGCGCACGCAATTCGAACAAAGATCGTCATCGCATTTTCCCCCGGGGTCGAAGCCTGCCTCGCGACCTTGTTTCTGTACGGCGCACCCTAGGCCCTGGATGCGATCGCGCAAGAATAAGTCCGACCCGGCCGGTCCTTCGGGCCAGACGCTCCCCGACTATCTCGCCGCGCTGGAGGGGTCGGACATCTCGGCGCTACGGGACGTGGTCGCGGGCTGATCAAGCCAGCCGAGACCGCGCAACATTGCGACCGTGCGCCGCGCGACCGGCACTTCCATGCCGTTGACGAGACGCAGCCGCATCGTGCGGGCCGGTCCATCGATCCGAAGTACGGCCGACCGCGCGACCCACCAGGACCGGTGAACGCGGCAGCCCTCGACGCCTGCGACATCCTCGACGGCGCGCGCCATCGGCATCAGCAGCAGGTCTGAGCCAAGCGCTGTATGCACGCGGACATAATGGTCCTCCATCGCCATACAGATGATGTCAGTGCCGAGGCGGGGCGGGAGCAGCGCGAACAAGCCGGATCCTTCGTCCGGATCGTCGCCAGGCGCATAAGCGGGCATAGGGCGCGGTGCCCGTGAGGGCGACAAAAGGCCTGTCCAGTAGGCATAGCCCAAGGTCACCGGACCGGCGAGCAGCAGGACCTGCATGAACCAGTCGAGCTGGCTCAGCGAGAGCCGCGCCAGGTCCGGCCAGAAATAGAGTGCAAGGGCGCTGGTCGCGAGCGACTGGGGCAGGCTCGCCGCCATGACCAGAAAGGCACCCGCGATCCAGAGCGGAATTCCGCTTCGCGCCGCCAGCGGTCGCGCCAGCACGAAGGCGGAACCGTAAAAGGCGACGCCGAGCCACATCGACAGGACCCAATAGGCGATTCGGGTGACGGCGCTGCCATTGAGATAGCTGCCAAAGGGCCCGACAATACCGAGAAAGATGCCGACAAGCGTGGCAGCGACGACCGCCCGCGCTATCCGCGGGGCCGAGCCATTGCCTGCCGCCCTGTGCTGCGCCTCCATCGCGTCGCTTCTAGCGGCGGGCGTGACCGGCGGCAAACCCGCCCGGCCACCCACGAACCCGCTCGCCCACTCGCGAAGTCGCGCTCGCCACGGCGTGAAGCGGGCCGCATCCGGCGGGTGTCCCGCATCTTTTCGGAGGATTTCATGCCCTGGTTCTTTCGCACGTTCCCGATCTTCGTCTGCCTGTCAGCGATTATGGCCATGCCGCTATCGCAGGCGGGCGCCGCCGAGCCGGCATTGCCCTCCGTCGGCTTCCAGCATCTTCAGGAAGATGACGGTACCGAGATCGGCATCTGGTATCCGACCACCGCCCCCGCCTCACCCCGGCCGATCGACCTCTATACGCAGGAGGTTGCGACCGATGCTCCGGTCACAGGCCACAAGCTGCCGCTGATCGTGATCTCGCACGGCAATGGCGGGAGCTATGCCGGCCATTATGATACCGCGCTGGCGCTTGCGCATGCCGGCTTCGTGGTCGCCGCGCTGACCCATTCCGGCGACAATTGGCGCGACCAGACCCACGCGACCGATGTGGTGGGACGGCCGAAGCAGTTGAGCCAGCTGGTGAGCTACATGCTCGGCCAATGGTCCAGCCGTGCCGCGATCAACGCCGATCGGGTCGGTGCTTTCGGCTTTTCGGCCGGTGGCTTCACCGTGCTGGCGGCCGCGGGCGGGCGGCCCGATCTTGGCCGGGTTCGTCCCCATTGCGCAGCGCATCCGCACTTCTTCGACTGTTCGTTGATCGCCACCCATCCCATCGAGGCTCCAGCGACCGCGATCACCTGGCCGGCTGACCACCGGCTCAAGGCAATCGCGGTGGCCGCCCCGGCGCTGGGTTTCGCCTTCGATCGCGCGGGGCTCGCCAACCTCACCATCCCGGTCCAGCTCTGGCGCGCCACAGACGATCAGATCCTGCCACACCCCTTTTACGCCGAGGCGGTGGCGAGCGCGCTGCCGTCGCCGCCCGATTATCACCTCGTATCGAACGCCGGTCATTTCGACTTTCTGGCGCCGTGCAGTGCGGCGATGAAGGAACGCCTCGCTTATCTGTGCCAGAGTGCCCCCGGCTTCGATCGGACTGCCTTTCACGCCGAGTTCAATGCGGCGCTGGTCGGCTTTTTCCGCAAGACGCTCAGATAGCCGCAAGCGCCTGATCGAAGTCGGCGATCAGATCGTCGGCATCCTCCACCCCGATCGAGATGCGCACCAGATTGTCGGTGATCCCGAGCGCCTGCTTGCGCGCGTCGGGCACCGACAAATGGGTCATCGCGGCGGGGTGGCTGGCGAGCGTCTCGGTGCCGCCGAGGCTGACCGCGAGCTTGGCGATCTTGAGCGCGTCGAGGAAGGCGAAGGCCTCTTTCTCGCCGCCCTTGATGATCAGCGAGAAGGTCGATCCGGCGCCGGTGCAGTGACGGCGATAGATATCGGCCTGGCGCTCCATGCCGGGCGTATCCTCGAGAAAACCGAGATAGCCGACCCGCTCGACCTTCGGGTGCGAGCGCAGATAGTTGCAGACCTTGACCGCATTCTCGCCCGCCCGGCTCATGCGGAGCTCGAGTGTCTCGAGGCTGCGGAGCAGCATCCAGGCAGTATGCGGATCGCAGATCGTGCCGATCGTGTTGCGCATCAGCCGGATCGTGTTGATGTGCTCCTTGGAGCCGAGCACGCCGCCCGCGACGAGGTCGCTATGGCCGCCGGCATATTTGGTCAGGCTGTAGACGACGATATCGGCGCCGTGCTTGAGCGGCTGGAGCCAGAGCGGGCCGAGGAAGGTGTTGTCGATCGCGATCGGTGGCTTCTCGGCGGCGGTCTTGAAGATCTCGTCGCGGCTCGCGGCGACGGCCTGGATATCGACCAGCGCGTTGGTCGGGTTGGCCGGACTTTCGAGATAGATGAGCGCAACGCGGCCGGTTGCCGCTTTGGAGAGGACCGCGTCAATCTCCTCGCGGGTCGCGCCCGCCGGGAAATCGAGCCAGTGGACGCCGAAGCGGCCAAGGA